>Ga0182024_10022913_pt1 | contig 11225 bp, 15 predicted proteins | sample P32metaG_FD_120480 | JGI IMG/M metagenome (GOLD analysis project Ga0182024, IMG submission 120480) | Permafrost microbial communities from Stordalen Mire, Sweden - P3-2 metaG (Illumina Assembly) | ecosystem: Environmental > Terrestrial > Soil > Wetlands > Permafrost | place: Sweden: Stordalen... | reverse complement strand
TCCAGCATTGTTCCTCGGTAGCTCAATGGTAGAGCATTCGGCTGTTAACCGAAGGGTTGTAGGTTCGAATCCTACCCGAGGAGCCAACCTAAAGTCCTTATTTTCAACACAACCGTTTGACGTCGCGCCACTTGCGGCGTCGCGCTAACGTTGGCCCGCAAATTTTTAATTACCCATCCTTACCCGAATTTCCTATTCTTTGACCCCTGGGGTACCCCCAGTTTCCCCCCAGTGCTTTCGTGAATCGCTGCTAGACCAGCCCGTTGCGACGACGCTATGTTTGAGCGTATACATTGGCAGTCGTAGGACGACACTGATTGACCTTGAGCGGTCTTGAGAACCACGACTTGGTAGCTTAGAGGAATGGATGAATGATTCGAAAGGCCGAAAGAACTGCCCATCGCGGCTTTCGTACCAGTTGAGCTTCAGCGACGCGAATTTCAAAAACACCAGATCTTTTCAGATCTTGCACGCCGTGCTTTCGAGTCAGTGCCGACAGGGCTCAAGCAGATTCAGCCGTGGTGCCGCTGGCAAGGGCTTTCTAATTATCTCGATTGTGTGGCATATGCTGATAGATCGGCGAGAGAGATGCCAAAGGACAGCGCCCTCGGACTGGAGCATGTTACGCCTGGCCGATTCTATTCAGTTGGTACCATTTTCATGGTGCAAGCACTAATCGACAACGTCGCCGTCTGGCTATGCGACGCAATGCCGTTATCGGTATCAGGCGGCGAGCGGCATTTCCTTTCTGTTCCATTCATGCGGGAGTTGCGCCGGAAGCAACCTACGGCAGATGAGGAGTTTGGCAAGCACCGGGGGTTTATCGAAGAGGTCAACCAGTATAGACAGGTGTGGATACACACGATCAGCGGTGGAGCGATTCCTACTTCTGACATCGACCCGTTTGCGAATCCTGAAACGGCTCAAAGATTTCTCGGGGTTCCACTGGACCCAGCCATCCAGCCGGACCAGGAAAATTACAGGAAGCGGGTTGAACAATGTGCAAAGAGGAACGATGGTCGATATCTGTACAGGATCGAGAACTTCACCAGCCGAACATTCGAAGGCGCGAGCGCATTCTATTTGGGCTGGCTTCGTTTCGCTCAGGACCACGTCCGTTAGCGGACCTGGGGATCAAAATACACTCAGGGCTACCGAGTAACCCGTCCTTCGATTACAGAGCGCCCATCTCGGCCCAAAGAACACGGAACTCGTGATCCCCTCCGCGATCAAGAAAACGCAGGGCGATGGCGGCCAACTCCGACAAGAACCGAGCAGACCTGAGCCACCCGCGCATGTATAATATTCTCCACCATGAAGCCGCTATCGAGGAAGTTGCTCAGCGTGTTATTGGGGTACTTTCTCAGTACCAGCTGCGCGAAGCGTACATCGACAACCGCGCGCGCGCCGCCACCTCCGCTGGCGACCGCATCCGTCCTCACAGTACCGACCCCGCCGCCGGAACGTCCGGGGGGCAGTTGCAAATCCGTTAGCGGATTTCCCGATCCAACCTGTACCCCGGGCGAAATCGACTCAAGCGTGACGCAGAGCAACATCAAAACGACCATCTGCGTTGCTGGCTACACCGAGAAGGTACGGCCGCCGGTGACGTACACCAACAATCTGAAAGTTGAACAGATTCGGGAATATGGCTACTCAGATACCAGCGTCGCGGACTACGAAGAGGATCATTTCATCCCCTTGGAGCTCGGCGGCAACCCAACCGATCCGAAAAATCTATGGCCCGAGTTCCCGCATTCACCGAACCCGAAGGACAGCGTGGAGGACAAACTCAAGCGGCTCGTTTGCGCGGGCAAGATTACGCTCGATGAAGCTAGGCAGCTGATTCGCACTGACTGGACGACTGCTCTGCAAAAGGCGAGCGCAAAAAATAATTAGAGTCCTTGCTTGCTCAGACTCGCCATCGTCCGGGAGTGCTCCCTCTTCTCGCGCAGAGCCTTCCGCTATGACGGCGGGAACAACTCACGCCAATTGCTCGCCCGCACCCGTCAGTACGTGTTTCCCCAGGATCGCCATCGTGTCTACTCCTTCGCCCGCGCCCGCTGGGCCGCTCTCGTCATCCGCCCATTCGCCGAAGTCCTGACGCACTTTGCGCACGCCCGGCGCTTGATGCTGTTGACGCGGTGGCAATACGGACACGGCCAATGGTGATTGTGCGACCCGCCCACGTGGTTCGCCCCCTCCAGCAACTCGGCAGGCAGGGGGTCGAGCCCCATCATCTTCGCGACTCTCTTCCGACTGCCGGGTCTCGCCCGCTCGCGACCTACCATGGGGAGCCGGCGATCGCATGTATCCCACGCCCTTCGGCCGGTGTTCGCCATGGTAGGTTCGAATCCTACCCGAGGAGCCAACTTAAAGTATTTAGTTTCAACGCAACCATTTGACGATGCGCAAATTGCGGGTCATCCGGTTTGATGGGGCCGCGGCAAGAGAATGCAGCTCGCCTGACTTCAGCGCGCACGCAAGGCCTCCCAATCTCAATGTCGAATAAACTGAGTCTGGATCTGGATTGTCCTCGTCGCGAGGTGGATGGGACCTGGCGGTGTGCCGTCTCGCCAAGTGATTTCGATGTTGAAATGTGGTATTCGTTTAGGCGAAACGTAGCGCTGAATCTCCGAGGCGTCTCCTGTACCGATTCTTCCTTCGCTGAGGAATCGCAGGACCTGCTCGGATGAGTAGATCTCATCTGCCGGCCCCTTCGGAGGATCGTCCCTCGTCGGGTGAAGGCGTGCGACCGAAGAGAGCAAATGTTTGATTTGTTCGACGGATTTGCCTTTACCCATTACCCAAGCAAGCTTGGATAGTTTCCATTTCTCATAGTCGTCATACAAATAAAGGAGAAACGCCAGGTAGTCTAGGCGATGGGACGACCGCAGGACATCCTCTTGATGAGGGGTTAATTTTCCTGTGTGACCTTTTCCATCTTGCCGCTTTGCCTGTGCCGCAATGCCTCTCTGCCGCATGCTGCATCTGAGAGTGTCTCCGCTGACGTGCACTCTTGGCTTACCTAAGACTACTCCGAGATCTCCCACAGTGAGCGCCTCCGCCGGGCCGTGGTGATAGAGAACCCGAGCGATCAGCCCCTTCGACAGCCGGCTCGCGACCTGAGCGGCGCGTGGCCCGAGTTCCTGGTCGATGTCCTCACGAAAAGGGCGTTCGAACGAGGCCTCTTGATTGCGTTCGGCAAATTCTCGGCCGAGGTGAAGATATAGAAAATTCGTTATGGTGTTTTCGTGCTGCGCGGAACCCATTTCCTCAGCCGCGCTGCGCGTTTGATCCTCAGCTCTAGCCCAACAATTTTGGAGCAGCTTGAACACCTTTACGAGTTTGAGATCGAAGGGCATCGAACTGAAGTGTTCCACTATTTGGCCTCCGTATACTATCGGAACACCGCCCTAGACTTCGCGGCGGCTGCCGCAGCTTGGTCGCAAAAAGCGCCTTCCCTGCACGCTAGATTCCCCGCCGGCGCTCCGCCCTGCGCACTCGCGCTTCGTCCATTCCGAAGTGGTGCGCGATCTCATGCCACACCGTATCCGCTATCATCTGTTCGAGCTGTGCGCGCGTGCGCGCTAAGCGTTCGTGTGGACCTTGGAAAATTGTGAGCTTGTCTGGCATCGCGAACCCCTCGAAAACCGAGCGGCTCGCCAGCGGCCGACCCTGGTAGAGGCCGAGTATGCCGGGCCGCGGTGGTTCTTGCTCGACGATGATCGCGACGTTTTTCATCTGCCGGCGAAAGCGCCACGGAATGCCTCGAAGCGCGTTCTCGACCAAAAGTTCAAATTCCGCAACAGGCAGCACTCACCCTCATCTAGCGCCAAAACTCCGACCAGCTTGCCTGTTGAGCAAGGATGAAAAAATGCTCGCAAATAGCGGCGTCTCGTGTAGAATCAAATGCAGAGGCTCGGTTCGACAGGCGAGCGCAAAGCGCACCCTCCGAAAGGATCCTTCACTTTTGAAGTTTTGGAAGGTGAGGCATGCTTTTTCAGAAGGTCGCGCAAACATCGAGCAATTCGAAGCTCTCCCAACATCCGCTGTATCCCAGAAATCGCAGTCGGCAAACGAACGCGCAACTATCAGCGTCGGGTAACTCGACGGCGCGGAGAGTGGCTGCGTGAAGATCGAGATCCGCCTGCTGAGCGAAATCTTCCCGTTCGAAAAAAACGCGCGCAAAATTCCGCAGCGTGCAACCGACAAAGTCGCGGCGTCGCTGCTCGAATATGGCTGGCAGCAGCCGATCGTTGTCGACAAGCACGGTGTAATTATTGTCGGACATGTTCGCCGACTGGGCGCGCTTCAACTCGGCTGGACCGAGGCCCCGGTTCACGTCGCCGACAAGCTGACGCCGGCTCAGATCCGCGCGTACAGGCTCATGGACAATCGTAGTCACCTGGAATCCGATTGGGACTTCGATCTTCTTGGGCCGGAGCTAGCCGAGCTCAGCGCGCTCTCGTTCGACCTCAGCCTGACGGGATTCAGCGTGCACGAGCTCGACGTGCTGCTGCGCAATCCGCTGGACGAGGAGAAGGCAGACCAGGCGCCGCCCCTGCCGGAAATCGCGGCCACGCAGCCAGGTGATCTGTGGCTCTGCGGAGAGCACAGGGTGTTATGCGGCGATGCGACGAGCGCTGCCGACGTCGCGCGGTTGCTCGGCGATCGCAAGCCGCGTCTGCTGGTGACAGATCCTCCGTACGGAATAAGCCTGGACAGCGAATGGAGGGATCGAGCCGGATTAAATTCCTGCGGGCCTGCTGAAGCCTCGTACATGAAAAAGCGTACCGAGGGCCACACAGAAACTTCGATCTCCGGTGACACGCGCGCCGACTGGTCAGAGGCGTTTGAGCTGGTGCCGGGCCTCGAGGCCGCTTACGTATTCCATGCGAGCGTGTACACGCGCGAAGTTCTCGAAGGACTATTGCGGATCGGCTTCCTGTACCCGCAGCAGATCATCTGGGACAAGGGGCGGACTGTGCTGACGCGGACGCACTACTGGTATCAACACGAGCCGTGCTGGTACGTCCGGAAAAAGAACGCGCCGTGGTTTGGAAAAGCTGGAGAGAACTCGACGGTCTGGCAGTCGCCGAGTCCGAAATTTATTATGGGCGCGTCGGACGAGCCGAAATACAACCATCCAACTCAGAAGCCGGTTGAACTGATGCGCCGGCCGATTCTCAATCACACGCGCCGGCGTGAACTCGTGTACGACCCGTTTCTCGGCAGTGGCACGACCCTCGCGGCCGCGGAACTCACTGAGCGCGTCTGCCTGGGCATCGAACTGGACCCGAAATACGTCGACGTGGTTGTTCAACGCTGGCAGCAGCTCACGGGAGGGGAAGCAACGCTTGACGGTGACGGGCGGACGTTTTCTCAGATCAAAGCCGAGCGAGTGGGAGTTGCTGCATGAGTCCAGCGCAGAACGAAAAACGCCGCCAGGGGGAACCCGGCGGCGCGAAGGGGAGGAGATGATGCTCAAACTAGCCGGTGATCCGGTAGCAACGCTCCTTTTCATCGCTCCGGAAGGACTCGACCTTCAGCCCGAGCTTTTTGATCAGCGTCCCGGAGACGAACCCGCGAACTGTGTGGGGTTGCCAGCCGGTAGCTTTCACGACCTCCGCGAGCGTCGCGCCTTTAGGGCGGCGCATCAAGTCGACCACTTCGGCTTTCTTACTGCCCTCGCGAGCCACGTTGGCCGTTTTCTTCGCGCCCGGGCGCGCCGTGTCGCGTCCTTTGGGCTGGGCGGGAGCCTTCTTCCCCGTCCCTTTGGAGGGCGCGACGCCGGGCGCCGGTTGCGCGTCGTCCGGCACCAGCCTCTGGATGGCTTCCCAAATCCGCGCAACGGCCGCCTTGCGATCCTTGAATTTCTTCACCGGCTTCAGATTGTCAAAGGGAGCAACGCCGGCGAAGCTGTTCCAGACCTCCACCAGGCGTTTGGCGGGCCAGGAACCGGCCAGCTTGTTCAGTTCCCGGGTAGAGCCGAAATACTCGGCGGAATTGATCTTGGCGGCAGTGGCTTCTTCTTGCGAAGCAAAAACCGCGATGTTGTTTGTGGAGTCGATGGTAAAGGTGCTCATGCCTGACATCCATCACTCTGTTCAGAGCAAAAGGCAAGCGAAATGTTCGACTTGGAGAGGAGCGGCGATTACTTCCCGCCTATAAAAAATCCATGCCGCGCGGACAGCCAAAGTATCAACCGACGGAAGCCGACCGCAACACGATCAGATCGATGGCTGCCACCGGCTTCACGCACGAACAGATCGCGACTTGCCTGGGAACTGCTGGCATCGACCCGAAGACGATGCGCAAGCATTTCCGGGTGGAACTAGCCACCGCAGCGAACAAAGCCAACGCAGCGGTGGCGAACAGGGCCTACCAGATGGCGGTGGCCGGCGACCCTCCGGCGGCAACGTTTTTCTGGCTGAAGACCCGATGCGGATGGAGAGAAACCACGCGGGTCGAACACACGGGCAAGGACGGTCGTACGTTGCTTCCCGTCGATGCCGCGCGCGCACTGCTGGCCAGTGCTGCGGATTCGCGTCCCGCTGAGGATGACGATGAAGACCCCATCAAAAAATAAACAATCCACGTCGCTGACGGACCCGGTGCACTTCGCCGCTGATGTGCTCGGCTCGGTTCTATGGCGTCGCCAGCGCGACATCATGCGGGCGGTGGCGCGGATGCCGCTGGTTGCGGTCAAAGCCTGCCACGCGAGCGGCAAGACGTACTTGGCCGCCAGGCTCGCTCTATGGTGGTTGCTCCGTTATCCAGAGGGGAAGGTCATCAACACGGCTCCGGGATGGCGGCAGGTTCGGCTGATGTGGGACGAGATCCGATTGGCCGCCAGTCAGTCGCGAATTGCATTCCCGGTTCCGAGCGCCACCGAACTTCGAATCAGCGATGCCAATTACATTCAGGGCATCTCAACCAACGAGGCAGTGAAGTTCCAGGGAATCCACGGTTGCCAGATCCTGATCATCGCGGATGAGGCGCCCGGCATCCGCGCCGACATCTGGGATGCGATCGAGGGCGTCCGTGCCGGCGGCGATGTCCACGTGCTCATGCTGGGGAACCCCGTCATACCGAGCGGTTATTACTTCAACGCGTTCGGCCGCGGAAGGACCATCTGGACCACGTTCACGATCAGCGCCTTCGACACACCAAACCTGGAGGGAGTAAGCCTCGAGCAGCTCCTCGCGATGAGCGATGACGATCTGGCTCATCCACCGGCCCCTTATCTGGTGACGCCCCGGTGGGTGAAAGAGCGGGCGCTGGCCTGGGGACCAAAACATCCGATGTTCTGCGCACGCGTTCTTGGCGAGTTTCCAACGCAGTCTGCCTACTCAGTCTTCAGCTTGGAGTTGATCGAGCAGGCGAAGCGCGATCCTACACCGCAGGAAGCCGAGAAACTGAAGATCCTGCCGATTCAGGTCGGAATCGATGTCGCCGGACCTGGAGAAGATGAAACGGTGCTGGTTGCGCGTTCGGGCGGCGCCATCCTTGAGACACACGCTTTCCCGGAGCACGATCCGCGCGGGCGCGTTGTGCAGGTGCTTGGGCGCCTGAAGCAAACCGGCAGACTGCTCTACGTGGTTGTGGACGAGGTGGGGATTGGTTACAACTTCGCGCTGCACCTTGCTGATCACGGCTTCCCGGTGTTTCGATTCAACGCCGGCCATCGTGCCATTGATGCGGAGCGCTTCGCAAATTCGAAGGCTGAGGCGTACTGGGGTCTCCGCGAATGGATGGAGTTGGGTCAAGTTTGCCGGCTCAACGATCTGGAAACGGAGGCCCAGCTTTCAGCGATCCTCTACCGGGCGACGCCGGCCGGTAAAACCGAAATCGAAAGCAAAGAAGACGCGCGGAAGCGCGGGCAGTCGTCGCCCGACCGTGCCGAGGCGCTCGTCATGGCATTTTGCAAGATCGTCCCGCGCGAGCAGACGGTCGTTTTTAACGAGCGCGTCGTGATTTCGCAGTTTTGAACAGCATGGCTCCGACGATAATGTGTAACATCTGGCGCTTCAAGGCGCGAATTTACGGCGCTCGGATATTAGACGATTTCATACTTATCGTCTAATAAAAACGTAGTCGGTCAGCGCAAACGTGCGGCACCGAAAGTGCTACTGGCTGGGTTGCCGAAGGGTGAGTGGGACGACCTGAATCTGTTTCGCAAGCGCGTAGGCCGTCGAGAGATCGCTGTCGCTCTCGACGAACACGCGGCCGAGAACGAGCACGGAATTATTCGGTGAAGAAATCTGTGCCATTCCCCGTGGCACGGCTCCTTTCCAGCCGGGGCCAGTGATGAGATAGTCGCCAGCCTCGGTTCCCGTGGTGCGTTTGCCGACGTAGGCAAAATTAATGTTGTTCGACGGATCAGTGAACTGCACGCTGTAATAGCGACCAGCCATGTTCGGAACATGCAAGATTTGCGGTCCTTTACCGAGGTCCCACCAGCCGACCGTAAGGAGCGTGTCGCGGTTAACGCCGGTAGTCAACAATTTTGAGGCCGAGGCGGGCGGGTGGAGGGGATCTGCGAAAAGCGCTTGCGGTGCCGCGTAGAGCGTGTTGACCGGGATAGGGCCATCGCCTCCTCCTTGGACGAGGATCGCTCTCTTGTATGCGTACAGCAACAAGCGCGGCCAAAACCAGATGAAAAGGAACCATCCCACGGCGATGAACGAAGCGAATATAAATAAATGCTCGTACGCCACACGCATCACCGTTTCACTTCGACAATCGGGGGCACCTTGTACTTGCCATCGAGAATGGCAGCGCCGGGCACATATACGCGCAGCCAGAGTATGAACTTGCCTCCCGGCGCAGGCAGCCAATTGGATTCATGGCCTGTAGGAACGGTGTTCTGAATGTAGATGTCGACGGAGCCGTCGGCGTTCGGCACAAGGCCAGAGCGATCGCTCACGCTGTATCGATTGATTGGATTCGCCACAAAGCGATTTCTCGCGTCAGCCATCGTCAGCGACCAGAATGCGTCGTTGGGCGGAAGGTCCCCCGGCGGGAAATGCATCATGTAGAGTTTGTCGCTCGCGCCATTTTTGCTTGTGATCCAATACATCGCCTCCTGCGGGATGTTGACGGGGCCTGGAAATCTTAGGGCGCATGCGGCCCTAAACAACGTGCCGTTGCCTGGCATGCCGCATCCGAAAAGGGTGATCCAGCCGTTGACCGTCGTCATTTTGATCCTCGCGAAAAGCTCGGCCGTGAGGCAACCCAACACACCGCCTGCGACTAGCCCCTGGAAGACATCTGTGCTGATGGAACGATTGGACTCATATCCAAGCACGTGAAGGGTCACGCGCACGGCGAGCGCTAAGATCAGTGAGACGACGAGCCACCGGCTCACGATGCTCATGGCTCAATCACCTCCCACGGCATCCTACCACGGCGGAAACTATGCATTTCGGGGAGGAGTCGTGTGATTCAGTGCCAGCCAGTTTCCGATAATCCGGCACTATGTTTACTTTGCCATCCAGGTCGGGAACTGCCTCGCAGAATAGTGCCGACAATGCTACATATCAGTTCGGATTGTCGAGCCAAGCTTCCCGCAACGGGACCTAGAGACAACAACAAACCCGGAGGCGTTGGGCCAGCGTCCGCGGCCCGACCGTCGAGCAGACACGAGGGTGGTATTTTGAGACCATAGTCGGGGCGATTCCACGAAATGGAGTGGAGGGCTAGAACCATGGCGACGGAACTCTTTCAGCGAAGCAGCAATACTCCAGTCCCCGGATTCTCTCGCCGTTGTTCGTCCGCGTGCAGGCTGGCCTCAGCTCTCGCCATCGTCGCTGGCTCGATTTCCGCCCAAAACCGCGTCCCCGAGCCTTCACGAGTGAAACTGGAACTGCAGCTCGAACTACCGCCCGACATCCATCAAGAAGGATTGTTCAGCAATACGCCCAAGACGCGGAGTCAGGTGGGTGCTGTGCAATTCAGTCTGCCCGAGGCCACCCTGATCGCCGCCCTCCACTGGTACGGATATTACGAGTGCGTGCTCAGTCTTTATGAGGGACTTCCCTCGTTCGAGGTTCGCGTCTTCGCGGATAAAGATGGGCTTCCGGGCCCCGAGCCCATCGAGGTCAGAACCGTGGCTTCGCGCGTCAACAGGACCGGGACCTGGGTGCCGCGCCCGCCCGAATCTCGCGGCGTGTACGGGTACACTGCGGAGTTTTCACCGCCGCTTTCCATTCCGGCGGGCCAGCGCACCTGGATTGTGATTTCGCAAGTGGGCCCGGAAAAGCAGGGAGAATGCCAATGGCTCTGGAGCCGGAGCAGCTCCGTCGGGGACGCGGCCGCCGCGTCGGGTATCGCCGCCGGCGGCCGGTTCTCCAATTGGAGTCCTTTGCGGCTAACACCCCCAGGAGGAGGCGATCACCTGGCCTTCTCGCTCTATGGGCAGACACGGTTCGAAGTGCCGGGCGCTGCCTTGACCGTGGGAGGGACGGGAAGGCAGCCGAAGTTCACACTCCGGATGTCGGTTAACGCGGGCAACGGCATCGTGGATGTGCGGGACGCTTCGGGATCCAGGGTCCAGACGCTCAGCTGCCCGCTAGACGTGCCCCCATTCGCGCCTGGGCTGGAAGACGCCCGTAAGGGAGTCGAAAATTCCCTCGGCCGGAGGTTCGTCAATGAGTTCGTGGCCGAGGATTACAACTTCGACGGCTACGTCGATCTCCGGGCTCCCCGCCAGTACGCAGGTTCCTTCCAGAACTACTGCGTCTGGTTGTATGACCCCTCCTCCCGTACGTTTGTGCGCGATGGCGTGGCCCAGAAAATGGAGGGTCTGGAGAACTTCCGCGTTGACTGGACGCGTCAGCTCATTATTGCCGGCGGGCTGAGCGGTGGTATCGGCGTGCATTTCGAAGAGTACCGAATTGTTCCGGGACAGGGGAAGGAACCCGCCCGGCTCGTCCCCGTTCAGTCGTGTTCCGCTACCAATTCAGCGGCGCATGTAACGACCATCACGCTGGTCGAATATGTGAACGGCCAGCCCGCCGGAACCCATGAGCGAACCGGGGAGCCCCCGGCCTGCCGCCAAGGTCTGCAATCTTGCGATTGCATCCGGGAGTCGCTGGGGATCCAGCCACATTGAGGGGCGGTAGCCCGCCTGCAATGCGGCGTTGTGGGAAGCGACGATAATGCGCGATAACGGTTCTCGGATGGGACGCACAATGGTCAAGTTGACGCGCCGGACATTA
>Ga0182024_10022912_pt1 | contig 11225 bp, 14 predicted proteins | sample P32metaG_FD_120480 | JGI IMG/M metagenome (GOLD analysis project Ga0182024, IMG submission 120480) | Permafrost microbial communities from Stordalen Mire, Sweden - P3-2 metaG (Illumina Assembly) | ecosystem: Environmental > Terrestrial > Soil > Wetlands > Permafrost | place: Sweden: Stordalen... | reverse complement strand
GCCGACGGATCTGGACTCTCGGCCATTGGATTCAGGGGGCTTCCGCTTCCAGCGGTCGACATCCCACGGGCGCCGTCGCCACCTCATCATCGCGCGGCTGCACCTGTCGCGGCCACCCCGCGTCCCGAACCCGCTGTTGCGACCCAACCATCACAGCCGACATACACCGCACCTCCTGCTTCGACACCAGGACCGCCTGCCTCCACACCGTCTCCGGCGCCACGCAAAGCACCTGAAGTCATTGTCAGCAAGCCGGAATAGCCTTGGTCTTCTTCAACCCGCGATCCGAACTCCCAACTCTCGCAGTCGCCCTATCTGTGATTGCGCTCGTTGTCGGCCTCTTGGCGACGAGTGCACCTGCAGCACGGTTCGTCTTCGCAAGACATACATCGCCCGCCGTGACAGCCTCCGCCGGGGCGGTTCCCTTGTTTCGGATGTACTTCCACGGCAAGACCGTGCCTGGGCATACAAACGAACTGCGTCTCACCCGCATCGTGATACTCGGCACGCAGCCAGGCGAGTATGTCACGGCAGAATGCGAATACTGTCGGGGCGTAACCTTGAATTCGTTGGTAGCACACGGCAGCAAACTCGTCTACCCATCCGTGCGGCTGATCATGACGACGCGATCCCGTCTCGTCATCGACGTCAAAAAGGCTGGACTGATCGGGCGCTTCAAGGAATACACGCTGCATCCTCGATTGCGCTCCACCAGGTTGGTCCATCAGGGATGCCTCGCAATCGGCGCGTACCAGCGCATGAGCTGCTCGGCATTGGGCGGCGTAGATCAGCGCATCGGGTCGAACACAGCCACTACAGTACCGCCGAGCTGCCCGAACAATCCATGCCTCGCAGTTAGCCGCACCACCGGCTATCAGGCTGGCGTGGGGGGACTCCCCAACACCTCGACTGTTAGCCAGGGTGGTTTTATCGTTTCGTGGCAGATTGCGCTTGGAGCACCCACCGCCGAACAGATCTCGTTCTTTAGTGCTAATGAGGGCGGCTCCGCAGAAGCAGGCCTAGCGATCTTGCGACCACAACCTAGGTCAGGCCTCACATACAAGCTGATCGCTCGCAGCCCCATGATCCAACTACAGCCGTATTTCGGAACGGCCACGCAGTTTTCGCTAGCATCGGCGTTGCAGGTCGAACCTGGCGATGTGATCGCCCTCAGCGTGCCCACATGGGCACCCGCGCTCGCGTTGGGCTTCGGTAACGAAACATCCTGGCGAGCCAGTCGGCCAAGCAGTGGGTGCACCAGTACGAGCATCCAGACCAGTCAGACGCAGATCGGGTCCTTGGATCAGTACTTCTGCCTCTACCAGACAGCCGTCCTGACCTACAGCGCGACACTCAGCCCGAGCGCCTGACATGTCGGATACAAGTTCTGCGGATTCCAAGTCTGCCCAGGCTCAACTCTCGAGGTGTCGCAATCACCACCCTAGGGTGGGTTGTGTCGCCGCCATGCGAAGGAGAAGATTGGACAGCCTGATAGCCGCCGTGCAGCGCAAGCCCCGCGAGACAAAGGAGCCACAGTGACGACCGAGATAGAGTCCGACAGCGAGTCGCCGATGCGGCAGGCCCCAAGGTCTCGGCCGGGACGGAGGACTTTCCGCGTCGCCGCGATCATCATTTGTGCGTGTTCGATGCTACCGGCGACTGCTTGGGGAGCCAACGATACGCTGAGCATGACGGTAACACCGACATCACCAGAGCAGGGTGTGCCGGCAACGTTTACGTTCACGGGGGAAGCCGCCTCGACAGGAGGAGAAGGCGAAGGCACCGACCTACTCGTCGAGTACCGGCCCACAGGCGGCATCGGCTGCCAGGCTACGTTCGAGAACGACCGCCAGGCCGCCGGGGAAGCATCGACCGAGCTTGCGTCGCCCAACGAAGCGGGCCGTGCACCGTGGAACACTAACAATGAAGATTACCCGCCAGCCGTCGGTCCGGGCCCCTTCAGCGCACCTTTTACCTACGCGATGCCCGCGCCCGGTACATATCTGTTCTGTGCATATTTGGAGCATCGCGAAAAAATCAATGACGATGAATACAAGCAGGTGTTGGACGCCGCGACCACGCTCACAATCCAGGTGACACCACCCAAAATCTCGGCCTTTGCCGTAGGCCTGCCTCGTGGGCCGCAGCCTAGCCAGGTTTTTGTGATCGCCTATACAACACAGACAGACCAAACGCTTACTCTCACCACGCTCATCCAACACGCTGGCGGGCTCCCATGCGCAGCCAGCCCCGAATTGGACGAACAGGAGAACCAAACGCAGGACAGGCCCGCCTTTCCCAACACCGATTCGTTCGATGAAGGCCGGAACTCCGTGAGCATCTTTGGCGGTCCCCTTGTCAACCAGGCCACGGACACCGAGACGCTGGGCGGCCCCTACATTATTTGCAGCTGGATCACGGGACCGACAAAGGGCGAGGTCGATGCCGCCCTGACAACGCCGTTCTATGTCGGCACGCCGCCTCCTCCGCCCCCACCCCCTCCCCGGCCCCCATGCGTTGTGCCCTCTTTCAACTCAAAGATGCACCTGTCGACCGTGGAGCGGCGAATTCGGGCAGCGCACTGCCGCGTTGGCAAGATCAGCTACTCGTCCAGCGAGCGCTACCGGCATGGCGCGGTCATCAAGTTGAGCCACAGGTCGGGGACAAGGCTCTCGTCGAATGCCGCAGTGGGAGTGCTTGTGTCCAGCGGACGACCAAGACACCACAAACGGTAAAGCCAATGACAATGGCAATGGCAACCGGACGTCGGACTAATGTGCGGAGCAAGCAGTTGAATCGTTTCTCCCTAGCCGCTGCCTGTCTCCTGGTCGTAGGGCTCTCCGCGTGCGTTGCTCCGGCCGCGGCCGGTGCAGCAACTGCGCCCCCAGTGCAGATCACGAATACCGGAGGGATCGGGCCCCTGAGTGTTGGTGTGAGCACCCACAGCGAGATCGTGGCCTTTGCGGGGCAGCCCGAAGCTGACGCGCAGGGAGCCGAGCGCTCGGAACATCCGTACGAAGCGCTTGGCTACAACTGCATCCCAGGAATGTCTAACCATCCTGATCTTTCTCGCATCGAACTAACCTCTTCCCCTCCTACGGAAGAAGACATATCCGGCGTGCCAACCCAAGCATGTCTGACGGTCTTCTACATCGATGAGAGCAAGAGCGCACTGGCGGTCTTTGCAACCACCTCGAGCTCCTACCGCGAGAACAATGGACTACGCGTAGGACTGGCGACTCAGACAGCCGACCGCCGTGCCCACACTCGGGCGATCGGCGGATGCCTCGATGCCTTCAGCTTCCGAACGCGACACGCATCGCTCACCGCACTTATAGATGGCGGTAAAGACGTGCCACACCGCCACAACGGAAACACTGAACTCATCGTGAAGGGCGGCCATATCAGCGAGATCGTTATCACTGCCGCAACAGATGAGTTGGGTCTCTTCGACTGCATCGACTCGTAATGAAGCGGAATCACATGTATCAACTGATGGGGCGCTTGCTTGTTGTTACTACAGTATCGCTCTTTGGTTTGTGCTACATCCAGGCTTACGCTCAACCTTCTCTTGCTGACGTCCATATGAGGTCTGCGGCTATAAAGCACCCATATTTTCTGATTTATGCAGACTCTGGAGTGAGGCGGGTTCGAGAGGTCCACCCTCGTCAATTTACGTTTCAGGCATCCGACTCGGGTGTGAGATTTACGCAGCTTCGATGGGTGGACTGGGGAGCGTCAGAAGCTACCGCGTCGGGGCAAGCTCAGACATGCGGCTCCGGAGGCATAGAAGGATTCGTGTGCCACACTGGTCACGTGACTCTAAAGGCATTGGATATGCGAGATGGCCGATACATTCATGTACGGGCATTTGGGGTTCCCGATTACGGGTCGGTGTTCGATGTCACTGAGGATGGTTAGTGCCCGATTGGACCTTGGCAGTACTCGCGCGCAACTTTCGCGAAGCCCAGGGTGAAGACGGGAGAATGAGATGGGATGGCACGGCGGGCTACAGGTTCGGGCCGATCGGGGCAATCGCCGTGAGCGGACGAGTGAAATATACCCCCCCGTCGGGATACTTCCCGCCATGGCAGATAATCAATGGATGACGCCTGAGCGGGATTTCAAGCGAGCCCGTCGCGCCCGGCGGAGTGACCACCGCCGCATACGCCCGTGTGGTGCATCGTGGCACGGGGATCCAGGGGTTCTCGTATCCGAGGTCGAAATAGGCAGGATGCTTTGGCGAGAGCGTGACCGATGGGACGTTGGTGCCGGTCTGTCCTGTGACGTGACGGCTGATAACGGACCGGTTCGAACCAAGGAGCGTTACGCTCGGAGACCCTCCCAGAGCACACATCTTCTCACTGTGGAGCGCGAATGCCTCGGACAGGGTACCTGCCGCGACACCGTCAAAGCCCGCGTCACTGCCGCTGAGTTGATCGGTCTTGCAGGGCGCCACCGATCTGCCGGAAGCCACGGCCGAGTGCGAGCCGCCGGGCGCGCCAAGATAGGCCGTCGCAGCCGCAAACCCAAGGACAACTACTGCTAGCGCTACGCTCCGTGTGGCCAAACCGTCACCGTTCCGGCGCCCCGGCGCTTTCGGAATTCTATTCACCGCCGATCCTTTCGATGCCCGTGCCGCCGGCCTTGACTCCTTGACTGGCCGTCGCTTCCTGACTGCTCGCCGCTTCTGCGCCGCCGGCGGCTGATGGTGATGGCAGTGCGCCTGCGACGCGTTCCTTGAGCTCTTGGATCGCCTGGTCGGCCTGTTCGAGCCTGGTCCGGCTTATGTTGCCGGAAGCTGCCGCCGCGAGCAGTCCCTGAAAGGCATCTCTGGAGCCTTCCTGTGTGGTTGCGTAGAGGAGAATATCGAGCCCTGCATTGATCGCCCGCTGCCCCGGTGTGACTTCGTTCGCGAGAGCGGGGGACTGGAGATCGTCGCTTATCGTCACAGGGTGGCCGCTGGTGGCCAGGGGTAGCTCGGTTTCGTAGATCTTCGGGGACAGCACCGCTGGTGTTGACGTTCCCGTAAGGCTTGGGTATATGGCGCTGTTGACCATCACAAGCCCGTTTGGGTTATTCCCACACGCAACATATGGCAAGTAGTCGGTGCGGAGAAGATTCGCTGTGGCGTTGACGGTGGTTGATTGGACGTCGGTGCTCGTCAGCGCCCTGCCGAGGCCGGGGAAGTGCTTGAGTGTGTAGGCGACCCCTTGGCTTGCGATACCGGCGGCGAAGCCACAGGCGCGTTCGGCGACCAGCGTTGGGTTCGATCCGAACGATCTCCTGCCAAGGAAGGAGCCTGCGACGTGAACCACGTCTGCGACAGGTGCGAGGTCGACGTTGATGCCGACGGATCGCAGTGCCCTTCCTGTCTGTTCGCCTTCTGACTGCGCGATTGTGCTCGAAGCCATTTCGGCAGCTGCGAGCTCGGGTGGGGCCCAGGCTAGACGCTTGACTTCGCCGCCCTCTTGATCGGTCATGATCAGCAGCGGGGGGTTGCCGCCTTCTTTCGCGGTGCGCTGTAGCTGCTCGTCCAGCTGGCGTGTCGCCGTCTCGCCGCCGGCGACGTTTTCCGTGTAGAGGATCACGCCACCGAGCTCGCCCGACCTGATCTGATCGAGGATGGACGATGGTGGTATTGAGCCTGCGAAGCGCCCCACGATGGTTTGCCCGATCATGTGGGCGAGTGTTGGAGCACCGACCGGGGAGCCGCTGGAGCTTCTCTTCGTGGCGGCGTGCGTCTTGGCCTTGGGTTTGGGCGTGGGCGCTGGGCGGCCGATGGCGCTCGTGTAGATGACAGGCGTGGAGGAGGACCGTGAGGTGACCGTCGTTTCTCCGCAGGCGGCGAGCGCGAGCGTGGCTCCCGCCGCTACAGTCGCGGCGAATGCTCGGTGGCGCCTACCCGACACCGAGGGACTCCTTGAGCTGGAGGACTCGATTTGCACCAGCCATGATCAGCGATTGGGAGAGTGTGCCGGCCTTGACCGCGGCTTTGATCGCGTTGTAGGCGTCTTCGGAGCCGGATTCACGCTGGGCGAACATGAGGATGTCATCACCCGCTTGGACAGCCAGCACGGGCGCGTCTGTGTACTGCTGCACAGAGGGAACTTCCATGTCGTCGGTGATCACGACCCGCCCACTCATCCCTGCCAACGCGAGTTGTTCTCCGACAATTTTCTGGGACAGATCGGCGGGCAACCCACTCCGGTCGAGGTGTGGGTAGATGGCGTTGGAGATCATCACGAGCGGCGCGACGTCCGGACCGAGGCGGGACATGTAGATGTAGGGCTTGTATCCGCTTTGAAGCTCGGCCTTGGACGCGGCGATCGACACCACTTCGAGGTCGGTATCTCTCGGTCCAGCGGCGCCGAGTCCCGGAAAATGCTTGGCGGCGCCGGCGATGTGCGCTTCGGCTAGACCCAGCGCGAAGCCGCTGGCGCCGGCGATCACGGACGCCTGCGTGTAGCCGAATGCTCGTTCCCGCAGAAAGTTGTCGGAGGTTGTCGGGATGTCCGAGACGGGCGCTAGGTCGAGGTTGATCCCCAGGCGGCGAAGGTAGACACCGGTGGCGCGACCCTGTCTGCGCGCCACGGCCGAGGGGTTCGCCGATGCGCCCATCTGCTGTGCCGACATGGTCGGGGGCGCGCTTGGCACACGTTTGACTTCACCGCCCTCTTGATCGGTCGCGATGAGCAAGGGTGGGCTGCCGCCTTCCCTAGCGGTTTGTTGGAGGGTGGCGTCAAGGTTCGCGAGCTGGGCATTTGATTCGACGTTTTCGCTGTAGAGGATCACGCTGCCCACTTGACCTGTGCGAATCCTCGCGAGCAACCGGGATGACGGCTGAAGGCCTGTGACGTGACTCATCAGCATCTGGCCGACGGCACGATCTAGACTGAGATGCACGGAAGGCTTGGGATTCGGTGCGCTTCCGCCTGTCGGTCCGCCGCTGATGACAGGTCCGGGCGGCGGAGTTTGCTTGGCGGCTGTGGTGGCGGCACCCGACGCCGTGGTCACCGACGCTGGCTCGAGGCTCGGCAGGGGCTGAACGGTGCCGAGGCCCGAGCCGCAGGCCGTCAAGCCGGATATCAGCATGCCGCCGGCCATGCTTACCATCAGCTGCGGGCGGACGTTGCGCTTGCGCGACCGCCGCCGCGCCCTCAGCACGGTTCGGGATTGATGTTCGCTTCGTTAATGCGCCATTGACCGTCGATCTTGGTCAGGTTCCAGCTGCCGGTCCAGTTCTTGCATCCTTCACCGTCGAGCGTTCTCATCTTGATGATGCTCGCCGTCGCGGATTCTGGCGAATTGATGGTCGCGTTGGTCGCGACGCTGACGTTGTATATCCCCTCCCCGCGGTGCACGTCCACCCAGCCCGCTTCTCCCGTCTGCTGGCTCGGTGCAAGGAGCGCATACGCAGCTGAGAATTTATGTTCGGTGATGAGCGAGAACTCACGCTGGATCGTACTCTCAACTGCCTGTTGTTGGCCGACCTGCTGGGCGATGCTCGCCCGCGGTGTGGGCACGATCACCGGCGCCGGTTTGATGGCGGGCGGCGTCGAATGAGTAGACGAAGAATGGTGTCTGCTGGTGGCCGCCGGCGCGGAGGAGGAAGACGCCGTGCTTGTGGTCGGCGTGGCGCCAGTCACGACGGGTGCTGCAAGCAGTCGCGCCTGAGTGCTCGAGCCACCCGTTGCGAGAGCGATCGCAAGACCGATCCCAACGATCGCCACCGCAGCCGCGGCGATGCCACCGATCAGCCAGCGAGAGGGCGCGGGCCGCTTCTCCTCCGGCTGTTGAGGCAGGGGCGCTTGAGCCTGCTGAACAGGATATCCCGGCGCTGGCATTGGGTAGCCCCCCGGTGGCGGTGGTTGGTAGCCGGGCGGCTGACCGGCGTAGCCTGGGTAACCGGGCGGAGGGGCTTGGTAGGCGGAGGGTGTCGCTTGATAGCCCGCCTGAGGTTGTTGCGGATATCCGGGCGGAGGTCCTGGGTAGCCGGGCGGAGGTCCTGGGTAGCCGGCCTGAGCAGGCGGCTGGTATCCGGGCGCAGGCGCGGTTGGGTAACCATCCGGAGGCGGCGGCTGGTTGACGGGAGGTGCCGCGGCTGGCTGGACTTGCTGGGCTGGTGCTGTGAGTCCGTCGTTTTCGGGTGCCGAGACGTCTTTGTGGGGCTCCGTCGAGGAGTGTGCGGCGGTGGGCGTCTCGACGGGCTCGGCAGCTCCGTCGGAAGTCTCAGGACGTGCGGCCCCGCAGCCTCGGCAGAAGCGAGCGTTTGCGTCGAACGGCGAGCCGCAGCTCTGGCAGTGATCCTCTTGCGTTATCCCTCCGCCGGCATTCATGCGTGCCCCCCTTGGAGTCGCGCCTTCATCAGGAATGAACTGTTCGAGCCCGAATGCCGGACTTATAGTACATTTACCGCTGCTTAGGAGTGTTCCGTTCAGGAGATTGGGGACTAGATGAGTACCCAGGAGTACCCACAGCTGCAACCCCCGGGGGCAGGCGCGCCGCCAGCGGCGCCCGCATACGCAGGTCAACCGGCCTACTACGGGCCGCCGATGCAACCCCCCGCAACGGTGCCGCCGATTCCGCCCTCCGGCCGATCGACGGGGTTCTGGATCGGCGTGAGCACCGCGCTTACCCTCGGCATCGTAGGTGCGCTGCTGATCGGGTTCTTCATCGGCCGGGGGACACGCCTGTCCAACGAATCGGTGCAGGGCAAGATCGTCCAGCAGTCGCAGTCCGACCAGATTGCCGAGCAGCAGTCCCTCGATAACCAGAAGACGGCATTTGCGGCTGCGGAGGCGCGTGCGGTCTCTACGGCGCGTAAGAACGCGTACTCTGAAGGACAGGAAAAAGGGTTTTCCGCGGGCCAGCAGGCGGGCTTCAACAGCGGCCAGTCGCAGGGCTTCAGCCAGGGCCAAGCCACGGGCACCGCTCAGGGCGAAGTCCAAGGCTTCACCCAGGGCCTGAACGACGCGAACGAGGCGTGCATCACGAATAGTGTCTTCTGCAATGGCGAATGAGCCCGGCTCGCGGGCGGACCCTCGTGCCACAGTTGCCGAGGGGGCACCGCCCCCGGTGCCCGAGTGGGATGAGGGTGTCCTGCAGGCGCTCTATGAGGCGGCGTTCAGCAAGCCCGACTCGGAGATCGTCGGCGTGCTTGTCGGGCACCCATCGCGTACCAGCATGCCTCAGCGGATCTCAGCGATGATCCCAGCCAGCACGGCGCCGGCTCCCGAGCACGCGCAGCTGAACCATCAGGCCTGGGCGTACATACACTCGACGATGGCGCGCTACTACGCGGGCTTGGACATCGTCGGCTGGTGGGTCAGTCGTCCCGGACCGGACACCAAGCTCGGCCACGCGGAGCTCGAGGCGGCCGCGGAGTCATTCGCGCGGCCAAACCAATTCGGCTTCGTGTTTGACTCCCAGCACCGACGCGCCGCCCTCTACGGCTGGCATGACGGGCGCTACGTCCACATTCACGAGCAGCTCGTGCCACGACGACTCACCCGTGCTCCCGCGCGGGTTGCCAGTCCGTTGCGGCCCGCGCTGGCGGCCTTTGGACTTGGGTTGGGCCTGGGCATCGCGGGATGGCTCGCGGCGGGCAGCCCCGGATTGACAGTAGCCCTGATGCGGACCAACTGACCATTGAGAGGCAGGCCGAGGAGCAAATGAGTCAACCTGAGGAGTACTGCCAAAACTGTGGCGCCGCGATCAGCGAGCCGAGCGCGTTTTGCGGGAGCTGCGGAGCTGAGGTCGCCACGTCACGGCCATCGGCTGCATCGACGGTCGCGGCGGCGGCCCAGATGCCGGTGGCAACGCAGCCGGCGGGAGCGGCCCCGGCACCTACGATGCCCAGCCCACAGGGAGGTTCCCACAGCGCGGCTCCCGTCGGTCAGGGTCCACCGCCACCCGGTGCGCCGCCTCCAGAAACACCTTCACCAGCTGGCAGCCAGCCGCAAAAGAGCTCGCGAAACTGGATTCCATTCGCAGCCGTTGGAGGCGCCGCGGTGCTCGTCGCCGCCCTGGTCGCCGTCCTCCTCCTCACCCTGGGCGGCTCAGCAGGGAAGAACATCAAGAGCACCTCAGCGACGCGCCAACAAGCACTACAGCTACTCGCGGCCAGCGGAACAACCACCGTCTCCAGTGCCGCTCCGGGACTGTTCGCGCTTGTGAGCACCGGCAAGCTGACGGCTATCGTGCCTGCCGGCTGGCGCGCAACGGCACAGGCCGCGAGCGGAACAACTCGGGCGGAGTTCGCCGACCCGAAGCATGCAGGCTCAACCCTGACGATCGTGGCGCAAGGCGCTGGCGGCGGGAACGGACACAACCAAGCCGGAGCGGCTCTGAAGGCCGTCAAGAAGACGGGCGATACGGTCAGCTCCTACGGTCCGGTCACCTTCCCTGGTGGTCGGGAAGCCTGGCAGGTGACCTACACGCACGCCGGCGTGACGGACGAGACGTACTTCTTCTCTGCGTGTGGCGGCAAGGCGGCGATGGTAGTCGCCGTTGCAGCAACAGCTGCGCTCTTCCAGCAACAACAGACCACGTTCGGAGCCGTCGCCGCAAGCGCCGAGCCGACGTGCTCGTAATCGCCGCCGCGCTTCATGACGATGGATGCTCCCATCCGTGACTCCTGAGGTTGCCGCGTGTCCTGCGTGTAAAGCCAGTCCGATCAGCGGACGCTACTGCCGCGAGTGCGGTGCGGCGCTGCCGCCTCCGTCGCCGCAGGCGGAGCACCATCCCGCGCAACCCAAAGCACCAGCCGGGCCGCCACAGCCAGCGTCCATCAACCAGCAGCCGGTGTCAACGGACGCGCCTCCTGTCACCGGCCAGGCGCCTTACGCACCCACCGGCCAAAGCAACGGGTGGGGGCAGCCTTCAATCCCACCACCCGCACCACTGCCATCGTCTTCGCCAGCGTCGTACTGGATGCCGATGCCGGCACAGGGCTCGGCACCGGGTCGGCGCTCGACCGCGCTCGCTGCTGGAGCCGCGATCGCAATCGTTCTCGTGCTGCTTGCGATCGCCGCCACCGTCATCCTGCTGGTCGCGAGCGGCGGGTCCAACCACACGGGAATCCTTACCCAGTCGACTGCGACGGGTAGCAAGAGCGAACAAGCGGCGTCGCCCTAGGCGGTTGCTGTGGGCACCGAAGCAAAGATTGGGTGGCGCGCACTGTTCGCACTAGCGTTCAGCGGTGTCTTGGCCGGCTTTACGGT
>Ga0182024_10022911_pt1 | contig 11225 bp, 12 predicted proteins | sample P32metaG_FD_120480 | JGI IMG/M metagenome (GOLD analysis project Ga0182024, IMG submission 120480) | Permafrost microbial communities from Stordalen Mire, Sweden - P3-2 metaG (Illumina Assembly) | ecosystem: Environmental > Terrestrial > Soil > Wetlands > Permafrost | place: Sweden: Stordalen... | reverse complement strand
CCCGATGGCTAGGCCGCATGCAAATCCACCTCAAAGGAGCGCACCTGTTCATCGTCTCCGAGACAGGCGATGATCGCTTCGATCACTCTCTTTGTCTCATCGGGCCCGCGAACAGGAATGGAAATGACCCCTGCCTGCTTGGCTGGGTAGTCGTTCCCTCCGACAAAGAGCGCATCCCCAACGTAAATCATTTCTTTGATTGAAATGCCGAGGATATCGCGCAGCTTGCGTATCCCATATGCCTTATCGATGCCGGGCTTGGTCACATCGATGGATGTAGCCCCGCCGATGCGGACCGAGAACTCGGGAATCAGAGTGTCGAGAATTGTTTTGATCTTTTTCCGCTTGGCGAAATCGGCATCCCATTTCTCTTTTTGCTCCAATGGCGCCTGCTGGCCGAGCGCGGAATAAGTAATCTGGCTTCCTCTATCTTCAATGGTGTCTCCCCATGTCTTCTCCACCGTGTAACTCGCTTTTACGATCGCATCCTGCAACGAACTAACTATCTTCCTCTTCTCATCCGCGGTGAAATCTTCCGAATAAAGCTTCTTCCACTCTCCTTTGAATTGGTAGAATTTCGTTCCGCAGGTGGGAAGAATCGATAACTTATCCAACCTTGTATTCTTGGGGAGATTGGAAAGCACCTGCCGTTCAAACTGCTCCCACGCGCCGCCCGAGATGATCGCCACGTCGAGCACATCGAGCAAGTCACGCAGGAGCGACGCCATTTCCGCATCGAGCGACGATTTGCTCGCCGCAAGAGTTCCGTCGAGGTCAAAGACGATCAGTTTTTTCACTTTTCCACGGCCTCTACGTTTTTTGGGGGCTAAGCATTTAGCCTCAAGCCGGGCTCGCTGTAGCCGGCCAAATCGACTGCCTCGCTTCATTACGAGTCGAGTTTCCTGCCTCTTGACGAATCGATGCAATGGCTATCCGGCGCGTCTCCAAGGAACCCAGGCCAGGTCCCCACTCAAAACGTAAATAGCAAGCGCCGCCGCCATCAAGACAGCACCTATCCAGAAGCGCCAGTCGCGGTGCATGCGCCTCCAGTAGGGACCAGGATCGGGCTCTCCCGTGTCGCTGCTGTTTCCTTCGCGGTTGTGCTTGTTGCCGGTCATCCCGTGTCCTTTCTTGCGCCTACAGTGTACATGGACGACCTGTCAATCTATCGCTGGTGGAGAAATAAGACGCCCCTGGTAACTTGATTGAGAGCGGAAGCCGCATTCCATCAAGAGGCGGCTGGACTTCTACGGCCTGCCCAGCGTGGCCGGTTCACTGCCTGTATTCTACGGAGGCAACAGCCTCCTGGTTTTCCCTTTGATCCGACACGAACGACAATTCCTTGAGAGCGTGATACAGAACTTCCCGTCTGACCTCCTTGATCGGCTTTGGGAGTATCACCGTCATCCCTCCGATCAAATTGCTCAGGTCCAGGTAAGACTGGCGATTGGAATGGAGAAACTCGAGAGGGTACTCAGGCTTCCGCGCGCAAGCCTTGGCCGGATCGGCATCCAGCAGATAGCTGATATCAGGCTTGGGAACGATGTTCATAATCAGCCGGACATATACCCGAATGGCCGGATTGCTGAGGGTAAGGTTGGCAAGCTCGTCGTAAATATATCGGTCGAAAATTACAAGATCGGCTTCAGAGCGCAATGCTTTCCCGAACGCAAGCCGGACCGAGATAGCATCGAAGAAGTAAATGCATAACCGCACCCAGGTCATGAACCATGACCTGACGTTCTTATCTCGCCGGATAATGGGCGCAGAGGGGGATCCAATTCCTCTGTCGCCCTTAAAGACAGTGTGCCCGGTCGCTTCCCGCAGTGAGGTCAACGTGGCAATGTCATCCCAGAACCTGATCGATAAAACCCGTAGCCCATCCTGATTCAACTGCGAGGACAGAGCTTCGATCTGCGTACTCTTCCCTGCGCCGTCGATACCGGAAAAACTTACGAGGATCGTTTGCCTGTGCTTTCGGGAGGGCCGCATTGCTATGCTCCATCGTCGCGTTCAGTGTTTGGGGCTGAATGTCAGTTGGGCCGGCTTGGGCTCCCTTTAGAGAGCGCTACTACGGTTCCCACGGCGACGGCAGCGCCCACGATCACTCCAACTCTGATCAGGATGGCACGCGCGCGCCGCTGTTTCGCAGGGGCAATCACTGCTCCGGCAGGTCTGGACGCAGCAACTCCGGTGGTCTTTTCATACGGAGCAGCAGCCGTTCCGACCGGTTTGGGAGCAGTGTTCTGCTGTTGATCCGACGGGGACTGCGAAGCACCGGATGGCGCACTCTGATCGGCAGGTTGCGAGCGCGCCGGGGCTGGATTGTCTGGGTATGTCGCTTCCGCCTGGCTGGTATCCGCGCCCGGAGTCCCGGCTCGACTATCCGAATCTTTCGGCTGATTCTGCGCGGAGAACACGCTCTGCTGCTGCCCGCCGGGTGCTTGTCGAGGCGATGCTCCGGCCGCTTCCGTTAACGGGAAGGCCAGCAACATCACCAGGCCGCCGGCAATCTGTCTTCTTAACCACACCATTGATATTCTCATTGATCCGCTCCCCGACCCGGTCGCACCTCGCGTCTCACAATGGCCAACCCAAACCGATTATGCTGCATTTTCGGGGGCCGGATGTGAGCCGAATGACACATACTCGTTCAAAGGTCCATCTGCCGGAATTCGACTGAAGCTGCTCACCGCTTCAGCATTTGTGTCGAAGATTTCAAAGAGACGATCTACTCCCGTACGTTCCAGGATCGGTCTTGCCTCTTGAGGCACTGCCGCAAGCTTCACGTCGCCGTTACGCTTCATGGCTTCCTCCAGGCAACAGAGCAGCAGTTTGATTGCAGGCCTGTCCATGCGGCGCAACTTGGAACAGTCAAGCACGATCGAGGGGCGATCGACGTTGATTGAAGCCTCCAATTCGCCAAGAAACAGCCGTCCTTGCCTCACGCTCAATGTTTCCGGGAGCTGCTCGACCTTGACAGCGCATACTCGATTTGTCATATCCACGTCCTGATTTGGATTCTGTGCTTTGTTCCTTCTCTAAGTTCGAACATCATCGACTTCAGCCAAGGACGGGCAATGGCCCAATCCACGACCTCTGCCAGCGCGTCCCGCTCATCCGGGGTTCTGCAAAAGGCGTGCAAGCTCAGCCTCCGGATTCTGTATGACGCGGACCAGCGTATTTCTCCCATAGCGGAAAAGAGTGAGGGGGTTGGTGTTGTACCAGCAACATTCTGTCATCCGGGGCGAAAGTCCGCACAGAAAGCGAAGTTTCTTCAGGCTGCCTGGCGCGGCAAGCATCGCGGCCACGAGCCGATGATTTCCATCCAAAACCGTGAGAGGCTCGCTCTCGTTGAGACCGATGAGAATCACAGCGCTGAATCCGGGATCCTCCTCGAGAAGCTTATCGCCAATTGCAGCAATCTTCGACAGGAATGGAGCATCGACCATGTGTTGACGCGTGCGCATGGCCTGGGCAATCTCGGTGATCGAGAAATTACCGCGCGCCAGCCGTCGCCACTGTGCCCGTGGAAATACCCTGATCTGGCCGAGGTCGGCTTCGCTGATTTCCATCTCGTACCAACTCGTCCCGGTAGGAATCTCCTTCCACAGGGCAAGATGGCGAAGATAGAACAGAGCCCGCCGTTTTGCATTTTCGCCGGCATTGTCGAGATCGGGCGTGCTTACAACTTCACGCAAACTCTCCTGGTACTCCCGAAATGCCGGAGAGCCAAAGTCGCTTTTCAGAAACCCCGCAATGACCTCATCTTCCGACACGGCCCGAATGAGCCTGGCTGGCCCAAAACTCCCAGCCAATAGCAATTCCTTTGGATTGGTGAGTGAATCCATAAGGAATGGGAATGCCACACAGATGAGGAGAGCGGCCATTAAGACCAGTTGCACGAGGATGACTTGATGTAACGACGAATGAAAGCGGTAGATGCCTACGATTACCACACCGCTGAACGCCAACTGTACCCAGCTTGTATTCGCAATCTTGTACGACATTTCGAAAGTAATAATCACCACGCTGAGCGAGAAGACGATTGTCGTAATAGCGTAGAGCGCAAGAAGGTACGGGAGGTTGTACTTTCCAACGATCATGAATTCATGTCCAAAGAGCGCCGTCCATATCCCGGCCGGCGCGATGTCTAGACCGATGGCTAAAACAGAACCGGTCACCAATACCAGTAACAGCGAGGTCGCAATGACCCTGAGATCCCTTCTCTCCTCATGGCGGGTGCCCGCCACCAGCGGAAACATGCTGTTGACGACCGATGAGGAAAAGGCGAATATCACCCGGCCAACCATGGCCACCGCCGCATACAGGCCTGCCTCATTTGCAGAGAAAAAATGCTTCACCAGCACGATGTCACAGTTGTTGATGAGCACCTGGCCAGCGAAGAAGATCATTGCTTGGGATGTTTCGCGAAGAGCATACGAAAGGCGAAGAGGGTTCGGAACCCGGCCCGCCAGTCTGGGAGCCGCCGTGAGATAGGCCACCACGACTGCCGCTGCATTGGCCGCGATCACCCCCTCGACGCCCATACCCAACAGGACCAACAGGACCGAACCGCCAAGTCGAAAAGCTCCCTCGATGACAAGATTGCCGGCCAGGCGGCGAAAACTGTAAATGCCCTGAATGTAACCCCGTCGGCATCCCAACGGCACGTAGAAAGCTGCGCCAACGGCGAGAAGGGCGACAAGCGCAGGATCGGGCAAGCCTAGGTAATTCGCAATCGCTCTCTGAAACGTCAATAAGGTGAGTGCAACGAGAATCCCGCATCCCCATGCGCCGCGATGAAAACTCCGATAAACCGCGGCCTTGCCCTCCAGCGAGCTCTGTTGTGCCACCGTCTTCGCCGAAATAATTTGAAAGGACAGCGTCACGGCGGAAATCAGGGTAAGGATGGTGTAGACAACCGTCGCCTGCCCGAAGCCTTTGGGGCCGAGGAATCGCGCAACCACGATGTTATAGGCGAGGTTGATTGCGGTTGTCAGCCCCGAGCCCGAGAGCAAGACAACACTGCCCGAAAAAATGCGGGCATGTAGCGTCTTCGTATTTTGGGTCAAACCATTCACCGCACCCTTGAATCCCCGGTTCAATATGCAAGAAGTGCTCTGCATGAAGCTGGAAATATAGCCAGAGCTGCACCGGCAGCCTATACGATGCGAAAAGTCAGGTTGCGGCTGCTTTTAGCCTGTAATGTATGCGGTTATTTGCTGCGTTGTTGACAACCCGGACGATCTCAATGGCCTCTAATAGGTAAGCCGATGTTGAATCGAATTAGCGCTGCATTCTTATTTCTTCTTCTGTTGTTTCACGGATGCTCTGACCGCGAGGCGGGTCATCGGCAGCCGCTGAAACATCGGGCAACGGGGAACGCACCGGAAACAATTGCCGTGTATGAAGCCTGGTTTGGACATCCCAGGCATATCTCCGTCGGCTATTCTTCGCAGGATCCAGCTGAGATCAGGAAGCAGATTCGCCAGGCGAAAGCCATGGGAATTTCGGCGTTTGTGGTGGACTGGTACGGGGACCGTCAGCCCTTCATCGATCGCAGCTATGCCTTGATGCAGTCTGCGGCTGCGAGCGAGCAGTTCCAGGTTGCGATGATGTACGACGAAACCGACGAAGAAGACGGGGCAACCGACGAAGCTCTCGCGGATTTTACGATGTTCCATGAGACCTATCTTTCATCGAAGGCGGCCGGGCATCAGGCATATCTCACCTATGAAGGCCGGCCGGTGATCTTCATCTTTCCCAAGGGCAGGCACACTGACTGGAACAGAGTGCGTACCCTGGTAAACAAATGGAGCGCTCCACCCTGGCTGATCTATGAGAACCTGCCCGGCCCGGATGCAGACGCATTCGATGGTTTCTACGCCTGGGTCAGCCCAGTGCAAGGCGGCGACGGCAGCAACTGGGGAGAGCAATATCTGAACGATTTCTATCAAACGATGCAGTCAAAGTATTCCGACCGGATCATTGTTGGGGGCGTGTGGTCAACCTTCGACGACAGCAAAGCTTCCTGGGGGCTTAACCGGCATATATCGGCGCGGTGCGGCCAGACGTTTGCCGATACGTCCAACTTCTGGCGTAAGTACTTCCCTTCTGACGATCCTCCACCTTTCATGATGGTCGATACATGGAATGACCACGAGGAGGGCACGGCGGTCGAGGACGGGATTCCAACCTGCGGCTCCGCAACGCCGGTGCAGCCTCTCACTCCAACTGCTGGGAAATCCCCGGCGGCGAAGGGGAAACCATAGAGGGTGAAATGGGGAGCATCCTCGGTTCGATGCGAGGGTCCGGGGTTCGATCCGAGGGTCTGACAGGGTTATTTCGAGAACAGCGCTGCATGTTCGGACCAGATTGTTATCATCGGAAACATCTTCGTTGCGAACCGGTTCTACTCCACATCTTGAAGTGCGGAAACAGAAATCCTCCGGCGCTTGCCGGAGGATTTCTTCATCTCTACGCAGCCTCGATAGCATCCTTGTTTAAATGGCCGTTCGCTTGGTCCAGATGGCCGTTGGATTGGTCCCAATGACCGTTGGCATGGTCCAGATGGCCGTTGGATTGGTCCCAATGACCGTTAGCATGGTCCATTTGGCCGTTCACTTGCGCTGCAATTGCGGCTATCTGATGCGGAACCATGACTCCAGAACGGTGGACCGTATTGATGATCGAGAGGGGCCGGCTCCGAACCTCGTCATACACTCGTCCAAGGTATTCGCCCAGAACGCCCAGGCATAGAAGCAGCAGCCCTCCTACGAAGAATACTGAAGCTGCAACACCCAACCCCATGGTTCCTACTGCGCTTTTGGAAAGAAGCATGCAGAATGCCAGAAGCGCAGACGTGCTGCTGGCGAGGAAGAACAGCGCGAAACTGAGTCGCAAAGGCTTGTAGCTGAAGCTGGTGATGGCATCCATTGCATACTTGATCCGGCTTAAGAAGGAGAGCTTGCCTTCGCCGGCCAATCGGTCCTGCCGGTCATAGTAGACCACTTTGTTTCGATAACCAACCCAGGCACGCAGCCCTGGCAGGTAACGGTTCTTCTCTCCCAGGGAATTGACTGAATCAACGGCTTTTCGATCCATGAGACTGAATATCCCGGCGTTGAGAGGGATTGGATAGTCGGAGAGGGCTCCCATGACACGATAGAAGAGAGGAAAAAGCTTGGCCAGGATTTTTCGCCGTTCCTGCCGGCTCTTTCTTACCGCGACAACCACCTCCGCGCCCTCCCGCCAGGCACTGATCAGTTTCGGAAGAACTTCCGGCGGATCCTGAAAATCACCGTCCATCAGGATGACTGCGCTACCCCGCGCCATCTGAAGGCCGGCCGAGATGGCGCCCATGTGGCCCCAGTTGCGGGAGAGTTCCACCACCACAACATGGGTATCCATCGCCTGCAGGCCTCTCATCAGTTGCAGAGAAAAATCTGTTGAACCATCGTTCACATACACGACTTCCCATTGTGTGTGAGCGCTTTCCATGGCGATTGCAATAGCATCATGGAACCGCATAATCAGCTCTTCTTCGTTATAAATAGGTACGACGACGGAGATCATAGAGGACTCCTGGAGTTTCGAGTTGTGCGTTCATGAAGAAGCTCTCTCTCGTTATCGTTCCTTGCCGCCCGAAACAACGGTCACGGCAACTGCGGACTCGAGATTTTGCATCATTTGAGCGCTGCCTGGAAAACTCGCACCCTCCATCGCACTTCGGCAGGTGTTAAAACTATGACGTATCTGGCGCTTATATGCTGTGTTGTTTTGACCCTGTCGTTGTCGATTATCTGCAGGTCGTATTCGACATCGTCCGTAAGTTCGATGGAAAGTCCCTCCGGTGAGTAGAAGACTATCTGGATGTCATGCGCGCGGTCCTCATAGCGGGTATGCATTCCCAGGGCCGTTTGCTGCTGGATGGTCTCCGTGAGTTTGTCCCTGGCAGTTCCTACGAATGACGGGTCGAGCAGATCCACGCGATTCTGCTCCAGCGCGGCGCTCATATTCTGCCATGACTGCAGATAGTCACGAATTGCTGCTTTCCCGGTCTGCTCAGGCAAGGCCCGAGGGCCTTGCAGGTTCGGCGGTTCCACACGCACTGTTGCCTGGGCAGACCCGTTGGCAACGGTGCTGGTAAACAATGAGCAAAGGATCAGGAGGGATTTGAGCATGGTCACTTCTCCCAGCGAATCTGATTCCCCAGCACAACGCCGCTCGCAACAGAGATCGTTGCTCCGCTATGGTCGGCCATTTGCACCTCGGCAATTCCGCGCTTGAGAGGTACATCCACCGTCGATTGACTGCCCCTGTAAGCTTCGGTGAACGTCACGATTGTTCCGTCCGGTACCGCGTTTCCGTTGCAATCGCGCACTGGCTCTGTTATCAGCTGAACCTCCCGGCCCGACTGCTGAGCGCTCATCTTCAACCCGCACGGATCGCCCGGCACCTGCTCTACGACACGGGCGCTCGAAATGTGATCAATTCGAGCCACAAATCGATCGATGCCCTGCTGGGCCGTTGAATCCATTACCGTCCACGCGGCGCCGCCACGGGTTGCCACAATGCGCTTCTGTACACTGCCAGACGGACTCGAAAGTTCAAAGGATACTTGCGTTGGAGCGACAATCAAATTGTGATAGGCGTCGAAAACATACACGGCGCCCGTGATGCCATCGTGCAAGCCGACCGGAAGACGGGAAGGCTTGGCGAGAAAGCTCAACTCCGCGGAGTTACTTGCAGGAATGACATCGAATGAACCGCTCTCTGTGGATGAGTCTCCGGCAAGAATTACAACGTAACGGCCGGCATTGTAGAGCGACCCGGCGGGAAAAACTGTCGTCCCTCCCAATTGCACATCACGCTTCAATACCTGCCCAGGACCGACGACGGACAAGGTCGCTTTCCCGCTCCCGCTGCTCTGAATTAAAAAGACGCTTCCGGCTTCGACAGTTTTGGGCAAGGTCATGCTTCCCGCTTCGGCAAGAGCCGGCTGCAGGGTCGCCATGACCAGCGCGCTCAGCAGGAATGCCCATCCGGCTCTCACTGGGAGCCTCCGGAACTGTACGTCGCAACGACCGTGCGCTGGCTGCTGATGTTCTTCGTCAGGTCCTCGGGAATTCGGATTTCAAACGGAACCGCGGTCGCGGGCAAGAGCGCCTGGTCGATATACTGATCTGCAACCCAGACCACATGGCCGGTCTTGTCGTAGAACGTCGCGAGAACATGCGCGACATTCACGATCTGGCCGCTCTGATTGATGAGTTGGCCGGTCGATGAGGCTTCCGGGGCCGGGTGCAGCTGCTCGTTCTCGATTTCGATGACCGGGTCCGCCGAGGCCGCAATTAGAGCTGACATAGGCGTCATGCGGATGCTGCCGACATTGGACAACGACACACCGGGAAACTTGATGAGAAACGGCGTCACTTGTTTCGGCAGCAAGAGGTGGGAGATCTTGTCGAAGCTGCCTTCGGTCGCCATCGGCGCTTGATCCTTTCCGAGCAACGTCGCGCTCACCGACACATAGGCAGGCACAACATCCTCGTTTAGAAGCTCCCCCAGGATCACCACCCCGTCGGCCCGTTCCACTGGTTGCATATCCACAATGCGCACATGGGGCGCTTCCACGTCCTGCGCGCCCCAATCGTCTCCGGCGCCGCGATAGATCACATCCCAGCGCAGATAATTCACCGGGATGACCTGCGGCGGCACTCTCACCTCTTTGACGATCGGCCACTCCGGTTCCCATCGATCGCCATTTTTCACCACGCGCAAGTCGCGTGTCGTTGCGGAGCTGCCAACGACGGTTGCCCAGTGCAATTTGAGCTCCACCTCTGCTTCATTGGAGGAGGAATGAAGCGGCCGCACCTCGAATTTGTCCAGCGTGGTGTAGGTGAGAAGGCTGGGGTAGTATCCCGTCAAGTCATGCACGAACTCCGGCTCGGTAAATTGGGCCTTGTTGGCGAGACTGGAGTACGCCTTTTCCCAGGCTTGCGCGCGGATTTCGTCGCCCAGATTCTCGACTGCCTCTTCCGGCGTTGAAGACGAACGCAGCATGCTCGTACGGCCGGCATAGGCTGCTGCAGAGGGCACGGGCCACACGGTTCCTATCACCACGAGTGCCACCGTCGTAGCGCCGAGAAATGCCGCCAGCAAGCGTCCTGTGTTCATGAGGCCAGACTCCCGTGCATTCGATTCTCATCGGAAGCGATGAGGTCGCCGCCTTGGCGCGCTTGCCGTTTCTTCTCTGGAATCAGAATTACCAGCATTGCCAGCAGGCTGCTGCCGAAGGGGAGAATGCCCCACATCAGGCCTTGCCAGCGGGGAGGGATTTGTGCCGCGTTCAATGGCGTCGCCGGTGGCACGCCGTCTTTGCTCCATACGGTGATGGTGTTGTCTTCCAACGTGTCCACCTGGCGCCAGCCGGCAAACGACAGCAGCGGGTCATAGTAGTGATCCCGCACGAAGACCCATTTCAGTCCATAATGGTCCGCGTGCCTCAGCATGGCGCGGAGTGCGTCGAGACCCGCCTCGCCAAAACCCTTCGAATTGGTGAGCTGAGCCGCGCCGTAGCGGGTCAGCTCCGGCAACATCCGCCCGGAATTCCAATCCCCATCCACGCTGCCGGCGTCTGTCATCATCGCCAGCCGCGCAATCTTGTTGCCGAATCCCAGGGTGACGTAGCGATACTGATCGTGGCCGTCACGATTGAGCCACGACGCGACCGTATTCACCTTGAGGTTCTCGGCATCCGCCGGTCGATAGGTCGACCATCCCACCGCCAGCGCGCAGGTGAGAGCCGCGGCCGTAGTTAAACTAACAAGCGCAACTGTTCGGTACCGCTCGATAAGCTCGGCGGCCAGGAGTCCCACAAACGGCAGGGCAAGCAAAGTTGCCCAGTAGCTGAAACGCTCCATGGTCAGCACGTCGAAGGCGCGTCCCAGCAGAAGATGGCCCACCGGCGTCGTGCCGCCGAGTCCCACCAGAAATGCCACCCAGAAGCCAAACAGCAAGGGGCGGAGCCGAACCACCATGGAGCCGCGCAGAAAGATGAACGGCATTGCCAGAATCAATGCTCCATACGGGACGACGAAGTAGTTGAGGCCCCATTGAGGGCTGAGGATGTAATTTGCCCGGCTGGGGTGCGGGATGGGAGTCTGCGTGACCGGATAATGAATCAACGCGATCCAGAACGGAAGCAGCACGACTGCAAT
>Ga0182024_10022910_pt1 | contig 11226 bp, 8 predicted proteins | sample P32metaG_FD_120480 | JGI IMG/M metagenome (GOLD analysis project Ga0182024, IMG submission 120480) | Permafrost microbial communities from Stordalen Mire, Sweden - P3-2 metaG (Illumina Assembly) | ecosystem: Environmental > Terrestrial > Soil > Wetlands > Permafrost | place: Sweden: Stordalen... | reverse complement strand
GAGAGGTTGAACGCGTCCGGGATGTCGGCAGGCCGAAGGGCGCGCCATTCGATCGCCGCAGCGGTCACAGCGATTCGAGCCTCGCGGCAAGAGGTCGGCGAATGCCCGCCGCATTCGTGGGTGACCAAAGTCGGCGCATCTGCGGGGTTAAACCATTTGGTTACTAACGTGGCAAGTAATTCCAAGTGTTGCGGCTTGCGCGGGGCCGACACAATTGTGATAACTCAAGGTCACATGCTCGGCCATCCGATGGGTTACGTTCGCCTCGCGTCTCTACTCTGCTGCATCGCGAACGCCGAGGCCGCCGACCTGCGCATAGGGATAATCGGCACGGACACCTCGCACACGACTTCTTTCGCGAAGCTCCTCAACGATCCCGGCAACCCCGCGCACATTTCCGGAGGGATCATCACAAGGGCATGGAAGGGAGGAAGCCCAGACATCGTGTCCAGCGCCAGCCGCGTTGACGGGTTCGCGTCTGAGCTGAGCGGCAAATACGGGGTCAAGCTCTGCGATTCCATCGAGAGCGTGGTGCAGGATGTCGACGCGGTCATGATACTAAGTCTCGACGGCAGGCCCCACCTTCAGGAGGCGAGGCGGATATTTCCCTTTCACAAACCGGTCTTCATAGACAAGCCCCTGGCCGGCAGCCTTCGCGACGCCATTGAGATTTTCCGGCTGGCGCGGCAGCTCAACACTCCGTGTTTCACCGCGTCGGGCGAACGCTTCACATCCGACATCGCCAAGCTGAGGCAGGCAAAGATCGGACACCTCAACGGAGTGTTTGCATTTGGTCCCGCAGAGATCGAGCCGCATCACCCCGATCTTTTCTGGTATGGCATTCATGCGGTGGAGAAATGCTACGCCCTGATGGGCATGGGCTGCGAGACGGTCGTGCGCACGCACACCGCGGACACGGACGTGGTGACCGGCGTATGGAATGATGGGCGGGTTGCCACTGTCCGGGGCAACCGCAATACGCACTACGCATTCGGGACTACCGAATTTGGCTCCGAAGCCATTGTCGTGGGCGACGACGCGGAGGGATACGAGGGCCTCATCACCGAGATTCTCAAATTTTACCGAACTGGAGTCGCACCCGTCTCCCACGCCGAGAGCATTGAGGTCATGGCTTTCATGGAAGCCGCAGACGAGAGCAAGCGGCGCGGCGGAGTGCCGGTTTCCCTGGCTGAGGTGCTTAAGGCCAACGGCGGTGCAGACGGAATCTAATCCCACCCCGGGGAGCATGGTTGATCACTGGCCGCAAAACAGCCCACTCGATCCACGTGTATCCTAAGTCCCTACTGGCCATGATCGTAGCGTTCGCCTTGGCCACAACGGGACTCGCTCAAGCCACGCAGGAGAACGTCGTCCAGACGCCCGAATTGGTCGTCAACGCGACGCTTCTGCCCTCAGATGCCGCGGGGATAACGTCCCTTTACCTGCAGCCGGAGACCGGCCCCTCGGCAGGATCGTGGGAGGTTCTCAGCAGGTCGGTGGCAAATCTCCACGTGGCCGACAGCGGCGCGGGCGGCTACGGCGCGTTGTTCTCCCTGCGGGGATTGGCGAACACCCCATATTTCAGCGAGCCGTCGATCACCGTGTATCTGGCAGACATCCCGCTGCCCAGCAGCTTCACCTACCCCATGGGCCTTTTCGGCTTTAACTCGGTTTCGGTCTACCGGGGCCCCGAAGGGACGGAGTTCGGTAGGGCGACCGACGGAGGCGTCATACTGTTCAGCCCGGACACATCCGCCCGCTCCGGGGGCGGGGAGCTGTTCGCTGGATTCGGAAGTTACGATGCCCGCCAGGCGGCGATGTCCCTGCATTCCGCGCAATCGGGAATGGCGGATGTGGAGGTCGACACCGACTACAGCGCAAGGAACGGATACATAGCGAACCAGGAGCTTGGAGTCCGCGTCGACGACCAGGAGAATGAGGACATCTTCGCCCGTCTCCGACTGCGCCCGGCGAAGGGCGCCGAGCTGACGCTCGAGATCCTTCGAACAAGGGCCCGGGACGGGGCGCAGCCCCTCGTGCCCCTCGGAGGGCCGCTCTTCGAGGTCAACCGCGCCCAGGAGGGCCTCACGGACCTGGACAGCATAGGGGCGGCGCTGAAGGCATCGTTCTTGCTGCCCTACGCAGCGACGCTTACCGCGGTTACGAGTTATACCGCTTGGCAGATGAACCCCTACCAGAGCTTCCTTGTCCTCCCGCCGCCACTCGAGAACCGCATCCTGCAGGACCAGAAGCGTTGGAACGAGGAGATCCACTATCAAACCGACCCGCACTCCAAGCTGAACGGCGCGATAGGAATGTGGCTCTCAAAGGGGACGACGGACAATGGCGTTGACCGCGCGATCCCCAATCTCTTTCCGATTGAAGTGTCCGGTTTTGAGGAGAGGGACCAATCGGCGGCTCTTTTTGGAAGCGCGACCTATGCGCTCAGCGAGTCCTGGAAAATCTTCGCGGGGTTGCGCGCGGAGACAAGTGACAAGGATTTTACGCGCAGTGAGCGGGTGCCTACCCCCGGGCTAGGCTACGTCGGGAGCGGTCGCTATGACGGCATCCTGCCAAAGGTTGCGCTGGACTGGTCAGTCAGCCCGACCAGCCATTTCGAGGCCTCGGTTGCAGACGGGCTGCGACCGGGGGGCTTCGCCTCCTACACTGACAAACCGGCGCTGATCCCGTTCTCATCCGAACACTCGATCGCCTACTCGGCCGGATGGGATGCCTCGTTTGCGCAAAACACCGCCGACGTGGCGATAAGGGCGTTCTATGACGAGATCACCAACCTCCAAATCGAGCGCTCGTTCAGCCAGACCGACTATCTTGTGGCAACGGCGCCGCGCGCGCATTCCACGGGCGCGGAGATCGAGGGCCGCTGGCGTCCCTCTCCCCAGTGGACGGTTGGGACAAGCGCGGGCTGGACCTATATCAGGCTCGACCAGTTCTTCGCGCCGCTAACGGGCCAGAACGAGTCGGGGATGATGGCGCCGAACGCACCCCAATTCAACGCGGACCTGGAGGTCACGTTCAGGCCGGGCGGGGGATGGTTTGCGGCGGGCCAGCTGTCGGCCGTAGGAAGGACGTACTATGACGAACTGGAGTCAGCGAAGTACACCCAGGATGCCTACACCTTGATCGGGCTTCGCGCCGGATTCGAATCCACCCGCTGGAGCCTCACGGCCTATGGGGAGAATCTCGCGGACAAGGGCTATTACTCGCTAATCATCCCCGGCGTGAACAGCGGCGATCCAGGCGCACCGAGGACCTTCGGCGCGAAGCTGGCAATCCGCTTCTGATGAGCCCCGGTTCCCATGCACACGCCCGGTCGTTCCGCGGAGACCGAAAGACAGTGGCCCAGGGCTCCCGGGCTCTCCGGGTCCCCGCGCCTCATTCAGCCGCCTGCCAAAGATCAATCAGCCGCCTCATGCAGATGCGGCTGGCCTCGTCGCCGCCGGCTGAAAACGCATGCCCGGCGGGGAGATGCAGGAGTTCCTTGTCCAGCTCCTTCTTGCGCCAATGGGTCTCCAGCGAAAGGAGCCCGCGATACCCCGAGCGCCGGATCACCCTTAGGTGCTCGGCCCAGCCTACATCTCCGTCTCCCACGGGCGTCGGGCGCGCGGGCGAGCTCCCATCGGGCGTCAAGACGGCGTCCTTGACGTGAATATGAATTATCCTGGCCGACAGCTTCGCAAACTCCGCAGTCGGCGGGCCGTTCTCCCCCGGGACGTACAGCACGTTGCAGGGGTCCCATATCCAACCGGCGGCGGGATGGGTGAACGACTCGGCGAGGCGCAGCATCTCGGCCCCGGACCCGATCCTGCACGAGCTCTCGTTCTCAATACCGAGCCTGACTCCCGACGAAGCCGCGAGGTCCGCCAGCTGCGCAAGGTGCGATCCAATGCGATCGGCCACCTTTCTCGACAGGGCCTCGGGGCGCCTCAGGAACGAGAAGACGCGGACAAGGCCGCATCGGAGCTCGAGGGCCGTTTCCAGGCTGTGCTTGAAGATCTCGACATGCTCCAGGACGGACGCGCTGTCGTCCAATTCGCATTTGAAGACAGGGGTCGCGCATCCGTGGATCTGCCATCCCTCTCCCGCGGCGAGGGCGCGAACCTCGGCGACATCATTGCGGGTGAGATCCTTGAATGCCCTCCCAAACATGCTGCGGAGCTCGAACCCACCGAGGCCGAAATCACGGACGAACCTCGCGACGACCGCCGGGTCCTGGGAAATCTCGTCGGAGATTACGCTGATTGGGGGCTGGGGCATGGGAAGATCGGGACGGGCTGGAGCTGCCCGTGTCAACTGCATTGCCTTTCGCCTTCTGCAATTGGCTTTGAGCCCGGCGATCTCCGGGCACAAAGTCCGGCTGGCTCGGCTTAGACTGACCCCAACGGCCCCAGGACTCTCGGACGTCCCAGAACATAACAAACTATGAAAAAGATCCCATCGACCGCGTACCTGATCGCCGCGCTGCTCGCATCCGGCGTTGCGACCGCATCTCCACCGTTAGTCTTCGACCTTTGGCCCGGAAAACCCCCGGGCGACCTGCCCGTTCGCGGCGAGGAGAAGACATACATCCGCAACTCGACCCTCTATGGAACGGACGTCCTTATAACCAACGTCACCAAGCCCACGCTCACGGTCTACTCCCCGCCCCGGGGAAACAACACCGGGACCGCCATGGTGATCTGCCCGGGCGGGGGATACTGGGATCTCTATTGGGAAGGCGAAGGGGAGCAGGTGGCCGCCTGGCTCAATTCCCAGGGCATGACCGCGATCATCCTCAAGTACCGCGTGCCGCGGCCGCCCAACGTTCCCGAGCCCGAAACGCCGATCGGGCCGCAGATGGACGCGCAGAGGGCGGTAAGCACGGTTCGCAGCAGGGCCGCGGAATGGGGGATCAATCCAAAGAGAATCGGCATCATAGGGTTTTCAGTAGGCGGCCACCTGGCCCTTGCCACGGCCACAGGCTTCTCAAAGCGGACATACGAGCGCATTGACTCGATCGACGACTGGAGCAGCCGGCCGGATTTCGCCGTTCTATGCTATTCCGGCTTCCTGAAGCTCCAGGACAAGGACGAGATCTGGCCCGGCATCCACATTCCCCAGGACACGCCTCCCGTCATGATGGTCCACGCAACGGACGACACAATGAGCCCATCGGATCAAAGCGTGATCATGTACCTCGCCCTGAAAAGGGCGCGCATACCCGTGGAGCTGCATATCTTTGCGAAGGGCGAGCATGACTTCGGCGTCCGCCAGGATGGCAGGCTTCCCTCGAGCTGGCCTCAGCTCTGCATAAACTGGCTCCACGCCTTCGGCTTCCTCGACCCACATCCGTAGCCGCGCCTCGGGGACATTCGTCCGTGAGGCAATTCGACCGCACGCCCAATATTCCCGGCGCCCGGAACGGGCGTGCGATCCCCATGACCGTTCCCAACCACCAAAGGCCCGCGCTTCGGCGCCTCCTTTTTGGGCTCGCGTGCCTGTTGCCGGCGCTTGTCGCGCTGCCTATGAATGGCAGCCCGTCAGGGGTCGCCTTCACGCAGTCCTCCAAGGAGACAGAAGCCTATGATCTGATCGAGGTCACCGCGAGAATTGCGAGCCCGGACGCCCGCAATCCCTTCACCGATGCCACGCTAAGCGGGACCTTCGCAAAGGTGGGCGGCGCCGACAAGCGCGAGGTTTCGGGGTTCTGCGATTCGGATGACGGCGGCGTCTTTCGAATCCGCTTCATGCCCTCATCTCCCGGGGACTATGCCTATTCGATCGTCTATCGGCAGGGTACCTTCGAGGCCGCCCAGTCCGGCGTCTTTCGCGCCTCCGACGGCCACCGCAACGGACCCATCCGCGTGGATCCAGGGTATCCCTGACATTTCGTCTGGGAGGGCACCGGCCATCACTACTTCTTCAACGGCACGACAGCCTATTTCCTGTTCGGATGGACGGACGACAGCATCATCCGGCAGTCGATCGACCGCCTGCATCGCCTCAAGGTGAACAGGATCCGGGTCACGATCGCGGGGAGGGTGGATCGGTTTTTCGGCGAGCCGGTGATGAATGGTGACAACTTCACGACGTATCCCACCCCGTGGCCCGCCCGGCACGCCGACGAGATGCTTAACCCGGGCTTTGACTACAGCCGATTCCATCTCGGGTACTGGCAGAAGATCGACCGGGCCCTGCTCTACGCCCGCGACAGGGACGTGATCATCTCGCTCATCCTGGATATGGACGACAACAAGGTTCACCCCGCGGCGGGCAGCGAGGACGAATATCGGTACATTCGCTATGCCATCTCGCGGTTCGGGGCCTACTCAAACATCACGTGGGACGTTGGAAACGAGATGGACCGGAACCGCCCCGGAGATTGGACCCACAAGACGGGGACGCTCATAAAGGCGTGGGACCCGTACAAGCACCTCGCCAGCATCCACACCTTCTCGGAGGCCTACCAAGACAGGACCTCAGAGTGGTTCGATTTCTGCTCGTTCCAGGACTGGAACCGAAGCCAGCACGCCTACATCCTGAGGGAGCGCGCAGCACAGGAGAAGCTGGGCCGCATAATTCCCCAGGCCAACGAGGAGTATGGCTACGAGGACCACTACCCCATGTGGGCCCCCCAGCCGGACGGCGAGTCCGCGGACACGCTTCGCCGCTGCGCTTGGGACATCTACATGGCCGGCGGCTACCAGACCGCGGGCGAGAGCGCCAAGCGCGGCACGAATGTCTGGCCCGACACGGGAGGCGGCTGGATGAACGGCCGGGGCGACGACACCCAGACCATGTTCGTCGGCTACAGCCATATCGTCGATTTTTTCACCAGCTTCGAATGGTGGAGGACGAATCCGCACGACGAGCTCGCAAGGGGCGGGGCCTACTGCCTGGCGAAGCCGGGCGAGATCTACGCGGTCTACCTGCCAAATAGGTCGGCGAAAACGCAGGAAAGGCAGCGCGCGACCATTCACCTCGGGCCGGGGACATACGAGGCGCATTGGTTCAGCGCGACCACGGGAGCGATCATCCCGCTGCCACCCGCCAAGGGCCCGGATTGGACGTCGCCCCAGGCGCCGGATTGGTCGGATTGGGCGCTGCTCCTGCTGAAGCAGGACTAGCCTCGGGCGCGGGAGGCGATCGGAGTTGCAAACACGGAGCCCCGAAGAATAGCATCCAAGTAACCGACCGTTCCCTAAGCTCCTCTTGCTTCAGCCCAGAATACGCCGGGCGACCCGCGCAATCGGCGGCCAAGGCTCTCCCCAAAACCCCAGAAAAACATGCATTCCGAATCTCGGCAATGGGCAGCCGTCCCGGCGGGCGCCCTCGGGCGCCTCGGTCTAGGGCTCACGTGCCTGCTGCTTGCGGCTGCAACGCCGCCAATGCGGGCCAGCCCGTCAAGGGTCACCTTCGCGCAGTCGACAAAAGAAACGGAGGCCTACGACCTGGTCGAGGTCACCGCGGACATTGAGAACCCGGACGCCCGCAATCCCTTCGTTGACGGCTCGCTCAGCGGGTCCTTCGAAAAGGCCGACGGTACGGACCGGCATGAGGTCTCGGGGTTCTGCGATTCGGACAACGGAGGTGTCTTCCGGATCCGCTTCATGCCATCTTCGCCGGGCGACTACTCCTATTCGCTCGTTTACCGCCAGGGTTCCTTCGAGGCCACCCAGTCGGGAGTCTTTCATGCCTCCGACGGCCATCGCAACGGCCCCATCCGTGTCGATCCCAAGTATCCCTGGCATTTCATATGGGAGGGCACCGGAGAGCACTACTTCTTCAACGGCACGACGGCCTATTTCCTTCTCGGGTGGAAGGACGAGAACACCATCCGGTATTCGATCGACCGGCTGCATCGCCTCAAGGTGAACCGGCTTCGGGTCACAATCGCGGGGCGGGAGGATTTGTACTTTGGCGAGCCGGTCATGACCGGTGACAACTTCACCATGTATCCCACCCCCTGGCCGGCCCAGCATGCCGAGGAGATGCTTCATCCGGGGTTCGACTACAGCAGGTTCTCCCTCGAGTACTGGCGCAAATTCGACCGGGCCCTCCTCTATGCGCGGGACCACAATATGATCATCTCCCTCGTGTTGGACATGGGGGACAACAAGGTTCACACGGAGCCGGGCAGCGAGGACGAACGCCGCTACATTCGCTACGCCGTCTCGAGGTTTGGAGCCTTCTCGAACATCACCTGGGACCTGGGCGACGACCTGGACCGGTTTCGCTCCGACGCTTGGGCGCATGAAACCGGCACCCTCATCAAGAAATGGGACCCGTACAAGCACCTTGCGACGAGTCATCCCATCGGGGACACGCACCAGGACAGGACCTCGGATTGGTTCGATTTCTGCTCGTTCCAGGACTGGAACCGGAGCCAGCACGCCTACATCCTCAAGCAGCGCGCGGCGCAGGAGAAGCTGGGGCGCATAATCCCCCAGGCCAACGAGGAGTACGGCTACGAGGACCACTACCCCATGTGGGCGCCGCCGCCGGACGGTGAGTCCGCGGACACGCTGCGTCGCTGCGCCTGGGACATCTACATGGCCGGCGGCTACCAGACTGCCGGCGAAAGCGCCAAGCGGGGCACGAACGTCTGGCCCGACACGGGAGGCGGCTGGATGAACGGCCGCGGCGACGACACGCAGACCATGTTCGTCGGCTACGGCCATATCGTGGATTTCTTCACGAGCTTCGAATGGTGGAAGGCCGATCCCCACGACGAGCTCGTCAATGGCGGGGCCTATTGCCTGGCGAAGCCGGGCGAGATCTATGCGGTCTACCTCCCAAACCGGGCAACCACAACGACGCCTGAACGCCAAAGCGTCACAATCCACCTCGAACCTGGGACCTACTCCGCACACTGGTTCAACGCGGCCACAGGTGAGACCATTCCACTGCCACCTGCAACGGGCCCGCAATGGGCGTCGCCCCAGGCGCCCGACTGGTCGGATTGGGCCCTGCTCCTGCTGAAGAAGGATTGACCCCGTTTGGGCGCGCCAGTCCCACCGCGGCTCAGGTTCAAGTGCCACAGAAACCCGAAAAAGAATCACCCGTTGAAAACAATCCCCTCCCCTCTGTCGCCGGATTCCTCCACCGCCACTGGATTGCCGCCGAGCAGGCCGATCGGCAGAAGCTCGATTGTCCGGCAATCGATCCTGCTCCTGGCCGCGGCAAGCCGGCTGTGGAGCGCGCCCACGCCGCCCGCCGACGAGCCGACGCTCGGGCCCATTACTCAACCCCTTCGCGCGCTTCCAAACAAACACAACTATTTCTCGGATGGCAGCGGCAAGGCCGTCTATCTCACGGGCTCGCACACCTGGAACACGCTCCAGGACTGGGGAACCGACGGCGTGGTGCAGCCGACCGACTTTGCCGCGTTTGTTCACATGCTCGTTTCGCACAACAACAATTTCACGCTGCTGTGGGCAACCGAGCTGCCAACATTTCACGGCCTTCCCACGCGCGCGGGCCCCTCACCGGACATCACCGTGACGCCCCAGCCATGGGTGAGAGTCGGACCTGGGAACGCATCCGACGGCAAGCCGAAGTTTGATCTCACGAAATTCAACCAGGCGTACTTCGACCGCCTCCGCGAACGCACCGCCCAGCTGAATTCCGCCGGCATCTACGCGGGAATCTATTTTTTCACGGGCGAATGGATCAACATCTTCCGCTTCCCGAATGACGGATACCCGCTTACGGGTTCGAACAACATAAACGGGGTTGATGACGGAGGAGGGACGGGGTCGGTGACCATGACGGCGCCGAACGCGGTCACGGCGGTCCAGGACGCCTACGTAAGAAAGGTGATTGATACGCTTAACGACCTTCCAAATGTCCTTTGGGGCGTGTCCGAGGAGGCGCCAGGCAACTCGATGTGGTGGAATAGCCACCTCATCTCCCTGACGCGGTCCTACGAGGCGGGAAAGCCGCTGCAGCACCCCATAGGCTACCCAGTGCGAATCGACAACGACGACCCCTCGCTGGTGGACAGCGATGCCGATTGGATAGCACCGGTGGCGCGGATCTCCCCGGTAAACAACTGCGGGAGCGGCAAGCCGAGCTGCAAGGTGTGCATCAACGACTCGGACCACAGCTACTGGGGCATGTGGAATGACTCCCCTCGCACCAACCGGAGCTTCTTCTGGACGAATTTCACCTACGGAAACCAGACGATTTTCATGGACCCCTATGTCCTATACTATCCGCGCGAGAACCGGAATCTCACCCCGTCGCCAAAGAATGGGATCAGCGCCGAGCCCGATGCGCGCTGGGAAAATGTGCGCGCCACGATGGGATACATCCGCGGCTACGCAGATCGGATGAACCTGGCCGCAATGTCCCCGCGCGCGGGCATGTCGGGCACCAGCCACGTTATCGCCAACCTGAACGCGGCCGGCGCCGAGATCCTCGCATACAGTCCCTATGGCGGACCCATCGACTTGAACCTGGAAGGCTGCAACGCGCAGTTTGCAGTCGAGTGGTTGAACCCCTCGACGGGGGCCAAGACGCCGGCCGCTGACGTGAGTGGCGGGGCAAAGAGGATGCTCACCCCTCCCTTCGACGGCGACGCGGTCCTATACCTAAAGGCCAGATCGCCCGCGGCGCAGGCACATTGAGCTGATTGCGACGGAATTGCCGCACTGTTTTCCCGAATGCCCTGCGCGCCGGAATTCCCCGCAATCAAGTTCGCTTCGCGTGATCGCCGCGGCAATTGGCCTTGATGGGGATTTTCAAATAAGTAACCGTTGATTTGATGGAACACGCGGCATTGCAGAGCGGATTCGGCGCGGATGGAGCGAAACCATGGGACGACCGGCAGATAGAGGTGGCCCTCTCTGAGCCGACGCCGGGCGCCATCGACGCGGTCAGGCAGCTAGACGGGGACCACATGGTCCTTGGCGCCTCGGGGAAGATGGGCGTGACCCTGGCGGCGATGATCCGCCGCGCGCTCGACGCCGCGGGAAAAAAGGGGACGCGCGTCATTGGCGTGGCGCGCTTCCGCGAGCCGGGTTCCCGCACCGCCCTTGAGGCCTTCGGCGTCGAGACAGTCCAGTGTGACTTGCTTGATTACGAGGCCGTTATGGGGCTTCCGTCGGCGGCCAACCTGCAGTACCTCTCCGGCCAGAAATTCGGGACGGATGGAGCCCCCGACGAGACATGGGTCCAGAATACGGTCGTTCCGTCCAACGTGGCCCGTCGCTTCCGTGATTC
>Ga0182024_10022909_pt1 | contig 11226 bp, 11 predicted proteins | sample P32metaG_FD_120480 | JGI IMG/M metagenome (GOLD analysis project Ga0182024, IMG submission 120480) | Permafrost microbial communities from Stordalen Mire, Sweden - P3-2 metaG (Illumina Assembly) | ecosystem: Environmental > Terrestrial > Soil > Wetlands > Permafrost | place: Sweden: Stordalen... | reverse complement strand
TGACAAGCAGCCAGCTGCGGTCAGGACTTTGTAGGCTCAGAGCAGGAGCAGATGGATAGCTTGCTAGATTTTTCGTAATCAATTTTTGTGGGACTAGCAAAGGATAGTCGAAGTGCGACACGGTTCCGCCTTGTAAGTTAAATGCACGCTGCCAGGTCTTATATCCTGTTTTTTTAATTTGAAGTATGTATTGCCCGGCAGGTAGAATTACTCTCGCGTTAGTAGTGGCTTTTTGAGTACCGTTAATATATATGTTGGCTGAGCTGGGTGCTGAAGACACAAAAACAAGGCCGTTTTGTATAATGTTGCCGTTTTTATCCAGCCCAAAGCCGTATGCCTGATAGAGCAGTATCGTGGTAGCCAGAAGTATCAAAATTCCAACCAAAATATATCCAGTGAATAACTGAATATTGCGGAGTTTACTTTTGTGAGGGTCTAGAAAATCCATATATAGTGAAAGTGACGTTTTTTTGTTTTAGCTATTAACTAATAATAACTCAATTTCCGTCAAATGTAACTACTCCTAAACTATTGCCAGCAATTACAAGTAGGTATAAGATTAACTAGAGAAGTTAAGCGTAATTGTTATCTAGGGATAATGCAGGTATTAAGTGGGCAATAAGATAAATATTTCTCAATATGACGAGGAGGGTAGGCCGGTTGCTTCTACCCCTCTTAAAAAAGACTCGAAAATAGCTTTTTCGCCCAGGGAATCGGACTTAGCAGACACAAAAAAACGAAAAACCCATTACGTAGCCAAACATCAAAGAGCCCACCCCAGACAGCATGCCAAAACTCTTAAGCGCTCAACGGTCAGCAAGCCAAAATTTAATTCCACGAATCAGCTTATCCTAAAGTCCCAAGGCGCTTTGTACCATGATGATGTTAACTCAGATAGCTTAATCGTTAAAAAGGATGAGCTGGACCAACAGAAACTGCTGCACGCTAACCAGATCGCTAGACACAAACTAGTTGACCGCTTCAAAATCTCTGCTGCTTCAGATAAGCAGGAGGCTCCCAAAGTTGAGCAGATTCCAGTTAGTGAAGCACCAAAAACTATTGATAATATTGTTGCTTCCGATAATCCGTTTAAAAAACCTGAAAATCCATTTGACACTGCGGTAGAGCGAGCTGACAGCCACCTGCAGAAGCCGGTTAATATTTATGCAAAAAAGCGTAGAAAAAAACACAAAAGCAAAGCAGCGTATATAGTTGTATTGATTGCCGTTATTGTTGGAATTTATATATTTGCTCCGCTAATAAACTTTGAATTCGTAGGCTTTAAAGCCGGCTTCCAAGCTAAACTTCCAGGATGGGTACCCCCAGGCTATAAGCTTGAGAATTATATAGTTTACTCCAGCCAAACTGTTGATTTAACCTACGCAAGCTATGGCAATATATTTACATTGTACGAACAGCACGCCAATGTGGGGGCTCAGGCGCTGCTGATGAATTACCTGAATCAAGACATCACTGGGTATCAGACAGTCAACGCTAGCGGCAATAATGTATATATAGACAGCAGCGGCAACGCAACGTGGGTGATTGGAAACATTTGGTTTCGATTCTCTAACTATTCCAACTTACCCAAAAACCAAATTCTGAACATCGCATCCCACCTTTAGAAACACTTTTTGCGCACCTGTAGATTTTTCTTTACAATGCTAAGAGTAATGAACCAAGCCCGCACTCGATTTGCACCAAGTCCTACAGGTCTATTGCATGTTGGCGGCGTCAGAACAGCTCTATTCGCTTGGTTGGTCGCAAGACAAACAAATGGTAAATTTATTCTGCGCCTAGAAGATACTGACCAAACACGAAAAATGGTTGGTGCTGATCAGCATATTATGGATTCACTTAAATGGGTAGGTCTTCAGTGGGACGAAGGACCAGACAAGGGAGGACCACACGGGCCGTATATGCAAAGCGAGAGACTGCCAATATATAAAGAGTGGGCCGAAAAGTTAATTTCTGCCGGAAGAGCGTACGCCGATCCATATACTGTAGACGAAGTTAATGCTTTTAGAGAGGAAGCAAAAACCAAAAAACTCCCATTCATGTTTCGCAATAATCGTCCGACTAACACCCCGAAATGGAACGGAAAAACTCCTTTAAGATTCAAGTCAGATCCTAAGCCCTACAACTGGAGGGATGAAGTAATGGGTAAACTGGCAACCGGCCCAGAGGCTATAGACGATTTTGTATTAATAAAAGCTGATGGCTATCCAACATATAATTTTGCCCACATAATCGACGATTATCTCATGGAGATAACTCATGTGATTCGTTCTCAAGAATTTATTTCAAGTGTACCGAATTACCTGAACTTATATGAGGCGCTCGAATTTAAGGCTCCGGTCCTAGCTACTGTGCCCATTGTGTTGGGTCCAGACGGCAAGAAGAAACTAAGCAAACGTGATGGAGCAAAAGACATATTAGACTACGCTGCTGACGGCTTTTTGCCCGAAGCCATGTTCAACTTCCTGGCTACTCTTGGATGGAACGACGGAACTACACAAGAAATTTTTTCAAAGAAAGAATTAATTGAACGATTTAACCTCGGCCGTGTTCAAAGAAGCAGTGCAAAGTTTGACGATAAAAGACTTCTTTGGACAAATGGATATTATATTCGAAACCTTCCCCTGGAAATTCTTCTGGATCGAGTAAGCAATTACTGGCCAACGGCAGCAATTACATATCAAAACGAATATAAACTCACGGTCTTGGCTTTGGTTCAGGATAGACTAAAATATTTTTCTGAACTTCCGTCATTAACTAATTTCTTTTTTGAAGATTTGCCCGTAAATATGAAGCTAATCAAGGATAATCCAGCTTTTAGCAATCTAAGTAACGACGATCTGCATTCGCTACTAGAAAAGGCGAAAGAAGCTATTTCAAAAAGTGATTTCTCAACAGCAGACTTAACCAATAAACTAAATCGATTACTGGAATCAACCGGCCAAAAACCAAACGTACTTTTTAGTTTAATTCGAATTGTTACTTCATGGGCTGACTTTAGTCCAGGGCTGGCAGAGACTCTAGCTGTTTTAGGAAAAAACTCTACACTTCGCCGCCTAACAGTAGCCCTAAATAATATATAAACTCTTAAAAAACATAAGCATTTGCTACAATAAGCAGATATGGACGATGAAAACCAAAAACTGTCCGACAATAATTTTAGAACACCTGAGCAGATTGCTTCTATAGAAGACCGAGTGCCGGAAAAAAGAAACCCGTTGAAACGATCTATTTTGAATCATCCAAAGCTTAGCTGGATAAATAGATTAACCAAAAAGCAAAAGATTATAATCGTTGTTGTAGCTGTGCTAGTAATAGCTGGGTTGGCTTTCGGTATATACAAACTGGTTCATCATAAAGCTCCAACTTTGGTAAAACACGCCGTCGTAATAGTAAAAGCAAAGCCCAAATCACTGACAGTCGCCTCAAATCTAACCGGACTGCAAGTCTTGCCGGCGGTTAATAGTCGTCCGGTTACCGGAGTAATGATCGAGAATTCAGACGCAGCTCGGCCGCAATCGGGCCTAAGTGAAGCCGGGGTTGTATTTGAAGCTGTAGCAGAGGGCGGAGTTACTCGTTTTTTGGCGTTATACCAAGATAATCAACCGTCCTCTATAGGCCCAATCCGCAGCCTGAGACCATACTATCTTTCATGGGATATGGGATTTGATGCTCCTATAGCACACGTCGGCGGAAGTCCTGATGCGCTAGCTGATGTGCAAAGCTGGGGAGCAGAAAATTTAGATGAATTCTATAACGGCAGCTATTACACTAGAATAACCAGCAGGGAAGCTCCGCATAACGTCTATACTTCTATAGCTGAATTAAATGCTCTTGAGACTTCTAAAGGCTACACTTCTAGCGTATACACCAGCTTCCCAAGAAAAGCTGATAGTCCATCAGCCAGTCCGACAGCTACCACCATAGGTCTGGTACTTTCGGGATCAGATTATAACGCTAGCTATTCTTACGACAAAACGACAAACTCTTACAATCGTAGTGAGGGCGGTGCTACACAAACAGACCTCTTAACCGGGACACAAATAAGCCCCAAAGTCGTGATCGCCATTGTTGTGCCTGAATCTCAAGGAGCGCTTGATGCGAGTGGCGCATATTACTCAGACTATTCTTTTATTGGCAGCGGACAGGTAGACGTCTTTCAAGATGGAATAGTTACTGTGGGTACATGGCAAAAAACCAGCAATACATCTCAAATCACTTTCACTAACAGCAACGGCAGTCCAATAAAGCTAAACGCTGGACAAACTTGGATTACTGCAGTAAGTGAATCTAGCGCAATTAGCTACAGCAAATAAAAGATCGAACTCACAACGAGGTCATTCGGTTAAAACGCGGAGGCCTTTGATTATGGCCGCCTCCATTAAAGTCGTGTTTTGTTTTTTAGCTATAGCCATTGTTTCGGTTGTCGCGATAGTTAAATAGTCGTTTAATCGTTTGTTGACTTTATCAATGTCCCAATGCTCGCCAGCTTGATTTTGCAGCCATTCTAGATAACTAACAATAACTCCGCCAGCATTTGCTAGAATATCCGGTACTATAAACTTATCTTTCTGTTCAAGTTCTTCAAACGCGGCATCGCTAATTGGTCCATTGGCTAACTCAACAAGATACTTAGCTTTTATCGAAGAAGCATTTTTAGATGTAACGTCGTTGCCGAGCGCTGCTAGAATTAAAATATCTATATCAAGCCCGAATATTTTATCATTCGGCATTACTTTTATTTCTTTACTTTTATAGTCTTTAAAGCTTTTTTTGTCGGCTTTATAGCTGGCAAGTGCTTTGGCGTCTAGACCTTTAGGGTTATATAGGGTTGCTCCAGAATCACTGACAGCAACCAGCTTCCAATTTGGATGTTCGCTTTCAGCTATTAATGAAAAAAATGAACCGACGTTGCCGAACCCCTGCATTGCGTAAGTTAGGGTTCGATTGTTGTCGTTGAGTAAGTCTAGGACTCGGCCCAAAACAATGACGCCGCCACGGCCAGTTGATGAATCTCTACCTTCGCTGCCCCAATTTTTTATGCTTTTACCGGTAAAGGCTGAGTGGGTATTGTCGCCTGTAATTTTTTCATACTCATCCAGCATCCAGTCAATAATTCTTGAATCCGTATTAACATCAGGACCCGGGATGTCTTGGTTGGGGCCAATATGATCAACGAGGTGTTGGACATATTTGCGGGTAAGGTCTTCTAGCTGATCTGGGTTTAGTGTTTTTGGATCAACGCTAATTCCGCCTTTTCCTCCGCCGAGCGGCAAACCTACAACTGCTGTCTTAAAGCTCATAAGCGTTGCCAGTGACTTAACCTCATCTAAACTCGCATCAGGATGATAGCGAATGCCGCCTTTATATGGTCCGCGCTTATTATTATGCTGGACACGATATGCGTTAAAGCTTCTCCCGTCATCAATAGTTATTTGGAATTGGTGTATTTGATCAGTATTGAGTATCTGATCAACTATCTCATCTTCCAGATTAATTTTCTTTGCCGCTCTTCGAATTAATGTTTGAGTCGTACTAAGCATATGGTCATTTAAGCATAAACTATGCCTGGCCCTCCCACTCTTTATAGAATTCTTTCAGGTAATCTTCCATAAATCGATGCCGCTGCAACGCAATATCCTTGGCTGTATTCGTATATAGGTGACCTTGCAGCAGAAGCAGTTTTTCGTAAAAGTGATTTATAGAATGGCTCTTATTCATTTTATATTCTTCAAATGTTTTATGCATAACCGGTTTTACGTTTGGATCATATAGTGGTTGATCGGTAGAACCTCCATAAGCGAAAGCTCGAGCGATTCCGATAGCTCCCATAGCATCAAGTTTATCGGCATCACTAACAATTTGTCCTTCCAGAGAAGTCATACTGGGCTTCACTCCAGCACCTTTGTAGTTTACATTGCCGACGATATCGGTGATTTGTTTTATTACTTCTTCTTTAACTTTAAGACTTGTCAGCCACTCGCTGGCTGCTTTCGGTCCGGCTTCCAAATCACCTTTATGAAATTTCCAATCAGCAATGTCGTGGAGCAGTGCACCAAGTTCAACTATAAATTTATCAGCACTTTTTTCTGTTTCATTTATTAAGATAGATAGTTTCCAAACCCTGTAAATATGCCACCAATCGTGTCCAGATCCTTCTCCGCTAAACTTATTCTCTATAAACACTCTGGTTCTGCTAATTATCTGATCATTGCCCATAGACTAATAATATCAAAAGGCAGATCTCAAGTATTCACGCAAACAAGTCTTATTTGCTTAATATCAAGTAATACGCACCCAGAAGAGAAGCATGGTTGTCACCAATCGGGTTTTCGACAGCGTATAAGTCGTTTAATTGCTCCCAATCGGAATCCAGCCTACTTGAGACTTGGTCAATTTCCAACCCAGCTTCGATCGCAACGGGCAGGACATTATATAGAAAGGGTGTTATTGTTTCGCGGACAATAATTTTTCCGTCAGGCGTAATAAGTCTTTTGGCTTCATTTAATACATTTGAGATGCCATCAGGCTGATCGTAAACTTCCGGATCACCCAGAACATTACTGATTAATACCTCGTCGGCAGCCCCGTCAGATAAAACTGTAGCCATATCATCTTCCTCAAGAGCATCTGGATCTATAGGTCTATCTAAAAAGAAAATATTCTCATCAGGTCGACCATCTCTTAGGCCTTCGACTCGCTCATGTCCAGCCTCAACGAAATTTTTGCTCTGCCAGGTCTCGATGCCAATATAAGCCCGCTGCCTCTTAAATTGCTGAGTTAAGGCAACGGGGTTTGCCCCGTGTCCCAGCTCAACCATAACAAAGTCAGGGTTGTTTTTCCTGTCCATTAACCAACTATCTAAATCAAATTGGGGTGGGTGTGTCTCTCCGGATCTCGGAGAATTCGCAGATTTCATAATATAAATAATAACATAATATACTATATTTGTAAATTTAGCAGTTGCTTGCGCCTAGTTTTGAAGCGTATCGTAACAGAGCGGGTTTGCGTTTGGATCATTAGGATTACAGGTTGTTCCGGGACTTGTGGTGGGGGTGGCGGAACCAGTATTATTCTGGGCATTAATTATAAAGCCCGATATTGTTAGCCCCGCAATCACGAAAATCATTTCAAAGCCAATAATCAAAAAAATTCTTCTGAGCCCCTGGCTTTTACCCCAAATAATTGGTAAGCCTATGGTGACTAGTAGCCCTCCGATTGATGCAAACACAATCAAAGCAATTGTCCAAACAGTGCCGGCCCCACCAGATATGCTCTGATTGTTAGATAAAACGCTTACCCCGATGACCGCTAAAGAAATTATTACAATAAATAGTACAACACTCAATAAACCCTGCAGAGCAGGCTTCGTAAATTTTCTCAGCCTGTAAAATTTTTTTGGGGTAACCTGATTTTGTGGAACATTTTCTTGCTGCACTTTATCCTTTACTGTAAGAAATTTCTACATGTATTTAGAGATATTTAACTTTAAATGGTTATGGTTTGTCAATTATTGAAAGATTTTTTAGTAAACTACATAGTTCCATATATTAAAATCTTATTTTTTGAAGGCAGCTCAACACAATAACTCGAAATAGCTTATTTACTTTCTAAACTGTTAGTCAAGCGTTAATGAATAATTCGCTCAGATATTAGCGGGTAACGGTAATAGTTGCCCCGTCTTCAGCACACGGTGCGGTAACGGTTATTCGCGGCGAAGTTGTGTTGGTCTCTTCAATCTGGTAGCCAGATAATGTTGCTGTGGAGCCCTGAGCGCACCCAGGAGCTGCACTTGGGTCAGTTGGAATACCAGTTAGGTAAGTGCCGTTTGTAGTCAAGGCACTAAGGTCCACGTCACCTGACGGGCAGGTAGGTGGAGTACCAGTACTACTGGCATTGCATATAGGCTGGAGAGTTGTAGTAATTGGGTTGGCAGTTGTACTGGGTAGTGAACCATTGTGCCCAATTTCGTATTGGTAAACTGCGTCAAGAATTGTGGTAACGTTTTCATCTCTCTGTGCATTACGAGTATCCGCTAATTGCTTAGCTGGGTTAACAGCTAAAATTACGACTCCAGCTAGTATCGCAATAATTGCAACGACTAGCAAAACTTCAATAAGAGTGAAGCCTTGTTGTTTTTTTAATTTTTTGTACATATACATAGGTGCCCCTTATGTTTTAATTATAATTTGGTTGATCTTATGAGAGAATCATATATTAAGCAAAATCGAAATGCAACCCCCTTAAGGTAAACCTGTTTATAAGTTAGTTTTATTTATGTCTAGTCCTGAGCATCCGCAGGGGAAGGTGTTGGTGTTTGAGAAGGGTTTGTCGTAGTGCCTCCAGACGATGAACTACTCCCTGATGAATTTGAGGGGGTACCCGGTAAAGAGTTAGACGGAGCTAGGGTAACAGAGGTAATTTGCCCGGAGGTGTTAAATTGTATACTAATAACTTCTCCATTAGCGGATTCGCCAATCACATCGTTACCATCAAAAGCCTGACCATATGGCCCGTTTTGCCACGACGCTATTTCAGACGCCATAACATGGAAATTCCAGGGATTTACAGCGCCATCAAGTGCATTATTTACAAGGCTTTCTGCAGTGCTACAAGAAACTGTTTCATTAATATGAGAATTAACGATGACAACCTGGACCTGTGATGCACAGTTTGATCCTAGAATAGTTAGATTCTTAGCTGTAACACCGTTGGTTACGTTTACAAACGTTGGCTGCGAAACTGTATAAAGCGGGTTTTTGGGGGAATTTGAGGCCGGTAAACCAATTGAGGATGATTTATGAACCGGGGCACGATTTTTAAACAATAAGACAACAGCCACACCGATGCCGATAACAACCACAGCCACACCGATGGTTCCAAATATTGCTCTTGGGCTCAGGGTTTTCTTCTGTCCTTTTGATACCCAGAAGCTTTTTAGCTTAGCAGGTACAGGGATCTTCTTGGCGGTCTGAGAAATCTTGTAATGTTCCATGTTCTATGTGGTTATGATTATATTCTTTTAAGGGGTGTCCTGCCAGCTTGAAATGATAATAGATGGCGAAACCTGGGAAGTAATTATATCAAGATTATGTATATATGTATTGGTGCCCTGAGTAAAGTTTCCGACTGCCAGAATCGTATATTTTGGAGTCGAGCCGCTAATATTATAAGTACAGTTTTCTGAAGAACTAAGGGTTGAACTTCCGCTGCTTGGTGTAGCTAGAGAAGGATTAGCTTGAATTGCCAGCAGCGCCAATTCTGCACAGCCGGTGGCAGCTGATTTAGCTTCTACGCCGCCATCTACAGACTGAGCACTAATACTGGCATTAGACCCTGTAAGCAGCAGAAAAATGGCAATAGTCGTAAGAACCACTCCAAGAATTAATACTGTTATCAGTACTACAAAACCTTCGTTATTTGAATTGTTAAGCTTACTCATAGAGGTATACTCGCTGCTCCGTAGAACGTTTTTTGAAAAGTAAACTCTTCCAAAGAAGAAGCACTCTCGTAGGAAAGTGTAAAGCTAATCAGAATCGAACCGTTTGTTCCGGTAAAACCTTCGTTGCTAAAGGTCAGATTCGATATGACAACATGAGAATTTGTTAGGTAACTATTAACTGCCGGGCTGCCTTGAGAAATCTCTAGGTGAATGGTTGATCCGTCATTATAGGAGCTAAATATTGTCGGATTAATTGATGCGCTCGGCATAGTTAGAGACAAAGCACTCGATGAGCCGCCTAAAGCCGGTGTGTTTATTGCACTGGATTCATGTATAGTCTGTTCAACCAAACCAAGGACAGCTTCGCCCTGATAATTAACAGAGGTGATTACTTCGTTTTTCTCCCTTTGCGAAATAGTTAGTATTGCTAATCCGACAATCGCTCCAACCACTGCGGCAAAGATCGCAAGGTATAAAACCACTTCAATAAGGGTAAATCCTCCGTCTTTTTTTGGTAATATTTTTTTAATCTGCTTCATGATTACTGGTCCCACGCAAAATCAAACCATTTAGCGTCAACACTTGGTCCATTGGCGTTATGAATAGTCCAAGCAAAACTTGGCGGTGAGGTATAGAAAGAATTAGTAGAGCTATCGTACATAATTGAGTAAAGGTTGTTGTTGCTGTCAATCATCAATACCATGGCGTCATTAGAGCCAGGCTCTGGAATAACGTGAGTTTTATATATGATTGCTTCAGCCGTTGGAGCTGCGATTGGCGTGGTCTCCCATGTATTAGTGGCGCTATTAAATGTTTTAAGTTTGACGCTTGTAGTGTTGTCTGAGTAGGCATTAAGGCCGGTTGTGCCAGAGAGTAAACCAAATCCCAAGTCAAAACTTTGTTGCCCTCCATTTGCACTATTTGTAGCAATTATTTGGTTAACAGGATTACTGGCTACAGTCGGTAATAGGGTAAAGCAATATATATGTTGATCTGCCTCTGAGTCTTTATCACAGGCAATCCATTCCTCTGTTCCGCTTGGCTGAGCAGCTATGTCAACAGACTCAGATATTGAACCGCTCGGCTGATTTGATGTTGAGATTATTGATCCCCAAGTTCCTGAGCCTTTTCCGTTATCGGTGAAAATACTGAACTGCAAAGCTCTGTCGTTGCCGCTATTGGTAAACATTGCCGCACCCTGCAGCGTGTTTACTGGACTCCAGGCAAAGTCAACATTCTTGGTGCTGTCACTGGTCCCGTTTGTAGCTAGTGCAGTCATTGCCGACCAGCTGGTACCGTTGTAAAAGCTTGCGTCTGTTTCAAAATCGTTTCCGAGCATTACTGCCATAGCCTCATTGGCCCCCGGTCTAGCCTGTACTATCATTGATTCTGGAAAATCAGTACGGTCACCGCTGGTCAAAGTCGGAAGACTGCCTTGAGCGCTCCAGGTAGTTCCATTCCAGGTGTTATATTTTGGAACATCTGTATTATCATCATAAACTGCCACGAATGTACCATTAACCATGTAGCTGCCGCTGTAGTTGCCGCTATCTAGTCCATCATCCCCAGCCCATTTAGTTAGCAGCTGGACATTGCCCCAGGTTGAGCCGTTCCACACGATGCCGTAAAGATATTGATCCGTTCCATCGTAAAATCTTGCTAAAACCACTTTGTTGGCCCCGGTTTGAGCCGGGTAGATCTTTACCGAGCGCGCTACCTCGTTATCTGTCGTTGGATCAACCACAGGCAAAGGAGCAGGATTAGTC
>Ga0182024_10022908_pt1 | contig 11226 bp, 9 predicted proteins | sample P32metaG_FD_120480 | JGI IMG/M metagenome (GOLD analysis project Ga0182024, IMG submission 120480) | Permafrost microbial communities from Stordalen Mire, Sweden - P3-2 metaG (Illumina Assembly) | ecosystem: Environmental > Terrestrial > Soil > Wetlands > Permafrost | place: Sweden: Stordalen... | reverse complement strand
GGTGAAGGAGACGCACCGGGATGTGAAAAAATAGGGGCCATGCAAATCGACACGAACATCTGCCGCGATTTTTCGCGCTCCTCGAAACTGGAGTGGCTGGAGACCAACGGGACGGGCGCGTTCGCCATGGGCACCATCGCGGGCGTGAATACGCGGCGCTACCACGCGCTGCTGGTCGCGAGCCTGCGGCCGCCGGTGGAGCGCAAGGTCCTGCTTTCGCGCGTCGAAGAGGAAGTGCGGGTGGACGCCTTCGCCCAAGCGCCCGCATACGAGCTCGGCGTGTGCCAGTATCCGGGCACGGTGACTCCGCGCGGGTACGAATGGCTGCGCGAATTTTACTCGGATCCCTGCGCGACATGGAGGTACGACCTGGGCGGGGTCGCTTTTGAAAAGCAGGTGTACCTGGTGGACGGGCGCCAGGGCGTGGTGATCCGCTACCGCGCCGATCGCGCCGTGACGCTGCGCGTGCGCCCCTTTCTCGCCTATCGCGATTATCATTCGCTGGGCCACGCGCGCGACGACCTTTTCGGCGGCCTGCCGCAGCTGGACTTTCGCCACGACGGATCTTTTGAAGCGTCGGCCAACTGGTACAACAACGTCGAATATCTGGTGGAGGCTGAGCGCGGCCTCGATTTCCGCGAGGATCTGTACACGCCCGGCGCCATCGTGCTGCACTTGAAGCCGGACGAATGGGCGCCGATTTGCGCCAGCATCGATGGCGCAGGCTACGCAGCGCCCCTCCATCGCACCGATCCGTTTACGGTGCGGCGCGCGGACGGGGCTCCCACCATTGTGGCCGGATATCCGTGGTTCACCGATTGGGGCCGCGACACCATGATCAGCCTTCCCGGGTTGCTGATCACGCCGGGCCGGCTCGGCGTGGCGCGCGCGATCCTGGAGGGATTTCTCGCGCACCGGAACCAGGGCATCATTCCAAATCGCTTTCCCGACGCCGGTGAAACGCCCGAGTACAACACCGCCGACGCGACGCTGTGGATGTTTCAGGCGGTCCGGGCGTGGATCGCCGCGAATCCGCACGCCGGTCACGCGCGCGAATTTCTTCGCGATGTGTTTTATCCCGCCGCGAAGGAGATCATCGAGTGGCACCTGCGCGGCACCTGGTATGGCATCGGCGTCGATCCGGCGGATCATCTGCTCCGCGCGGGAACCGAAGGCACGCAACTCACCTGGATGGACGCGAAAGTGGGCGACTGGGTGGTGACGCCGCGCCACGGCAAGCCGGTGGAGATCAACGCGCTGTGGCATGGCGCGCTGCGGCTGATGTCGCGATGGGCAGTCGAGCTGGGCGATGACGGGGCGCCGGAATATCGCGAGGAGGCCGACCGGGTGCGCGACAGCTTCCGCGCCAGCTTCTGGAATCCGTCGCGGAACTGCCTCTACGACCTCATCGGCGCCGACGGCCCCGTCGCGAAGCTTCGCCCCAACCAGATTTTCGCGGTCAGCCTTCCGTTCGATCTCCTCGAATCCGACCAGCGCAAGGCGGTAGTGCAGATCGTCGAGCGCGAATTGCTGACGCCGGTGGGCTTGCGGACGCTCGAGCGCGGCGATCCCGAATACAAGCCGCGCTACCAGGGCTCGTCCTGGGAGCGCGACGGCGCCTATCATCAGGGTACGGTGTGGCCGTGGCTGATAGGCCCGTTCATCGACGCCTATCTGGCCGCGTTCGGACCGAGCGGCGAAAACCTGACTTACTGCCGCGGATTAATCGAGCGGCTGGAACGGGAAGCATCGCGCGAAGGCTGCCCGGATTCGATCGCGGAGATTTACGACGGCGACGAGCCGCGCTCGCCCAAAGGCTGTCCGGCGCAGGCGTGGAGCGTCGCGGAGGTCGCGCGGGTGAAGGCTTCGCTCGAACGCAACGATCTCATGGCGGCAAGCGGCTGAGCCCCGCAACCAGCTGAGCGACGCGCACGGTTGAACGTGATTTTCACCGTTGGCCATTCCACGCATCCGATTGAAGTGTTCCTCGAGATGCTCGCGGCGCACGGAATCCGGCAGCTCGCCGACGTTCGCACGATTCCGCAATCGCGGCACAATCCGCAATTCAGTCGTGATGCGCTTGCGGCCGCGCTGACGGCGCGCGGAATCTCCTACCGGCACCTGCCGGGACTCGGCGGGCTGCGCCACCCGCGAAAGGACTCGATCAACACGGGCTGGAAAAACGCGAGCTTTCGCGGCTATGCGGACTACATGCAGACTCCGCAGTTCGCCGATGGCCTGCGCGAACTGCTTGCGTTCGCCGCGGCAAGGCCGACCGCCATTATGTGCGCCGAGGCCGTTCCGTGGCGCTGCCATCGTTCGCTGATCGCGGATGCTCTGCTCGCGCGCGGCGTCGCCGTGGAGCACATTCTGAGCAAGGCCGGCAGCAAGCCGCATGCGTTCACGCCGTTCGCGAAAATCGACGGCGAGACGGTGACGTATCCGAGTCCGATCCAGGCCTAAGGCGCTAGCGCGGCCAGCACGCGAGCAAGTTCCGCCGGCCGGGATACATGCGGACAGTGGCCCCCTGGAATCTCGAGGGGCTTCGCCCCGAGCCGTTCGAGACTCGCACGCCGCGACCATTCCGAGCTAAAGGTCCGGTCATCCTGACACACGATATAGGAAGCCGGAACATTCGGCCACACCTCCAGCGGACACTTCTCAACGATGGCCTGCTTGGCAAACATCAATCGACGCGTGGAGAGCGCCCACCGGGCGATGTTCGCAGGGCAATCGTGAAACAGGAACTTCATCGCGATGGCATCGTCGTTTGTCGGATCCTTCCCGATCCAGTCGCCATGCAACATATCGGGCTCAGCTTGAAATTGATCGAGGAAACTGAAGCCGACCTTGGGGATCGCCGCGGCCAGGAAAATCATGCGGCGAAGCGGCCTCTGAGCGGCAACCAGGGGAAGGAAGATCCCGCTCGCGGAGTGCGCTACCACCGCCACCTCGCTGCTGTCGGCGGGCAATGCCTTCACAATGCTGCGGGCGTAGGCGACTGCGCTCGCTTCGGGAGTATCCGTGGGCAGGTCCACCGCGATCGACTTATGTCCGAGCGCTTCCAGTTCCGGCCTGAGAAGATCCCAGCCCGATGGATTTTGCGTGGAACCGTGGATCAGACAAAACCAGCTCACGGAATCACCTGCGCGACGCTTACTGCATGACGGGGGCGTAATAGCCGTGGCTCGCGCGCACCACCAGATCCTTGCGATTGCGCACCTTCACTTCGACCGGATGATACAAGCCGTCGGCCTTGAGCGGCTCCGGGCGATACAGCACGTTGTACTGGTGCCGCAGTTCATTGGCGATGTTCTCGAAGTCCTGCGACAGATCCTGCGCCTTGAACGGGAAGAACGCCTCGCCGCCGGTCTGTTCCGCAAAATATTTCATCACCTTGTCGCCGTCGGTATCGATTCCGGAGCGGTTGGTCGAGATCGAGTAAATCACCACGTCGGCCTTGTGCGCCATTTCGAGCGCCTGGTCGCGCGTATACCGGCTCTGGTTATCGTCGCCGTCGCTCAGAATCACCATGGCGCGGCGGAATTTGATTTTCGGCTGATCCTGCATCAGCTTGTCGCGGCACGCAAAAAAGATGGCGTCGTAGAGCGCGGTGCCGCCGCCGGGCCGCAGCCCACGAATCGCCGCCGCCAGCTTTTCCGTATCGTCGGTCAGATCGGCGACCAGTTCCGCGGCGGTATCGAAGCTGACCACCACGGCCTTGTCTTGACGGGCGCGAATCACCGTGTTCACGAAATCCGTCGCGGCTTCCTGCTGGAATTTGAAGCGGTCTCGAATGCTGTTGCTCGTATCGATCAGGATCGCCAGACGCAGCGGCAGATCGGACTCCGCGTTGAACTCGACGATCGACTGCGGCTTCTTCGATTCGAAAACCTCGAAGTCGTCCCTGGTCAGGTTGCTGACGAAGCGTCCCTTCTTGTCCGATACCGTGAACAAAAGCTGGACGCGCGTGACATCGAGCGTGATGCGCGTCTGATCATCGGAGGGAGCGAGGGCAGCGGGCGGTTTCGGGGACTGCGCCACCAGCATCGAAACCACGAGCGAGAGCGTTACGACGTACTTCATGAGCGTTATCTCGATTATAGTTCCTTCAACCATCCTTCGAGTTCCGCCGGCACGGGGGCCTCGACGGTGACGCGTTCGCCGGTCGCCGGGCTTGAAAAAACGATGCGCCACGCGTGCAGAAAGATTCGTGCCGACGCGCGCGCGCCGTACACGCGATCGCCCGCGACCGGGTGCCCGATGCTCGCCAGATGCGCGCGAATCTGGTGCGTGCGTCCCGTGCCGATGCGCACTTCGAGGAACGTGAAGCGTTCGAATCGCTCGCGCACGCGGAATTCGCTGTGCGCTTCGCGCCCGTGGCCGAGCCGCGCCGTCATGCGCGTGCGCCGGACCGGATCCCGCGCGATGGGCTTGTCGATGCGCCCGGAGCCGGTCGCGATTTTGCCTTCAACCAACGCCAGGTAGGTTTTCTCGACGGTGCGCGAAGCGAACTGCTCGGCGAGCGCGCGATGCGCCGCGTCCGTGCGCGCCACCAGCATTACGCCGCTGGTTCCGCGGTCGAGCCGGTGCACGATTCCCGGCCGCAACTCGCCGCCGATTTTGGAGAGCGCCGCAAAATGATGCACCAGCCGGTTCACCAGCGTGCCCGATTGCGCTCCGGCCCCCGCGTGAACCACCACCCCCGCCGGCTTGTTCACGGCGATCACCGATTCGTCTTCGTAGAGAACCTCGATCGGCAGGTCCTCCGGCGCCGCGCGTAACGGCGGCAATTCGGCGGGTATAACTTCCACGCGCTCACCGCCGCGCAGCAGCATCGACGCTTTCGCGGCCGCGCCGTTCACCGTAACACGGCCGTCGCGAATCCAGGTTTGAATCCGCGCGCGGCTGTAATCGGTGAGCCGCTCCTGCAAAAAATGATCGAGGCGTTTCGCCGCATCGGACGCGGCCGGCGTGAATGAGGTGAGGCGTGAAATCGGCAAGGAGCTTCCGCCGATCATGATAAGCTCATTCGAATGCGTTGTGCCGCACTGTTCCTGTTCATTTCTTCCGCTTATGCCGCGGATCGTTTTCCGGTGGATTGGCCGAAGCTTGACCGCGAGCTGCTCGAATATTATTCCGCGCTGGTTCGCATCGACACCAGCAATCCGCCCGGCAACGAAACCAAAGCCGTCAATTATATCCGCCCGATCCTCGATCGCGAGCACATTCCGTATCAGGTCTTCGCCCTTCAGCCCGATCGCGCGAATATCGTCGCGCGCCTCAAAGCCACCGGCCCGGGCAACGGGTCCAAGCGTCCCATCATCGTCATGGGCCACATGGACGTGGTCGGCGTGCAGCGCGAAAAATGGAGCGTCGATCCCTTTGCGGCGATCCGCAAGGACGGCTACATCTACGGCCGCGGCACGCAGGACGACAAAGACAATCTCACCACCGGCCTGATGCTGATGCTGACGCTCAAGCGCCTGAACGTACCGCTCGATCGCGACGTGATTTTCATCGCCGAAGCGGGTGAGGAGGGCACCTCGTCGGTGGGCATCAATTATCTGGTGGGCGAGCATTGGGACGCGATCGGGGGTGACTTGAAGGGAGCCGAATTCGCGCTCGCCGAAGGCGGCGGCGGCGAATCGCGCCAAGGGAAGGTCCGCTATGTCGACATCACCACGACCGAAAAAGTTCCGCGAACCACGCGCCTGATCGCGCATGGAACCGCGGGCCATGGCTCGGTGCCGAGGCTCGATAATCCCGTGGTGCATCTGGCCGAAGCCGTCGCGAAGGTCGGCACGTGGCAGCCGCCGATGCGATTGAACGATACCACGCGCACTTATTTCGAGCGGCTCGCAAGCATCAGCTCGCCCGAAGACGCCGACCGTTACAATCACATCGCCGATCCCCAACGATCGGCGGCGATTCAGAGATATTTCGCCGAGCACGAGCTGACCAACTATTCGATGCTGCGAACTTCGGTGGTCCCGACGATTATCAAGGCAGGATTTCGCTCAAACGTCATTCCCTCTGAAGCCGAAGCGACCATTGACATTCGCGCGCTGCCGGATGAGGACGTCAACAAGCTGTACGCCGAGCTGCGCCGCGTCATCGACGATCCCGCCGTGGAAGTGGTCGCCGGTGACCCAGGCAGCCAGCGGCCCGCCAGCGCTCCGTCGCGGCTCGATTCGGAAATGTTTCATGTGCTCGAGAATGTGACCAAACAGCTTTATCCCGGTGCGGTGACGCTGCCGTCGATGCTGACCGGCGCGACCGATATGGCGCAGCTTCGCGCGAAGGGTGTGCAGGCGTACGGCATCGGTCCGATTGTCGACGAGAAGGATCGCAATATCGGCGGCGCCCATTCCGACGACGAGCGTCTCGAAGAAGCCGCGCTCTACCGCTTCATGGAATTTCTGTGGGATACCGTGACCGAAATCGCCGCTCCGAGGAAATGACTGGCTAACTCGCGGCGGCACCCGAAAACAGAAACACCGCGACCTCCGCCCGCAAATTCGGCAGCAGCGAAACCTTGCGGCGGCCCGATAGAAAAATCCGCCGCTCTACGCGCCAGTTCTCCCGCGTCGCCAGCGCCTCGAAATCGAGCACGGTCAGAAAATGGATGTTCGGAGAATCGTACCAGTCGTGAGGAAACAGCTCGGTCTTAGGCGCGCGGCCGCTCCATAAATGCGATAGCCGCACTGACCAGTGTCCGAAATTCGGAAACGCGACCACCGCGCGGTTGCCGATGCGCAGCATGCCGCGCAACACCCGCAACGGATCGCGCGTTTCCTGTAAAGTCTGGCTGAGGATCACGTAGTCGAACGCCCGCTCCGGATAATCGTCGAGCGCGGTTTCGAGATCGCCCTGATACACCGAAACCCCGCGCGCGATCGCCTTTTGGACGCCTGCGCCGGTCAGTTCGACGCCGCGAGCATCCACCCGCTTGTTCTCTTTGAGCCACGCGAGCAACTCGCCCTCGCCGCAGCCCAAATCGAGCACACGCGCCTTCGCCTCGATCAGCTCGCCGATCATCGCGTAGTCGCTGCGCCCGTAAACTTCGAGCACCGCGGCTACCGCGCCTCCCGGAATGTGCTCGCCAGAAATCCACGAACCAGATCGGTTTGCTCTTCCACTTGCACCAGGAACGCATCGTGTCCGTAATGCGACTCGAGATTGCAATACGCCACGTCGCAATTCCGGCTGCGCAGCGCGCTCACGATCTCCTGCGACTGGTAGCTCGGATAGAGCCAGTCGGAGGTGAAGCTGATCACCAGAAATCGCGTGCGGATTCCTTCGAATAATGACGCGAGCGCTCCCCGCTCGGTCAGATCGAAGGAATCGAGCGCGCGCGTGATGTAGATGTAGGAATTCGCGTCGAAGCGGTCGACGAATTTGCTGCCGCGATACTGGAGATAGCTCTCGACCTCGAACTGATCGCCCGTTCCATCTCCGGATGTCCGCAGCCGGCGGCCGAATTTCTCGCGCATGCTTTCATCGCTCATGTAGGTGATGTGCCCGATCATCCGCGCCACCGCGAGCCCGCGCGCCGGCGGACGCCCGCTGTAATAGTTTCCGCCGTTCCAATCGGGATCGGCCATGATCGCCTGCCGGCCGACTTCGTTGAACGCGATTTGCTGCGCGCTGTGCCGCGCCGTGGTGGCAATCGGCAATGCCGCCGCCACGCTTTCCGGATATGCCACCGCCCACTCGAGCGCCTGCATCCCGCCCATCGAGCCGCCGGCCACCGCCAGCAATCGCGAAATGCCCAGGCGCTCGATCAACTTCTTTTGCAGCCGCACCATGTCAGCCATCGAGACGACCGGAAACGACATGGCCCACGGGCATCCGGTTTCAGGATTGATCGAGCCCGGACCTGTGGTGCCGCGGCAGCCGCCCAGAACGTTCGAGCAGATGACGAAGTGCTCATCCGTGTCGAGCGCCTTGCCCGGCCCGATCATGCTCGACCACCACCCGCCTTCGCCCGCGGCGTGCGCGTCGCCGGAAAACGCGTGCGCCACCAGAATTGCGTTGGTCTTGCCGGCATTCAGCTCGCCGTATGTTTCGTAGGCGACCTCGACCGGCGCAAGCGTCGCACCGCAATCGAGCTCGATGCTGTCGAACGCGGCGGTGGCAGCCTCCGTGATCATGGGCGTGAACTTTCAGTGTACAGTGCGACCATAAAGAGGATATGACCGTCCGGGAAATCATGAGCGACGACGAGTTTGTCGGGGCGTTCGAGTCCTGCGAGCTGAGTCCCGATGCGTTTCATCATCGCGATCACATCCGCCTTGCGCGGATCTACGTGGATCGCTTTGGGCCGGCCGAGGCCACGGAGCGCTTCAAAGCGGGCATCCTCAAGTTCGCTTCACGCATCGGCAAGAGCGACAAATATCACGAGACCATCACGATCGCGTGGATGAAGTTGGTTATCAACACCGAACCCGCCGGCTTCGAGAAGCTGTTCGACAAGAATTACATCGAAAAGTTCTATTCGGCTCAGTTGCTCGAGTCCGCCGTCGCGAGAACGCGTTTTGTCGAGCCGGATCGCTCGCCGCTGCCGGTGATCGAGCCTCCCACAATTAAAACTGGCGCTGAAGGCACGCGTGTGGTGAAATAGTATTTACTCCCCTACCTGGAGGATCCGAAACACTTTGAATTCAGCAGTCCTCGCCCTGGAAGACGGCACGGTCTTCGAGGGCTGGAGTTTTGGTGCGCCCGCCGAGCGGTGCGGTGAAGTCGTCTTCAACACCGCGATCACCGGCTATCAGGAGATTTTCACCGATCCGTCCTACTCCGGCCAAATCGTGGTGCTCACGAATCCGCAAATCGGCAACTACGGAGCAAACCAGTCCGACAACGAAGCCGCGCACCCGTATATCGAAGGTTTGGCGGTCCGCGAATTTTCGCCGCTCGCGAGCAACTGGCGCTCGGACGAAACCGCGCAACACTTTCTGACCGCGACCGGCGTGCCGGTCATCGCCGGCATCGATACCCGGGCGCTGGTGCGGCATCTGCGATCGCGCGGCGTGATGCGCGGCGTGCTCTCGGCGACCTCGACGGATGCGGCGGCGCTAGTCGATCGCGCCCGCTCCTCCCCCTCCATGACCGGCCTCGATCTCGCCACTCGCGTTTCGACACGGGAACCATACCAATGGACCAAGCCGGCCGAGCCTTGCTCGCCGTCCGATCTCGAGCCTGACCCCGCCGCGCAGCGTTTTCATGTCGTCGCTTACGATTTCGGAATCAAACACAACATTCTTCGGCGCCTGGTCTCGACCGGTTGCCGCGTGACCGTCGTCCCCGCCGCTACCTCCGCCGAAGACGCGCTTGCGTTGAAACCTGACGGCGTGTTTCTCTCGAACGGTCCTGGCGATCCCGAGCCGCTCGTCGATCCCGCCGCGCAGGTGCGCAAGCTGATCGGCCATGTTCCGATTTTCGGAATCTGCCTGGGCCATCAGATTCTCGGTCTCGCGCTGGGCGCCAAAACCTACAAGCTTAAATTCGGACATCGCGGCGCAAATCATCCGGTTTTAAATACACTCACCGGAAAGGTTGAAATCACTTCGCATAACCACGGATTCGCGGTCGATCCCGATTCCCTGAATTTGAACGAGGTCGAGATTACCCACCGCAATCTGAATGACGGGACGCTCGAAGGCTTTCGCCATCGTAATCATCCGGTCTTCTGCGTTCAGTATCATCCCGAAGCTGCGCCCGGCCCGCACGATTCACGTTATCTTTTCAATGATTTTGTAAAGCTCATGACTGGCCACCGGCCATTGGACACTGGCCACTGATTATGCCGCGGCGCAACGATCTCCATCGCATCCTGATCCTCGGCAGCGGCCCGATCGTCATCGGCCAGGCCTGCGAATTCGACTATTCCGGCGTGCAGGCCTGCAAAGCGCTGCGATCCGATGGTTACGAGGTCGTGCTGATCAATTCGAATCCGGCGACCATCATGACCGATCCGGATCTCGCGGATCGCACTTACGTCGAGCCGCTGACCGTCGAATTCGCCGAAGAAGTGATCCGCCGGGAGCGGCCGGATGCCCTGCTTTCAACCGTCGGCGGCCAGACCGCCTTGAATCTTTCCGTCGCGCTGGCCGAGGCCGGCGTGCTCGATCGTTATGGCGTGGAGCTGATCGGGGCGAAAATCGATTCCATCAAGAAAGCCGAGGATCGCCTCCTTTTCAAGGACGCAATGCGGAAAATAGGCCTGGATTTACCGCAATCGCAACTGGTAAATTCCATCGATAAAAGCCTCGAGTTCGCCGCCCGTATCGGATATCCGGTCATCCTCCGCCCCAGCTTCACGCTCGGCGGCACCGGCGGCGGAATCGCCTACAACCGCCGCGAGCTCGAAGAAATTCTCGAAGGCGGCCTCGATCTTTCGCCCGTCCACGAAGTCCTGATCGAGCAAAGCGTGCTCGGATGGAAGGAATTCGAGCTGGAGGTGATGCGCGATCTCGCCGGCAACGCGATCATCGTCTGCTCCATCGAAAACTTCGATCCCATGGGCGTCCACACCGGCGATTCCATCACGGTCGCACCCGCGCAAACGCTGACCGACCGCGAGTATCAGATGATGCGCGACGCCGCGCTCGCCTGTCTGCGCGAAATCGGCGTCGATACCGGCGGGTCGAACGTACAGTTCGCCATCGATCCCGCGTCCGGCCGGATGGTGATCGTCGAGATGAATCCCCGCGTTTCGCGCAGCTCCGCATTGGCTTCGAAAGCCACCGGATTCCCGATTGCCAAGATTGCCGCCAAGCTCGCCGTCGGTTATCGCCTCGACGAAATCAGGAACGACATCACCCGCCAGACGCCCGCGTGTTTTGAGCCCTCGATCGACTACGTGGTCGTCAAAATCCCGCGCTGGCAGTTCGAAAAATTTCCGGGCGCCGAGCCGGTGCTCGGCACGCAGATGAAAAGCGTGGGCGAAGTGATGGCCATCGGACGAACCTTCAAACAGGCGCTCGGCAAAGGCATGCGCAGTCTTGAAACCGGCAGGTCCGATGCCACGGTGAAGTATCAGCGCGATCTGATCGAGCCTCGCCTCATTACGCCGAATCCCGACCGCCTGGGATACATTCGCTACGCTTTCGCGAACGGATACACGGAAGAGCAGGTGCAATCGCTCACTTCGATCGATCCGTGGTTCCTGCGTCAGGTGCGCGAGATGGTCGATCTTGAAACGGATTTAGCCGCGTTATC
>Ga0182024_10022907_pt1 | contig 11226 bp, 8 predicted proteins | sample P32metaG_FD_120480 | JGI IMG/M metagenome (GOLD analysis project Ga0182024, IMG submission 120480) | Permafrost microbial communities from Stordalen Mire, Sweden - P3-2 metaG (Illumina Assembly) | ecosystem: Environmental > Terrestrial > Soil > Wetlands > Permafrost | place: Sweden: Stordalen... | reverse complement strand
TTGTATTCGCAAAAGACCATCGGTGATCCGGGCCGGAGAGAATCGCGATTCCGGCCGGCGCCTGCTTGAAGAGTTCGCGAAGTTGATTGCGCTCGAATTCCGCCGCCGCCCGCTCTTGCTTTTCCCGTTCATTGGCCAGTTCGACCGCCTTCCGCGCCAGCACTTGCCCGGTAACTTCCACCGTGTGGATCAAAATACCTTCGACCTTGCCATCTGGATTTCGGATGGGTTGATACACACAGTCAACGTAAGCATCATCCGGCGTGCCTCCGGGACCACGCCTGAATGTGGCCTTCATCTCCTTTCCGACGAATGGCACTCCGGTTCGGTAGACCTGATCCAGGCAATCAAAAAACGGCTGGCCTTCCAGCTCCGGATAGCTGTCCCGCACCTGCTTGCCGACAAAATCCTCAACCCCTTTGCGTCCAGACATCGTAGCGCGCGCGACATTAACATAAGCCCAGCGGTGCTCCGGCCCCGTGGTGATCCCGATCGCGGAGGGAGCCTGCATGAGCAGGTCGCGCAGACGACGATTCAGCCAGGTCATATCTGGAGCGTCTTTATAATTCGCGTCGACCGGCGAGAGGCCTAGCGCTGAATCGTGATCCAAATCCGCCTCCTGCTTAACTTCTGACATGGGTATGTAGTCTACAACAGCCGCATCTTCCTGGCGGCCGCTCGGGGCTGGCAAGTTTGGAAGCTCTGCGGCATCAATCGCCGGCCACAAACGTCTCGATGAATAATCTAAACTGATGGTTGGAAACAATAAAGAGGGGGAATTGATAGTGTCTGCCATTCGCGCCATCTTCTGGGATATTGGAGCAGTTCTCCTCACCAATGCGTGGGATCATAATGAACGCGCCGACGCGCTACAACACTTTCATCTCGATGAAAAAGAGTTTCACGCACGGCATGAGATGGTCGTGTCGTCGTTCGAACGCGGCAAAATCACGCTCGACGAATATCTGGATCGCACCGTCTTTTACACGGCCCGTCCCTTCACGCGCGAGGAGTTTCGGAATTATATGTTTTCGTTGTCGCGGCCGATACCAGATGTTCTCGCCTTCGCGCGTGCTCTTGCCGATTCCGGCAAGTACTTCATGGGCACGATCAATAATGAATCCCGCGAGTTAAACGTGTACCGTATCGAGAAATTCGGCTTGCGGGAAATCTTCCGGCTATTTATAAGCTCGTGTTTCGTCGGACTGCACAAGCCCGAGAGCGGCATTTACCGCCTTGCGATCGAGATCACGCAGATCGATCCCGAGCAATGCTGCTTCATCGACGACCGCGCCCTGAACCTGGAATGCGCCGCCAAACTGGGCATGCATACGATTCAGATGCAAACACTGGATCAGCTACGAGCTGCCTTGGAAAAAATTGGGGTCAAGTAGGCGGCTAGCCCTTGCGAGGCAGTCCCTTGGAGGATGCCGCCGGAGCGGCAGGGACATCGGATTCCGCCGCCGTCAAAGTAAGGTCGCTCGACCAGCATTCCGAGACCAGCTTCCAATCTCCGTTGCTCTGCTTGGCGAAGACCCACAAATACTTGCCGCGCTCTTCGCGGCGCTTGCCTACGGTGCCTGGAACCAGCGCGCTGTAGCGTCCCACTTCGTGAGCCAGGTCGGCGAGCACTTCCACGCGGAGGGGTTCCACGGCCACTTCTCCCAGACCGGATTCGATGGCGGAGAAAAAGAACTCGCGTATGGCCGCAGCTCCGCGGAGCAGCGGAAGGTTGGACCGCACCACCACCGCATCCGGCGCGTAGAGATCAAGCAACTCATCGAGCTGTCGCGTGTTGCAAGCTAAAACCCACTCCTGGGTCACGCGGCGCACCGCAGCCTCGCTGCGGCTCATCGGCTCTCCCTTGGCAGCGGCCGCAATTCTCATCCGGTCTGCTTCACGAGCACTGTCGGGCGCGGTACCTCGCGGGGCTGCGAAGGCGCCTTCCACTCCACCCTGAAAATAGTGATGATGGTAATGATGGTGATAGTGATGCTGACCCGCTGCCGCATCGGGCGCCGGATGGACTTCGCGCCCGGCTTCCTGCGCCGCGTAAGGCATTCGAGACGGGGGACGATCGTCTTCGAAACGTGCGGAAGCAGGAACCGGCAAGCCAAAATTTGGCAATTCGAGCTCCGGCAATTCGGAAGCGGGTGATTCAGCAGGTGAGGCTTCTACGGGAAGTCCACACATGCCACAAAATTTATTGCCTTCGCGGTTCTTATGTCCGCAAGAGGGGCAAATGAGGGAGGCGGCGCGCGCGGGTTGCGCTGCACTTTCCTCGGCGGCGGATTCAGAATCCATCTTCATGGTAAGGCGCTGCATGGCCTGCAGAGCTGCCGCAATCGCCTCATGATTGGGCTTGGGGCGCCGCATTTCGGGGAAAAGACGCTGATGAGTTTCTCCGGATGCTGAATCGTATGGACCTGCGCCGGATCTTGCCTCTTGAGCGTCCTCGGCTGGAGCCGGACTGGACGGTTTCCCGAGTTGCTTTTCGCTATCCACGATTTGGCCTATTGCTCTGAGTGAGTGAGTAATGAGTCATTCTAGTCCAAGAGCAAGCTAGCGGCGGGAAAACTCAATCTTGCCTTCGGCTTCGGTGGGCACGCCGTTACAAGTAGCAGGCCGATAGCGCCAAGTGCCTATGGTGTGCAGCACATTGCGATCGCCAACAGGGCCACCGCTCTGCAGAATCAGTGGACTGTGTACGCGCCCATCTGCTCCGATGATAAAGCTTACTTTCACCCTGGTTCCAGCAACTACCGGAACTATGAGCGGATCGGGCGTCGTCAGAGCTTCTGGGGGATGAGTGTCTTCGCAGCGCGCGCGCGCGCTGACGTGAGGCACATCGCTATATTCGGAGGCGCGGACGGGGGTCCTCCACAGTTTGTGTTCCCGCTCCGATAAAGTGGCGTGGCCAAAACGAGGGACCGCAGGCCGCGCGCTAGCGGCGCTAGGAACCGCAAGAACTAGAAGCAGAGGCCAGATACGACGAAGCATGTTGCGATCCAAGGGACGAACTACATTCCCATGACTCACTTACGGGCAAGTCTAGTGCCAGGCTATAGTCAGCTTAAATCGCGCGCACTCAGGTATTTAACCCGGCCCCCGGAAGCTTCCAAGGCAGTTGTGTGAAGGCAATTGCACTTCTAAATCCATGGGGCAGAGGTTTGGGCTGGGTGCGTTCAATGCGCTCGCAGTCATTCTTTCCGAGCGGATTGCAGCGTGATGAGCGTAATTTCGGGGGGACAATTCAAGCGTACCGGAATGTTGACAGTCCCGATGCCGGCGTTGGTATAGAGGGGAAGCGGACCGACCTGGTAGGGTCCCATCACATATTTCTTGGCTAAATCGGGCAAGTAAAACAGCGGGACGAATGGGATCCGGATCTGGCCTCCATGCGAGTGCCCGGAGAGCTGCAAGTCTATGGGAAACCTCGAAGCTTCGTCGGCGAAGTCGGGTTCATGAGCAAGCAGGACTACAGCGTCGTTGGCGGGGATACCAAGCAGCGTTTCCGCGACGTCGGCGGTCCCGCTGAGAACGTCGTCCACACCCGCCAGCCAGAAGCGCGCACCATCGTGCTCAATCGCCTGGGATTGATTCTCAAGCACTCGAATGCCCTCGGCCTTCACGGCGCGCGTAACTTCCTCGGGGTCGGTATCGCAGTCATGATTTCCCAGTACCGCCCACAACCCGTGCGGAGCGCTCATCTGGCGGATGATTTTAGCGCAAGGTTCGGCGGCAAATGCGGCTTTGGATGCGTCTCCTACCGGGGGTACGGAAACAAAATCACCGGTCAAGGCGATCAGATCGGGATGCAGAGCGTTCACCAGCGGAACCGCTGCATGCAACGGATGAACCGAAAAATATGGGTCGTAGTGAAAGTCGCTCAACAGAGCTATGGTGAAGCCATTCAAACGCTGCGGCCAACGCGCCAGCGAAAACTCCCGACGAACAACCCGAGGGCGATTTGGCTCCAGCAGCACGGAGTCGCCTGCAATTGCGAGCGTACCCGCCGCTGCCACAGAGTAAAGAAACTTACGTCTTGTGGAGGGAATTAGTGACAAACGGAATTGTTCTACAGGCGTTAGCGACTGGTACTACGCTCTTTCAGGATAACCCGAACCGCGGACCTCGTGTAGAACCTATGGTCACTCATTAGAAGTTGAAGGTCGCTATTAAATCGATGCGGCGATTGGCTGCCCCGTTCGAAAACGGTCCGTTCGATGCAAGTGCGTTCGATGTGTCAAAAAATCGTGAACCTAAGATCCCGCTGGGATTTGCCAGATTAACTTTGTTAAACACATTACGCGCTGAGACGCCAAAGGAAAGGTTGTAGCGACGGTCAGAGCCGCTCGGTATCCCGGTCGGACCGCTGCCGAACAGCGGGCCGTGGCCGTGACCGCCTCCACCCGGTCCGCCGTGCCCCTGGTTGCCCGTAGGACCTGAAGCTTTAGGCCCAAAACCGAAGGTCTTGGTAAGCCGCAGATTCACCACCGCGTGCGATGGGCCGATCGCGTAATCGATAGGAGCAAGTTTTTCGCCAGCGAGAGGAACAGCGTTGAAAGTTCCCAGCGGCGTGCAGTAAGTGTTTGAAGTCGGCGTCAGCGTCATGGATGTGGGGCAGGTGGCAGTTGAGACCAGCCCAGGACGATCGTTGAAGATCGAATCGCTGTTGAGGTCACTTCGTGTGGTGATGTTAAAGGGAGAGCCGGAGCTGGCGACAATAAACGGGCTGAGGCGAAAGTTGAAAGGAAGCGCGAACGATCCGACCAGGAAGAATCGATTGCGGTAGTCGAACGAGGCACGGCCGTAATCCTGACTGATATTGTAGGAATTCGATGGAAAGCTGGAAACTCCAGAAGTATCGCTATTGGCATAATTCAAAATGTAGTAGCCGAAAAGCTGAACCTTCGATCCGATCCGCCAGTTGGTATTGACGAAAAATTGATTTTGCCGGAAGACTGCTTCGGAAACATAGCGGTAAAGATTGGCCGTGGGTGTCGCGCAAGTCGGACTGCACGGAGTTCCGGGATAAGGAGCGTCAGCATTGATGGTAAGCAGTTGGTCAAAACCGCGCGAGTTCAAATAAGTCACGTTTAAGGTTGAGACTTTGGTGAGCTGCCGCTCCACGCTGATGGCGGTTTGCATGGTGTAAGGCGCATGCAGGCGCGGGCTGATCTGGTAAGTCGTAGGCGTAGCCGGTATAGCCGCGCCGGTGCAGGAAGAGAAATCCGTGAGGGACGCGCATTTGGGATTGTCGATGACAAACTGTTCCTGGGTGATGCCGTTCAAGCGATTCGCTTCCAGTATCTGGGCTTCCAGGAATCGCTCGTAAAAAATACCAAAGCCGCCGCGCAGAACAACTTTGGGCGGAGTGCTTCTGCCCCCGACACCCCAGGCAAAGCCGAGGCGTGGCGCCCAGTCTGCGTGATCCGAAATGCCTGTCTGAGTTTCGAAGCGCAGTCCGTAGCTGAGAGTGATGTTGGAGCGCGCCTTCCAATCATCCTGGTAGTAAAGTCCAGCGTCGAAATTCCCCACCACCAGCGGAGGACTGCCCTTCGTATATGTAAGTTGAGTCGCGATCGGCGTGCTCATGTTTCCCGCGTTTTGAATCGCAGTCGCATAGGAAATGGGGCATGGCGATTGCCCCGGAGCAGGTACGCAACTGGCTTCCTGCGAGTCGGGCAGCAAGGAAGAGAACGTAAATTCGCCGTTGAATCCGGAGGTTTGGCTGTTTGCGTCCCGGATCCCCCGCAGCCTTGCCCCGAACTTCACCATGTGATTGCCATGGATGATGGACGTGTAGTTCTGCAACTCGTAGTGATCCTGATGATCGAGAATGTCCTGCTGATTGTTGCCCCCTCCGTCGAACGATCCCAAAACGTTGAGAGTGGGCTGAGTGTTCTGTGCGATTTGATTGTCCAGCTCGCGCAAATACTGGAAATGAATCTCATTCACGATCTTTGCGCCGATGACTTGCGTGTCGCTGATTTGCAGCGTGTGCTCGGTCGAGTCGGAGTTGTAAGCCTGGGAAGGCAGCGTGAATTGTCCGATTCCGTCATTGTCCTCGGTATCGCGGTAATACTGGTAGCGCGCCGTCAAAGTGTTGTTCTTGCCGAGCTGATAATCGATACGGGGCGTGAGGTTGGTTCGATGCCTGGGGAAAGGAACGGCCTCAATGAACGGAGTCTCGGTGAGAGCACTGGGGCCAAGCGTGATGGCATTGACTGCGGATAGATCGTTTATATTCCGCCGCTGGAAGTCGAAAAAGAAGGACGATTTCTTGTTGATCGGTCCACCGATATTGCCGCTAAAAATTGTGGAATCGTAACCCGGCTGGTTGGCGCCGCCGAAGGGATTAGCCGAATTGAACGGCGAATCGTTTCCGTCCACTAACAACTGACCGTGAAACTTATCTGTCCCCGGCTTGGTGAAGACTTCGATCCGGCCGTAGCCGATCTTGTCGAACTCAGCGGAGAAAGGATTCTGGTTGATGCGAATTTCGCGAATCGATTCCTTGGGCGGGAGTTGTCCTGCGGTGAAACCGTCGATGTAAAGCTGCCCGCCATTGGGTCCGGCAGAGGGTCCGGCCAGGGCCTGGAGGTCCGTAAGCAGTTCATCGGGATCGTCGGGTAAAGCCTCCAGTTCTTTACCCGTGATGACGATGGCACCAGCGTTATTGGAGGGGTTCACATCGACGGTGGGTGCCGTGTCCTCGACCTGAATCTTCTGCTGCTCCACTTCAATAGTCATCGGCACATTAAGGACGAGAGACTGGTTCGCGGGTATGACTACGTTATCGTTTTCGTAGACTGAGAATCCCTGGGCGACAGCGTTCAATGTGTATTGGCCGGGTGCGAGCCCTTTGAATTCGTACTGTCCTTGACCGTTGGCCTGCGCCTTGATTGGCGTTGAGCCAGCCGCCGCCGGGGTGAGGACCACGCTCGCGTTCGGAATCGCAGCGCCCGATGGATCGCTTACTTGCCCGCGCAACGCGCCCGAGGCAGTTTGAGCCCGCGCGACCGTCGCACAAAGCTGAAGGAGCGAGAAAATTAGTATGAAATAAAAGTACTGCCTTACGTTCATCAAAATATTCCAATCCAGGTTAAATATCTCAGGTATAACGAGAATGATTTTATTGCGGAGAATACTATGGCCCTCCCGCATCGGCGGCGGGCGCCCCTAAACTCCAGGGAGCAAGCATCATGGCCTGTCCGGCATTGGGGGCAGCTTGCAGGATCGGCTCTACACCGCTGACCAACTCAATCGCGGTACCCCCACCATCCGCGGTTCCTTCCGTGGAGAGAACGACTACCGCATCGCCCTTGTGTAAATCAGCTAAAGAAGTTGCCGGGGCGCGATTGATCAGCCGCTGCAAATCCGGCGCGGCGCCGCCACGCGGACCCATTCCATTTCCTCCAGAACCTCCCGGAGGGCCCGAGGGCCGTGCATTCTGGTTATTGGTCCCTGAGGTGGAACCGTTTGAGGCGCTAGCCATTGCAGCACCAGCGGCTCCCTTGAAGCGCTTTGCCATCATCTGGGCCATCTCAGGAGGCAACTTATGAAGCTCTGAGTCCGGAGTGATCTTGATGACCACGTTCTTCTTCGTCAGTAAGTCATGAACGTTGAGCGTCGAAGAACTTGCATCGATCGAGTTAATAGTGCCGGCAATATTAGGGAATGTTCCGGAGACGATTTCGTTGGCGGTTACTTCGGCTCCATCGGCACTACGGTCACCGCGCGCACGCACCTGATCGCCCACACGAATTTCAGCGAGCGTGCTGGGTTTCGCGTCGTCAAACTTTACGGAGTCCGGCGCATAGCGGCGAATCACCGTGTTGCCGGAGGTGCGAAGCACGACATCCTTGCCCCGCGCAGAGATTGTCACGGTACCCGCCGCCGGGTCTACTGCTTTGGCGAGTCCATCCACCCCGCGCTTTTGCCAGTCTTGCAGGTCCTGCGCGTGTCGCGCCGCGAGGTCGGAGCTTTTCATCACAACAATGGTCGATGCGGCGAGCGACAGGCTATCGTCAGACACCTTCCCCCCAACCAGAATGCGGTCGCCGACTTGTACATCCTGCAACTGGATCGGGCTTGCATTTTTCAGATCTTTTTCGCCGGGGGCGATGCGAACGATTCGAGTGGACGGCTGCACTGTAATGGTGAGCTCGGGACCGGAATCCGGCCTCAATGTAATCACTGTGCCGTTAATGGCCTTGACCGCGCCGATACGCCTGCTGACTGCCGGCGCTTCCTGGGGTGGCGCGTTGATTAAGACGGCGTGGCAACGGGGAACGAAGCTGGTTGCGGCTGCGGCGCAGAATGCAATCGCCAGAAAGCGGTTTGTGGCTGCGTTCATACCTTTTATTAATCTACATCGGCGCAGCCCACGAGATGGGTTATTTACAAAGTTTTACTTCGAGATGAGAAGCTTCTCACACTGACATGCCAGATTAATGAAGGCGCCAGGATGATCCGATTATTCTGCGAGGCGCTTATTCTGCACGGCATTTATTCTGCGATGCGCTTATTCTGCGATCAGCAGATTCTCCGCGAACGGCCACTGATCATCAATCCACTGAACCTCGCAGCGAAAGCCCGCAGTGCTCGCCATTCGAACAATCTCATCAGAAGAATACTTGTGGCTGCTTTCGGTCCAGATGGTTTCGCCGTCGAGGAACTCGACGGCAAGTTCCGCGGCAGGAATGTTTACTGTCTGGCAACACGTGGAGCGAAGATGCATTTCCACGCTGCGAGTGTGGTGATTAATCTTCGCCACGTGTTCGAAGTGAGCAAGATCAAAATCCCCGCCCAGTTCACGATTGATGCGGGCCAGCAGGTTCAAGTTGAATGCAGCAGTCACTCCCAATTCGTCGTCATACGCTGCCAACAGTTGGGAACTCGGCTTCTCCAGATCGGTGCCCAGCAGAAGAGAATCTCCCGGCTGGAGAATGCGGCGAACCTGATTCAGGAATTTGAGTCCGGCCATGCGATCAAAGTTTCCGATGGTGCTTCCGAGAAAAAGCACAAGAAGATGCTGGCCGGGACGCCTCTCCGCGGCCACTTCCAGCAAGCCATCCAGATACTCACGCTCGAAGCCTAGAATGCTGACGCAATCGATGTCGCTCAGTTCACGCTCACACATGGCGAGGGCTGAGGGAGAAATCTCGATGGGATAGTAACGGGTACGCTGGCGGCGGCAGAGAGCTTCGAGAATCTGGCGAGTCTTCTTGCCGCTGCCGCTGCCGAGTTCAGCTACGGCAATCGGGGTGGCGAGGCGCTCCACGATATCGCTGGCGTGCCGCCGCAGCAAACGTTCGTCCGCTCGCGTAAGGCCGTATTCCGGAAGGTGACAAATCACTTCAAACAAGGCCGAGCCAACATCGTCATACAAGTACTTCGATAGCAATTCCTTTTGGCCTGGTTTGGTGAGGCCAGCGCGAACGTCGGCTGCAAATTCGTACTGCAGATCGGCGGTGATAGCGTGAACCAGCATCTTGAAAGCTCCTTATGACGAGTCAGCGGCTTACGCAACGAAATCCGGTGTAGATAAATTGGTAGTGCGCCTGAAACCAGTTGCGGAACGTAGGCCGCAACATGCACGCCGCGGTGCGCGCCGATCCGCCTTTCATGACAAAGTGTTTGCCATCAAAAAAATCGGCGGAGTATCCGCGATAGAACGGGAACGGTTCGAAGCCCGAGAAGGGAGCGAATTCGGTCGAGGTCCACTCCCAGCCATTGCCCACCATGCCCTCCACTCCGAGGGCGCTGCGGCCGCGCGGAAAAGCATTTACCGGCGCTGGATTCCAGCTGGAAAAATCAAAGTTGCCGAATTCGTTCGAAGGTGGTTCGTTGCCCCAAGGGTACGGTTGCTCGTCGCTACTCGGCGTGGAATATGCTGCTCGCTGCCACTCGGCTTCGGTGGGCAACGACTTCCCTGCCCATTTCGCATATGCTTTTGCCTCTGCCTGGCCTACATAAACTGGCCAGTCTAATGGGAGAGGAACGTCGTTGAACATGGTGCGATACAGCCATCGATTGCCCTCGCGTTTCCAGAATGCAGGATGAGAAATTCCGTGCTCTGATCTCCAGTTCCAGTCGTTCTCGGCCCCGTGGGCCTCATTCCCCTCATTCTCATTCCCATCGCCGATCCAGAGTGAGCGATTTTCGTATCCACCCGCGTCGATGAATGCGAGGTATTGCTGATTCGTCACTTTGTACTGGTCGATGGCAAAGGCAGGAACGTGGACTGTGTGAGCTAAAAACTCGTTATCCCAACCAAATAAATTGCCCGCACGGGAGAGCCCGAGAGTAACCTCTCCGGCAGGAATTTCTACGCTGCCATGATTAACGGAAGGAGTCGTCAAACTTACAGTTTCTGTCTGCGGGACTTTGCGATCCAGCGCAAGCTGATGCAACATGTATGCCAACGTCTCCGCGTGCATCAGCCGGTGTTCGACGGCAACATTGAGCAAAGTGCTGAGCGGAAATCCATCCCTGCCAGCGGAATCGGAATCCAGCGCTTCCGGCAATTTTTCATCCAGGGCGGCTCGAATTTTTCGAACATATTCCCGTACCGCGGCAATCGATGGCCACTGCGATGGCCGATCTGTCGGCAATCCACCGCCGACCGGATCAATGCCGAAAGCAAAGAGACGATCGAACTCTGGATGAAAGCTTTTCAGTCCAAGCGCACAATCGCGGAAAAGGTTCCAATCGAACGCTTCAAGGTGTCCGATGTAGAAGATGATGCGATGGCGCTCGGGAATGGGTCGATCGTAAAGCGCATCGGATTTTACGATGGCAAAAAGCTCATCGGTTTTCTGGCGTGCAACCGATAGCTCTTCCATCAGTTGGTGACGTGTGGCAGCTTCGCTATAAATGGCAGGCATACGCGTCTCCGAATCTGAAATCTAATGACGAACGAGGAGGGCCTCGACAAAACAGGCCGGATTGCAGTCTGGCGATTCTATCCGCAACTCGCTCCGGGTACCATAAGGGAATGCCGATTGCGATTTTTCATGTCGATGCCTTTACTGCCAATCCGTTCGCGGGCAACCCGGCCGCGGTATGCCCCCTCGTGGAATGGTTAGATGACAAGGTTTTGCTTTCGGTCGCCGCCGAAAACAATCTTTCTGAGACCGCCTATTTCGTTCCGCGCGGCAACCACTATGAACTCCGTTGGTTTACGCCGCGCTGCGAAGTGAAGCTTTGCGGGCATGC
>Ga0182024_10022906_pt1 | contig 11226 bp, 11 predicted proteins | sample P32metaG_FD_120480 | JGI IMG/M metagenome (GOLD analysis project Ga0182024, IMG submission 120480) | Permafrost microbial communities from Stordalen Mire, Sweden - P3-2 metaG (Illumina Assembly) | ecosystem: Environmental > Terrestrial > Soil > Wetlands > Permafrost | place: Sweden: Stordalen... | reverse complement strand
TAAGGATGCAAAATTCTAGCGCGAGTGCAGGAATGTTGTTTTCTTTGCGCAAATTTTGAACGAACGCGGGGACTTGCTCGTAAGCCATCGCAGCATGGTGACCACGCGCCAGTTTCGAAGGTCTGGGTAGCAGATGATCCAGATGGCCCCGCCATCGTGCTGGGTTTTCACCGTCCCGGAAGCCCTTTTCCTTCGCTGCGTCCAAGACCTTTTCGATACGGCCACGAAGGCGAGAAGCCGTTTCGGCTTTCGTCGACCAGATCGGCCTCAAGACAGCCAGCATATCTTCCGTGGTGATGCTGTCGACGGACTTTTTCCAAAGAGGGGCGGCGTAAGTTTCGAGGGTGTTCTTCCACTGCGCCTTGTGAATCTCGTTTCGGAACCCGACCGATAAGGCTTCACGCACGCTGTCGGCCATATCTCCAAAGGAAGGAATCGCGCCGTTGCGCCGGCGGTCCTCAATGGGGTTTAAGCCCTGCGCAACCTTACGACGGGCAGCCGCTGCTTTCTCTCGGGCATCGGCAAGCGGCACCGCTGTGGCGCTCCCCAGCCCCATTTCCTTTGCGTTACCGCGCCACGTAAAGCGCAGTACCCATTTGCGGGAACCGGTGTGGGAAACGATCAGATAGAGATTACCGCCATCACTATATTTGCCAGCTTTCGCTGTTTGAACCCTACGGGTCGATAATTTGCCAGCCATTAAAACTCCCAGTCCCCAGATTAGCCCCCAAATATAGTCAGGATTAGGTCGAGTTGTAAGGGACGCCGCTGGACATGGGAGCAAAGAAAATTCAATCAAAACAGGTCTTACCGGGTTGGGTAGTGGACGTCGCTGCACCACATCGGATCAACTGAAGGCGGAGGCGAGGTCCGCGACCGCCTTCATCACGGCATCGCGCACGCCGGGATCATAGAGCGTGTGCCCGGCCCCTCCGACGACACGGATTTCGGCTTCCGGCCACGCCGCGCCGAGCGCATGTGACGTTGCCGGCGGGCATAACAGATCGTAGCGGCCCTGCACGATGATGCCGCGAATGCCGCTGAGCCGGCCCGCTTCCGCCATCAACTGGTCGGGCGCCATGAAGCAATCGTTCTGGAAATAATGCGCTTCCATGAACGGCGTGGTGGGCACGGTGCGACCGGAATTGAGCGAATCCCGGTCGAGCCGGGTCCGTCCGGGCACATGCTCGGAAAGGATGCGTTCGGTGTCGTTCCAGGCGCGGGCAGCCGGGCCATGCACGGCCGGATCGGCATCGAGAATGCGGCGCCAGTAGGCGTCGAGCGGTTGCGCGCGTTCGTCCGCTGCCAGCAGGCCAATGAAATCATCGCTGAGATCGGGATAGAACAGCGGCAGCGCCTTGAGGAATGCGCTCTCCAGCTCCGCCCGCGTGCCGAGGAACGTCGCGCGCAGCACGATGCCACTGACCCGGTGCGGATGGGCCTGCGCATAGGCCAGCGCCAGCGTCGCGCCCCAGGAGCCGCCCACCACCATCCAGCGTTCGAAGCCGAATGTTTCGCGGATCAGTTCCATGTCGGCGATCAGATGCGGCAGCGTATTGTGTTCGCGGCGGCCCTTGGGCCGGCTGCGACCGGCGCCGCGTTGATCGAACAGGACAGCGTGGAAGCGCTCCGGATCGAACAGCCGCCGATGATCGGGCTGGCAGCCGCTGCCGGGGCCGCCATGCAGATAGACCGCGGCGATGCCGCCGGCGCGGCCGACGCTCTCGACATAGACTTCGTGGCCGTCGCCGACCGGCAGCAATTGCGAGGTCAGCGGGGCGAACGGATCGGAACGTTGGCTTGCGGATTTGCCGGCCTCGGCGTCAGGCGCCATGGTCGCCGTCCGTCTCCGGCGTGCCCCCGGCGAAATTGCGATAGATGAAGCGGTTGTTGGCGGCCGCGGCTTCCGACGCCGCCAGCTTGAAGATCTGTTCATGCAGCGGCGACAGCGTGCAGGCCGGGTCGGTATTGCCGGCATCGCCGGTCAGCGCGAAGGCCTGGCAGCGGCAGCCGCCGAAATCGATTTCCTTAAACTCGCAGCTTCGGCACGGCTCCGGCATCCAGCCGGTGCCGCGATAGCGGTTGAAGGCCTCCGAGTTCTGCCAGATCCAGGCGATCGAATGATTGGACCGCACCGATTCGAATTGCAGCCCGGTGATGCTTTCGGCGGCATGGCAGGGCAGCACCTTGCCGGCGGGCGAGATGTTGAAGAACTGCCGGCCCCAGCCGCCCATGCATTTCTTCGGCCGCAGCGCATAGTAATCCGGCACCACGTAGTCGATGGCGAGGATGCCCTTCAGTCGCGTCTCGGCCTCCTCGACGATGCGGCTGGTCTCCTCGATCTGCTCGATCGTCGGCATCAGCGCCGCACGGTTCTTCAGCGCCCAGCCGTAATACTGCACGTTGGCGACCTCGAGCCGGTCGGCGTCGAGATCGACCGCCATCTGGATGATGTCCGAAAGCTGGTGCAGATTCTGCCGGTGCATCACCGCGTTGACCGTCAGCGGCAGACCGAGTTCGCGGGTCCATCTGGCGACTTCGAGCTTCTTCTCATGGGCCTGCTTCAGGCCGGCGACGCGATTGGCGACGACCGGCTCGTTGCCCTGAAAGCTGATCTGGACATGACACAGCCCGGCATCGGCCAGCGCCGCCAGTTTCTCCCTGCTCAGCAGCACGGCCGAGGTGATGAGATTGGAATAGAGCCCGACATCGCTCGCGTGCTGCACGAGTTCGACCAGATCCTTGCGGGCAGTGGGCTCGCCGCCGGAAAAATGGATCTGCAGCACGCCGATCTCGGCGAGCTCGGACAGTACCTTCTTCCATTCCTCCGTCGAGAGCTCGCTGCTGCCGCGGTCGAGCTCGACCGGGTTCGAGCAATAGGGGCATTGCAGCGGACAGCGATGGGTCAGCTCGGCCAGCACCGCGAGCGGAATGCCGTAGGTTTCGGCGATCGAGCCCTGCTTCTCCAGCACCGCGAGCCCGTCGCCGGGATCGCGCAGCGTCGCATTGGCGTCGGTGAGTGTTGGACTCATGATGTCTTCTCACGGGCCTCGGTCAAAAATCCCTTGTCGGCCAAGTCCTGCAGCATGGCGACGACGTCGGTCGCGATGGCCTCGCGTTCGGCGGCGTATTTCGCGGCAAGCTGGTCGATCATCTCTGTGACGCTGCGAACGCCGTCGCAGAGCTGCAACACTTCGACCGCGATCTCGTCCGGCGCCAGCACGCGCTCCGGCGCCAGAATCACCCAGACTTGCCGCGTCTCATCGAACCTGAGCTTGGCATGCCGCGGCAGCACCGGCCGGCTGGTCTCGCTGACGCTGATGTTGCGGCTGCGCGCGGCTGCCATTGCTGTTGTCTCTCGCTAATTGTCCCTGGGCACAAACGCCCCCGGCGGAATGTGGCCGTCGACATAGGCATGATACAGCGCGTCGAGCTGGACCCATAGCACATTGGTCTTGAAGATCAGCGCATTGCAGACCGCGGCGCGCTCCGCCGGGGTCCTGGCATGGGCCTTGACGTAATCGAGCGCGAAGCCGGCGTCGCGCGGCGCCTGCTGCAGGCGGCGGCTGAAATAGCTCATGATGTCGGGATTGACGAAGCTGTAATGCGCCAGCATGCCCGAAATGCGTTCTTCATGCAGATTGGGCGCGAACAATTCGGTGAGCGAGGAGGCGATGGCCTCGAGCGGGCTCTTGTCGCGGACGAAATGCACATAGGCTTCGACCGCAAAGCGCGTCGCCGGCAGGATGCCCTCGGTGGATTCCACATAGGCGGTGTCGAGCCCGAGCCCTTCGGTCAGCTTCAGCCAGCGCTCGATGCCGCCTTCGGCGCCGAGATCGCCGTCATGGTCCTCGATCCGGTGTCGCCATTCGAGCCGGGTGCTGCGGTCGCGAAAGCGCGAGATCACCACGGCGTCCTTGATCGGGATCGTGCTCTGGTAAAAATAGCGGTTGAGCGCCCAGGCCTGCACCTGTCCCTTGTTCAGCTTGCCCCCGTGCAGCAGCCGGTGAAACGGATGCAGATTGTGATAGCGGGTGGCGCCGATCTGGCGCAGCGTCGCTTCCAGCTCCTCGGCGCTGTTCAGCGGCGCGCTGTTGCCGAGCGAATAAGCGGTCATCCCGTTCAAGGTCATCGCATTCAAAGCGTAATCTCCGTTCCGTCAGCGGGGATTTGCCAGCCCGCGCGCTCGGCCATCTTGCGCTCCGCAGAGTCGCGCAGCAGCACCGGGTTGGAGTTGTTGATATGCAGGAACAGCTTCCTTCCGATGTCGAGATTGGCAAGGCTTTCGATCGCCCCGCGCTCGCCCGACATCGCGATATGGCCCATGCCTTGCCCGGTCTTGTTGCCGAGGCCGGCCGCGATCAGTTCGTCGTCGCGCCATACCGTGCCGTCGAAGAACACCGCCGCGGCGCCATGCAGCCGGGACTTCAGCTCATCGGTTACCCCGGCACAGGCGGCAAGGAAGTACAGCAGCTTGCCGGTGGCCCGGTCGGCGATGCGGAGTCCGAGCGTGTCGCCCGCGCCGTCGCTGCCCGCGGGGTGAACCCTGCCTTCCAGATACCATGCACTCTTGCCGGGTACGGCAAACGGCAGAATCTCGATGCCTGACGGTGAGCCGTCGGGTAGCGCTGGCTCGAATGTCTCGTTCACCTCGATCGGCTGGCGCCGCACATTCTTCTCGTTGAGGACGTTGAAGATACTGTTGGACTTGAGGATCGCGAGCACTTTCGGGTGCGCATAGACCGTAAATGGCGAGCCCTCGCGCATCGACAACAGGCCTGCGACCGCATCGACCTCGCCGTTGGTCAGGATCACGCCGGCGATCGGACTGTGACGCAGCTGGTCGTCCGCCGGATGCAGTTGCGGGGTCGCGATCAGTTGCTGGCGCAGATCGGGCGAGGCATTGACCAGGAACCAGTGCGCGCCGTCGGCGCTGACTGCAATCGAAGCCTGGGTGCTTTGAAGTTCGGAATGTCCGTTTCGCGCCGTCCGGCATACCGGACATCCGCAATTCCATTGCGGAACACCACCACCGGCCGCGGCGCCCAGGACGACGACGCGAAGCATGATCCGTCTCCTGGAATTCCAACGTTTCCAGGTGGACACCTATCCGCACACCCTCCCTACATCGGTCAACTTCCCGACATCGGAGAGGCGTCAGACCTGGAGGTCCACCTGCAGCAAAACGTGAGCTATGACGTCCGCTTACTTGCGGGCGGCGCACGCATACATGTTGATTTCCATGCCAACGGGCACTTCGACGATCTTGGGGGCTTTCCAGGCCATTTTGGCTCTCCTTGGTTGGATCGGGCGAACTCCGCCCTCCGACTTAAACTAATGCCGAAACGAAAGTTCGCCAGTGAAATCTTTCCGGCCGAGCCGGCAACCTTTTATGCTGCAATGCAAGATAAATTCACTTATTTGTGCGGCTTCTCGTCAAACCAGTGCCGGATCAACAGGTTCATGATGGCGTCGGACGCCCCCGGCACTGCCATCGGTTTGACGCGGGGGCGGGGTGTTCGGGATAAACAACTCGTGACAACTAGCGGCTCGTGCTGGAGCCCTCAAGGGAAGTGGTTCGTTCATGCCGCGATATTTTTTCAACACCCGAATCGGCGATGAATTGATCGCCGATCCCGAAGGCGAAGAGCTGCGCAATGCCGACCGTGCCTGGGAAATCGCGCGGGCGATGATCCGGGAACTGCTGAAAACCGAAGACACCCGTGGCGGCCTGTTGAACGCGGTCCTCGAAGTGACGGACGACGAAGGCGAGATCGTGCTCGAATTTCCCTTCGCCGAAGCGATGTTCGATTTCTCCGGCGGCCGCATCACCAAACACTGACGCCACGCGCCGTCGCCGCCCAGCCTCGAGCTTTCGACCCCCGGTTCTTGCTCGCAATCGCGATGGCGCTACGATGGCGGCAACGCTACAACACGGGCAGTCGAACGGAGTTGCCCATGGATGATCTCTGGCGTCGGCCGGCCGCCGACATCGCTGCGCTGGTGCAGTCGAAAAAGATTTCGGCGACGGAGGCGGCAGCGGCGGCCCTGGCGCGGCTTGACGCGGTGAACCCGTCCATCAACGCGGTGGTCGACCATCGTCCGGAAGACGTGCTGGCGCAGGCCGGCGCCATCGATGCGGCGATCCGGCGCAACGAGAGCGTCGGCCCGCTCGCCGGCGTTCCGGTCACCATCAAGGTTAATATCGACCAGCAGGGTTTCGCCACCACCAACGGCCTCAAGCTGCAGCGTGATCTGATCGCGCGCAGCAACAGTCCGGTGGTGGACAATCTGCGCAGGGCTGGCGCCGTGATTCTCGGCCGCACCAACTGCCCGGCGTTTTCCTATCGCTGGTTCACCACCAACCTGATCCATGGCGACACCAGGAATCCGCGCGATCCCGGCCTGACCCCGGGAGGTTCCTCCGGCGGTGCCGGCGCGGCGATCGCCGCGGGCATCGGCCACATGGCGCATGGCACCGACATCGCGGGATCGATCCGTTATCCAGCCTACGCCTGCGGTGTTCACGGCCTGCGGCCGACCGTCGGCCGGATCGCGGCCTTCAATGCCTCGTCACCCGAACGCACCATCGGCCCGCAGATCAGCGCGGTATCGGGTCCGCTCGCGCGCACCATCGCCGATCTGCGGATCGCGCTCGCGGCGATGGCCGGCAAGGATGCGCGCGATCCCTGGTGGGTGCCGGCCCCGCTCGAAGGCGCTGAACTGCCGAAGCGGGCGGCGGTGTGCTTTCGCCCGGACGGTCTGGAGACCGTCGCCGAGGTGGAGGCGGCGGTTGCCGATGCGGCGAGGCGGCTGCAGCGCGCCGGATGGGTGGTGGAGGAAGTCGAGACCACGCCGTCGCTGCGCGAAGCCGCCGAGCTGCAGACCAAATTGTGGCTCGGCGACGGTTATGAAGCGCAATTGGCGACCGCCGAGCGCGAAGGCGACCCCGGCGCACTCGCCTGCCTGCGCGGCAACCGGGACAAGGTCTATCCGTTCGATGCGGCAGCGTTCTACAGAACCTTGACGCGGCGGGCCACCCTGACGCGCGACTGGCTGACGTTTTTCGAGACTTATCCTGTGCTGCTGATGCCGGTATCCGGCGAACTGCCGTTTCCCGACGGGCTCGACCGGCGTGACGAGGCCTCGTTCGCCCGCGTCTGGCGGGCGCAACTGCCGCAGATTGCTATTCCCTTTATGGGGCTGCCTGCGCTAACCGTTTCCACGGGCATGGTGGGCCGGACTCCGGTCGGCGTTCAGGTGGTCTCCGGCCGTTACCGCGAGGATCTGTGCCTGCGTGCGGGGGAAGCGATCGAGGCCGGCGGACCAGCGGTTGTGCCGATCGATCCCGTGCTGCACTGACTGGCATTGAGGTCGAGGGAACAACATGGCGGGCGTTTACGACTTCTCGGCAACATCGCTTGCCGGCGAGGACATTCCACTGCAGCGCTACCAGGGTCAGGTTCTGCTGATCGTCAACACCGCCAGCGCCTGCGGCTTCACGCCGCAATACAAGGGTCTGCAGGCGCTGCAGCAGGCGCTTGGCCCGCGTGGCTTCTCGGTGCTGGGATTTCCGTGCAACCAGTTCGGCAGCCAGGAACCCGGCGACGCCGCGCAAATCGGGCAGTTCTGCACCGGCAACTACGCCGTCAGCTTTCCAATGTTTGCCAAGATCGATGTCAATGGCGGCAACGCCCATCCGCTGTACCAATATCTGAAGAACGCCAGGTCCGGCCTGCTCGGCGCGTCGATCAAGTGGAATTTCACCAAATTCCTGGTCGATCGTGCCGGCAATGTGGTCGCGCGGCATGCGCCGACGACGAAGCCGGAACACCTGACCAAGGAAATCGAGGCGCTGCTATGAACGAGAAAACCGAAACCGCCACCGATCAACTGCCAGACCGTCTCTCGACCGATCCGAAAAGCCCCTATTACAATGCCGAGGTGCTCTCGCGCGATGTCGGCATCCGTTTCAAGGGTATCGAGAAGACCAATGTCGAGGAATATTGCGTCAGCGAGGGCTGGGTTCGCGTGACCGCGGGCAATGCCAGGGACCGCTACGGCAACCCGCTCACCATCAAGGTGCATGGCCCGGTCGAGCCGTATTTTCGCGACCAGAACGCGTCTTGAATCTCTCTGTCATTCCGGGATGCGCCACTTGGCGCAGGCCCGGAATCCATAACCACGATCGGGAGTATGGATTCCGGGCTCGCGCTCCGCGCGCCCCGGAATGACGGAGGGGTTTATTGAAAGCCCCGGTCACGACGAACAAACAGAAAGCCGCCGCCATGTCTGTCCGCATCGTCGACGTCCGCGAAATCACCAAGCCGATCTCCTCGCCGATCCGCAATGCCTATATCGATTTCACGAAGATGACGACGAGCCTCGTCGCCGTGGTCACCGATGCGGTGCGCGACGGCAAGAAGGTGGTGGGCTATGGCTTCAATTCCAACGGCCGCTACGGGCAGGGCGGGTTGATCCGCGAAAGGTTCGCGCCGCGCCTTGCCGAGGCCGATCCGAACACTTTGCTCAACGACGCCGGCGACAATCTGGATCCCGATCGGGTCTGGGCGGCGCTGATGTCGAACGAGAAGCCGGGCGGCCATGGCGAACGCTCGGTTGCGGTCGGCACCATCGACATGGCGGTGTGGGATGCGGTGGCGAAGATCGCGGGCAAGCCGTTGTTTCGGCTGTTGGCGGAGCGTCACCGACGAACCGCCAATCCGCGCGTCTTCGTCTACGCCGCCGGCGGCTATTATTATCCCGGCAAGGACCTCTCGGCATTGCGCGCCGAAATGCGCGGCTATCTCGATCGCGGCTACAATGTCGTGAAGATGAAGATCGGCGGCGCGCCGATTGCCGAGGATCGCCAGCGCATCGAGGCGGTGCTGAAGGAGATCGGCGGCAAGGCGCAGCTTGCCGTCGATGCCAATGGCCGGTTCGATCTAGAAACAGCGATCGCCTACGCCAAGATGCTGCGTGACTTTCCGCTGTTCTGGTACGAGGAAGCCGGCGATCCCCTTGATTTCCAGCTCCAGGCGGCGCTGGCGGAATTCTATCCGGGACCGATGGCAACCGGCGAGAACCTGTTCAGCCACCAGGACGCGCGCAATCTGGTCCGCTACGGCGCGATGCGGCCCGATCGCGACTGGCTGCAATTCGACTGCGCGCTGTCCTATGGGCTCTGCGAATATCAGCGCACGCTGGCGGTGCTGCAGACCGGCGGATGGTCGGCGAGCCGATGCATCCCGCATGGCGGACACCAGATGTCGCTCAACATCGCGGCCGGCCTCGGGCTCGGCGGCAATGAAAGCTATCCCGATCTGTTCCAGCCCTATGGCGGCTTCCCGGACGGCGTTCGCGTCGAGAACGGCACCATCACCATGCCGGAACTGCCGGGCATCGGCTTCGAGGGAAAATCCGATCTCTACACGGAAATGAAGGCGCTGGCGTCGTAATCGGCGTTTCACCGTTGCCAATTCATGGCGCTCAGCCGCGGATCTGAACTGAAGGCCGCCTGAGGCAGGTCGAAACTGCCATGTGGCATCTCGCAAATAAGCCTGATGCCGGATGTGCTGAGATGGATTCTCCAGGTTTGCCGGCTGACCTCTTCGCGTTTGGCAAACGCCCGGCATGTCAGCAGCGCAAAGTTCGCCGCATGGTCTTGTGCCCGTACCGATTGATATTTGATGGCCTCGATATTCAGGCCTCGCGCGTTATCCGCCAACGATTGGGTGGCGGAATAGTCAGTTGGGTGGGTCCATAACGGGCGATGTCTATCCAACGGCGGGATCGTCAGATTCAATGCGCGCTCTATGAAATAATTACCTGAGAAACTTTCCGGAAAAGACCGCATTGGAGGGGGCCGGCCTGGTTGTTTCAGACAATTCCCGCCCTAAACCTATACGTGTGGTATAGATGCTATTAACGTCATAGGTGTGATGAGCCGTCCCTTTAGCGAGGGCTGGAGACTGCTGCCAAGGGACTAAATCGTGTCTCCAGCCGAACGCCGTAACGAACACCTCAAATTGATGGCAAACTGGTCCAATACCATCGCTACGTCGATCGTGACGGCAGGAACCTTCGTGCCAGCGGCCCAGTTCATCTAGGGCCTTCTGCCCAAGGACGCCGACCTCGTTCTCGTCTACGGGACAGGCACCCTTTGCATTGGAACCGGGGTGCTCATACATTTATTCGGTCAGTGGTTCTTAAGAGGTCTGCAATGACCACCAACCAGCTTATAGCGATGGGCTTCCCGCTGCTGACCGCCGCAGCCGTAGGACTAACGGGGCTGTTTATCCGAAAGCCCTGGTCGGAGAGGACCGAGCCAAAGAGTGAAGCCCTAGATGTCTATGCCATCGAGATCACCGAAGTCTCACAACACCTGGCTCGGGCCAAGGTTCTGACGCAGAGCGCGAATTGCATCTATCCCAACCTAAATTTTCGCCTTTCTAATCGCGGCATCAACGCACGGTTTGCGGTGCCATGGCCTCTAGCATCGCAACCGGATTTCATCCTCGAAATCTACGACAGCCGCATATCCAGGAGCCGCCGGCCTTCCGGCTTCAGCAGCTTCCTGACCGCGCCGGACGCCGCGACCTCGCCCTGGTTGGCATAGGCTTCGTGGTTCTTTTCGATATCCTCGGGGCGATAGAGGTAGTTGACCATGATGCCGGCGGATTCGCGCAGGCCCTTGGGCGAGAGATCGCCGAGCCAGTTGATCCGCTCCAGCCGGGCGCCGTTGCCGAGATGGAATCGCGCCACCGAATCGATCAGCCGGCCTTTCGGCGAGCGTGCCTTGAGGAAGTAATGTGCCGCCAGCGGCTCGAGAACCGAACGCAGCTGCGCGGCGAGCTCGGCATCTTCGAACCAGTTCGGTGCGTCGAGCTGCGCGAGCAGCGTCCGCTCCTCCTCGGACACCGGAACGTCACCGGCCTGTTTCAGCCATGGCATCAAGCCCGGCACCGGCGACAGCGTGACAAAGTTCTCCAGCTTCGGTAATTCGCGCTGCAATTCCTCGACCACCTGCTTGATCAGGAAGCTGCCGAACGAGATTCCGCCGAGCCCGCGTTGCGTGTTCGAAATCGAATAGAACACCGCGGTGCGGGCGCGCTCGATCGGCACCAGCTGCCGGTCTTCGGCAAGCAGCGGCGCGATCGCACCCGGGATCGATCCGGTCAGCGCCACCTCGACGAAAATCAGCGGCTCGTCGACCAGCGCGGGATG
>Ga0182024_10022905_pt1 | contig 11227 bp, 10 predicted proteins | sample P32metaG_FD_120480 | JGI IMG/M metagenome (GOLD analysis project Ga0182024, IMG submission 120480) | Permafrost microbial communities from Stordalen Mire, Sweden - P3-2 metaG (Illumina Assembly) | ecosystem: Environmental > Terrestrial > Soil > Wetlands > Permafrost | place: Sweden: Stordalen... | reverse complement strand
GGCCCTGCATCTCTACCGCGATCACGCGCCGTGTCTTGGCCAGCGGCTGTACCCATCCCTGCATCTCGCCAATGGTTGTCAGCCCGCCATGGATCAGCACAAGCGGTTCGCCCTCGCCGTAGAACTCGTGATACATCTTGATGCCGTTCACGGCTGCGTAGCCACTGCTCACCGGTTTCATCTCGCCCTCTCCTAATTGGGGTCACCGGTTTCAGACCCGGTGGTCTGTCTCCTGCGTCGGTGCGAAAGGCTGCCAGTGACACGCTTGTCGAATGCCAGAACGGATGCCACGATGTTCCCGCACACCGCTGTCTCCGTTCGCTTCAATATGTAGTTCCGAACCAACGGCACCCGGGTCGATCCGAATTATAAATGCCGTAAATAACGCCTGATCGTGCTCTTCCTCAATCCCATGTAATCAGCATGGCGGCAGTGCGGCCTCCGGGCGCGTCACCACCATCCGTAGCATGAATTTCGGATCGCGATCGAGTAACCGGCTACAAGGGGATTTTGACTTGAATTGGCGACTCCAGGCCAATGTGCTCATCCAACCCTATCGAGCTGCTGTTCCTAAGGTTCCGAGGTTTGTGGGCAATCAGGAAGCTGCACCACTACCTTGGGGCGATCCGGCTGGGTTTTCTGCTCCGGTCTGGGGTATACTCAGAGATGCTGTGTGCGCAGGCATACGGCGCTGGGTCTCGGAGCGAGAAAGATGCGCTCCAGCTGCCCGAAGGAGAGCGTTTGTCGAAGGAAGATGCGATTGAAGTGATGGCAACGGTCGTCGAGACCTTGCCCAATGCGTTGTTCAAGGTTGAGCTGGAGAACAAGCACCAGGCTCTGGCCCATATCTCCGGGCGCATGCGCAAGAACTTCATCAAGATCCTCCCCGGCGACCGCGTTGCGATTGAGCTCAGTCCGTATGACCTCAACCGCGGACGAATCGTCTACCGCTACAAGTAGGCGAAGACAGCCTCTAGCTCTTAGCTTCCAGCTACCAGCTTTTCGCTGAAAAAATTTGGAATTGAGCATGCGCATTGGCGCCTGGTCTTTGGCTAAAAGCCGGAGGCCAAGAGCTAATGGCTGTTTTTAGGGAGTTTGTAATGAAGGTCCGTGCCTCAGTCAAGAAGATCTGCGATAAGTGCAAAGTCATTCACCGCCGCGGCGTAGTTCGCGTTATCTGCGAGAACGCCAAGCACAAACAGCGCCAAGGGTAGAAGCAATCCGCAGCACCGGCCCCACCGGGCGAGTTAGCCGAAGTCAAGGCTTGCGATGAACCCGGCGGATTGACCGCAAACCGACCACCCCGCTCCTGTGGACATATGCGCCACGAGCCCAAACGAAAAGGATTCCCATGGCACGTATTGCCGGAGTCGACGTACCGAACCACAAGCAGGTACGCATCGGACTCACGTATATCTTCGGGATCGGCGACTCGCGCGCGGCCAAGATTCTGGCCCAGGCGGACGTCGACCCTTTTGCCAAGATCGGCACGCTCGACGAGGATGCGCTGAACCGCATCCGCCACGTGATCGAGTCGCAGGGCCAGATCGAAGGCGACCTCCGCAAGGACGTCTCGCTGAACATCAAGCGGCTGATCGAGATCCAGAGCTACCGCGGCCTGCGCCATCGGCGCTCGCTGCCGGTCCGCGGCCAGCGCACCCACACCAACGCACGCACCCGCAAGGGTCCGCGCAAGGGTACGGTTGCCGGCAAGAAGAAAGTGACCAAATAAGCCATGGCCAAGACAGCGACTAAGGCAGCCGGCGCCAAGACCGGGGGCAAGACCAAGAAGTTCAAGAAGCGGGAACGGAAGAATGTTCCATTCGGGCTGGTGTTTATCCAGGCGAGCTTCAACAACACCATCGTCACCATCACCGACCAGCAGGGCAATACGCTGAGTTGGAAGTCTTCGGGCTCGCTGGGCTTCCGCGGCTCGCGCAAAGGCACGCCGTTTGCCGCGCAGCAGGCGGCAGTGGGCGCGGCCAACGCGGCGCGCGACCATGGCGTTCGCTCGGTCGATGTACGTGTGGCGGGACCAGGCTCGGGACGCGAGTCGGCGATCCGCGCACTCGCTACGGCAGGCATCGAGGTGCGCAGCATTCGTGACGTGACGCCGATGCCGCACAACGGCTGCCGTCCGCCGAAGCGGCGCAGGGTCTGATTAGAGTACGCAGCGCTTCAGTTCCTGAGTTGGGAGCTGATAAGTTCAACCGGATCGGGACGAAGCGCTTAGGCGCGTAAACCGATCGTCACCTGAAGTAAAGGAGCAATAAATAATATGGCACGTTATACAGGCGCCGTCTGCCGGCTCTGCCGCAGGGACGGGACCAAGCTCTTCCTCAAGGGAGCGAAATGCTTCTCCGACAAGTGTCCGATTGAGAAGCGCAACTTTCCTCCCGGCCAGCATGGCCAGTCGCGCAAGGTAAAGAAGGTGGTGGGCTACGGCCTGCAACTGCGCGAGAAGCAGAAGGCCAAGCGCATCTACTTCACGCTGGAGACGCAGTTCCGCGCGTACTACCAGAAGGCCGCCAACCGCACCGGCGTGACCGGCGAGCTGCTGCTGCAGCAACTGGAGACGCGGCTGGACAACGTCTGCTACCGGCTGGGCTTTGCGATGTCGCGCAGGCAGTCGCGGCAGGTCGTGCGCCACGGACACGTGCAGGTGAACGGGCGCAAGGTGAACATCCCGTCGTTCCAGTGCAAGGTGGGCGACGAGATTGCGATCCGCGAGGGCTCGAAGAAGTTGGTGATCCTGGAAGAGTCGGCGAACTTTGCCAGCGGCCAGCGCTCTGCGCAGTGGCTGGACATCAACCGCGACAACCGCTCCGGCAAGGTGATTGCCCTGCCCAAGCGCGAGGACGTGAACCTGCCGGTAAACGAGCAGCTGATCGTCGAACTTTACTCGAAATAGCTTCTAGCTGCCGGCTCCTGTTCTTAGCGAATTGACTAAGAGCAAGGGCCGGCGGCTGACGCATGTTTTGCATCACGCAGTACTGACAATTCAGTTGGCAACCGTAACACTCCGCCTTCGCAAAATGCATCGCGAATGAGCCGGACAAAGGAGAAACACATGCTTTGGAGAGGATTCCAGAAGCCCAAGCGTCTCGCCGTCGAGACCGAAACACTCACCGAGAAATATGGCAAGTTTTCCGCGCAGCCATTTGAGCGCGGCTTCGGCACCACCATCGGGAACGCGCTGCGGCGTACGCTGCTCTCGTCCATTGAGGGCGCGGCGGTCACGGCGGTGCGCATCGAAGGCGTGCTGCACGAGTTCCAGTCGATCAGCGGAGTGGTCGAGGACGCGACCGACATCGTTTTGAACCTGAAGCAGATCCCGTTTAAGCTCGCGGGCGAGGGACCGAAGGCTCTGTACCTGCGTGCCGACGCGCCGGGCGTAGTGACCTCGGGCATGATCGAGGCTGACGGCGACGTGGAGATCCTGGACAAGAACGTGTACATCTGCACGGTGAGCGAGGGCGGCAAGATCGACATGGAGATGCGGCTGAAGCGCGGCCGCGGCTACATCTCGGCGGACAAGAACTTCGACGCCGACCTGGGGCTGGGGTTCATCCCGGTGGACTCGGTGCACTCGCCGGTGCGCAAGGTGAACTACCTGGTGGAGGCGGCACGCCTGGGGCAGATCACCGACTACGACAAGCTCACGCTGGAGATATGGACCAACGGGACGGTGTTTCCGGCGGACGCGCTGGGCCTTTCGGCGAAGCTGCTGAAGGACCACATGACCATCTTCATCAACTTTGAGGAGGAGATGGAGGCGGGCCACGACGCGCTGGACGGGCCGGCGCTGCGTAACGAGAACCTGAACCGCTCGGTCGAGGAGTTGGAGCTCTCCGTGCGCAGCTACAACTGCCTGAAGAACGCCAACATTGCGACCATTGGCGAGCTGATCCAGAAGACCGAAGCGGAGATGCTGAAGACCAAGAACTTCGGGCGCAAGTCGCTGAATGAGATCAAGGAGATTCTGGCGCAGATGGGGCTTTCGCTCGGCATGAAGATCGACGAGCAGGGCAACCCGGTCCCGGGGCCGACCTCGGTGCTGCCGGCGGCGACGCTGGCGGCGAGCTTCGGCAACTTCGACGACGAGGACGATGACGACGACGAAGATCTGGAGCTGCCGGCGGAGACGGAGAACTTCTAATCTCGCAGCGTGGATCGAAATTATGGCCGCATCCTTCGGGGTGCGGCCCTTGTATTGCGCGTTATGCGGTTGAGGCTTCCCGATACGGCTACGACACTCGATGATCAATAGAGGATTGAGGTTGGGTGTGTTAGACTGGTATTGCGCTCGATTGAGACGGGCGTGGCTTCGCAGGCAAGGATTCCCAGCAGGTTGAGGGAGTCTGGCCAGAGACTGCGATTGCCTGCCCACCGCAGACCTTCTGCATTGGGGTTCGGCCTACGGAAACGGCCTGAACCGCAGAGGAAGACGCGCTGGTTGCTCTGGCTAGAAGACACGTCAACGGACGAGTCTCGCCGTGCAGCAGCAGCTGAAATCGAACTCGATTAAGCCCAAGCTGACAAACCGAATTTCAAGGGCGCCATGGCGCAGCTGCATCTCCGGGTGCGCCCACCAACCGAGCTGAATAAAGCTACGAAGGAACATCTCTTGACGACCGCAACGCTTGAGCCACAGGCTCCCACTGCAACATCGATGAACGAAGCAATCTCCCATAACCATTCAACCCACAGGAACGGCGCACGGACGCCCCAGAATACGGCTGCGCCGCAGAGCGCACCTGTGCAGACGACGAGCACCAGCGTCGATTCCTCCGAGATCGAGATCGATCCGGTGACGCACCTGCCGTTCCTGAAGAACGTCCACTTCAATGATTTCAACATCTCGAACGCACTGAAAGGCCGGCTGAGCGCGGCGGGCTTCCAGACGCCGACGCCGGTGCAGGCCAAGGCGATTCCGCCTGCGCTCGAAGGCGCGGACATCCTGGCGACGGCGCAGACCGGCACGGGCAAGACGTTGAGCTTCCTGATCCCGATGATCGAGAAGATGGACCGTAACCCTGTGCCCGTGGTGAAGGGCAAGCGCGGGCCGATCCGCGCGCTGATTTTGCTGCCGACGCGCGAGCTGGCGATGCAGGTGCTGGAGGCCTACGGCAAGCTGATGCCGGGCTCGAAGCACGATGCTGTGCTGGTGTGCGGTGGACTCTCCGAGAACACACAGCTGGACCAACTGTCGCGCGGACCGCGTCTGGTGGTGGCGACGCCGGGACGGCTCGAAGACTACTTGCGCCGGCGCGAGGTTTCGATCGGTGCGGTAGAGATGCTGGTGCTGGACGAGGTCGACCGGATGCTGGACATGGGCTTCCTGCCGGCGATCCGGCGCATCGTGGGCGCGCTGCCGCGCGGCCGGCAGACGATGTGCTACTCGGCCACGCTGGACCCGAACGTGCGCGAGATTGTGCGCGACTACGTGCGCAATCCGGTGCGCGTGGAGATCGGGCAGACCTCGAAGCCGTGCGAGCAGGTGGAGCTGCGGGTCTTCACCGTGATGCAGGACCAGAAGCTGGGCCTTCTCGACAAGATGCTGCAGGAGGAGCAGGGCACGTTCCTGGTCTTCTCGCGGACCAAGCACGGCGCGGACCGCATTGCGAAGCGGCTGGAGCGGCTGGGGCACGACGTGGACGTGATCCACGGCGACCGGTCGCAGTCGCAGCGCACGGCGGCGCTGAAGGGCTTTGCCGGCGGCAAGCATCGCGTGCTGGTGGCGACGGACGTGGCGGCGCGGGGCATCGACGTGCAGGACATTGCGCACGTGGTGAACTACGACCTACCCAACGCTCCGGAGGACTTTGTGCATCGCATTGGGCGCACGGGGCGCGCGGGCGCGACGGGCGTGGCGACGACCTTCGTGATGCCGCAGGAGCGGTCGGAGGCGCGCAAGTTCGAGTTCGCGCTGAAGGTGAAGTTCGACTGGCGCGTGGCCGATAAGAACCTTGAGAGAGAGGAGCGCAACAAGCCCCTCGATGTCACGGTCAGCGCGCCGAATGACCTGCTGGCGATGGAGACCCGCTCGTGGAAGACGCCGGGCGCTTCTTCGACCGCGGATGCGGCACCGAGTGCGGGCCGCGGCGGGTTCCGTTCACGCAGCGGCGGCGGAGGCCATTCCGGTGGTCGCAGCCAGGGTTCAGGCGGCGGTGCAGGGCGCGGACGCTTCAACAGCGGCCGTCCTGGCGCAAGCCGCTCCGGACCGGCGCGGCGCGGGCAATAAGTTCGCGCTTGCGATCGCTGCAACAAACGCAGCGGCACGAATCACGAATTTGGATTCAGTCCAGCTTCAACCTCAGCTCCGTTCGGCTTTGCAAAACAGCAGCCGAATGGAGCTTTCGTGCGTCGGGAGCCCTCCGCGCTCCCGTCCTCTCGCGCGTTGGGAGCCACTCGCTCCCGTCCTGTCGAGTATAAGACCCGCTCGCGCGCGGGCTCTGTCTCGCGTGCGGCGCTGTCGTGTATTTTGGGGAGATGGCGGAATCGCTGCCGGGAATGAAGGCGCTGGAGGACCTCGCACGCGACGAGCAGAACCTTCTGCTGCGCGTGATCCAGCCGGGGCTGGCGGGGCTGATGGACGGGTCGGTGTCGACACTGGCGCCGATCTTCGCGACGGCGTTTGCGACGCACAGCTCGCATACGGTGTTTCTGATCGGCGCAGCTACGGCGGTGGGCGCCGGCATCTCGATGGCGTTCTCGGAAGGGCTGTCAGACGACGGCGTGCTGACGGGGCGGGGCAACCCGGTCTTCCGCGGGCTGGTGACGGGGCTGATGACGTTTATCGGCGGCTTCCTGCACACGCTGCCGTTCCTGATCCCGAGCGTGCACCGGGCGCTCGACCTGGCGTACTTCGTGGTGGGCGTGGAGCTGATCGTGATTGCGTTTATCCGGCACAAATACTTCCAGACGAGCTTCGCGTTGAGCTGCCTACAGGTGGTCGTGGGCGGCGGACTGGTGTTCGCGGCGGGCGTGCTGATCGGGCGGTCTTGATCTTGCAAGCTGCGGGTGCCACCCCCTATGTCATTCTGCAAGCGAATGAAAACAAGGAGGATTGCGGATGTATGTCGCGGATTTGGTGCAATCCGGGACCTTTTAGGTTAAAGCGCGAAGGCCGACTCGGAGCTGCGGCCCTTAATCTACGCTAAAGGTTTGCTGGGATATGTTTAATCTGCCCGGGTGTGCGGTCCGTCTATGGTGGCGTATTTAACTTGGACTGGCATCGGGACGGCTGCAGCGTCCGACGTTCGGCTGCTATACACCAATCCCGTCTTGTGTTGCATCAACCCCTTTGAAGGATGGCGTTTTGAAGATATCAATCCGTGTACTGGCTGTGTCTCTGCTCCTTGGCGGCTGCGTTCTGCCGGCTGTGCCCGCGAATGTACCCATCCGAGCCCATGCGTTTCACTATGAGAACGTGCTTGGGACTTCTCTGGATATGAAGATTCGGGCGAAGTCCGAGGGCGAGGCCAATCGTGCGGCCGCAGCGGCGCTTGCTGAGTTCGACCGGGAGAACTTGATTCTGAGCGCGTGGACGCAGGAGAGCGAGTTTTCGCGCTGGATGAAGACGCAGGGGACGGCGGAGAAGGTTTCTCCGGAGCTGTTCGAGGTGCTGGCACTGTTCGACGCGTGGAAGACCAGGACACGAGGCGCCCTGGACGCCTCGGCAGAGACGGCGGTGGAGGTGTGGAAGAAGGCCGCGGCTGAAGGGCGGACGCCGACGCAGGCAGAGCTGGACGCTGCCGTGGCGGAGATGCAGCGACCGCACTGGAGGCTGGATGCGGCGACGCGGACGGCGACGCACCTGGATGATGCCCCGATCGCGCTGAATTCTTTTGCCAAGAGCTATATCACAGGACACGCAGCGGACAAGGCGCTGGCAGCCGGGGCAACCGGCGTTGTGCTGAATGTGGGTGGGGACATCGTGCTGCGGGGGGACGTGACGGAGAACGTGGCGATTGCGAACCCGAGAGCGGACGCGGAGAATGATCCGCCGGCGGATGTAGTGCGGCTGGCGGGCGAGACGATTGCGACCAGCGGCGACTACCGGCGTGGGGTTGACGTGGGCGGAGTGCACTACTCTCACATCGTGGATCCGCGCACCGCGGAGGCGGCGGACCAGGTGCTGAGTTCTACCGTGGTTGCGGCCGACCCGGCGGAGGCCGGTGCGCTGGCCACTGCATTCTCAGTGATGACCCCCGAAGAGAGCGCGCAGCTGGCGGAGCGACTGGGAGGCGTGGAGTATCTGCTGATGCTGCAGGATGGGCGCAGGATGGCGAGCGCGGGCTGGGCACAGTTAGAAAGACCTGGGCTCGATACGCAGGGGCTGAAGACACCGCGGCTGATGAATGCAAGCTATTCACCCGGAGCCGCCGGCAGAGCGAAGAGTGCAGCGGCCCCAGCGGTTCCGACAGTCCCGATGGACCTGACGATTACGCTGGAGCTGGCGCAGCCCTACAGTCCGCGCTACCGGCGGCCTTATGTGGCGGTGTGGGTGAGGGACTCGGAGAACCGGCCAGTGCGGCTGGTCTCGCTGTGGTCCGAGAAGCCGCGGTATCTGGATGAGCTGCGGAGCTGGTACCACGATTATCCGGTGCGAATGCAATACGGCGGGGAGGTTTCGCCGAGCGTCTCATCGGCGACACGGCCACCGGGAAGGTACACGTTGCGCTGGGATGGGAAGGACGACAAAGGCAACCTGGTGAAGCCGGGGAAGTACACGGTCATGATTGAGGCAGTTCGCGAGCACGGCGGGTATGACCTGATGCACCCGGAGATCGACTTCGATGGAAAAACGCCAGCCGCATTTACGCTGCCTGGGGGAAACGAGATCGCAGGCGTGCAACTGGATTATGGAAAGCACGCCGAGTAAAGGATGACGACCGCAAACCGAGCTCCCATTCCTTTCTCTGTGAAGCTGCGCCGGCGCAGCGCGATTGTTTCGCGGTGGCTGCATCTTTACCTGTCGATGGCGTCCTTTGCCGTTGTGTTGTTCTTCGCGGTGACGGGATTGACGTTGAATCATGCGGACTGGTTTGCGGGGCAGGTGCGGGAGAGCCGGTTCAGCGGATCGATGCCAGTAGAGTGGCTGCGCGGAGCGGAGCCCAACCGGCTGGCGATCGTGGAGAAGCTGCGAACGGAGCACGGAATCCACGGCGCGGTCGCGGACTTCCGCGCGGATGACGGGCAGATCTCGGTGTCGTTCAAGGGCCCCGGGTATGCGGCGGACGCGTTTATCGACTCGGACAAGGGCACGTATGACCTGACCGAGACGAGGAACGGGTTTGTGGCGGTATTGAACGATCTGCACAAGGGACGGGACGCGGGACCGGGGTGGTCGGTGCTGATCGACGCTTCGGCGGTGCTGCTGACACTGGTGTCGCTGACGGGGCTGCTGCTCCTGTTCTTTGTGTACAAGCGCAGGACGTCGGGGCTGATTCTTGCAGCGGCCGGGGCGGGAATCTGCTGGCTGGTGTGGCTGCGCTTTGTGCCGTAGGGAGCGGGTGCGGAGAGGCCCTCGGGATGACGGCGAGAAGCAACTGCAGGTCCTTCGACTGCGCCGCGCTGATGCGCGGCTTCGCTCAGGATGACAGCAAAAGATAAAGCGATCCCACTCATCCCGCAGAGCGGGATGAATGGGGCACCCAAAACGCCGATGTGGCGCGGTTCCCACATCTCAGAATCGAGATGTGGGGCGCCCGCCTGAACGGATGTTGAAGCGGGAGGGTGGCGGGAGCCTGTAAAATTGAAGGAATTGCCATGATCAGTGTTTCCAATGTCACGATGCGGTATGGGGCGAAGCTGCTCTTTGAGGATGTGTCGGTCACGTTTACGAGCGGACGGCGCTATGGGTTGACGGGGCCGAACGGCTCGGGGAAGTCGACGTTTATGAAGGTGCTGACGGGGGAGATTGACCCGCAGAAGGGCAACGTGGTGCGGCCGAAGAAGCTGGGCGTGCTCTCGCAGGACCAGTACGCGTTTGACTCGTACCGCGTGATCGATACGGTGATCATGGGCAACCGGCGGCTGTGGGCGGCGCTCGAAGAGCGGGAGACGATCTACAACAAGGCTGAGATGACGGACGAGGACGGCAGCCGGCTGGGCGAACTCGAAGGTATCGTGGGCGAAGAGGACGGATACGAGGCGGAGGCGAATGCGGCGATCCTGCTGCAGGGGCTGGATATTGCCGACGCGGTACACGAGAACAAGATGGGCGAGCTGCAGGGCGGGCAGAAGGTGCGTGTGCTGCTGGCGCAGGCACTGTTCGGCGAGCCGCAGGCGCTGCTGCTGGATGAGCCGACGAACTATCTCGATCTCGATTCGATCCTGTGGCTGCAGGAGTTCCTGGTGCGCTACAACGGGACGATGATTACGATCTCGCACGACCGGCACTTTTTGAACTCGGTGTGCACGCACATTGCGGACATCGACTACGAGACGATCATCACGTACAACGGCGGCTACGACGACATGGTGGAGCAGAAGACTGCCATCCGCTCGCGCATCGAGAGCCAGAACGAGCAGCGCGAGAAGAAGATTGCGCAGCTGAACGACTTTATCGCGCGCTTCTCGGCGGGCACGCGGTCGAGCCAGGTGAACTCGCGCAAGAAAGAGGTCGAGCGGCTGGCGACGACCGAGCTGGCACGGTCGAACATCCAGCGGCCGTACATACGGTTTGAGCAGAAGCGGCCGAGTGGGCGGCATGTGCTGGAGTTCGAGGGCGTGAAGAAGGCGTATGTGCAGAAGGACGGCTCGCCGCTGGAGGTAGTCGGTGGATTTTCCGCGGCGTGCCTGCGCGGCGACAAGATTGTGCTGATGGGACGCAACGGCACAGGCAAGACGACGGTGCTGAAGGCGCTGCTGGCCAACGCGGAAGGCGTCGACGAAAAAGGCGCCGAGGACCGCGCCGAGTGGATCGACGCGGGCACGGTGAAGTGGGGGCACGAGGCGCAGATTGGCTACTTCGCGCAGGAGCACCGCTCGTCGATCGACCTGGGGATGACCGTGAACGACTGGCTGCATGGCTTCGACGAGGACGCGACCAAGGAAGATATTCGCGGGATCCTGGGGCAGATGCTGTTCCGCGGCGAAGAGGGAATGAAGATGACGGACGCGCTCTCCGGCGGCGAGGCGGCGCGGCTGCTGTTCTGCAAGCTGATGCTGCAGAAGCCGAATGTGCTGGTGCTGGACGAGCCGACGAACCACTTGGATC
>Ga0182024_10022904_pt1 | contig 11227 bp, 8 predicted proteins | sample P32metaG_FD_120480 | JGI IMG/M metagenome (GOLD analysis project Ga0182024, IMG submission 120480) | Permafrost microbial communities from Stordalen Mire, Sweden - P3-2 metaG (Illumina Assembly) | ecosystem: Environmental > Terrestrial > Soil > Wetlands > Permafrost | place: Sweden: Stordalen... | reverse complement strand
GCTCCCTTGCGGCGAATCGCGTCGATAAGATCCTGGTTGCGGGGGCGGTCGAGCACGCAGACAACCACGTCGCGCACCCCTTTGCCTAAAATCTTCGCGGTGACGTCGATCACATCTTCAATGGGCGCATCGATATCGATCGGGAGACTCGGGTCTTTCATCCACGCGCGACGAACCTGCAGCGGATAGGCCAGCTTCTTCATGTAGAATGCGGGAATATCCTGCAGGTTGGGGCGTCCATCCTCGGAGGGAGCGGAGGCCGCGATACAACTGATCGAGTTGGGCATTCCCTTGCTGACATTGGTCGTGCCGTCGACCGGATCGAGGGCAATTTCAAAACGGGGCGAGCCTTTCCGCCACGTGCCGACCTTTTCTCCCTTGAAGAGACCCGGCGCTTCGTCCTTGATTCCTTCCCCAATGACGACTTCGCCGCAGATATCCATCAGATCGAACATGCCGCGAATGGCGTCGCATGCCGCTTCGTCGGCCATTTCTTTCTGCCCCTTTCCGAGCCATTGGAGGGTGTTCAGCGCGGCAAGCTCCGTCGCGCGGAGAAAATCCATCTCGATTAGCCGCTCAATGTCCAGCGGCATGACGTCTGAATGATTCATCGTCTCCAAGGTCATTATACCATTATCGGATCATTCACAATAACAACCAAACCCTTCATTCAGTTATTCGATTTTCTAATCGTGAGTCCATGCGCCCTGCTTCACAAAAAGTTTTCACCTCTTGCCTTTTGGCGCAGTTTTCCAAAAGATGGTGGGATGGACCTGCCCCGTATCGTCGAATCGTTGCTTTTTGCGACGGATCGACCCCTGACCCCCAAAGCCATCGCTCATGCCCTGCATCAAGCGGTGAAGTTTTCTCCCTCACCCGAAACCGCCGCCTACGAGAAGACCTCCATCGCCGAGGTCGAAGCCGCCGTTGAGCAGTTGAACGCCCGGCTGGCCGCCGACGGTTCCAGCCTGATGGCGCAGGGTATCGCGGGCGGTTACCTGCTCAAGACCCGGCCTGAGTTCGCGGTCTGGACGAACAAGCTCTTCGATCAACCCAAGGCGCCGAGACTCAGCCAGCCCGCGCTGGAAACACTGGCCGTCATCGCATATCGTCAGCCCATTGGACGCGCGGAAATCGAATCGGTGCGCGGCGTGGCCGTCGACGGCGTGGTTGCGACGTTGCTGGAACGCAAAGTCATCCGCGTCGCGGGCCGTTCCGAGCAGCCCGGCCGTCCGCTCCTTTACGAAACCACCCCACTGTTTCTGGAGCTTTTCGGATTGAAGAATCTCGACGAGCTTCCCAATGCCGATGAATTGCGCCGGTTACAAACTCCCGAAATCTCTCATGCCCCCGAACAACAACAACTTGACGTCGGCCTTGTCCCGGCAGATGCAGGCCTTGCGCCGGCAGGTGGACCAGATCGATCTCAAGATGCTCCAACTTCTCCAGCAACGGACTAAGCTTTCCGGCCAGATCGGCAAGATGAAGCGCCGCCACGGGGCGGTCATTTACGTTCCCGAAAGGGAGCGTGAGCTTGTCGCGCGCCTGACCCGCCTGAGCAAGGGGCTCTCCGCCCGGGCGGTAGCGGCGATTTATCGTGAGATTTTGTCGAGTTCCCGCGCCGCGCAGGGACAAGCGCCCATTGGCCTGTTGCGGGCGAGCGCGCCTCTCGTGCTTCCGGCGAGCCGGGCCTGTTTTGGTGCCTGCGATCAATTTTCGCCCAAAAATACGTGGGCGGAATTGGTGAAGGGCCTCGACACAGGCGCGCTTTCGCTGGCTTTGCTGACCGGGGACGATTTGGCGCGCGCGCTTCAGAAGCATCGATGGCGGAGCGAGTTTTTCGGCCGCCTGACGGTGATGGGCGATTTCCTCCCGGTTCCCGACGTGAAGGCGCCCCTTGCCCGAAGAATCTTCATCGTGACGCCTCGCGGCAACGGGGCAGCCATGGAAGCCAACCGCATCTTAATTTTAATCGAGTGCAAATCTACGGTAAATGCGATAAAAAGTCTGCTTCACTCCATGTCCGACTTCTCCATTCACGCCGAACATCTGACCCGTCAGGCCCGACCTGCCGTGGCGCTGGTGCGTTTGACCTTGGCTCGGCCCGTTGACGGAATTCATGCGACGAGCCACCTGCTGGCGGCCAGCAAGTCGGCCGGCATCCCGGTTTCGATTCTCGGGATCTATCCAGGCACTGAGGATTATGCCAGATAATCCTCCCGCGCCGAACACCGGCCCCCTCCCTCCTTTGCCCTCGAGTGGCATGACGGGACGCCTGAAGTCTCCGACCACCCAGCTGCCCATCAAGAAAGGCGGGGCTGGGAAAATCGTGGTCATGCTTTCGTCTGTGGCCAAACCGGCTCCGGCGGGCACCCAGGCGCTTCCACAGGTTGGCCCCGTATTGAATTCACCTCCGAAAGTCATTGCGCCTGATCCTGCCCAGGTCGTAAGCCGTCCTCCACCTCTGGCCCCCAAACAGATTTCGCCGGGCAACAGCCCGCAGCCCCAGGCTCGGTTGAGCACGACGACCCACGTCAAGTTGCCTCCGAAAACGAGCGTGCCCCATTGGAGTTCACTCTCCGGCACGCCTGTTTCCAAGCCCGGGGAGAAGGAATCACCGGTGAGCAAAGCCGAACAGCCGCCTTTGCCCGTGAAGTGGTCGGAGCCGAAAAAATCGGGAGCACAGCATATCCCGCCGATCAAGTTGACTGCGCCTCCGTCCGAGGAAACTTCTTCCGGCGAGTCCATTTTCGCCGAGGCGGCTCAGTCTGAACCCGGGCCGAAGCCGGTAGGTTGGAAGAGCCTCGAGCCGGGAGAACTCAATCCGCCCAAGGGCAGTCTGCAAAGCCTGGATGTTTTTGAGCGCTCGCAGCGACTTTTGGGCCAGCCGGCACCGGAGACTCCTTTACCCGAAGCGAAAGCAACTCCTCTGGTCGCGCCGCCATTACGCCCGCCATCGAGGGTAGAAAGGGTGGAGACTCCGGCATCCGTGGTGGGAACCCCGCCGCCGCTGCCCCCGCCTCTGGCGAAGCCTGCGGAGAGTTTTGCGTTTCCCGTCGCCCCGCCCTTGCTGGAAGAAGAGCCCGAGGCACTTCAGGAAAAGCTGCCCCCGCCGAATTTCCCGGCCGATGTCCGCAAAGACGAAACAGATGCATCCGAATCGCCGGGCATTGTTAAAGTTCCCGCATTGATCCAGCCCGAAGCGCCGCCGGCTCCGGCCAAGCCTTTGCTGCCTCCGGCGTCACCCGTGTCGAAGGTGACCGGCGGTTGGTTTAAGAAGCCGGCTCCTCTCAAACAATCGACGCCTCTCGTCGTGTCTTCCTCCTCGCCCAAGGTCCAGGTGCCAAAAATTGTCGAAGCCAAACCGGCGTTGAAGCCCGCGGTTCTCCCCAAGAGATTGCTTTCAACTCCCAGGGAGGACGAGGTGGAGGCATCCCAACCGCCGCTTGAGACACCCAAGACAACAGAGGCGTCGGAAATAACAGAGACAGCGGAAAAATCAGACGCACCGGCTCTAGCCGCTCCAGCGATTTTAGCGGCTCAACCGCCCGAGACGGGAATGCCGTTGTCCGGCGAGGAGAAGAAAACCACGGCGAAAGTCTCGTCGCCGCCGCAAGCGCCCCCGGTGGTTCCGGTTTCCCCCAAGGCAAAGGGACCTTTGCCGCTGACGCGCGCCGAACGCGCCAAGAAGAGGCGTTTTTTGGAAACGGTCTTTTTCTATATTCTCTTTGCGGTCACGCTGGTTGTGCTGTTTTTCAGCAGTCTCCATTTTGGACGGGATACCCGGCTGGAAGGCCAGGTCATTCCGCCTCCGGGCATGACTCTCAACAACGAGGTCTGGATCGTCACGGATTTCTCGTCACTGGCCGGCGGCATTGCGGATGATCTGGCGAAGGAGCGTGTACCGCTTTTGCAGGAAATTCAGGAACGGCAGGATCACGTTCAGCGCGCCCAGGCCGATGTGGCTGCTCGAGAGGAGCGCATCCGTCTTATCCAGGAAGAAATCCAGGCTTCCAAGGATCAGATCGATTCCATCGTTAAAGAATCCCGCGATGCGACGCAGCAAATCTGGGACGTGGATGGAGCCGAGATCGATGCGGAATATGAGTCGCATCTCGCGCAATTGAAGCAGGCGATCGCGGATCGGGCCAAATCGCTCAATCTCAAATACGCGCCGGATGACGCCTACCCTTCGCCGGAAGTTTGGGCCAATGCCTACCGGCTCGCGCTATATGAAGTTCCAGTCGGTGTCGACAGCGTCAAAGAGCACCAGTGGCTTGGGGACGAGATGAAGCAATGGCGGGACTTTGAAAAGTCGCTCGATGACCGCAAGGAACAACTGCGGGAGCAAGCCGCGCAAATCAAGCTCGCTCCGGGGCCGAAAATAGCCGATCTCAACTCGAAGATCGACGATTTACAGCAACGCAGTGACAGCACGGCGACGGAAGAGGTGCCGTTGAAAGCGGAACTCCAGCAAGCCGAGGCGGACCTGGCGTCGGCCCAGGCCGAGGAAGCGGGTCTCGACGACAAATACTATAAGCAGCTTGATTCCCTGCCCGAAGAGGCCATCACCAAGCATATCCCGCTGGCCACGAACGGTCGCTTTACCTGGGTGGATGACGATGTCTTTGCCGAGGGCGAGAAGGAGCACCATTACTGGATTTTTGCCCGCGCCACCCGGTCCGACGGACGCCAGTACTGGGCGCTTCATCACCTCGGCGTCGATATCAATCAAACGCTCGAACTCTACATCGAGCCAACCGGTTTTCTTTCGACGAAGGCCATCCTGCGGCCGAATTTGTCGCCGGATGAACAAGAGCAGTAAAGCGGTGGTCCGCAAAAATACTGCCGTCCGCAGGACCAGGACCTGGTGCTGGCGGCGTTGGATTGCCTCAGGCGCGCAGGATCTCTGGATCGGACGGCTCAATGCGCTCGATGCGGCGGGTTGTCCCACGGGTGCGGGATGGGCGTTCACGGAGCGGCCCAAGCGGGCGCGGGTTTTGCTCGAAGCTTACGTTGAATCGCGCGCCGCCGCCGTTGCGCTGACCCGGCAGTGGGGCGGTCGCGTTCGTTCCGTGAATGCCCGCGAGTGGATCAAGACGCGCCCGGCGCCTCCCACCCGAATCGGACGCAGGCTGGAAATTGCCCATGAAAAGGCGCGCAGCCGGAAGAAGCCGGACGGGCCTCGACTCCACATCCCGCATGGTCTCGCTTTCGGCAGCGGCGAACACGCCACGACTTACATGCTGTTGCGAGCTTTGACGCGTTATGGTGATTGGAGCAAATCGGCTATCCTTGATCTTGGAACGGGCAGCGGCGTACTTGCTTTGACCGCACGCCTGTTTGGCGCGCGGAAGATCGTGGCGACCGACTTCGATCCCGACGCAGTCCGGACAGCTCGGCAAAATGAGGCCCTTAATTTTTCCAAGCCGCTGATTCGCTGGCGTTGCGCGGATGTGCGGAAACTCCGCGTCACCGCCCGGTACGATCTCGTGCTGGCCAATCTGTTCAGCGGAATTCTGGGAGAGGCCGCGCCGCAAATCGCGGGTTGTTTATCACCGGGCGGCCAGCTTTGGCTCAGTGGCATCCTGGACTCGCAACAGCGGGAAGTGATTGCGGTTTATCGCGGGCAGGGGCTGCAATTGATCCGGGCGTACCGTCGCGGCAAATGGGTTATGATGCAGTTGCAGCGGGCGCGCCAGAATCGGGAGAGTCCTGCGGAGGTGAAATGAACGCCACCCAGACAAAGTAGGCGATGCCGGCCACCGCCAGAATGGCGAGGACGGTCAGGATCAGTTTCCACGATCTGTCCACCGCGCCCCGGACTTTTTTTACGATGGGCGAGGCGTTGGCGAAATCGGGCGGGCGGCCATGCGAAGCGCACTCTGCCAGGTCGACACGTGCGGAAGGAGTCGGCATCGGCTGTCCGGGCGGCTGGTGTTCGGAATCGTAGAGCAATTCGATATTGCCAAAGCGCAGGATGTCGTTGCGCCGGAGCTTTTGTTCCGAGATTCGCTCCCCGTTGATCCGGGTGCCGTTGGTCGAATCAAGGTCCTTGATGACGTAATCCAGGTTGTCGAGTTTGAGCACCGCGTGATGACCCGAAACGCTGGCGTGCTCGATCTGGATCTTATTGTCGGCGACCCGCCCCACCGTGATTTCCCTGCCGGAGAGATCGAAGGTTTTCCCGGCAAATTCCGGCGACTGTGCAACTAAGCGGGGCATGGTTGCAAACGCTACGAGCTTTTGGAGTCCATTTCAATCATTTTACCAAATTCGCGGAAAAAGTAGTTCGCGTCGTGCGGGCCGGGCGCGGCTTCGGGATGATATTGCACGGAGAAAATCGGTTCCGACCGGTGGCGGAGTCCTTCGCTGGTCAGGTCGTTGAGATTGATCTGGGTCGTTTCGGCTTCCGCCGCGGGCAAGGATTGGGGATCGACCGCAAAGCCATGGTTTTGCGAGGTGATGCTGATCCGGCCGGTGGTCAGGTCTTTAACCGGCTGATTGCCGCCGCGATGCCCGAACTTGAGCTTGAAGGTTTTTCCCCCCAGCGCGTAGCCGAGGATTTGGTGTCCGAGACAAATCCCGAAGATCGGCTTTTTGCCGATGAGCGACTGCACGGTCTTGTGAGCGTAGGTGAGCACAGACGGATCGCCGGGACCGTTGGAGAGAAAGATGCCGTCCGGATCGGTGCGAAGCGCTTCCTCCGCCGTGGCCGTGGCGGGAAGCACGCGCACCTGGAAGCCGTGCTGGCGCAACCGGCGCAGGATATTGGTCTTGAGTCCGTAATCAAACGCGACAATCCGGTATTTGATCGGCGGGAGCCGTTCGAGGTAATCCTCGCCGGTGAGGGGCTTTGCGCCGGGCGGACGTTTGCCCTGAATCAGCGTCCACTTGCGGCTGAGCTTGCTTTTGGGGTCCCAATCGTAGGCTGCTTTGCAGGTCACTTCCTTGACGAAATCGCGTTCGAGGTAGGTCCATTTTTTGGCGAGATCGATGGCTGCCGCGTCGGATATTTTCTCGGAGGTGAGCACGCCGCGCAGGGAACCCTGGGTGCGCAGGCGAAGCGTGAGCGAGCGGGTGTCGATGCCGGTGATGCCGGGGATTTTGTTGCGTTCGAGGTAGGAGGCGAGCGTCTCCTCGCTGCGCCAACTGCTGACGACGGGGGAAAGCTCGCGGACAATGAGGCCCGCGACGTGGGGCTGGCTCGACTCGACGTCGAGCGTGTTGATGCCGGTGTTGCCGATGAGCGGATAGGTCATCGCGACGATCTGGCCGCGATACGACGGGTCGGTCAGGATTTCCTGGTAACCGGTCATCGAGGTGTTGAAGCAGACTTCCCCGTTCGCGGTCAAGGGCGCGCCGAAGGCCTGGCCGCGCCAGATGCTGCCGTCTTCGAGGGCGAGGATAGCGGAACTCATGGTGGATCAATATCGCGGGTTAAGCGCGAAGCTCAAGAAATTGTTCAGTCATCCTGAGCCAGTCGAAGGATCAGTTCCGTTGATAGCCGTCGCACTCCGTGCGACGGTGCAGTTTTTGGTGGTCCGGGCTACTTGTTGCCCGGACGCGCGTAGCGCGCAGGAAGCGAAATTTAAGATTGTGCCTTAGTTCAGCAAATCGCCGTTGATGACCTCGGCGTAAGTCTTAAAGTGGAACTTGCAGACGGACTTCAGCGCGTCCGCGCCTGATTTCTTCACGATCTCTTTGGCGGCGGCTTTCACCTGCGCCGAAGCGCCTTTGGGCAGCGGCACGCCGACGTGTTCACCGAGGAATTTCAGGCGTTGCAGGAAACCGGCGCGGGCAAGGATCGAAGCGGCGGCGACGGCGATGTCGCTTTCCGCCTTGGTGCGCTGTTGCAGGACGATTTGTTTTCCGCGTTCTTTCAACGCGCGCTGGATCAGGGTCTCATGCGCGAATTTGTCCGAAAGCGCACGCGGACATTTCGGCCAGCGCGTGAGCAGATTCTCGATGACGGTCGCGTGGCCCCAGGCAAGGAGCCGGTTGAGATTTTTGAACTTCACGTATAGCTCGTTGTATTTCTCGGGCGAAATGACGACGACGTTGCAGCGGTCGAGCGTAATCAGGTCCTTGATGGCATCGGCGAGATCGAGCGCCTTCTGGTCGCTGGTGATTTGCTTGCTGTCCTTCACGCCGAGATCGAGCAATTGCCTCGGAAGATTGCCGTCGACGAAGACGCCCGCAATGACCAGTGGGCCGAAAAAATCGCCCTTGCCGCTTTCGTCGATGCCGAGGTGCGGCTGGAACATCTCGGGATTGTGAATCTCGTCGTAACCGAGCTTCGCCTCGCCGATGATCTCCGGTTCGACGGTGAACTCGACGAATTCCTTCGCGCCCTTGCCCTGCACGAGAAGCTTGCCCGAGGCGTAGGCGTTCACGGTGAGTTTTTGTTTCTGCGCGCCGTAGAGCGTGTAGGGTACTTCGCGAAACGTGAATCCCTTTTCCTCGAGAATCGCGCGGAGCTTCTTCGCTTGCGCGGAGTCGATCTTGAAGGTGAAGCTGGCGGATTCGGACACGATTTTTTTAATGTAGCGATGGCGCGTGACTTGAAAATGAAATCCTTGCCCATCAAAACACCGTGGCGAAGTCTGCGCGGGAAGCTCGCCAAGTGGTACGGCACGGCCAAGCGCGATCTACCCTGGCGTCGCACGACCGATCCCTACGCGATCACGGTTTCGGAGATCATGCTTCAGCAGACGCAGGTGGTCACGGTCATCCCCTATTACGAACGCTGGTTGAAGCTGTTTCCGACCTGGGAAGCGCTGGCTTGTGCCAAAGAACACGACGTGATCAAGGCGTGGGAGGGGCTGGGCTATTACCGCCGCGCGCGCAACTTGCAAGCGCTGGCGAAGGCCGTCGCGCGGGATGGAGGGGGAATGCCTAGAAGCGAGGAAGGTCTGCGCACGCTGCCGGGCATTGGTCCCTACACCGCCGCCGCCGTGGGGAGCATCGCCTTTGGGCTTCCGTTGGCGGTGCTGGATGGAAATGTCATGCGCGTCCTGACGCGCGTGTTGGCGTTGCGGGACGATATTTCACGCCCGCAAACGCGAGCGACATTGCAGGAGATCGCGAACGATTTTTTGGATAGACGCGATCCTTCGACGCACAATCAGGCCGTGATGGAGTTGGGTGCGACAGTCTGCCTGCCGCGCAAGCCGCTGTGCCTGATTTGTCCGCTGCAAGAGGGGTGCAGGGGTCGCGACCGCGCCGAGGAGTTTCCGGTGAAGTCACGCGTGGCCCAGGTGAAGCGTACCGAAATCGTGGCGATTCTCAAAAAGGGAAAGGCATTCTACTGCGAGCAGGTGCCCGAGGGAAAGCCGTGGCACGGCCTCTGGCGTTTTCCCGATTTCGATCCGGTGCGGATGAAGCGAGGCGAAATGATTGCGCGAATCAAGTATGGCATCACCAAGTATTCGGTGACGATGCAGGCCGTCTCAGCAAAGTGGAAATCACGCACTCACGCGATAGGCCACTATCTCACCGCCGAGGAAATGCACGCGCTCGCCTTCGCCGCGCCGCATCGAAAGCTGATTAAACTAATTTAGCGAGGCTACCTAGTTCTTCTCCGCGCGGCGGCGCTTGTTTTCGTCGAGGATCTTTTTGCGCAGGCGTAGCGCGGTGGGCGTGGCTTCGACAAACTCGTCCGGCCCGATGTATTCGATCGCGCGCTCGAGGCTCATCTTGATCGGCGTGTCGAGCTGAATGCCCTTGCCGTCGCCCTGGGAGCGCATATTGGTGAGCGCTTTCGCCTTGCACGGATTCACGGCCATGTCATCGGGACGTGAGTTCTCGCCGACGACCATGCCGGCATAAATCGCGTCGCCGGGGCTGATGAAGAGGCGTCCGCGTTCCTGGATATTGTTGATCGCGAAACCGGTCGCGTCGCCCGTTTCCATCGAAACCAATACGCCGTTTTGACGTGTGGAAATTTCGCCGCGCTTCGGGCCGTATTCCTTGAAGAGATGGCTCATGATGCCTTCGCCGCGGGTCAGATTGACGAGGTCGGTCTCGAAGCCGATCAGGCCGCGTGTGGGGATGACGGCTTCCACCGAGACCGAGTTGGCGTGGTGGTTCATGTGGGTGATTTCGCCCTTGCGGTTGGCGAGGTTCTGTAAAATATCGCCGAGCTTGTCGGCGGGTGTTTCGACGTAGAGCGTTTCGATCGGCTCAAGCACGTTGCCCTTGTCGTCCTTGTGGAAAATAACTTCGGGCCGGGAGACCATGACTTCGAAGCCTTCGCGGCGCATCTGCTCGACCAGAATCGCAATCTGCATTTCGCCGCGTGCGCTGACGTCGAACACGCCGGCTGCATCGGTGTCGGCGAGCTGGATGCTGACGTTCGTGCGGGTTTCGCGGACGAGCCGGTCCTTGATATGGCGCGCGGTGAGGAACTTGCCTTCGCGTCCGGCGAGCGGCGAGTCGTTCACCACAAACTGCATCTTGATCGTTGGCGGATCGATGTCGACGAACGGCACCGCTTCGCGCTCTTCCGAATCGGCGAGGGTTTCGCCGATGAAGACGTCTTCGAATCCGGCGAGGCCGATGATGCTGCCCGCGCTGGCGTCGTTGATTTCGATCTTGGCCAGGCCTGCGTGCGAAAGGAGCTTCGTGACCGTCCCCTTTTCCTTGCTGCCGTCCTTGTGGATGCAGACGATCTTGTCGCCCATGGTGACTTTGCCGCCGGTAATTTTGCCGTAGGCGATTCGCCCGAGATAATCGCTGTAGTCGAGATTGGAGACGAGCATTTCGAAATGCTTGTCGAGATTAGCCACGGGCGGCGGAATCTTTTCGAGAATCGCCTCGTAGAGGGCGGTCATGCCGGCGTTGCGAGTTTCATCGTCGAGATGGCCCTTCCATTCCTTCACCGCGAAGCCGAGCTTGGCCGAGGCGTAGATGGCGGTGAAATCGAGCTGCTCGTCCGTGGCGTGGAGTTCGAGGAAAAGTTCGAAGACCATGTCGAGCACCTTGTGGGGACGGGCGTTTTCGCGGTCGATCTTGTTGATGACGATGATCGGCTTGGCGCCAACTTCAAGCGCCTTGCGCAGCACGAATTTCGTCTGGGCCTGCGGGCCGTCGAAGGCGTCGACGACGAGCAGCACGCCGTCGATCATCTTGAGGATGCGCTCCACTTCGCCGCCGAAATCGGCGTGGCCGGGAGTGTCGACGATGTTGACGTGATAATCTTTGTATTGAAACGCGGCGTTCTTGG
>Ga0182024_10022903_pt1 | contig 11227 bp, 8 predicted proteins | sample P32metaG_FD_120480 | JGI IMG/M metagenome (GOLD analysis project Ga0182024, IMG submission 120480) | Permafrost microbial communities from Stordalen Mire, Sweden - P3-2 metaG (Illumina Assembly) | ecosystem: Environmental > Terrestrial > Soil > Wetlands > Permafrost | place: Sweden: Stordalen... | reverse complement strand
GTGCGTGAAATTAAACACGCCGACCGTGTCGCTCACAAGGCACCGGCGCCCATCTGGATCGGCGGTTTGCGCCCTAACGAAGCTGCGACGCTCGGCAAAATCTACCCGGAGCTCGGCATATCTGTCCCCAGGCCAAACTCCGCTCTCCGTTCAAGTCATTGAGAAGACTAGTTGAATTTAATGGCACGCGGCTTGCTGAGAGGTGCGCGGCGTGAGGCCGCCGGTTGTGCGCTCGTCGCGTTGAAGATCGAGTTGGAGGGTAAAGTCATGGGTATTTTCGATGCATTGACCGCGGCGGTGTCGGGTCTGCAGGCGCAGTCGTACGCGCTGCAGAATATCTCCGGCAACATCGCGAACTCCCAGACCGTCGGCTATAAGGAAATCGAAACGGCATTCACCGCGCTGGTGTCGCAGGCCGCCCTGAACCAGCAGACGGCAGGCGGCGTGTTCGCCGGTTCGACAGCCACCAACGACGTGCAAGGCACCATCCAGAACGAATCGACCACCACCGACATGGCGGTCGAGGGCAATGGCTGGTTCGTGGTGGCGCAGCCATCGGGGAATTCCGGCACCCAGCAGACATTTTCCGGCGTCAACGACTATACGCGCCGCGGCGACTTCCAGATGAACAGTTCCGGCTACCTGGTCAACGGCGCCGGCTATTATCTGATGGGGAGTCCGCTCAATCCCGCCACCGGATTGCCGACCAGCAGCACGCCGCAGGTTCTGCAGTTCAACAACAATTTTCTTCCCGCGCAGGCGACGACGACTATCGACTACGCGGCAAACCTGCCGAGCTCGCCGTCGGTTTCCTACGACGCATCAAAATGGACCGGGACTAATCCGCTTGACACCGGGGCCGGCACTGTGACCGCAGCCGATGCCAGCACCTTCACATCACAATCGCTCGACGGCGGTTCGATTACCTCCTACGATTCGTTGGGCAACCCGGTCAATGTCCAATATCGTTGGATGGAAACGAGCAGTTCGTCCGGCGGCAATTCGTGGCAACTGTTCTATCAGAGCAATACCAGCGCCACCGGCAGCCAGGTGGCATGGCAGAACGTCGGCTCGACCTTCAGCTTCGATACCAGCGGCAAATTGTCTTCAGTCACTCCGCCTTTGGCGGCGCAAAACATCACGGTGAACGGCGACACGATCCCGAATGTGTCGTTGAATATTCCCACGGGCGCCCTGACTCAGTTCGCCGCCTCCGGCGGCGCCGCGCAGGTCAATAACCTGACACAGAACGGTTTCGCCGCCGGTTCGCTGCAATCGCTCTCGGTCGACAAGGGCCAGATCGTCGGCTCGTTCTCGAACGGCCAATCGATCGCGCTCGCCGACGTCACGCTGGCCAACTTCAACGGAGAGAACCAGCTGCAGGCGCTCAACGGCGAGGCCTACGCGGCCACGCCCGAGTCGGGCAGTCCGCTGTATTCGGGCACCGGCCAGGTGGTCGGCAGCGCGCTCGAAGCCTCGAACGTCGATATCGCGACCCAGTTCAGCCAGCTGATCGTGGCGCAGCAGGCCTATTCGGCGAACGCCAAGGTCATGACGACCGCCAACCAGATGATCCAGAGCCTGCTCACGGTCATCCAGTGAGCAGCAGCGGCGCGTCGCCGCTCAACCGTGAAGCGCGCGGACGGCTAGATCGATGAGTCTGTCGCAAGCCCTGTCGGCGGCGCTGGCCGGCGTCACCGTTACCCAGCGTGGCATCTCGGTCATCGCCGGCAACGTGGCGAATTCCAACACTGCCGGCTACGTCGACGAGAGCGTCACCCCGGTCGAAGTCGCCGCCGGCGGCGTCGGCGGCGCCAGCGTCGACACCAGCGGCATCAATCGCAATCTCAACACCTTGCTGCAGGGCCAACTCTGGACCGAAAGCTCCGGCGGGTCCTACGCCGACGCCGCCGCCGGGCTTTATCAGCAGCTGCAGCAAATCTACGGCGCGCCGGGATCGTCGACCTCGATCGACGCCACCTACAACAATTTCACCACGGCGCTGCAGGGCCTGTCGACCAGCCCGAGCTCGTATTCCAGCCAGGCTGCGGTCGTCAGCTCGGCGCAGGCCTTGGCGCAAAATCTCAATTCGATGACGACGAGCATCCAGCAATTGCGCAGCCAGGCGGAAGCCGGGATCGCCAGCGACGTGCAGACCGCCAACACCGCGCTGAAACAGATCGCCGATCTCAACGTTCAGCTGGAATCGGCGCCGGCAGACGCCGCGACGGCGACGCTCGAGGATCAGCGCGACCAGGACGTCAGCCAGCTCGCGCAGCTGATGAACGTGCGGGTCGTGCAGACCGCCGGCAATCAGGTCTCGCTGTTCACCGGCAACGGCCAGCAGCTGGTCAGCGGTGCGCAGGCCTCGCAGCTCGATTTCAACGCCTCCGGCACGTTGACGGCGACGTCGTTGTGGAGCGCCAACCCGAGCCAGGACGGCGCCGGCACCATCACGCTGGTCTCGCCCAGTGGCGCCCAGACCGACCTGGTCGCCGAAAACGCCATCCAGTCCGGCCAGATCGGCGCCTATTTGCAGATGCGCGACAGCATCCTGCCGCAGGCGCAGAACCAGCTCGACGATCTGGCCAACCAGATGTCGCAGGCGCTGTCGAACCAGACCACGAGCGGCACCGCGGCCGGGTCCGGCAGCCAGACCGGCTACAGCGTCGACACGTCCGGAATGCTGGCCGGCAACTCCATGCAGCTGACCTACACCGACAGCGGCAATACCCAGCACACCATCACGGTCGTGGCGCTCGGCGCGGGCGGCTCGCTGCCGCTGCAGACCTCGCCGTCGGATCCGAACGATCAGATCATCGGCGTCAATTTTTCCGGCGGCATGAGCTCGGTGGTTAGCCAGCTCAATGCCGCGTTCGGCAGCAACGTGCAATTTTCAAATCCGTCGGGCACCGTGCTGCAGGCGGTCAATGCGCTCGGCAGCGGCAATGTGGTCAATGCGCTGTCGGCGACCTCGACGGCGACCTCGCTCGCCAGCGGCAATCCGCAGTTGCCGTTGTTCCTCGATGGCTCGACGCCGATCACCGGCGCGCTCACGGCCGCCGGTTCGCAGACCACGGGTCTCGCCGGCCGCATCACCGTCAATCCGGCGATCGTTGCGGCGCCGTCGAGTCTCGTCACCTACGCCGCGACCACCTCCGCCGGCGATGCGACGCGGCCGAACTTCATTCTCAGCCAGCTGACCACCGCTTCGCTGAGCTATGCGCCGAACACCGGAATCGGCAGCGCCCAGCAGCCGTTCAGCGGGACGCTGCCGAACTTCCTGAGCGCGGTCATCAGCCAGCAAAGTCAGGCGGCGAACGCGGCGACCAATCTGCAGCAAGGCCAGGACACGGTCGTCACGGCCTTGCAGCAGCGCTTCAACCAGCAATCCGGCGTCAACATCGATACTGAAATGTCGAATCTCATCGCGTTGCAGAACGCCTATGGGGCCAATGCCAGGGTGATGACGACAATCCAGCAGATGATGTCCACGCTCCTGCAAGTGGTGCCGTAATGAGCATTACCGGGGCCGGCTCGATCACCGCCGCCAACGTGCAGGCGGTGAACAATATGAACAATCAGCTCAACACGCTGAGCACGGAGTTGGGCACCGGCGAGGCGGCGCAGACCTACTCGGGCCTCGGCTCGCAAGCCGGCATGGCGCTGGCGCTCGGCGCGCAATTGGCCGCCGTCAACGGCTTCAGCAACAGCACCACCACCGTCGGCACGACGCTCAGCGTGGCGCAGTCGGTGTTGACCCAGCTTGGCGCCAGCGGCACCTCGGTGCAGCAGGCGATCAACCAGCAATCCTCGTTCACGCTCGACGGCAATGGCAAGACATCGACCCAGGAGGCCGCCGTCAGCCAGCTCGACCAAATTCTTTCGTTGCTCAACACCCAGGTTGGCGACAACTACATCTTCTCCGGCAGCGCGACCAACCAGCCCTCGGTCGCCAGCGCCACCGGCATTCTCAACGGCAATGGCGCGCAGGCCGGCCTGACCCAGGTGATTTCCGAGCGCCAGCAGGCTGACCTGGGGGCCAGTGGACTCGGCCGGCTGACCGCGACGGCAACGGGTCCGAATCTGACCGTCAGCCAGGACGGCTCGCCGTTCGGCTTTGCGTTGGCCAGCGTGACTTCGAGCCTGACCGGCGCCACCGTGACCGGCCCGTCCGGCTCGCCGCCATCCGTGGCGGTCGCGCTCGGCGCCAATCCGAGCCCGGGCGACTCGATCAAGTTCAGCCTGACGCTGCCCGACGGCACCAGCCAAACCGTCACGCTGCAAGCGACGACCAATTCGCCGCCGGGCGCCAACCAATTCACCATCGGCGCCAACGCCACGGCCACGGCGACCAATTTGCAGACCGCCTTGACGGGCGCGCTTTCGAGCCTGGCGCAGACCGCGCTGCCGGCGGCGTCCGCCATCGCCGCGTCCAATAATTTCTTCAATGCGAGCCCGCCGCTGCGGGTCAGCGGGCCGCCGTTCGACACCGCGATGTCGCTGGTCAACGGCACATCGGCCAATACGGTGTCCTGGTACAAGGGCGAGTCCGGCTCTACACCGGCGCGGCAGACCGCGACGGCCGCGGTCGGCCCGTCGATGACCATCGCCTACGGCATGCGCGCCAACGAGCCGGCCATCAGCTCGCTGGTCGCCAACGTGGCGGCGCTCGCCGCGACGAGCTTTGCGGCGAGCAGCACCACCGCGCAGGCGAGCTATCAGGCGCTCAGCCAGAAAGTCGCGGCCAATCTCGAGCCGCAATCCGGGACCCAGTCGATCAGCACGATCGAGGCCGATCTGGCCAATGCCCAGACCACCGTGACGAATGCCACGACCCTGAACACGCAGACCCAGACGAGCTTGCAGGACATGCTGCAGAATATCGAGGGCGTGAACCAGAATCAGATCGGCGAGCAGATCCTGACGCTGCAGAACAGCCTGTCGGCGTCGTTGGCGGTGACCGCGCGGCTCGCCCAGCTCAGCCTGGTCAATTATCTCGCGCCCTCGACCGGTTAAGACCGCCGCTAGGACGCCGTCGTCCGCACGAATATCGAATCGGCGGCGCAGGTGGCGTTGCGGCCGAAATTGTCGGTATATCGCGTATCGACCAGATAGGCGTCGCGATGAGCGCCGAGAAACGTCCGGATGGCGTCGCGCTTGACGTCGCTGTCTTCGACCACCAGATAGTCGCCGGGCGCCAGGAATCGGTGCAAATGCTCCAGCACCGCCGCGACGTTCTGGTGGGCGTCCTCGACGACGAGCCAGGGATGCGGCTCGCAAGCGAGCAGGCCGGACGCGAACAGCGACTGCGGCTCGGCGCAGTCGCCCTGATGAAAGGTGACTTTCGGATATGCGGTCTCGACCTTGACCAGATCGACCGAGTGAACGCGGCCGTCCAGCCCGCATATGGTCAGGTGGTCGGCGAACCACATCGCGCTGGCCCCGAGACCTGACCCGACCTCGAATACCGTTCGCGGGCACAATTCGGCGATCAGCGCCGGATACATCGCGAAATCGAAGACGTTCTTCATCAGCGGCGTGCCGCGCCAGCGCATCAGCGCCGGAGCGCCCTGGCAGGTCAGCAGCACGTCGACACCGAACTCGGTGCCGAAGCGCGGATGATAATGGGTCCCCGATGCCTCGCGCCGGGAAAACTCCACCAGACGGCCCTGGCGCCACCGATCGAGAAACAGGCGCAGCCGCTGCAGGTCCCATTGCAGACTCTGGCCTTGCGCCGGAGACCGCAAGACGTTGTCCCGGACGCTGTCCTCCCAGGAACGTGTCGGATCGAACCGTGAGAGCTGGGTCAACACACGGGTGAGCCAGCTGTCGAAGATGCTGCGGAGGCCTTTTTGCTCGCCCTCGATCTTCGCCCGCGTTTCGCCGATAAATTCCAGCGCGGCCGCTTTCAGCTCGTCACCGGCAATCAGATCCGCCGCGTCCGTCATGCGATGTCCCTTGCGGCAGGTGGCCGCCCGCCGCGGCCCTCCGAGGCATCACGGACCCTAAAAAATCATGGTAAACAAACTCCTTCCGCCGGCGCCCGCGTGCGTGAGGCGATGATCGCGAAGCTGCCGCTTCACACCCGCGGCACCGGCGTTTCCTTGGCGCCGAAGCGAACCTCCGACCCGCGGCCCGTCGAGGCGGAACCAACTGTTAACCCTAGCGACTTACGTTGGTGCTCCAGATCTTGCCGGACTCGGCACAGTTTCGAGAGCATCATGTGCGGCATCGCGGTTGCCGTCGATTGGGATGGCGCCGGAACGGCGGTCCAGCGGTTGATCGCCGGCATGCTGCACCGCGGCGACGTGACCGACCCGCTGGTCATGGTCGGCAACGATATCGCGATGTGCACCCGCCGCCTGCGGATCGTGGATGCCGCGCATGGCGTGCAGCCGCAAGCGTCTTTCGATGAGCGCTTTCTCGTCTCGTTCAACGGCGAAATCTACAATCATGCCGAGTTGCGCCAAGAGCTTCAGGCGCGCGGCGTGCATTTCCGCACGGCATGCGACACGGAGGTCGTCGCCAACGTGCTGCGGCTCTGGGGCCAAGGCGGCATTCAGCGCCTGGCCGGCATGTATGCTTTCGTTGCGGTCGACACCGCGACGGGCGAGTTCCTGGCCGCGCGCGACCCTTTCGGGGTCAAGCCGCTCTATCTGATACAGTCGTCCAAGGGCTTTCTGTTTTGCTCGGAAATCCGGCCGTTGCTGGCCGCGACCGAGGACGACGACGTCCTGTTGCTGCCTCCAGGCTATATGTTGACCCGCCACTTTTGCGGACGCCATTACAACCCGCCATCGTCAACGGTTTCGAGCGTCGCCTCGCCCCAGGAGCTCGACCGGATTTTATCGGAAGCGGTACGCGTGCGCATGCCGTCGGACCTTCCGGTCGCGGCGCTGTTCAGCGGCGGCATCGACAGCACGCTGGTCACCCATTATGCGCGGCGCTTCTGTCCCGCCATGCCGGGCTACATCGCGGTCGGCGCCAACGCGCCCGACCACGTCTATGCCAAACGCTATGCCGAGGAGACCGGTCTCGATCTGCGCGAGGTGGCCGTTGAAGCCCCCGGCGCCAAGACGCTCGGCCTCATCGAAACCGTCGTCGACACGGTGGAGACGTTCGAGCCGGCGGTCATTCGTCCGAGCCTTCACACCTATCTGCTCTCGCAGCGCATTCACCGAGATGGCTTCCGCGTCGCGCTGTGCGGCGAGGGCGCCGACGAGCTGTTCGCCGGGTATTCGCCGCTCGAAACCGCCTTCATGCAGTCAAACGGCGCCGGCCGTTATGTGCAGAGGCAATGTTTGAGCATGATGCATCGCGCGAATCTGCAAAGGGTCGATCGTTGCTCGATGCAGTTCCAGCTCGAAATACGCGAGCCGTTCCTGGATCAAGCGGTCGTCGGCTATGCCAGCGAGCTTGGCGAGGCCGCTTTGATGAAGCATACCGGCGCAGCGCCCGTCGGCAAGGCGCCGTTGCGCGCGCTCTACGACTTGTATCCTTCAGAGCTGCCGGCGTCGATTCGCGACCGGCGAAAGATGCTGTTCCACGAGGGCGCCGGCGGCGAGGTGGAAGAATCCGGCTGGCTCGATCTGTTCGAGGCGGCGCTATCGGATGCCGATTTTCACGACGGGCAGCGCGCATTCTCCGATTTCTCGGTTGCGACCAAGGAAGAGCTGTTTTACCTGCAGATACTTGCCGGCAAGATGGATGTGAAACGCATACCGCATCTGCGCGGACGGCTGCGCTTGGATATGCCGCTCGCCGCTTGATCGCCGCGTCGTCGGTCGCCGGCTTTTACGATTTGCCGCGCAGGCCGGCGGCAATGCCGCGATTGATCATGATGATCGAAGCCAGGTGTTCCGGCTTGGGCTTGGTCATCAACGAGAACGTCTCCGCCATGACGTAGACGCCGAGCCGCGTGAGATTCTGGCGGACCGCGAGCGGCAACCTGTTGCTCTCGCTGGTCACCGCATCGAGCAATATCGTCCAGAGTCGGCGATTGTAGAGGAGCGCGTCGTTGAGGCCCGACGGCTTATCGCGCCACGAATCGTAGACCGCCTGCAATTTTGCCGCGGCCTGCAAAAGCAGGTTTGCCTCGAGATCGCGCGGCGACGCCATTTCCATCGCGGTCTTGGCGTAGGCATTGCTAGCATAGTGCATGTCGGGCTGTTCCTTTTCGTTGGCAATATGCTGGTGCGCTGGTTTGGGGGTTATACGAACTGGCTGTTAACATTCAATTATTGATGCTCTCAGGATATGGCTTCGCACTGGGTTCGCAGTTTGCGAATTCGCCGTCCGGCTGGAAGCGCACCACCGCGGCGGAGCTGCGGCCGTTCGGCCCGCGGCATGAAATCGCCGCGACAGGCTGCGTCGGCATAAAAAAGGCGGCGGGACTTTCGCCCCGCCGCCTTCACCAGAAGGCTTGTACCAGTAGAAAGCTTAGCCGAACAGCTTGAGCACCGACTGGTTCGCCTGGTTGGCGATGGACAGTGCGGAGATTTCCAGCTGCTGCTGAGTTTGCTCGGTCAGCAGGTTGGCGCTGGCCTGGTTTTGATCGGCCAGCACGAGATTGCTGGCGCCGGTCTGCAGGGTGTTGATCAGGTTGGTCTCGAACGTCTGCCGGGTCGAGATGGTCGACGAATTGGTGCCGAACGTCTCGGTCTGGGCCCGCACGGTGCTGATCGCGGCATTGATCGCGGTTTCCGCCGTCGTGATCGTCGTGTTGGACTGGAAGCCGCCCGTGGCGATCGACGAGAGGCCGAGGCCGGTGTGGTTGAAGTTCACGCCGGTGATCGTCAGCGAGCTGGTGGCGTTTTCGTTGAAATCGACCTGCAGGTTGTTGCCGTTGAGCAGGTTGACGCCGTTGTAGGACGAGTCGCCGGCGAGTTGGTCGATCTGGGTCAGCAAGGTGTTGTAGTTGCTCTGCAGCGTCGTGCGCGTGCTGCTGGTTCCGGTGACGGCGGTGCCGGCGAGACCGAATGCCGTTTGCTCGGCACCCGAGGCGGTAAAGCTGGTGGAGGGGGTGTTGCCGGTGAGGACGAGATGGCCGCTGCCGTCGTCGGTCGCGGTCACTGCGCCCGTGCTGCCAAGGCCGGCCGTGCCGTTGATGTCGGCCTCGATGGTGCTCAGGGCCGCGCTGGCCGCGATCGAGACGGTGTAAGTGGTGCCGCCGGTCGCGATGAGCAGGTTGCCGGCGGCGAGGGTGTTGGTGGTCAGGCTGACCGTGCCGGTCGTCGAGCCCGCCGTATCGTTGGAGGCCTGCTGCGCCTGCTGCGCCGTCGACAGGGCCTGTTCGAGCAGGCTGGTCAAGCCGGTGAGGCCGTCGTTGGCCGCGTTGAGGGTCTGCTGGGCCTGTCCGATCTGATCGAGCAGGGCGCTGAGATCGTTGGAGCGGTTCGTCAACGACTGCGACGTGAAGTACGCGGTCGGGTTGTCGAACGCCGTATTGACCTTCTTGCCGGTGGCAAGCTGTTCCTGGGTCGTGTTGAGGTCGTTGGACGTGTTCTGCAGCGCCAGCAAGTTCTGCCGGATGCCGCTCGTCAAGGTAATGTCAGACATTGGGGTACCCTTCTGGTTACAGGCCGTACTGGCTTGCACTTGCTGTACGTCCCGTACCGGCGAGTGCAGTTCCCGATCGCAACGATCGGCTGCCGAAGGTTTGCCTTATTTCGCTTAAAGACGTGTAAATCTGGCCATTTTTCGCACTGATCGACGTTATCGATTTCACCCTGCGGTCGCGCTTCGGCATTGTTCGCCGCGCTTGCGCCATAAGGGTTTTCACCGATTCAGCGGTGTGCGCTTAACGGCGCGTTAACCATTTCTGTTTGCTATTGCTTAACCATGATTTGAGAGTGCCGCTTCTTCGCGCTGGCGAATTGGGAACAGCTTCCCGAGTGGCTGTCGCGAAAATGAATTATCGGGGACCTCCGCCATGCCCTCCGCCGGAGCAGACGTTCCGAAGCCCAAGCACCTGGCGGTCAAGAACCAAGGGTCTGGACCGTCCGCGGCGCAGTCCGCAAAGCCCGCGTCGGCTCGATCGGCTGCCGGCGTACCGGCGCCGCCGATCGCGCCCGCGGCGCCGGTGGTGAATCTCGCGGTCGCGACGCCGTGCTTCGGGGGCCAGATTTCCGTCCTCTATGCGGCGTCGCTGTTCAAACTGCAAAATCTGGTTCGTGGGTACCGGGACTTCAATCTCAAGATCCTGTTCAAGGACGGCGATGCGCTGATCACGCGCGCTCGCGCCAGCCTGATTTCGCAGTTCCTCGACGACCCGAGCGCGACGCATCTGTTGTTCATCGATGCCGACGTCGGTTTCGAGCCGGATCAGGTTCTTCGCCTGATCGAGTGCGGCGCGGAGATGTGCGCCGCGATCTATCCGATCAAGCGGATCGATTGGGGCAAGGTCAGGAGCAGCCTCGAAGCCGGTCGCTCCAATCCGGCGGCGGCGGCGCTCAAATACGTGTTCGAGGTCGACGATCCGAACGCGGTCGCCGAGCGGGGCGGCTTCGTTCGCGTGCGCTATGCCGGCACCGGCTTTCTCATGATCCGCCGCGAGGCGCTGGAGCGCATGTGCGCCGCATATCCGGAGCTCCGGTACAAACGAGACCATTCCGTCGATGCCGCGACCGCAAGCGACAACCGTTTCGCTTTGTTCGAATGCATGATCGCCGAGGACGGCACTTATCTCAGCGAGGATTTCGCCTTCTGCAAGCGGTGGACCGATATGGCGGGCGAGATCTGGGCGGACCTCAACAGCAAGCTCCAGCATGTCGGCCCGATGGTGTTTAGCGGGGACTTGGCCACGCAGTTCGCCGGAGCCGGCGCTTAAAGCCTGCGCCGCGCCGGTCGAACCGCTGTGCGGCGGTCTTTGGCCGGAGCATACGTCAAGGAAAATAGCCGAGGCCGGCCGCAGGGCGCCGCGCGCCGCATCAAGCCAAGAGGTTGACCAAGGAGCCGCTCAAGCCGCTGCTTGCCAGAAGGGTTTCGGCGGTGCCGCCGGTTTGGAGCGCGTAGGACGAATTGAACAGAACGGGCTTTGCGGCAAGAGGGGTCGACGCGGTCGAACTGCTCGCGCTACCGGCCGTGGACGACGTGGTCGATGAACCTGAAGAACCGGACGTGGTGGACGAACTGGCAGTGCTGGGCGTCGGCGCTTTGGGTTGGAAACTGGAGTTCGAGTTGCCGAAGCCAATGTTCGACGCGAAAAGGCCGCCGACCGTGATCG
>Ga0182024_10022902_pt1 | contig 11227 bp, 6 predicted proteins | sample P32metaG_FD_120480 | JGI IMG/M metagenome (GOLD analysis project Ga0182024, IMG submission 120480) | Permafrost microbial communities from Stordalen Mire, Sweden - P3-2 metaG (Illumina Assembly) | ecosystem: Environmental > Terrestrial > Soil > Wetlands > Permafrost | place: Sweden: Stordalen... | reverse complement strand
CCGTTCTTTACGATTTCCGGCTCGGATTTCGTCGAGATGTTCGTCGGCGTCGGCGCCAGCCGGGTGCGCGACATGTTCGAGCAGGGCAAGAAGAACGCGCCCTGCATCATCTTCATCGACGAGATCGACGCGGTCGGCCGGCATCGCGGCGCCGGTCTCGGCGGCGGCAACGACGAGCGCGAGCAGACGCTGAACCAGCTGCTCGTCGAGATGGATGGCTTCGAAGCTAATGAGGGCGTCATCCTGATCGCCGCCACCAACCGGCCCGACGTGCTCGACCCGGCGCTGTTGCGTCCCGGCCGCTTCGATCGCCAGGTGGTCGTGCCCAACCCCGATGTCCTCGGGCGCGAGAAGATCCTCAAGGTCCACATGCGCAAGGTGCCGCTCGCGACCGACGTCGATCCGAAGATCATCGCGCGCGGCACGCCCGGCTTTTCCGGCGCCGATCTCGCCAATCTGGTCAACGAGGCGGCGCTGATGGCGGCGCGCCGCGGCAAGCGCTCAGTGGCGATGACCGAGTTCGAGCACGCCAAGGACAAGGTCATGATGGGCGCGGAGCGGCGCTCGATGGTGATGACCGAGGAGGAAAAGACGCTGACCGCCTATCACGAGGCCGGGCATGCGATGTGCATGCTCTATGCCGAGGCGCACGAGCCGCTGCACAAGGTGACGATCATCCCGCGCGGCCGCGCGCTCGGGGTCACGATGTTCCTGCCCGAACGCGACAAATACAGCCAGTCGAAGCAGGAGATCAAGGCGATGATGACGAGCCTCTTCGGCGGCCGCGTCGCCGAGGAGCTGATCTTCGGCGAAGACAAGGTCACCACCGGGGCGGCCGACGACATCCGCCGCGCCACCGGCTTGGCGCGCCGCATGGTCACCGAGTTCGGGTTCAGCGACAAGCTCGGGCCGTTGCGCTACGCCGAGAACGAGGAAGAAGTCTTCCTCGGTCACTCGGTCACCCAGCGCAAGAACGTGTCGGACGCGACGGCGAAGGTGATCGACGACGAGATTCGCCGCATCGTCGACGAGGGCGAGCGCTCGGCGCGCGAGATCCTGACCGCGCATCTGGGCGAATTGCACCTCCTGGCCAAGGGGCTTCTCGAATACGAGACGCTGTCGGCCGACGAGATCCGCCGCCTCATCAATGGCGAGCGGATCGTGCGCGACACCGTGGCGAGCGGACCAGCGCCGGAAGAGCCGCGGCAGCCGGGCCGGCGCAGCTCAGTACCGCCCTCGGGGCGCCCGAGCGGGCTCGAACCGGAGCCGCAACCGGGCGGCTGACGATCGCGGCGGCGAACCCGGGTGAGGCGGCGCGATTTTCTTACCCATGCAACCAAAACGCGAATATCGCCTGATCTTCTCCAGGAGAACAGGTGGCCGGACGCGCAGAACTAAATCTGAGGTTGTTCTCGTATCGGCCAGTGCAGGCGGTTTAAAGCTCTTTTCCGGTCTCTGGCGATTTGGCGATCGTTCTCTGCTAGGATGGCGGTCGCCCCCGGTGTCGACCTGGAGGGCGAAAGACACGGGGGTTTGGTTCAGGGGGAGTGGGGCGCGATGACGCGCAAGCTTTTTGGAACGGACGGCATCCGCGGCACCGCCAATATCGAGCCGATGACGCCGGAGACGGCGCTCAAGGTGGCGATGGCGGTCGGCGAATGCCTGCAAAACGGGACCCACAAGCACCTTGTCGTCATTGGCAAGGACACGCGGCTCTCGGGCTATATGCTCGAGCCGGCGCTGACCGCCGGCTTCATCACGATGGGGATGGATGTTGTCCTGGTCGGCCCGTTGCCGACCCCGGCAATCGCGATGCTGACGCGCAGCCTGCGTGCCGATATCGGCGTCGTCATCTCCGCTTCGCACAACCCGTTCGCCGATAACGGGATCAAGCTGTTCGGGTCGGATGGCTACAAGCTGTCCGACGAGTTCGAGGGCAAGATCGAGGCCGCTCTTGGCAAGGGGCCGAAGCACCGGGCCAAACCCCTCGAACTCGGCCGCGCCAAGCGGCTTGACGATGCGGCCGGCCGCTATATCGAGTTCGTCAAGCAGAGTTTTCCGAAAGGGCTGCGGCTCGACGGATTGCGCGTCGTCGTCGATTGCGCGCACGGCGCGGCCTACAAGGTGGCTCCGACCGTGTTCTGGGAATTGGGCGCCGAGGTGTTCCCGCTCGCGGTGGCGCCCGACGGTCTCAACATCAACCGCGAATGCGGCGCCCTCGCGCCCGAGCAGATGAGCCGGGAAGTCTTGGCGCGGCGCGCCGATATCGGGATCGCGCTCGATGGCGACGCCGACCGGCTGATCATGGCCGACGAGCGCGGCGTCATTCTCGACGGCGACCAGCTGATGGCGCTGATCGCGACGAACCTGGCGCGCGGCGGGCATCTCGCCGGCGACGCGCTGGTGGCGACGGTCATGTCCAATCTCGGCCTCGAACGCTGTCTTGCCGGGAAGGGGATCGGGCTGCACCGGACCGCGGTCGGCGACCGTTATGTCGTGGAAAAGATGCGCAGCCTCGGGTGCAATCTCGGCGGCGAGCAATCCGGGCACATCATCCTCTCCGATTACGCGACGACCGGCGATGGGTTGATCGCGGCGCTCCAGGTGCTGGCGGCGATCGTCGAGACCGGCAAGCGCGCGAGCGAGGTGTGCCGCGTCTTCGAGGCGGTGCCGCAGCTGCTGCGCAATGTCCGCTTTGGCGATGGAAGGCCGCTCGAAACGCGCCCTGTGCAGCGCGCCATCGCCGCCGGCGAAGCCCGGCTCGGTCCGGCCGGGCGGCTGGTGATCCGCAATTCGGGAACCGAGCCCGTCATCCGCGTCATGGCGCAGGGCGAGGACGGGGCGCTCCTCTCCAGCGTCGTCGACGGGATCTGCGAAGCGATCCTCTCGGTCGCGCGCGGCCCCGAGGCGGTCGAGGCGCCGGCCGGGTCAGCAGTCCAGGCGGCGGAATGATGCCCAGGCGCCAATGATGCCCAGGTGGCGACGATGAAGGGCCGGGTGCTGATTATCGCCGGTTCGGATTCGGGCGGCGGCGCCGGCATCCAGGCCGACATCAAGACGGTGACGATGCTCGATGCCTTCGCCGCCACCGCGGTGACCGCCCTGACCGCGCAGAACACCCTGGGCGTCTTTGGCGTCTTGCCGATCGCGCCCGAGTTCATCCGCCGGCAGATCGAGGTGGTGCTCGACGACATCGGCGCCGATGCGGTCAAGACCGGCATGCTGCACGATAAGGGCGTCATCGAGGCGGTGGCGGAGGTGCTTGGCGAGCGCGCTTCCTCGATTCCGCTCGTCGTCGATCCGGTGATGGTGGCGAAAGGCGGGGCTCCGCTGATCGAGCCCGGCGCGATCGAGGCACTGACGCATCTGCTCGTGCCCCAGGCCGCGATACTGACCCCCAATCTGCCGGAGGCCGAGATCCTCTTGGGGCGCCCGATCGACAGCCTCGCCGCGATGCAGAGCGCGGCGGAGCAACTGCTGGGCCTCGGCTGCCGCGCGGTTTTGCTCAAGGGCGGGCATCTGGCCGGCGACACGGTTTACGACGTCCTCGCGACCGCTGATGGTCTGCGCGTCTGGGAGAGCCCGCGGATCGACAGCCGCCATACCCACGGCACCGGCTGCACGCTTGCTTCCGCGATCGCCGCCGGCCTGGCGCAGGGGCTCCGGGTCGAAGTCGCGGTCGAGCGGGCGCGCGAGTACGTCCGGCGCGCGATTTTGAGCGCCCCCGGCCTCGGCCGCGGCCATGGGCCGCTCGACCATGCCCACCCGCTCCGGGCATCATCGCCGTGATGCGCATCCCGCTCTACCAGATCGACGCCTTCGCCGATGGGCCGTTTACCGGCAACCCGGCCGCCGTGTGCCCGCTCGAAACCTGGCTGCCCGACGATGTGATGCAGGCGATCGCGGCCGAGAACAACCTGTCGGAAACCGCGTTTTTCGTGCCCGAGGGCGAGGGCTATCGCCTGCGCTGGTTTACGCCCTCGACCGAGGTCGATCTGTGCGGGCATGCGACGCTGGCCGCGGCCTTTGTCGTGTTCCGCTGGTTGAGCCCCGAGCGCCGTCGCATCACCTTCGAGACCCAGCAGGCCGGCCGGCTGACCGTCGCGCGCGACGGCGACCGGCTGGCGCTCGATTTCCCGTCCCGCCCGCCGGCGCCCTGCGCGATGTCCGAGCCTCTGGTTGCCGCGCTCGGGCATCGCCCCGTCGCCCTTCTCGCCGCGCGCGATTATCTCGCAATCTACGAAAGCGCCGACGACATCGCCGCGCTCGCGCCCGATTTCGCCGCGCTCGCCGCGCTCGACCGGTTCGCTATCATCGTCACCGCGCCGGGGCCCGGGGCGGAGGGGGGCGGGGTCGATTTCGTGTCGCGGTTTTTCGCCCCGGCGCGCGGCGTCGACGAGGACCCGGTGACCGGTTCCTCGCATTGCACGCTGATCCCCTATTGGGCGACGCGCCTCGGTAAGACCCGCCTCGACGCCCGCCAGCTGTCGCGCCGCGGCGGCGCCTTATCCTGCGCCCTCAACGGCGACCGCGTGACGATCGCAGGCCGCGCCTTGCCCTATCTCGAAGGCACGATCACGATCTGAGGCGCTGGTCGGCTCGCAAAGCGGAAATGGCATGCTGACCGAGCCCGGGGGAGCCCTATGGCTGGGCTACCCGGGCCGATAGCGGCAGGCCTGCCGCATCGTCCTCGTCGAGCAGCGGCACCCAAATCGGGGCCATATCACTGAGCCGCGCCGCGGCGGTTTCCTCATAGAGCCCGCGCGCCTCGGAGGCAGGCCCGCGTCGCAGCCCTAGCGCCACCACCCGCACCGTGCGCTGAACGCTCCCTTGCGGCACCACTACAAAATCGCCGACCCGGACGGTCTGGTTCGGCTTTGTCACCGTTGCGCCGTTGAGCCTGATCGCGCCCGCGGCGCAGAGGCGTGCAGCGAAGGAGCGGCTCTTGGCGAGGCGGGCGAACCACAACCACTGATCGAGGCGGGTTTTGGCGCGTTCCGGCCCAGGGGCGCCATGCGGGGCGATGGCGGTCAAGCGAATTTGAGCTCCTTCAGCTTGGCAAAGGGATGGCCCTCGCGCGGCGGCCCGGGGCGCGAGCCGCCCCGGGCCTGGGTTCCGCGGCGGCGCGGTTTCGCGATGAAGAATTCGTCGCCCTCTCCGATCACCGCGCGATAACCGAGCGCGAGCAGTACGCCGCGCAGCTCGCTCGGCCTGACCCCGGCGATTGCCGCCAGCTCGGTATCGCCGGTAAAGCGGCCGAGGCGCGCGCGCCCGCGGGCTGATGCCGCAAGCCGCTCGAGCCGGTCGGGCCGCAGCGCGAGCCCACCGAGCACGCGCCGGCCGATCGCGGCGTAGAACGACGCCGGCAGATCCGGATCGACCGGGATCGCCTTGCCGCGTTGTCGGGCGCCGGGAAGTGGCGGGATGGAGCGGCCATGGCGGACCGCCCAGAGCAGTGCGCGGAAGCGCACCGCCTCGAGGCCGAGCAGCGGCTCGACATAGATGGTCTCCCGGCCGAAGCGGATCCCGAGCCGGCCGAGCGCGCGCCGGGCGGGCATGTCCAGGGCCTCGAAGGGGGCCGTGACATCCGCGGCCGTCAGACAGCCGAGCGTGTCGACAAGCTGGAACACGACACCGCGCCCGGGGCTGCCGAGCGGCAGCGCCTGAGCGGCGAAGAGCGGCGCGAGGCGGCCCTCGATCTCGCCCCTGACAAAGCTTGCCAAGCGCTGGCGCACCCGCTCGCGCGCCTCGCCGTCGAGAAAGTCGCCGGCCCGTACCTCGACCCGCGGGGTCAGGATCGACTCGCCCGCCACGAGCCGGCCGACCGGGCTGCCGCGCCACAAGACCGCGCCCTGCGCGTCGAGCGCAAAATCTTCGTCGCCCGCTCGCGCCAGCTGGTTCGCCCGCGCCGTCACCTCGCCGCGCAAGACGCGGTTGGCCGCGGTGATCAGCATGCGCATAGCGTCCCCCTCAGACGCATCGGGGACGAAGCGGAAGCCGTCGAGCCGGCCGACATAGGTGCCCTCGACCCGCACCGCGCCCGTCTTGTCTACCGATGCCAAGAATTCGCCATCTCCGGCGAGGTGACGGACGAGAAAGGCGGATCGGCGATCGACAAAGCGCTGGGTGATGCGGTCGTGCAGCGCGTCGGACAGCCGGTCTTCGATGCGGCGGGCGCGGTCCTGCCAATCGGCGGCGCCTTCGACCCAGTCGCCGCGATGGGTGATATAGGTCCAGGTGCGGATATGGGCGATGCGCGCCATCAGCGTGTCGATGTCGCCGTCGAGGCGATCGAGCTGCGCCATCTGTGCGCCGACCCATGCGCCCGGCAACCGCGCGGCCGGCCCAGCGAGGTGAAGAAAGCAATGAGTGAGGAAACGCGCGTGGCTGTCGCTCATCAGCTTGCGGAAGTCGGGGATCTGGCAGACCTCCCACAACAGGCGAACCGCGCCCGGATGGGTGGCGAATCCCATCACCTCGGGGTTGCGTGACAAGAGCTGCAGCGCGCGATGGTCGTCGGCGTCGCGCGTCTGAACCAGCCCCGGCGCGGGCGGCCGCTCGTCGAGGCTGCCGAGCAACGCCCCGACTGACTGGAAGCGCAACCTCGTGTTGCGCCAGGAAACATGGGTCAGCGGCTCGAACCGATGTTCCTCGACGGAGGCGACGATGGCGGGATCGAGCGATCTTTCTTCGGCAGTGGTGCCGAACGTGCCGTCGCTCATGTGCCGACCGGCGCGCCCGGCGATCTGGGCGATCTCGGCCGCCGACAGACGGCGCGGCCCGCGCCCGTCGAACTTGGCGAGCCGGGCGAAGGCGACATGGTCGAGATCCATGTTGAGCCCCATGCCGATCGCATCGGTGGCGACGAGGTAATCGACTTCACCGGCCTGGAACATGCCGACTTGCGCATTGCGCGCGCGGGGGCTCAAGGCGCCGAGCACCACCGCGGTGCCGCCGCGTTGCCGCCGAACGAGCTCGGCAAGCGAGAACACGTCCGCCACGGCAAAGGCTACGACGGCGCTCCGCGGCGGCAGGCGCGTCACCTTCTTGTGGCCGGTGTAGGACAGCGTCGAAAGGCGCGGCCGGCTGATGTATTCGGCCTGCGGCACGAGGCGGCGCATCAAGGGCCTGATCGTGTCGGCGCCGAGAAACATCGTCTCCTCGAGCCCGCGTGCGTGTAAGAGCCGGGCGGTAAACACATGACCGCGCTCGGGATCGGCGCAGAGCTGGATCTCATCGATGGCGAGGAACTCGACCGGCCGGTCGAGCGGCATCGATTCAACGGTGCAGATGAAGTAGGACGGGTTCGGCGGCAGGATCTTTTCCTCGCCCGTAATGAGGGCGACCGCGCGCGCGCCGCGCAACCTGACGACACGGTCGTAGTTTTCCCGTGCCAGGAGGCGCAGCGGAAAGCCGATCATGCCGCTTTGGTGATCGAGCATGCGCTCGATCGCGAGATGCGTCTTGCCGGTATTGGTCGGCCCGAGGACCGCGACGAGGCGCGGTGCGGAACGCAGCATGCCCATGGCGCTAAAGGTGCGGTACCGGCCGCCGCAGGGCAAGCGCCAAGATGACGCTGGCCCTCAGCCATCGCTCAGGGGCCCGCGCTAACTTCCTGGTTTCGATGGAGGTGCGACTCGCCCGATTGACGAGTCGGTACCCGCGCCACAAACCGGCCACCGCTGAGACATCGGCGCTTGCGGCAGAGGCGTTTGCGCCACATATCTCGCGCAGTCCAGCCACCATACCCCTGTCACCGATGACCGAAGAAACCGCGCCCGAAACCAGAACCTTCCAAGCGGAAGTCAGCCGTCTCCTCGACATTGTCGCGCACTCGCTCTACAGCGATAAGGAAATATTCCTGCGCGAGCTGATCTCGAACGCCTCGGATGCTTGCGACCGATTGCGTTATGCCGCGCTGACCGAACCGACGCTCGCCGAGGGCGAAGCCAATTACCGGGTCGTGCTGACCCCGGTCAAATCGTCCCGGACCCTGACCGTCGCCGATAACGGGATCGGGATGAACCACGACGAACTGATCGACAACCTCGGCACGATCGCGCGCTCCGGCACCGCGGCCTTCATGAAAGGGCTGACGGGCGATGCAAAGCCGGATATGAGCCTCATCGGGCAGTTCGGCGTCGGCTTTTATTCGGCCTTCATGGTCGCCGACAAGGTCGAGGTCTTGAGCCGCAAGGCGGGCGACAGCGAGGGCTGGCGCTGGGTGTCGGACGGCCAGGGCAGCTTCACGATCGAACCGGCCGCGAATGTGCCGCGCGGCGCGCGCATCACCCTCCACATGCGGGAAGGCGACGACGAGTTTCTCGAGGCCCCTCGGCTGCGCCAGATCGTCAAGATGTATTCCGACCACATCGCGCTGCCGATCATCTTGGCCGACGGCAACAAGGAAGAGACGATCAACACCGCGTCGGCCTTGTGGACCCGGCCGCGCTCGGAGATCACCCCGGAGCAGTACAAGGAGTTCTATCATCATGTCGGCCACGGCTTCGACGAACCGTGGCTGACCGTGCACGCCCGGGCCGAGGGCGTCCTCGAATACACTTATCTGTTGTTTGTGCCGTCGCAGAAGCCGTTCGACCTGTTCGATCCCGAGAGGAAGTCGCGGGTCAAGCTCTATGTCCGCCGGGTCTTCATCACCGATGAGGGGACCGACCTGTTGCCGGCCTATCTGCGGTTTGTCAAAGGCATTGTCGACAGCGAGGATTTGCCGCTCAACGTCAGCCGCGAGATGCTGCAGTCGAACCCGATGGTGGCGCGCATGCGCCAGCAGTTGACCCGTCGCGTGCTGAGCGAATTGGCCAAGAAGGCAACTGAGGCGCCCGAGGAATACGCCAAATTCTGGGACTCTTTCGGCGCGGTGTTGAAGGAAGGACTTTACGAAGACCGCGAGCAGCGCGATACGCTGTTGCCGCTCGCCCGTTTCCGCTCGACGACCCGCGACGAACTCGTGTCGCTCGATGATTATGTCGCGGCGATGAAACCGGGGCAGGAGGCGATCTATACGATCACCGGCGACACCCTCGATCTGTTAAAGAAGAGCCCGCAGCTCGAGGGATTTCGCGCCCGCGGGGTCGAGGTCTTGCTGCTGACCGATCCGATCGACGAATTCTGGGTGTCGGCGGTCGGCACCTACAACGAAAAGCCGTTCAAATCGACAACCCGCGGCGGCGCCGATCTCGACAAGATCACCTCCGCCGACGTCACCAAAGCGGCCGCCGACAAAACTGAGCCCCCGGCCAAGCTCGCCAGCCTCATCGCCATTTTCAAGCTGGCGCTCGGCGATGCGGTCAAGGATGTGCGCAGCTCCGAGCGGCTGACCGACAGCGCGGTGTGCCTGGTCGCCGAAGAGGGTGATATCGACATGCACCTCGAGCGGTTGTTGAAGCAGCACCGCCAGCTCGATAGTGCCGCCAAGCGGATCCTCGAGCTCAATCCGCGCCACCGCTTGATCGAACGCCTGGCCGCCTCGGTCGGCGACACCGGCGGCTCCGAGCAGCTCTCTGAGTTCGCCTGGCTGCTGCTCGACCAGGCGCGGATCGTCGAAGGCGAGCAGCTGCCCGACCCGCCGGCCTTTGCTCGCCGCCTCGCCGCGCTCCTCGAACGCGGCCTGCCGGCGGCGGCTTGAACCATCCCGCCGCAACGGCAAGTCAGCGCGACGCGCGGTCGGGATTGACCCACTCGATCGAAGGCCGCGAGACCGCGGCACTGCTGCCGCGATCGAGCGTGTTTTGTGCCAGCGCCGGAGCGGGCGGCTGCTGCGCGGTGATGGCCGATGCCGATCCCGCGGCAGGCGCCTTGCTGGCATCTACCTCCGGCGCCGGGCTGTCGGGCGGCGCGGCGCCCGACCAGCCCGCATGGCCATGTCGCCAATGCCAATGATGCCCGTGGTGTCGGCCGGGCAGCATAAACGGCCGGGAGATCGTTGGAGCGGCGATTGTAAGGGGCGGGCAAACCGGCAGCGCCCGGGCCGGAGTAAGGCCGGCAGCCAACATCATCATGCCCGCAAGGGCCGCGACCGAAACCGCTCTCATCAGCCGGTCTGTTCCTTGACGCCAGCCACCTGCTACAACGGTTTCGAGCAAGGCTCTGTTCCCGGTCGCGAAGGAGCGACCAAGCATTGTTCCTCGCACCTTCGCCCGAACAGTATTCATGCTATGACGATGCCCTTTTACCGAATTTAAACCATCATCTCACAAGGTAGACAACATTTTAACCCCGCCCCCACAGTGCTTTCCTGATGGCACGAGAATGAGCCCCTCGGATGAAACTTAACGTTACCTATGACGCTAATACGTTGGCGACGGCGTCCTCCGATTTTTACACCGCCGTGAACTATGTGGTATCTTTATTCGATGCCACCTTTACCAATAACGCTACGATCAACATAGAAATAGGCTACGGTGATTTCCCTTATGACGGCTCGCAGCTGACTTCTTATCTTGGGGACAGTCAGCAAAACAACATTGTTTCTGCCAACTACTCCCAAGTAACACAAGCACTCGTCAACGAGGGCGCGCCCGGCGCCAGCACATTGCCGTCGAGTTCTCCGATCAATGGCCAGCTCCAGCTTGGCTCGGCACAGGAACAGGCGCTCGGCCTGATCGGTTCCGGCAGCGGCCTCGACGGCTGGGTCGGCGTCGCCTCCAACGCCGAGCTGCAGCAGTTTGGGGGTGGTTCGTGGAGCTTCAGCCCGACCGCGACGCCCGCAGCGAGCCAGTACTACCTGGTCGGGGTGATCGAGCACGAATTCACCGAGGTCATGGGGCGGAATTCCTTTCTCGACACCCGCGGCGAATACGGGGTCATCGATCTTTACCGATATGCGTCGCCAGATGTCCTCCAAACCGGTACCGGCGACCCGGCCTATTTCTCGATCGATAACGGCACGACAAACCTCGACAGCTTCAACGACCCGCGGCTTGCCGCCGGCGACTTGGGCGATTGGGCGCCGAATGTGAGCCGCGGCGGCGTGTTCCAGTATGCCGGCGCCGACGCCTTCGACAACAACACCCTGCCCGGCCAGATAAACGGCCTGACGTCGAGCGACCTCACCCTAATGGCGGCGCTCGGCTGGGACGTGACGCCGGCGAGCCCGCCGCCACCACCCCCGCCACCTCCGGCGAGCCCGCCGCCGAGCCCGCCGCCACCGCCGCCGCCAGTAAGCGGCCGCTTGATCACGCTCGGCGCGGGTCCGCAAGCGGTGGTT
>Ga0182024_10022901_pt1 | contig 11227 bp, 6 predicted proteins | sample P32metaG_FD_120480 | JGI IMG/M metagenome (GOLD analysis project Ga0182024, IMG submission 120480) | Permafrost microbial communities from Stordalen Mire, Sweden - P3-2 metaG (Illumina Assembly) | ecosystem: Environmental > Terrestrial > Soil > Wetlands > Permafrost | place: Sweden: Stordalen... | reverse complement strand
CGACTTCACCCAGCACCGCTGGCTGATCCTGGTCAGCTTCGCGATCCCGCTGCTCGGGCTCGCCGCGGCGATGGTCATCCGCTGGCGCCACCGCGCCTACTTCGCCGCGCTCATCGTGGTCGGCACCGTCGTCGCGGTCGGCGCCTACCCGTACAACAACCCCACCTCGCTCGGCTCGATCTTCAAGGGCTTCGCCACCGGCTCCACGGTCGGGCTTGCCCTGCGCAGCACCCCCCGGGCGGTCCCGCTCGTCGCGCTCGGCGTGGCCGGCCTGGTCGCCGCCGGACTCGCCGCGTTGGCGCCCATCAACCGCTGGACCCGCCTCACCGCGATCGGGCTGGTTGGCGCGCTGGCCCTCATCAACTTCGTGCCGGTCTGGCGGGACGGCTACGTCGCCGACCGGGTCGCGTTTCCCGAGAACATCCCCTCCTACTGGACCAAAGCCGGCTCCGCCATCCAGGCGGTGGGGGACAGCACCCGGGCGATGGAGCTCCCCGGGTCCGACTTCGCCGCGTACCGGTGGGGCAACACCGTCGACCCGATCATGCCCGCCATCTCCAGCCGCCCCTGGGTGGCACGCGAGCTCATCCCGTTCGGGTCACCCCAGTCCGCCAACCTGCTCATCGCGCTCGACCACCGCCTCCAAGAGGGCACCTTCGAGCCGGCGTCGCTCGCCCCCGTCGCCCGCATGATGAACAGCGGCACCGTCGTGCTGCGCACCGACCTGCAGTACGAGCGCTACAACACTCCCGAGCCCCGCGTCCTGTGGCAGGAGTTCACCAACCCGATCCCCGCCGGCATCGGCAAACCCGACGCGTTCGGCCCGACCACCCCCAACATCGCCACCGCGGTCCCGCTCTTCAACGAGCACGACCTGATCACCGCCAACACCCCCTGGCCGCCGAAAGTCGCGCTGTTCCCGGTCAGCGGCGTCGCCAACATCATCAGCACCGCGCCGACCACCCAGCCGGTCGTGGTCGCCGGCGACGGCGAAGGCCTCGTCGACCTCGCCGCGGCCGGCGTGCTCAACGGCGAGAGCACCGTCCTCTACTCCGCCGCGCTCAACGGCACGGCGCTGACCGACGCGGTGAAAGCCGGCGCCGACCTCGTCGTCACCGACTCGAACCGCAAACGGGCCCAGCGGTGGGGGACCGTGCGCGACAACACCGGGTACACCGAGACCACCAACGAGCAGCCCCTCGTCGTCGACTCCGAGGACTTCCGCCTCACCCCGTTCCCCGGCGCGGGCACCGCCACCCAGACCGTCAACGAGCTCGGCGGCGTCCAGAGCGTCGAAGCCTCGAGCTACGGCGAGCACGCCTACTACACCCCCGACCAGCGGCCCACCAACGCGCTCGACGGTGACCCCAACACCGCGTGGCGGGTCGCCGGTGAGGACAACCCGGTCGGTGAGCAGCTCCAGATCAAGCTCGACCGGCCCGTCACCACCGACCACATCAACCTCGCCCAGCCCCTCAACGGCGACAACTACCGGACCCTCACCCAGGTCAAGCTCCTCTTCGACGGCGGCCACCCGGTCACCGTGAACCTCGGGCCGAGCTCCCTCGTGCAGGCCGGCCAGACCGTCGCGTTCTCGCGCCGGAAATTCCACACCCTCACCATCGAGCTCGAAGCCACCAACATCGGGCAACGCGCCGGGTACGGCGGCATCAACGGCGTCGGGTTCTCCGAGGTGCGCATCCCCGGCGTGCACCTCGACCAGACCGTCCGGCTCCCCACCGACCTGCTCGCCCGCGTCGGCACCGCGTCGCTCCAGCACACCCTGGTGCTCGAGATGACCCGGCTCCGCTACGACCCCAGCGCCCGCTACCGCCAAGACGAGGAGCTCGACCTCGCTCGCACCGTCACGCTCCCCACCGCCCGCGCGTTCACCCTCACCGGCCAGGCCCGCGTCGACCCCAACGCGCCGGACAGCGTCCTCGACTCGGTGCTCGGCACGACCGGGCCCGGCGTCACCTATAGCGCCTCCGCGCACCTCGCCGGCAGCACCGCGGCGCGCGCGTCGAGCGCCTTCGACGGCTCCCCGACCACCGCGTGGACGACCCCGTTCGGAAACCCGGTCGGCCAGTGGATCGCCGCCACCCTCGACACGCCGATCACGATGGACCACCTGAACCTGTCCGTCGTCGCCGACACCCAGCACTCGGTCCCGACCCAGCTCCAGCTCTCCACCGACACCGGCGAAACCCGCACCATCGCGCTCCCCGCGATCGCCGACCAGCCCGCCGAAGGCGCGACCACCACCGTGCCGGTCTCGTTCCCCGCCGTCACCGGACGCTCGTTCCGGCTCACGATCGCCGCGACCCGACCCGAGACCACCCGCGACTACACCACCCTGCGGCCCATTGACCTGCCCGTCGCCATCGCCGAGACCGGCCTGCCCGGCGTCCCCGCCCCCGCGCACCCGGCCGCCGTCGACACCGGATGCCGCAGCGACCTCCTCCGCGTCGACGGCCACGCCGTCCCGATCCGGATCACCGGGCCGAGCAGCGCCGCGGTCAGTGACAACACCCTGTCCCTCGCCGCCTGCGACACCACCCCCCAGCTCGCGGGCGGACCCAACACGGTCAACTCGGTGCCCGGCCAGGCCGTCGGGCTCGACGTCGACCGGGTCGTCCTCGCGTCCGCGCCCGGCGGCGGCCCCGCCACCCCCGCCGCGCTCGGCACGCCCCGCACCGCGACGCACTCCACCGTCACCGTCACCAGCTCCGGCACCACCAGCTTCAACTTGTCGGTGCACTCCAGCGACGGTAAACCGATGTGGCTCATCCTCGGCCAGAGCTACGACGCGGGCTGGCACGCCACCGTCAGCGGCGGCGCCACGCTCGTCGGCAAGCAGCTCGTCAACGGCTACGCCAACGGCTGGGAGATCGACCCCACCAAAGCCGGTACGTTCACTGTCCAGCTGCGCTGGGTCGGCCAGACCCTCATCTGGATCGGCCTCGCCCTCTCCGGACTCGCGATCCTCGCCTGCCTCTGGCTGATCTGGATCGAACGCAAACGCAAGGCCGACCTCCAGGTCCGCGACCCCCAGCCGCGCCTCGCCAACCCGCTCATCTCGGGCGGCGCGCGACCACCACCCGGGACCATCGCCCTCAGCGCGCTCATCCTCGGCGTCGTCGCCGGCGTCTCGACCCGACCCGGCATCGGCCTGTTCGTCGCGGCCGCGGTCGTCGCCGCGCTCTGGTGGCCGCGGGCCCGGGCCGTCCTCACCGCCGGCTGCGTCGGCTCCCTCGGCCTCGCCGCCCTGTACGTCATTGTCCAAGAGGGCCGCTACCGGTACCCGCCCATCTTCAACTGGCCGTCCAACTTCGGCAGCGCCGACAACTTCGCCTGGCTCGCCATCATGCTCCTCGGCGCCGACGCGGTCGTCCAGATCGTGCGCCACCGCGCCGCCCGCGACCCCGACCCACCCGAACCCGCCGCCGAACCCGAGCCGGCCGCCCACGCCTGACCCACCGGCGCGGGCGACCCTCGCCGGCGCGGCCCGCGCGGCGCGACCTGTCCCGACCCGTACACTGAACCGCCCGACTGGAGGATTCCGACCTTGGCTTGGCTTGGAGCCGTCGCGATCGTCGGGCTCGTCATCTGCGCAGTGGGCGAGCTGCACGACTTCCTGCGGACCCGCAAGGAACGCAAGCTTCCCCCCGGCGCCCGGCTCCCCCCGAGCCGGTGGACCGGGCGTCGCCTCGCGCTGTTCAGCGTCGGCGGCATCCTCGTCCTCGCCCTCATCGGCTTCCTCGTCAACCTCGCCCTCCCCACCCCCAAACAGATCAAGATCTCGACCAAGAACGTGACCACCACCTCCACCGCCGCGACCCCCACCACCAGCACCCCGGTCGCCACGCTCCCCGCCGGTGGCCGCCCCCCCTCCCAAGTCCACGTCGCCGTGCTCAACGCCACCGGCATCTCCAAAGCCGCCGCCACGAAAGCCTTCGCGCTGGGCACCCTCGGCTACGCCATCGTCGACACCGGCAACGCCACCATCCAGGCCACCACCGTCGTCGAGTGCAAACCGGCCTTCAACGTCGAAGCCACCGCCCTCGCCACCGCCGTCGGCCCCGGCACCACCGTCGCCCCCTACCCGCCGACCCCGCCCGTCGGGACCGCCGCCGCCGACTGCATCGTCATCCTCGGCAAGTAATCAACCCTTCGGACGCCCCGGGCCATGCGCCCTGCACCCGAGCGCGACGGCCCAACTGGTCTGCGCCATTAGGCTCCCCCCATCTTTCACCCGACCCGATCTCGCTGGACGCGTGCCCTCCTCGTCGCCGGGCTCGGCAGCGCCCTCGTCTTCGCCCTGCCCGCCACCGCGCAGGCCAAAGGTCACCCTCACGGCTCGACGACCACGACCACCACCAAGCCGGCCGGCTCCACCCAGAGCAAGGCGTTCGCCAAGCTCGTCCTCTCGTCCGGGTCGATCGGTCACGTCTCGGTCGAGACGGCCGGGACCACCACCTACACCCCGGCAACGAACGGCGAGTCGCTCCACGTCGGTGACACCGTGCAAACCGACGGCGTCGGCCTGGCCGAGATCGACTACGCCAGCGACTCCTACACCCGACTCAACGTCAACACGACCTTCACGATCACCAAGCTCACCGACAGTCAAGGCAACCGGCAGGTCAACGGCACCCTCCAGACCGGCGAGACCTGGAACCGCACCGTCGCCCTCACCCAGAGCGAATCGTTCCAGCAGCAAGGCGGCGGCGCCACCGCCGCGGTGGCCGGCACCGCCTTCGTCGTCGACTGCACCAGCCCCACCCAATGCACCTTCACCGCGGTGATCGACAACGTCACCCTGACCGGCGCCAACGGCCACACCCAGACCCTCAACCCCCTATCCCAGTGCGCCTCCACCAGCGGGACCCTCTGTACCGCCGTGTCGCAGCTCACCCCCGACCAGGTCGCGCTGATCCAGTGGATCCGAGTCAACGTCTTCCTCGACTACGTCGAGCACGGCCTCGGCAACGGCATCTTCGAACCCTTCACCGCCACCGTCGTCGTGAACCACGGCGTCGTCCAGTCAGTCACGATCGCTCCCAACAACCCCGGTCCGCCGCCGGCGTGCCAGAGCACGCCAGCAAACGCGCCGATCGTCTTCGACGGATCACCGGGCACCGGGCCACCCCCGGCCACGCTCGGGCCCTGCTCGATGACCGCATTCGGGCCCGACCCGCAACCACTGCACACGAATGTCTCGAGCGTCGCGGCACCGGGGGGTGGTTTCGTGACCTTCAGCATCCCGGTCTCGCACCAACAAGTGGGGAATGGTTGGTCGACTGACCCCGAAGGCCAGTGGAGCAGCGGCTCCGCCGACGTCTACTTCGTCGAAGGAACCTCGGTGACGCTGACCATGCCCGCCAACACCCTCGCCTTCTACTTCTACGCGGAACCGAACACCTTTGACACCTTCACCATTACCGCGACGGCGCAGGGTGGCCCGTCGTCGGGTGCGCAGGTCAATGGTGACACCGGGGTGCAATTTTTCGGCTTCTACACGACATCGAGCTCCAATCCAATCGTCAGTATCGCGATCAGCACCACGGACCCCCTCGGCATGGGGATCGGGGAATTCGGGATCGGCCAGGCAATCTCAGCGGCCAGCGCGTCCGCGACCGCGACGTCGACAACGAACGCGACAACGACGCCGACCACGACGATGCCGACCACGACGATGCCGACCACGACGACGACGCCCACCACGACGACGCCCACCACGACGACGCCCACCACGGCGACGCCCACCACGGCGCCAACGACGTGATGAGCGCACCGCCGAGTCCCTGAGCACTGCCGATCGGGGGATGGGGGCCGCGAGGGGTGTGAGGCCGGGCATGCCCGTCCCCGGGCATTCGACGGGGCTGCTCCCCAGGCTGTGAGCCGAGGGGTCCCGAGGACCCCCCTCCGGCTTCCCACTGCCTCAACAAAATACGGCGCCGCCGTCTAGGCTCTCCGCATCCTCCGCCAGACCCGAACCCGCTGGACCCGTGCCCTGCTCGTCGCCGGGCTCGGCGCCGCGCTGGCGTTCGCCCTCCCTGCTACGGCCCAGGCCGCCGGTCACCCCCACGGGTCGACGACGACGACAACGAAGCCAGCAGGCTCGACCAAGGGCAAGGCCACCGCCAAGCTGGTGGTCAAGCCGGCCTCCATCGGCCATGTCTCGGTCGAGGCGTCGGGGACGACGACGTTTACGCCCGCCACCGACGGCGAGGCACTTCACGTGGGCGACACGGTGCAGACCGACGGGGTCGGCCTCGCCGAGATCGACTACGCCGCCGACTCCTACACCCGCCTCGACGTCAGCACCACGTTCACGATCACCAAGCTGACCGACAGTCAGGGCAACCGGCAGGTCAACGGGACGTTGCAGACCGGGCAGACCTGGAACCGCACCGTCGCGTTGACGCAGAGCGAGTCGTTCCAGCAGCAGGCCGCGGGCACGACCGCGGCGGTGGCGGGGACCGCGTTCGTGGTCGACTGCACCAGCCCGACCCAGTGCACGTTCACCGGGGTGATCGACAACGTGACCCTCACTGGCAGCGACGGCCAGACCCGGATGCTGAACCCGCTCAACCAGTGCGTCTCCACCAGCGGGAACCTCTGCGCCAGCGTGTCCCAGCTCACCCCCGACGAGCTCGCCCTCATCCAGTGGATCCAGGACAACGTCTTCCTCGACCTCGTCGAGCACGGCCTCGGTACCGGCGTCTTCACGCCGTTCAGCGGCACCGTCCAGGTGGAGGCCTCCTCGGTCCAGGCGTTCACCCCCTCCACCCCCGACCAAGGATTCACCCCCGAGGTACCGCCGAGCCCGCCGTCGTCGCCTCCCTCGCCGCCGCCCACGAACCCGGGCCCACCGACGGACGTGGGCGCGCAACCCGGCTGGCAATCGGCGCTGGTCAGTTTCTCGCCGCCCGCCTCCAACGGCGGCGCGCCCATCACCTCGTACACAGTGTCGTATGGCGGCATGACCAAGACGTGCCCGGGGAGCCCCTGCCTCATCACCGGGCTCACCAACAGCACACTCACCGACATCACGCCGTACACCTTCACGGTAAAGGCGAACAACGCCGCGGGCCCAAGCCCCGAGTCCACCCCGTCGCTGCCCATTACCCCACCGTTCGTAGTCACCGCCGGCGCCTCGTGGCTGGCGACCTTCGGGACGAGTCTGGAAGACATTCCGCCGGCTCTTCCCGACGGCACCGGCACACCCCGGCCAGCTCCCTTCGGCAACACCGGTGGGGTCGATTGTTCGTCGCACACCCCCTTCCCCTTCGACCCGCCGGTGAACACAAACTGGCCGGTAGGAAGCGCGGGCGCGCCGTCCGACGTGTCACTCGAGACGACCTTCGACCTCCCAGCCGCCGCCGCGCTGCAGCTTATGGGAACGATCGACAACAACGCCTGGGTCTACGTCAACGACGTCCTGGTAGCTCCGGAAATCAAGAGCGGCAATTGCGCCGCCGGCGCTCTCGACATGTCGATCGGCGCCTCCTCCTTCAAAGCCGGGACCAACACGCTCACGATCCTGGCGCAGGACACCGGTGGCGATTCGTACGTCGACGCGACCCTGGCCTACACCGCAGCTGACGGCGAGCTGAGCACCGAGGCCACCGTGTCGTCCTCCCCGACGCCAACCACCACCGCAACGACCACAACCTCTCCGGCGCCGACAACGACGACGACCACCACCACCACGACCACCACCACCACCACCACGACCACCACCCCGACGGCGACCAGTCCGACGACGGCTTCACCCGGACCGAGCGAAACCTCCGCCACGCCCTGATGGCCAGCCCCGGCCGACGCCGGTACCGGTCGAGGGCCGACTGCCGGTTCTAGCGGGGTAGGTTGCGGCCGTGGCCGATCAACCGAAGTCGTTCGCTCTGTCACCTGAGATCCACGAGTACCTCGTGGCCCGGGGTACGCCGCCGGATGATGTTCAGCGCTGGCTGATCGGGGAGACCAAGTCCCGGGTCGGCGACTTCGCGCAGATGCAGATCGCTCCCGAGCAGGGTGCGTTCATGACGATCCTGACCCGGCTCCTCGACGTCCGGAGCGCGGTCGAGGTCGGGACCTTCACTGGGTACTCGGCGCTGTGCGTCGCCCGGGGCCTCGCTTCCGGTGGGCGCCTGGTCTGCTGCGACGTGAGTGAGGAGTGGACGGGCCTGGCCCGCGAGGCTTGGGAGCGGGCCGGGGTCGCCGACCGCATCGAGCTGCGGATCGCCCCCGCGCTCGACACCCTCCGCGCCCTGCCCGCCGACGCGACGATCGACCTCGCGTTCATCGACGCCGACAAGCCGAACTACGCCGCCTACTACGAGGAGCTGCTGGCCAGGCTGCGCCCGAACGGCGTCATCCTGGTCGATAACACCCTCTGGGGCGGCTCGGTGGTCGACGACTCCCGCCACGACGACAACGTGCAGGCCATCCGGGCCTTCAACGACCAGGTCGCCGCCGACGACCGGGTCGACTCGGTGCTGCTCCCGATCAGCGACGGGCTCACCTTGCTTCGGAAGCGCTGAGGTCGCCTCCGACGCTGTCGGTGTCCGGGCTCGGTGCCGCTGAGGAGGCGACGGCGGCCGGGGCGACCCTGACACGCACGTCAGGCCCGGGGCACGAGCAGCCCCGATTTCGATCGCGTGACCCGTCCTGACCTGTGAGCCAATGCAATACTGCTCCCGCGTCCGCGGGTGAACGGGTGTTCACCCTGGCGGGCGGCTCGGGCCGGCGCTGAGGCACCGGCTGGACATCAGAAGTCGCCATGCTCTGGGGGGACCGGTGGCGAAGGCAGGGGTACCAGCCCTCATCGTCGAGGATGTCACCGTCACCTTCGGTGGGCTGCGCGCGCTCGACGAGGTGTCGCTGAGCGTCGACCCCGGCGAGATCACCGGGGTGATCGGACCGAACGGGGCCGGCAAGACGACGCTCTTCAACGTCATCTCGGGCTTCGTGTCCCCCAACGCGGGCCGCATCGTGATCGGCGGGCGTCAGCAGCGGCGCCTGCGTCCCCACCAGCTAGCCAAGCTCGGCGTCGGGCGAACCCTGCAGGGAATCGGGCTGTGGTCCCAGCTCACCGTGCTCGAGAACGTGATGGCCGGCGCGCAGGTCGCCGCCCGGGCCGGGCTCGGCGCAGCGCTGCTCGGCGCGCGTCGCTCCTCACGCGACGAGCGGGCCCTCGCCGATCGGGCCCGGAGCCTCCTCGAGGAGCTCGAGGTCGGCGACGTCGCCGACCGGCTCCCCCCGACCCTGCCCTACGCGACGCAGAAGCGGGTCGCGCTGGCCCGCACCCTGGTCGCCTCCCCGACCCTGCTCCTCCTGGACGAGCCGGCCAGCGGGCTGGGCGAAGCCGAGCTGGACTCCCTCGGCGAACGGCTGCGGGAGCTGGCGAAACGGATGGCGATCGTGCTGGTCGAACACCACATGGATCTGGTGATGTCGGTCTGCGACCGGGTGGTGGTCCTCGACGCCGGGACCGTGATCTCGACCGGCACGCCCGACGACGTGAAGGCCGACCCGGCGGTGACCGCCGCGTACCTCGGCGGCGAGATCGAGCCGGCCTCGGCCGGTCACGGTGGCGGAAGGGCCCCCGATGCTGGCCGTTGAGGGGCTGACCACCAGCTACGGGGCCATCGAAGCCCTGCGCGACGTGTCGTTCACCGTCGCGGAAGGCTCGATCACCGCGGTCCTCGGCGCGAACGGCGCAGGGAAGACGACGCTGCTGCGCTCGATGACCGGCCTGGTCAAACCCCAGGCCGGCACCGTCCAGTACGACGGCACCGACCTGTTGCACCTGGCGGTCGAGGACGTGGTCCGCCACGGCGTCGCGCACGTCCCGGAGGGCCGCAGCGTCGTCAAGGAGCTCACCGTCGACGAGAACCTCCGGCTCGGCGCTGTCTGGCGCTCCGACCGGGCCGACCGGCACCGCGCCCTCGACGAGGTCTACGACCTGTTCCCCCAGCTCACCCGACGTCGCCGCGCGCTCGCCTTCACCCTCTCGGGTGGCGAATCCCAGATGCTGGTCATCGGACGAGCCCTCATGAGCCGCCCCCGGGTCCTGCTCCTCGACGAGCCCTCCCTGGGCCTCGCCCCCCTGATCGTGGCCCAGATCATGCGGCTGCTCCGGGACCTGACCCGCAGCGAGCAGCTGACCGTGCTGCTGGTCGAGCAGAACGCCCGCACCGCTCTCTCGGTCGCCGACCGGGCCGTCGTGCTCTACCTCGGACAGGTCGTGCTCGCCGACGACGCCCGCACGGTCTCCGGCGACGCCGACCTCATGCACCACTACCTGGGATTCTGATGCGCCGCCGACCGTGCACCCGTTGCCGCCGAGGCTCCCAGCCGGGGGGCCCGTGGTGCTGAACGAGACCCTCAACGGCATCACCAGCGGCGCGATCTACGCGTCGATCGCGCTCGCCCTGGTCCTGATCTGGCGCGGGACCCGGATCGTGAACTTCGCCGCCGGAGGGATGGCCATGGTCAGCGCGTTCATCGCGCTGTCCGTCATCGACGCCGGGGCGAGCTACTGGGTGGCCTTCATCGCCGCGCTGGCGTTCGGCCTGGTCGCCGGCGCGGTCATCGAGAGAGTGCTGATCCGACCCGTCGAATCGAAGCCGCCCCTCACCGCGGTGATCATGACGTTCGGGCTGCTCATCTTCATCGAGGCGGTCGCCGGGATGATCTGGGGTGGAGGATCGCCCCGGACCCTCCCCACCGCGACGTTCTCCATCAAGGGAATCAGCCTCGGCGGTCAGACCGTCGCCCTGTCACCCTTCGACCTGTTCGTCATCGGCGCGGTGCTCCTCACCATGGTGGTCCTCATCGTCTTGTTCCGGGCGACGAACCTCGGGCTCAAGATGCGGGCCGCCGCCTTCGAGCCCGAGACCGCCCGCCTGCTGGGGGTGCGCGTGGGAAGGATGCTCAGCCTCGGCTGGGCGTTGGCGTCGCTCGTCGGCGCACTGGCCGGCGTGCTGGTGGCCCCCAAGCTGTTCTTGTCCCCGAACTTCATGGACGCGCCCCTGGTGTACGGGTTCGCCGCCGCGGTCATCGGCGGTCTCGACAGTCCCGTCGGCGCGGTCACCGGCGGCCTCGCCCTCGGGCTCGTCACCAGCTACGTCGCCGGCTGGCAGACCCTCGGACCCAGCCTCGAGGTCCTCAGCGTGCTCGTCTTGCTCATCGTGGTGCTGATGGTCCGACCCGAGGG
>Ga0182024_10022900_pt1 | contig 11228 bp, 11 predicted proteins | sample P32metaG_FD_120480 | JGI IMG/M metagenome (GOLD analysis project Ga0182024, IMG submission 120480) | Permafrost microbial communities from Stordalen Mire, Sweden - P3-2 metaG (Illumina Assembly) | ecosystem: Environmental > Terrestrial > Soil > Wetlands > Permafrost | place: Sweden: Stordalen... | reverse complement strand
GAGGGGTGAGGTCGGGTCCGGCCGCCTGGAGCATGTCGAAGATCACGATGAGCGCCGAATAGTCGCCATCGGTCTCCTTGGGGATGACGTGCCCGGTGAGCTTCTTGTAGAGCTTGCCGGCCAACGAGTTGGGGCCGGTCAACACCGTCGAGGGGGACAGCTCACTCAGACCGAACAGGTGGCCGGTGATCTCCGCCGCGTTGTCGTAGGTCTGCGGTGCGGGGTCCTGGTCGTCGAGCGACGTCCCGGTCTCGAACCACTCGGGGTGGTAGTTCTGCTGGGAGGCGGCCTGGGTGAGTAGGCCGGCCGAGAACGGGTCGCAGGACTCGAGGACGGTGGTGACCCCAGCGGCCTTGAACTGGACGATCGCCTCCTGGGTCTGTTGGGTGAAGGTCGAGATGTCCAGGTTGTAGGCGAAGTCGGTGAAGTCACTGGCCGGGACGTGGTACTTGGACTCGACGTCGTGCAGGAACTGTCGATAGCAAGTGAGGTAGGCGGGGACGTTCGGGACATAGGTCCCGAACTTTCGGGCCTTGGAGGTAAGGTCGGCCTCGCCCGCGTACTTGGCGGGCTTCTTGGCGAGCATGTTGCCCACTACCTCGGCTTCGTTCGCGCTAATGAGGGTGCAGTTCTGGGTGGCCGACCAGACGTAGGGGTTCTCGGCCTGGAAGGCGCCCTCGTTGAAGTAGACGTCACCCCCGAATTCGACGAGGTGGTCTTGGGCGGCGCAGGTGGAGAACGGCCCGCTCCCGCCGGCCCCGTTGAAGTTCGCGGCGAAGCCGACCTCGCCGAAGGCGTGCATCTGGTCGGTGATGGTGGCCGCGTCCGCGCAGGCCTCGGCCTGGCCTTGGTTCAGCGCCTCGAGGGTCGAGTTGCCAGTCGCCGTCATCGGCTCGATGACCACCCTGCGGCCATAAAGGTCGAAGACCTTGTTGAAGTAGTTCAAGAAAACCTGCTCGACCTGGTCGGTGACCGCGGGGAGCGCAACTCCGGCGGCCTCGGCCTGGGCGGCGACAGCTTGGCTGTTGCCCGTGCTTGGGAACTGGCGCTGGGCGAGGATGATCTCGTTGGAGGTCACGCCCCGATCGGTGGCGCCGCCATTGTTGCCGTTGAACTTGGAGATGCAGGGGTCGGCGTAGGGGGAGCCGAACTGGTTCACGCCGGGCTTGCATTTGAGGCCGCTGACCGTGGTGCCCTGGCCGACCTTCACGCTTCCTGTCGCCGGGTACGCGTAGGGGTAGGGCCCCTCGTCGGCCGGACCGGACTTGGAGAGCACGGCGCCGCCGGTGGACCCTCCGGCGCCGCCGCCGAGCGCCAGGGCGCTCAACGCCACGGCCACAGTGAGCAAGGCCTTCGGTGAGGCGAACCGCCTCGGCCGGTGCCCGAGCAGACGACTGCGCATGGTGCCTCCCCCTGTGGGGCCCGAGGGCCCGCCGGACTCCCGCCCGGCCCTTCCAGGGTGGGAACGTTAGCGGTCGTCGTTCGGCGCCGGCCGGGAACCTCGACGTGCGAGGCTGCTATTAGGGCACCCTAATATTTCCTCCATAGTTCTCCGAATGCACCGCCGTTGAACCCGCCGGGTCGCCGGGGCGGCTGCCGGGATCGTGGCCGCCGCGGTGTCGCTGGCCGCCTGTTCGACCTCGGGCGGCGAGGCCGCCGACACCATCACCCTCTACAACGGCCAGCACGTCCAGACGGCCGACGCCCTGGTCAAGGCGTTCGAGCAGGAGACCGGGATCACCGTCAAGGTGCACACCGACGACGAGTCGGTGTGGCCGACCAGATCGTGACCGAGGGGTCGCGTTCTCCGGCCGACGTGGTCTTCACCGAAAACACCCCGACGCCGCCCGCCGATGTTCCCGGATCGAACCCCAGGGACGAGTGGATCACCCAGATCCACCGGGACACCAGCGCGCTGCTCGTCGACGCCATCGGTGAGGCAAAAATGGGCGAGCTGCGCGCCCAGGACGAGGCCATGGACCCACGACCAGGCCCTCGCCTACGCCCGCACCCCCATCGCCGAGTACCTGGCCACCCTTGCACCCGAAGTGACCTGAACCCAACCCGGAAGGCGGTGAGCGACAGAGTTCTGGCCGCCTCGCCGATGGTCGCGATCCAGAGCATCTAACTTTGCCCTTTTCGCTTCTGGCTGACCAGGTATTTCCCGGGTAAGCACATCGCTCAGCCGTTCTGACTACGGATCAGAAGGTTGGGCGTTCGAATCGCCCCGAGCGCGCAAAACCACAAATCAGACGGTCGGGGATTTGCTTCGCATCGTCATCGCCACCAGAGGCTTCCCTTTGAGCGGGGCCACGGCGTCATCATTGAGAGTTCAGAGTTGTCCGGGTTGCGTACCTGACTACTGCCCGGAGGCCGTTTCAGGCGGTCCAGTCGACCAGCACCTCGGGCGTCGGGCTCGCGGGTGGAGCGCTCAGGTCGACGCCGGTGACGTCCTTGACTTGGCCAAGGAACCAGGTGGTGAATTCGTTGCCGGCGGTGGCGAGATCCGTGAACGCTTTCTCGACATCGGGTGCCTCGAACCACACCAGCATGAAGCTCCCCATCGGGGTCTCCTGCAGAGCCCAAGTCTCCCGAGTCAGTCTCGACATGGCCTGCAGCTCTTCGAACCCCTTCCGGCGCTCGCCCATGCATGCTGCCGCGAAGTCCCTGCCTTCTTGTTCTTTTCCAGGAAGGATCGGAAACGCGCCGTTGAACACTGCCATTGGCTCTTCTCCTTGTTGGTTCCGCCGTAGCGCCGAAGACCGTATCAGCCGACCCCAAAGAGCGCCGAAAACGAAGGCTCCAGTCGTGCACCTCGCCCATGACCGCACCGAAGCGGACGCTCTGGATGATGGGGCCGCCCTACGGATCAGAAGGTTGGGGATTCGAATCCCTCCCCAGCGCGCCGAGGGGGGGACCGATGTCATCGACTTCTAATGCGACGGTCCAAGCCTGATCGAGACGACGGTCGGATACTTTTCTGGCGCTCTACGCGTTGCGAAATGGCCGACCCGCGACGATCGGGAAGAGGAGGTCAAGACGACCCTCACCATCCTCGGACCTAACCCTGCTCTGAAGCCGTTCAACCGCAGACGGACAGTGCAGCTGGCGAATCCAGGTTCAACTCGTGAGGCTCAGACGGTCAGAGATCTCCACAAGGTCCATCTCGGAACTCGCGATATCCCAAACGAGCTGAAGGGCGTCATCGTCGGAGATGTGCAGCGTCATGTCGTTCAGATCGCAGAACACGACTGTGCACAGCCATGCCAGCCGCTTGTTGCCAGCGACAAGGGCACGATTCCTCGCCATTGAGTGCAAGAGTGCCGCCGCCTTGAGGATGATCGTTGGGTACGCATCTTCACCGAATGCACTCGATCGCGGCCTGTTCAATGCAGAGTCAAGTAGGCCGACATCTCGAACGGGGCCAACACCGAGAACCTGGACCAACTCCATGACGTCTTCGAGGTCGAGATACTCGACGCCGATCATTCAGCCCCGAGCCGCTCCAAAACGTCTCCCCACCGTGTGACCATCCGCTGGGTCGAGTCAGCCACCCGACCCTTGTGGCCGGCCCGCTGGTATCGATCGAGCACTGCACGACGGATGATCTCCTGCCGCGAGATCCCTTCGGATTCGGCCAGTGAGGTGAGCGCCTCTTCCAAGACGGCATCAGTGCGGACGGTGAGTGCCACACAGCGACTGATACCACTCCGGTATCAGTCTGGCGTCGGCATCCCGTTGGTTCTGTCGGAGCGCCGCGACCCAGAGCATCTAACTTTGCCGTTTTCGCCTCGGGCCGACTAGCCCGGGGTAAGCACAGCGCTCAGGCCGATCTGACTACCGATCGGAAGGTTGGGCGTTCGAATCGCCTCGAGCGCGCTGAGCAGGTGAAATAGGTGAGCGAGCGTTGCTGAAGCAAGCAAAGCGTTCGTATAGCGCCAATGGGGACTGGACTCACCTTCGTCGATGACCAGAGGACTGGCGACGGCATCCTTGGGCAGCGTTTCCGTGATCTGGTCTATCACCTTGGGACGAGTTGTTTCCCTTGGGAAAGCTCTCTTGACACCGGCAATGCCCGACGCGAAGTCAACACCAGAGAACCGAGAGCCTCAGGGTGATGAATTCCCCCGCCATAGGTGGGGGGATTTCATGTCGTTATCCGAGCAACCAACCCGTTCTGCTCCACGGCCGCGCTCGACAGAATCTTCTGCTGAGCCGAGGTGATCGGTCGGCGGTGGCGCGAGCGAGTGGGCGACACGGCGACGATTTCCACCACCTCTAGGGTTAGGCCCCGCACCCAATAGATCTCATAGACCGAGGCAGGAGTGCTTCGCTCGATGGCTGAAGAACCAAGTTGTCTCGGGGGACTGGCCGAGGTCGCCGAAGTCGCTGACAGCGTGCTCCTCAGAATCGTGGCGGCGCCCTTGCTCGTGGTACAAGTGGGCCGCTCCTGAGATCAGCTCCAACTTTGCATTGGCGTTCTCAAACGCCTCTTCTGCTTCGAGAGGACAGGACTTCTTGCCCGTCTTGAAGGTGTTGAGATTTTCGGCCACCGTGGTGAAGCCGATCTTGTTCGCGTACGAAGACGGAAGAAGGTCCTTTGCGAGCGAGCTGGCCGACGCGACTGCGCTCGCGGTGGCCGGGATTTGTGTCGCCGCGCTCAGTGCTAGCGCGACAACCACGGCCAGAGCGCCAAAGAGTTTTCGGTGGATCGTCATCAGGCGCCTGACTCGGCGACCTGAGCCAAACGTTCGAGCGTTGCTTCCATGGCGGCCCGAGTCTGGTCGGCGTCATGCGCCGTGCCACTGGCGGGTTTGCCCATCGCTCGGCCCAGCGCGTTACGCCGGTCGGTCCACGTCTCGGTGACCCTTGATCCCATGTCGGTCGGTTCGATCTGATAGCTCCAGCGCGCCACTTTGAACCCGACAGCGGTCACCTCGAACGAGAACGCACGCCCGGGTTCGCAGGTGTGCACGACGACGTTTGTGGCCCACGACTTCTTTCCGTGCGCGTTGGTGCCCCGGAAGCGAGCTCCGGTGGCGGGCGCCGTCGCCCCTTTGACCCAGTTCCCCCCGGTGTTCTCGGGCGACCACTCACCCATGCGGGTGAGGTCGCTCACGAGGTCCCACACTCGTTCGGCTGGGGCGGCGACATCTCGAGAAACTGACACGGTTTGGCTCATGGCGTTGCACTCCAGTCGTCGGCCCCGGCGCCGGGATGACGGGGCGAGCCTAGGCCAGCTCCCGGCTATCCCCGGAAGCCACGTTTTCCACGGATAAGGTGCCTTACCAGCCCATTTGCCGTTGAAGATCGTCGGCATCGCGGCCCGCCCCGAAGGAACCGCCAGTGCTCGGGCTCGAAATCATCGCCGAGGGTGTGGAGAACGAAGACCAGCGAATGCGGTCGAGGACGCTAAGGCTTCACAACGAACCAGGCCCCCGGACTCGTACGTTCGCTCCTCGACCCCAAGATCCTGACCCCGTGAAGAAATCAGAGGATTTCGAAGTCTCTGAGGGATCCCATACATGGCGTCTTTCGTAGCCCACTGGGTGAAGCGGATGTCTTTCCATCGAAATGGACCACTGTTGGCCGCCGCATTGACCCTGTCGGTGATGCTCGTCGGCGTCACCGGAGGTTCGGCCGCCGCCGCCGCTCCCCCGATCAAGATCATCACCTACGGTGACATCACCGGCCTTGCTCCCTTCCCCGAGCACGAGTTCCAAGACGGGGTCGTCGCTGCTGTCGACGCGTTCAACGCGTCGGGGGGCGTCCAGGGCCGCAAGATCGACCTCATCACCTGTGACACGAAGTTCGCCGCCGCCGCCGCCGCCGCCTGCGTTGCCAACGCCAAGTCCGAAGGCGTCGTCGCCGCCATCCCGTCGGTCAGCTTGGTCGACAACGTGACGACTCCGCTCCTCGAGCAGCAGGGGATCCCGATCATCGGCTCGGATCCGTCCTCGCCGCAGGCGGAGTACTCCAAGACGTCGGCCTGTTTCCTGCCCGGTCCCTATGTGGACTATCCGGCCCTCGTCCAGTTCATGAGCAAGGCCGGCTCAAAGTCGCTCTCGGCCACCCTGCCGTCGGGTGTCGCCGGCGAGAACGTGCTCGAGGGGGCCACGGCCATCCAGGCCAAGACCGACGGCGCCAAGGTCCACATTTGGCTGCAGGCGTTTCCGACTACGACGGACTTCGCCCCTATCGGGGAGCAGGCGGTTGAAGCAGGCGAGGACGGCTTCATGGGCGGGGTCGGCGGCCCGGCGCTCAACGCTCTCTTTTCTGCGGTCCTGAGCGCGAAGCCTGGGGTGAAGCTGGGTGGCCCTGGCTACATCCTCCAGGGTGGCCCATCCGTCGACCAGGCGCTGGTCTCCCTCGGTGGGAAAGGGACGATCATCAGCGGGTACACCGCCTTCCCGACCGATACCAAGGTTCCGGCGGTCAAGTTGTTCGACAAGGAAATCGCCAAGGTCGACCCGACCGACAAGTTCGTCGAGGTGTCGTTCATGACTTGGCTGGATGGTTATGGGGCCACCCAGATCCTGAAGTCCATGATGTCGGGGCCGATCAACGCCCGGACGATCACAACGGCGATGCAGAACACGAAGAACCTCGACATGCTGGGTGCGGTTCCCAACTGGAGCTACAGCTACAACTCGCTCGGACTCGGGTGCACGAACGATCCCAGCGAGTACGAGGGGATCTTGACGAGTGCCAATGGCGCGACTCCGAGCCACGGCGACAAGCCCATCTATACGTTGCCGCCAGCGGTCATCAACTATTACAAGGCCCACGAGTCCACGCTCGCGCAGTGAACTGAGGAAGCCGGCCAAGCATTCGGGGTCATCGTGGCTGGTGGAGCAGCCCAAACGCCAAGAACCGCCGAGGTGCCGTGCGCGAGACTCCTGCGTGTGACCGGCCCGGGCCCACAAGAGGGCGCTGAGCAACCCATCCGGATCTCGGCAGCTGAGCGCAACGAGGCTGTGGAACGCCTGAATGTGGCGTTCAGCGAAGGTCGCCTGACGCTCGACGAGTTCTCGGCTCGTGTCGATCAAGTGTTCGCGTCGACCACCGATGTCGAGCTCAACGGCACGTTGACGGGACTGCCCGAGCCGGCTCCCCCTCCCGCTGCATCCCCGGCCAGCGAGACCGACGGGCGAGACCTGTTCCGGCGTCGGGCCAATCACATCGTTCGGGGAGCGACTCCCGCCATCGTATGTACCGCCGTGTGGGCGATGACGGGCCACGGGGCCTTTTGGCCAGAGTGGGTCTGGTTGGGGACTGGGGTCATCACCCTGCGCGAGCTGCGTCCGCGTCACCGACAACACGACGTCGAGCAGGCGCTCGGGCATGGCAATCGAACCCTCGGGCCAGCGGACGGGAATGCCATGGTGCGCCGCATGGTGCTCACGGCCGTGTTCATGGATATCGTCGGATCGACCGAGAAGGCGACGGCGCTCGGCGACACCGCGTGGGGAGATGTCGTCCGTCGCTTCGAACAGATGGTCGCCCGGGAGCTCGAGGCTCATAAGGGCCGGAAGCTTTTTTCGAAGGGGGACGAGATCGTCGCGACCTTTCTCTCACCCGCCGACGCGATCCGCTACGCGTGTGCCGTGCGCGAGGAAGTGCGCCCGTTGCGGATCGAGCTTCGCACCGGGATCCACACCGGTGAGGTGGAAGGCCGGCACCGTGACCTGCGCGGCATCGCCCTTCACATCGGCCAACGCGTCTCGATGGCTGCCGCGCCGGGCGAGATCCTCGTCTCCTCGACGGTGCGCGATCTCGCCCGCGGATCGGGCACCGAGTTCGTCGATCGCGGTGACCACGAACTCAGAGGTCTCCCGGACACCTGGCGCCTCTACGCAGTCGAGACGGGAGCTGGACGTCCGTAGCCCTGGTGCCGGCGCAGCCGGGCGGAGCTCACCCCGTCAGACCGGTGCGCCGAGGCTGAGTCGCGGCTTCCTCGGTTCGGGCCGATGGTCCGCCAGGTCGCCGATGAGATCGTCGCGGCGGGCCCGCCATGCGGGGTCGTCCCACCGGTTCACTATCTGGGTTGGGTCGTCGGTCAGCGAGTACAGCTCCCCTTCGGTCCCGTCGTGGACGGTCCCGGGGAGGTACACGGTGCAGAGCACGTCGTCCCGGACGACCGTGCGCAGGTGGACGTCGACCCCGAAGAGCTCGCTGTCCCAGTCGGTGAACACGCTGTCGAAGCCTCGCGAGTCGGCGTCGAGGTCATTCGACGGCAGGCGCGTTCCCTGGAGCCACGAGGGGGGCTCTATGCCCGCGATGGAGCAGAAGGTCGGGGCCAGGTCGACCAGCCCAACCGGCCGGGTCACGACAGAGGGGGTGGCCCCGCTCGTTTGGGCCGGCCTCCAGATGAGCGGCACGCGCATCAACGAGTCGACGTGGTACGGGCCCTTGAACAAGAACCCAAAGTCGCCTTGGAGTTCGCCGTGGTCGCTCGTGAACACGATGTCGACATCATCGGCCCAGCCGCGCTCGGCGATCCTCGCGAGGACCCGGCCGAGGGCTTCGTCGATCAACTCACACTCAACGGCGTTGCGGGCGTTCACCTCCCGCACCTGCTCGGCCGTCAGCGTGGCTGGGACCCACGACGCCGGCGCCTCGTAGTTGGACACGAGCGACCCGTCGTACCAGAGCCGCCAGTGACGGGGCTTGTCGTCGATGACGCGCTCGCGTTCGGAGGTGTTCTCTGTGTATCCGGCCGGCAGCGGCACCTCGCGCCAGTCGATGCGGTTGACCTCGGATTGCGGCGGGTCCCACGGGTGATGCGGGTCCGGAAAGCTCATCCAGCAGAACCAGTCCTCGTCGCCGCCCAGAGAATCGAGCCAGCCGATTGTCCGATCGGCCACCCAGTCGGTGTGGTACAGGTCGCGGTCGATCGGGTTCACCTTCACCTGAGGAGCGTCGTTGTCGCCGCCCCCTTGGCTGCTCACCTGCATCGAAGAATCGAGAACGCGGTAGAAGCCGCCGATCACCTCGGGGTGCTCCCTGGCCAGCCATTGCGGATAGTGCAGGGGTCCAATGCTTCCGTGGCCGGCCAGTTCCAGGTGTTCGAAGCCCCGGTGTGATCCACCCGGCGGGGTGGTGCCGATGCGGGACTGCGCGTTCTCGGCGAATCGCAGGAACGGGTCGAGGAACGGTTCGAAGTGCGCCTTGCCGACGAGCGCCGTCCGGTACCCGTCCATGCGAAGGACCTCGGCGACCGACGGCGCGTCGAGCGGGAGCGGCACCCCGTTCATCCAGACACCGTGTGTCGCCGGGTACTGACCAGTCAGCATCGTCGCACGCGACGGCATGCAGACGACCGACTGTGGGTGGGCCCGCTCGTACCGGATGCCCTCGGCGGCCAGCCTGTCGACCACGGGTGTCCGGGCCAGGGTTCCACCGTTGCAGCCGAGCGTGTCGTAGCGCTGTTGATCGGTCGTGACGAAGAGGATCTTCCGACGTGCCACCTCAGTCGCCACCTTCCATGATGTCTTTCAGGTTCTCGAGTGCCGCACCGGTCGCCCCACCGATGGTCAGCGCCATCGTCGCGGGCTCGGCATCGGTGCCGTAGACGACCAGGCAACGCTGCTCGTCGAGTTCGATGATGTCGAGCGTTCCGAGATGCTCTCGGCAGAGTGGAAAGTTCATGACGTACTGAAAGCGGCGCTGAAGCGGGTCAAGGGTGATGATCTTCTCGGTGACGGTCTGTCCCGAACCGAGCGCAACCACGCGCTCGTCGCCGTCGACCGAGCACGAAACGATGCCGGGGAACCACTCGTGGATCTTGGCCGGATCACCCGCCAACTCCCAGACAGCGCCGGCTGACCGGCGTATTTGGACCTCTCGGCGGACCGACGCTCGCTGGGTGATCAAGTGCACCAGTCGACCATAGGTGCCGATCGGTGCCCTAGGCACGCAACCATGGTTGACGACGTGGCGTCAGGAAGGTTGACTTTGCATGCCGGTTGAATGGCACCAATCGGGGCCACACGACACGATCGCAGGGTGTGCATGCATTCCGAACTCATCTTGGACTCGCTACGGCGACGCATGCGGGCGCTCCACTCGCTCTATACCGATGCGCTGGCCACCATGGATATCGACCAGGTCAATCACTTCGAGAGAGAGGGAGTCGTCCCGATCGCATTCAGCCTGTTCCACATCATCAACATGATCGACGCCTCGTTCATGGTGATGACCGGGACGCCGCCCATCTGGGACGAGAAGTGGGAAGCCCGGGTCCAGCCGGCGATCGCCGATCACGGCAAACACCGCAGCGTCGCCGAGATGGTCCACCAGCGGATCGGCGACTACGACGCGTTCGGCGAGTACCTGCACGCTGTCTTCACCCGCGTCGAGGATTGGCTCGACGGTCTGGATCCGGCGGAGCTCACGAGGGTGGTCATCCCCCGGCCGTTTCCGGACCAGATCGCCACCACGTACAGCGCGCGGGTCGCAGGGGCCGAAGGCATCACCCTGCTCGATGCGACGGAGTGCTGGATCTACCAGCACGCGCTGCGTCACATGGGCGAGATCGAGCTGGCCCGCGGTCTCGTCGGGTTGGGTGGCATGACCTCGTGACGGGCCGGTCGTGACCGGGGCTTGGCTGCTGGACGTGGCCGCCTAGAAGTCCCCGGCTAGGTCCCGCTTGTTGGACCGGCTGGCCAGCGCGGCGTGGCGCAAGATGTTGCGGGCCATCGACGACTCCTGGCCGCCCGCGCGTTCCTCGTAGATGTGGGCGCGGGCCGCGTGGGCTTCGACCGAAGCCGGCTCCGTCAAGACGGCTGCCTCGACCAGGTGGCAAGCCAATCGGTGGTTACCCTCGTCGGCCAATGCCATCGCACGAGTGATGACGGCGTCGACCCCTCCAGCCAGTTCAACCCATGCCGCGGCCTGCTCGGCCCTCGGGGCGGGGAGAAGGTTGTCCGGTTCGCCGTCATACCAGCCGCCGTAACGGCGCCACACGTTGCGCACGAGGAACTGGGGGTGGTCGTAGACGGGTCGCAAGTACGGCTTGTCTGCGAGGTGTGTCGGGACCGCGACCTCGTGGATGGCCCGGTCGAGCGAGCAACCCTGGTTCATGAGGGCAAGCGTCTGGTCCTCGATCGAGTCCAGAAGCTCGGCCGTGTCGCCGAGTGCAGTCTTGATCCGGTCGGCTCCGAAGATCGGCAGGCCGTGGCCCGACACCATGACCTCGGCCCCGAGATCCGCCATGGCCCGGAGCG
>Ga0182024_10022899_pt1 | contig 11228 bp, 13 predicted proteins | sample P32metaG_FD_120480 | JGI IMG/M metagenome (GOLD analysis project Ga0182024, IMG submission 120480) | Permafrost microbial communities from Stordalen Mire, Sweden - P3-2 metaG (Illumina Assembly) | ecosystem: Environmental > Terrestrial > Soil > Wetlands > Permafrost | place: Sweden: Stordalen... | reverse complement strand
GGCCCAAAGCCGACGATGGTGCGAAGTGATGGCCGTAACGAGCGTTCAAGTAGCCGTTGCGCAACGCCAAACGAAAACGGCGGCGCAGGCCCGTCGGCACTTTTGGCTCCGAAGACACACGGCTATGCGTGTAATAAACCCGATAAGCTTCGCTGATGGTCGCAAGATTTGGACGCGGATCCAGAAAAGCCGAACTACAATCCAAGCATCGTTGCAATGTCCACTTTCCAGGTGCGCAAAAAAACGTACGATCCTGCAAGCCTTCATATAATTTTGATCGTCGCTGGCTCCCGCAAACCGGGCATAGCGGAACAGATTCTAAACCATCAAGCGGCCACGCACCGGATGGTGGACTACAGCATTGTGAGATTGGAGGCGTCATCGGGAACGGAAAATGGCTTCCTATGCACCTTTCGTCAACTGGTAAGCAAAACCCAAAATGTGTGTGGCACGTTTGAGAAAATCCACCGCTTTCACACGGTTGAATGGCCATAATACCGAAGCAGCGAGCAGATTGATTGTCGAATGAAAAGGAGCAACCACCAAACGTCCGAAACGAAAAAGCGTACGATGCGTCCGATCCTTTTTCTTGTTAAAGCGCTGAATAGCCACTGATTGACCCTCTCTAAAAGCCGAATGCATCACCCAACGTAAATTCAACCGACTGGCGTGAACAACATGCCGAATTGCTGCATCGGGCAACCACCAGATTTCATAACCTGCATCCTGCAAACGAAGATTGATATCGCTTCCTTCACGGTAGCCCCGGATTTCACCCTTTGGTCCCAGCCGTGTGTCGAACATGCCAATTTCGATTGCAACCGAGCGCAGATAGGCGCTGTTGCCTTCGGCGAGACTGGCCTGATTTGGGAAACGTTTCGGCACCCGCCAAAGATCCCATTTCCTTTGGGGATCGATCCATTTCGGAGGTGGAACCTCATATTCAGGAAATACCGCTCCCCCAACTGCTGCAATCCGATCTGAAGGTGGTGCTGAGAGAAAATTTTGATAAGCCGCCAGCCAGCCCGGCTCTGCCGTCGCGTCGTCATCCAAAAAAAGCACATACTGTCCGCGGGCTTTCTTTAATGCTGTGTTGCGTGCAGCACTTATCCCGATTTCATTTTCGCAACAAACAGTCAGGCATGGATGGACTGCAGCCAAACGCGCGGCGACTTCCGCCGTGTCATCCGTTGAAGCGTTGTCAACAATCAGAAGTTCGATGGCTTCATTCATTTGTGGCAAAACACTTTCGATAGCACGTTGCAAAAAGTTCAAGCGGTTCCGTGTGCAAATGGCTATTGTGACCAGCGGTGAAGGTGACTTTGCTTCATGATCATGGGTAATACGTTGCGGTTCAGGAATCATCTTTTCAGGAGATCATTTTATTCATGGATGGAAACCCGTGACAAGCGTCATTTGGCGAACCGGCCACAAAAACAGCGGCGGACGCGTCGACCATTTTGGCATTGTATCACAAGGATTCCCAAGGCTAAACTTCGGCATTAAGTTGGAACCAATGCTTCGAGAAACACATTTATTGGACGTCGCGATTGTCATCCCGGTTTTTAATGAGCTGACTTACACGATCAACTGCTTGGAAAGCCTCAAACAGTCGGGCGTAAGGGACTCACAAATCTTGATCGTGAACAATGGATCGACTGATGGGACCGCCGAATTTCTAGCCAGCCGCCCGGAAATCCGCGTCATTCATAATCCAGAAAATCTTGGCTGCGGCTTTGCTTGGAACCAAGGTGCCAAAGCGTCTTCGCCGCTCTGGACGATCGTGATGAACAACGACGTGTTGGTTGCCCCCGGCTGGCTTGAAGGGTTTGTTGGCTTTGCCGAAAAAGAAAGATTCGATGTCGTCAGCCCCGCCATGTGCGAAGGTGAGCTGGATTACGATTTTCGTGACCATGCCGTCGGTTTCATGCATCGGATGAATCCGGTTCGGCGTTGGGGAATGGCTCACGGGGTGTGTTTTATGGTTCATCGCCGTGTGTTTGACGTACTGGGTGGATTCGATTCCGACCCGCGCCTAGGCGGTTATGAAGACGACGAGTTTTTTCGGCGTGCCCGCCGTGCCGGATTTCGATTGGCGATATCGGGAGCGGTGATTCTGCATCACTTTGGATCAGTGACGCAAAAAAGCATCAAAACAAGTCGTCACCAGCCAAACGTCATCCTCGGTGATCGAGACTATTACCGAAAAAAAACCGGCCAAACCTGGATTGGGCGAAAAGTGACCCAGTTAAAACAAGCGATCCGGAATGCTTGGTGGACAAAGTCCGAACGATTGCGTTTTGGAGATACGCTTCTCAAGAAGCGAGTGGGTGGAACGTGGCGGTATTTTTAATTTGCGAGTGCGCCTTGCGAAACCGGAAACTGTCGACCTACAATGGCGCGTGGATGCTAAAAAATGAAAATTTTCAAGGACATTGAACATGGGATCAAGGATTTGTATCGGCCTTGGATGGTTCCATCAGCCAGCCGCGCCCTACGTGCGGCCGCCGCCAACCCCGTTGGGGTTGAAGAGACGGTCAAATTTGCCTTCCGGTTTCGTCATTATGGAATTCGCTTCACCCCCTCCCAAGTCCGCAGCGAAATCACCCAGTTTTTGGAGTTGTTGTCCCGGAGACCGCCCGCTACAGTTTTGGAAATCGGCACATACAAAGGTGGAACCTTTTTCCTGTTTGCCCGTGTGGCGGCCGACGACGCGCTGGTGGTGAGCTTGGATTTGCCCTGCGGCCAGAATGACAGTTATCCGGTGTGGCGGGAACGACTTTACCGTGGTTTCGCCCGCGACCGGCAGCGTCTCAAAATTATCCGGGACAATTCGCACGACCCCCGAACGATGGAGAAAATCCACCAATTGCTTGACGGACGCCGGCTGGAACTGCTTTTCATTGACGGCGACCACAGTTACCAAGGGGTAAAAGCCGATTTTGAAATGTATTCACCGTTGGTCTCGCCGGAAGGGGTTATTGCATTTCATGACATTGTTCCCGGTCCTAGCAGTGGCGGCGTGCCGCAATTCTGGCAGGAACTGAAACAGACCCGACTGGCCACCGAATTTGTGGCTGACTGGAAACAAGGGGGATTCGGGATTGGCATGATACAAAATACTAGAAATAGTGGAGGATAATATAGATGACTTTATGCGGATTTGATCGTCATTAGTGTTGCCTCCGTAATGAGAGAGACAGTCAGTGAAAATCAGAATGACAAAGCACCTCGGTTTCCGTTTCAAATGGCTTATGAAAAGCAGCCTTGGGCCGGTCTTTTGGCGCCTTTCCCGTGCCCAACTTCATGCACTACTGGACGCCTACCCTAACAACACCGCCGAGTCTCTCATGGCCGTCGCCGAAAAATATAAAGGCTATGGCTACTACAAGCGGCTGCGCCCGTTTCAGGTTCCGTGGGAATATGAACAGCTCATCGAATTTACCAAACGTATCCAACCAAAGGTCATCCTGGAAATCGGCACTGCCGACGGCGGCACGTTGTTGGCGTGGAGCCGCATCGCCAGCGAAGCAATCGTGTCGGTGGATGTTCCATTGAATCCGCTAAATTGGGGTTATGCCCCGGCGCGACAGCGTCTTTACCGGGAGTTTTCTCGGGGCAGACCCCATTTGGAGATGCATTTGATCTTTGGCGACAGCCATGCGGAAAATACAAAGAAGACCGTGGAGGACCGTCTCGCCGGGCGCAAAGTTGATCTCCTTTTCATTGACGGCGACCATTCATACGATGGAGTCCGTCAAGACTATGAATTGTGGAAGGGGTTGGTTCGTGTCGGCGGATACATCGTCTTCCACGATATTCTGCCTCACACAATATCCCCTGACTGCAAGGTGGACAGGCTTTGGGAGGAACTGAAGAAGAAAGAGAAATGCTCCGAAATCGTAGCGGATCCAAAGCAAGGTTGGGGCGGCATCGGCGTAATGCAAATAACCTGATTTAATCTTGACCACACCGGAATTGTTCGTCGTTCTTTGGTTCATCCGGATATCTCAAGACAGGCGCGCACATTTAATGTGACTTTGACTTGTTGAAGTTTCTGTGTCAGGCTGATCAAGTTTTATGCCGCTACTCAAAGAGCTGCCAAATTTTCCCTATTTGCGGGTTGACGTCGTGGTTCCGGCGTGGCTCAGTTCTCGTTGTTAGGCCACAAATCCAATGCTGATTAAACGCCTCATTCGAAAAGTCTTCCCGAGAACCACCACCAAACCGTGGACCGAACGGTTTGCCGTAGGTCGTGGAACATACGGTGAACCAGTTGTCCTGCATTGGGGCGAACCCACGACGCTCAAAGTAGGATCGTTCTGTTCCATCGCTGAAGGCGTCACGATTTTCCTCGGCGGCAACCATCGAACCGATTGGATTACTACATATCCATTCTGCATATTCAGAGATAGTGCCAAGACTATCGTAGGACATCCCGCCACCAGAGGTGATGTTATTATCGGACACGACGTCTGGATCGGAACTGGTGCAACTATTTTGTCGGGGGTCCGCATCGGGAATGGCGCTGTAATCGGAGCCTGTTCAGTAGTCACAAGAGACGTTCCGGCCTATAGCATAGTCGCTGGAAACCCAGCGAAACTGATTCGTTTGCGCTTTCAGGAAGACGAGATTACGTGCCTTGAAGAGCTTGCTTGGTGGAATTGGGCGGACTCTAAGCTCGATGCCGCCATGCCCTACTTATTGGCCGGCGATGTATCTGCGCTTCGCACTTTCGCACTTGCCAACGCCTCAAAGGCCTAACCAGTCACTGGAGCCAACCAGCAACAGTCTGTTAGCACACGACCCAAAGGCTCGTCCGCATTATTCATCTCGGTATGACTTTGACTTGTTGAAGTTTCTGTGTCAAGCTGGCCGTCCATTTATGCCGCAGTCATTTGTTGTGGATGCCGTCGTGGCCGCAGTCAAAGAGCTGCCGAATTTTCCCCATTTGCGGGTATTAGACCTGAGTTGCGGCGAGGCGGAAATCCTCAATCGTCTCAAATCACTAGGATGCGAGGTTCAAGGCACGCATTACCGAGCAGACGACTACATTGTAAAAAATCGGGAGGAACTTTCGAATTTATCGATTCTTCCCGGAGTTGATCTTCATAAACCCCTTCCTTTTAAAAATGAAAGTTTCCGAGTGATTATTCTCTCAGAAGTTTTGGAACATTTGGAGTGGCATGGAACGGTGATTCGTGAGGCAGGGCGAATTTTGGAGAAAGGTGGGTATTTGCTCTTCACCACACCGAATATTTTCCGACTTCATTCCCGTCTTAATTTTTTCTTCAGCGGGAAGCACAAGCTGATCCGGCGAAGACTTGGATGGGATTTGGACTATGATGAACGATATGCATATCATATTAACCCGGTGGACTTCCCACTGGTTCATACGCTGTTGTATCAAGCGGGACTCCGCATCCAGAAACTCCGCTTTACACGGATCAAGCCATTCAAAACCGCGTTTTTGGGAATATTATACCCTTTGATTTGGTTAAGCTGCCGGTTGACTAAGGATCGAAACTTGAACGGGCCAGGGGATTTTCTGGACGGAGAGATGGAATTGAACCGTTGGTTGGCGCACCCTGCGCTTCTTTTCAGCGAACAACTATTTGTGTTAGCTCAAAAACCCGATTTTTAAATGACTCGACCTATTTCTCTTTACATTATTGGCTACAATGAGGAATACAACTTGCGTGAGTTGTTGCCCACAGTCACATGGGCAGACGAGATCATTTATGTGGATTCTTTTAGCACTGACAGAACGGCTGTGTTTTGCGCGGAACACGGTGTACGACACATCAATGTGCCATTTACCAGATTTGGCAGGATTCGCAATCAGGCTGTTGAATTGGCTTCAAACGATTGGATCGTAAGCATAGACACAGACGAACGTGCCACCCCCGAATTTGCCGCCGAGGTGCGTGAAACTCTCGTCCAGCCCAGACACGATGCCTACTTTGTCCCGCGTCGGAATACGTTTCTGGGCAAACCGGTCCGCTTCGGTGGGATGTATCCCGACTACCGGCAACCACAGGTTTTCGACCGGCGCAAGTTCCGCTACCGGGACGATTTGGTGCACGAAGGGTTTGAATGTTCCGGCAGCATCGGTTATTTCAAAAACGCCATTTGGCAACACCCATGGCCCACACTGGCGGTGGCCGCCAGAAAGACTGACCGCTATACTATGCTGATGGCCAGAAGAAAATTTGAAGCTGGCAAGCGTGCTTCATTGCCCAAGCTGGTGGGTGCTCCCATAATTGGGCTATTCAGGAAATACATTGTTCAGCAAGGATTTCGTGACGGAATGCCCGGTCTTATTCTCGCCAGCCTTCACGCCTACTATACGTTTCTGAAATACGCCAATCTTTGGGAATTGCAAAATCGGCAATCATCAGAACGACCGGATCGCAAGCAACAGTCTTGATTATATGGGTGGCACTTTCACACTTGCACTCATCATCAACACATTCAATCAGCCGGACTATCTGAACCGGGTTCTCAACGCGGTGCCCCGTCAAAGTTCGTTACCGGACGAAGTGCTGATTGCGGATGACGGCTCGGAGAATGGAACCAAAGCCGTGTTTGATCAATGGCGGACAAAACAAACGTTTCATTGCGAACATGTCTGGCAGGAACACAAAGGTTTTCGGCGGGCGCGTGTTTTGAATCAGGCGATTGCTCTGGCACGCAGCGATTACCTGGTCTTTCTCGATGGCGATACCATTCCCCATCCGCACTTCGTCGCAGATCATCGGGCGCTCACCCGTCAGTCACGGTTCGTTCAAGGTCATCGAGCACTTATTCAAAGCAAGGCAGCAACATGGTTTGGATTGAATGAATTAGACATAGATCGTCGTCGTGCGTTGTGCCATGGGCAACTCCGGGGACTTAAAAACGCCTATCGCTGGCCGTTCCCTTTGGTATCGGAAAAAAATCATTTGCGTGGAATCCGTGGTTGCAACCTGGCTATTTGGCGTGAGGATCTGGTGCGTGCGAATGGCTACAATGAGGACTTTGTCGGTTGGGGACGGGAAGACTCCGAGTTGGTTGTGCGGTTGATGAACGCGGGGGTGCGGCGATTCGATGCGCGTGGTTGGGCGCTTTGTTACCATTTGTGGCATCCGCCAGTCAGCCGTTCAAATCTTGTGGCAAACGATGAATTACTTGAAATTGCCGTTCATGAAGTTGTCACCCGCTGCGAACGAGGCTTAGATCAGCACCGATGAAATCAACGGAAAATATCCTGCTGATCCGCCTCAAATCCATCGGCGACATTCTGCTCACGTTGCCTGCCGTCCATGCCGTCCGTAAAAATTTTCCGCAGGCAAAACTTCATTTCCTCGTTTCCAAAGAACACTCACCTTTATTGCGCGGTTTTTCGGAAATTGACGAAATCATTCCACTAGACCGCGCGGTGTTTAGGGCCAAAAATTGGCTGGCCATTTGTTCCAGTACATTCAATTTAGCCCGCCAATTGCGTGGACAAAAATTCTCGCTGGTGGTGGATTTTCAAGGCTACGGTGAAACGGCTTGGTTGAGTTGGTTCAGCAATGCATCAGAACGCTGGGGGAGTGTGTATCGGCCTGCGCGTGCGTGGGCTTACACGCGCGGCGAATGCCGCAACGATCACATTCACGCTGCGGAGTGGAATCTTTGTCTGCTCCAGCAATGCGGATTGAGCATCGGCAAAGTTCGCAACGAATATGTTTTACCGAACGATGCGCTTGATGAAGCGAGCCGGTTTTTTGCCGCGAATGGTCTGAACCCGGCCAAACCTACAATTTTTATCCAGCCATTCACCAGTTCGCCGCAAAAAAACTGGCCACTTGAAAATTATTTGAAATTGACCCGCCATTGGCGGTCGCACGGATTGCAGGTTTTATTCGGTGGCAGCCCGTCTGAAAATGCTGCTCTCGAACCCGCGCGCAAAGCGGGCTTTCCTGTCTCCGCCGGTGTGTCACTGCTCGTGACCGGCGGCCTGATGAAACTTTCCACACTCACGATTGGTGGTGATACCGGTGCGTTACACCTCGCGGTGGCCATGGGGAAACGTGTGATCATGATCATGGAATCCCTAGATCCGGGCCGGGCACATCCGTTCCAACATCCCGAATGGACGGTTGTGCCTAGACAGGGGAAATTTGTCACCGGCATTTCGATCGAGACGGTGCTGACCGCGTGCGAGCGGGCGCTTTCAGAATTAAAAGCTGTTAGGATTGGATGATCACCGAATCAAGCGATAGTGATTTTTGTTGAAGCAAAGACCGAACCACTTCTCAAGTTTCAACATCAGACGGTGTTTCTTTTCCCGGAAGTTTAATCGGTAATTTGGATCAGCTTGAAAAATTCCATCCGCTTTTGGCACCCAATCCTGGACGATTGCTGGATGTGCGCCAGTGAATAGTCGTAGTATTGCTGGATCAATTTGCGCATAGTCCACCTTTGCCGCCGGTTGGCCGTCCCAGTACTTGTGGACGGCGGCGGCTTTTAAATTCATCTGCGCCTCGCTGCGCACCCAGCCGTAATGATAAATCGTCGCACCGGTGTGTGCCGTGCGCGGGTAACGACCTTTCTTGTGTTTTTCCAGCACAATGAAAAACAATCCTTCCGGTCCCCACACCGGAATCGTATTGCGGATGATCCGCACTTCCGAGCGATACCAGCCCGGCGACCACGCATAGGTGTTCGCGTTGCCGTAAAAGTGCAGATAATCGAAGGCCAGCGCCTCGACACGCCCATCAGCCAGATGTTTCTCCATCATGGCACGGATTTTGGGAAGATCGGCTTCGTGAACCACCTCGTCGGCTTCGAGATAAAACGCCCAGTCGCCGGTGCAATTGAACAACGCGATGGATTTCTGCTGGCCATAGACAAAGCCCTTGATGGAGTAATCACTACGGATGTGTTCATTCCATTGTGTCGGGATGATGCGGATTTTTGGGTCGCCGATTTCGCGCACCATTTTTTCCGTGTCATCCTCACACGGGCCAAGCGCGATGACAAACTCATCCACGATTGGCAAAATCGAGCGGATGGAGGCCACAAACGGATAGCCAAGCTTCTGTCCGTTCCGCAAAAAAGTAAACCCACTGACTTTCATGTGCCGGATGCTAACCCGCATCGCACATCAATCGCCAAATAATTTTTAAAATTGCTCACGGTAGGAGAGCGTCCAGGGTTTACCGCAGTTGTGGCAATGGCGCATCATTCTGGTTTTTGATTTACGATTTGCATTTGACGATTTCAAAGCAAATTTCGCTCGTGCTAAAACTTCTCACCGGCTTAAATTCCCGCGCTTCAAAAAATGAAAACCAGTGAATCCGCCCTGCGCGAAATCTTTAAACCCGCCGTCATCGTCGGTGCGCTCGGCTATTTCGTAGACGTCTATGATCTGATTCTTTTCAGCATCGTGCGCCGCACGAGCCTGCAAAACTTGGGATTTTCCGGCGACCAACTTTTGACGCAGGGCATTCATCTGCTGAATCTGCAAATGCTCGGAATGCTCGCCGGCGGAATCGCCTTTGGCATTCTCGGCGACCGTCTGGGGCGCGTTGTTTTGCTCTTCAGTTCAATTTTGCTTTATTCGGTCGCAAACATCGCCAACGGTTTCGTCCACTCCGTCGAAAGTTACGCCCTGTGGCGGTTGGTTGCAGGCTTCGGCTTGGCGGGCGAACTCGGCGGCGGCATCACACTCGTCTCCGAAGTGCTCTCCAAAGAAATGCGCGGCTACGGCACCATGATCGTCGCTTCCGTCGGCGTTTTCGGCGCGGTCATCGGCGGACTTGTCGCCGGTCTGGTTCAATGGCGCACCGCCTATTTCATCGGCGGCGGACTCGGCCTGCTGCTGCTCGTGCTGCGCATGAGCGTCGCCGAATCGGGAATGTTCAAGCAAACACGAACCACTCCGGCAAAGATTGTGCGCGGAAATTTTCTCGCGTTGTTCCAGAACTGGAAACGTTTCATGAAATACCTCCGCTGCATTCTTATCGGGCTGCCAACATGGTTCGTCATCGGCATTCTGGTCACGTTCTCGCCGGAAATCTCCAATGCCCTGAAAATTCAAGGTGAAATCAGCGTCGCCCACGCCATCGCCTTCACCTATCTCGGCATCACGTTTGGTGGATTTGCCAGCGGCTTCTTCAGCCAACAACTGCGTTCGCGCAAAAAAGTTGTTTTCGCTTTTATTCTTTTTACGCTCATCGCGATGGTCGCGTATTTTCTCGCCGCCGGACAATCCGCCGCCACCTTTTATCTCATCATCCTGCTGCTCGGTTTTGGCGTCGGCTACTGGACGGTGTTCGTAGCCGTTGCCGCCGAACAATTTGGCACGAACATCCGCGCAACCGTTGCCACCACCGTGCCGAATTTCATCCGTGGCTCGGTGGTGCCGCTCACGCTGGCCTTCAATTTTCTGAAATCAAAAATTGGAATCGTTCCAGCCGCAGCGATTGTTGGAGTGCTTTGCATTTTGATCGCGCTCTGGGCGTTGCGTGGCCTGGACGAAACCCACGGGAAAGAACTCGACTATATCGAGCCAATCTGAAAAAACTGATGCAGAATGAAACTCGGTTTATTTGGCGGTTCATTCAATCCGGTTCATCTCGGACATTGGCTCGTCGCGCAAGCGGCGATTGAGGAATTGGGACTCGACCGGCTGTGCTTTATCCCAGCGGCGCAATCACCGTTCAAGCCGGACGACAAACCTGCCCCTGCCGCCGAACGTTTGCGTTTGTTGCGGCTTGCGCTTGCAGGCAAAATAAATTGCGAAGTGGATGAACAGGAAATCCGGCGCGATGGCGTTTCTTACTCGGTTGAAACTTTACGCGATTACGCAAAACGGTTTCCGAAGGCTGAATTGTTTTACCTCATCGGCGCGGACAACGTGGCGAAGCTCAACGAATGGCGCGAAGCAAATGAACTGGCAAAGCTCGCCGAGTTTGTCGTCATTCCGCGACCGAGCGAAACGCCGGTGAATTTTCCGCCGCCGTTTCGCGGACGAACGCTTAAAGGATTTCCGCTGGGCGTTTCGTCGTCACAAATCCGCGCGCGGGTGAAGGCCGGTTTGCCGGTTGACCATCTGTTGCCACCGTTTGTCGCCGAGGCGATCCACAACAATCGGCTTTATCTTTGAGCACATCCACCGCAAAGTCTCCCCAGATGGATTCAAAGAAACTTGCCCAGCTTTGCCGCGATTTTGCGGACAACCGGAAGGCGGAAAACAT
>Ga0182024_10022898_pt1 | contig 11228 bp, 5 predicted proteins | sample P32metaG_FD_120480 | JGI IMG/M metagenome (GOLD analysis project Ga0182024, IMG submission 120480) | Permafrost microbial communities from Stordalen Mire, Sweden - P3-2 metaG (Illumina Assembly) | ecosystem: Environmental > Terrestrial > Soil > Wetlands > Permafrost | place: Sweden: Stordalen... | reverse complement strand
GTCCACCCCGGGCGCCGGCTGACTCCCCCGACCGTCGCGCCCGCACCCCTCCCCACCAGGGAGGGGAGGGTCCGGCCCTTGACAGTGGGAGTCTCTTGCCGTGAGCCTGTCGTCGTGATGCGGACCAGCACAGCCCCCATGTCGGGCGACCCGGGGCCCCGCTGTGGGTAAGGCCCTGGTCATCGTCGAGTCCCCGGCCAAGGCCCGGACCATCGGCGAGATGCTCGGGCCGGACTTCATCGTCGAGTCATCGATCGGTCATATCCGGGACCTCCCGCGCGGCGCCGACGAGGTCCCGGCCGCCTACAAGGGCGAGGGCTGGGCCCGCCTGGGGGTCGACGTGGACAACGGCTTCAAGCCGCTCTACGTGGTCTCCCCGGAGAAGAAGTCGGTGGTGGCCAACCTCAAGCGGCTGCTCAAGGGGGCCGACGAGCTCTACTTGGCCACGGACGAGGACCGCGAGGGCGAGTCCATCGCCTGGCACCTCTCCGAGGTGCTCTCGCCCACCGTCCCGGTCAAGCGCATGGTCTTCCACGAGATCACCCCGACCGCCATCCTGCGGGCCGTCGACGAGTGGCGCGAGCTCGACCGTCACCTGGTCGACGCCCAGGAGGCCCGGCGGATCCTCGACCGCCTCTACGGTTACGAGGTCTCCCCGGTGCTCTGGAAGAAGGTCATGCCCCGGCTGTCGGCCGGCCGGGTCCAGAGCGTGGCCACCCGGATGGTGGTCGAGCGCGAGCGGGCCCGGATGGCCTTCCGCTCGGCCACCTGGTGGGGGGTGGAGGGCACCTTCGCCACCGGGGTCGGTGCCGGAGCCGCCCTTCCGGTGGGGGCCCCGGCCAGCTTCGGGGCCTCCCTGGTGGCCCTCGACGGCACCGCCCTGGCCACCGGGCGGGACTTCTCGTCCACCGGCGAGCGGAGCGCCACCGGGAGCGCCCGGGTGCTCGACGAGCCCGAGGCCCGGGCCCTGGCCGCCGGCCTGGCCGACCGCCCGTTCACCGTCCGCTCGGTCACCGAGAAGCCCTTCCGGCGCTCGCCCGCCCCCCCGTTCATGACCTCCACCCTCCAGCAGGAGGCCGGCCGCAAGCTCCGCTTCAGCGCCCAGCGGGCCATGCAGGTGGCCCAGCGCCTCTACGAGCAGGGCTGGATCACCTACATGCGCACCGACTCGACCACCCTGTCCGACGAGGCCCTCGGGGCGGCCCGGGCCCAGGCCACCGCCCTCTACGGGCCCGACTTCGTCCCGGCCCAGCCCCGCCGCTACGAGCGCAAGGTCAAGAACGCCCAGGAGGCCCACGAGGCGGTGCGGCCGTCCGGGGAGACCTTCCGCACCCCCGACGAGGCGTCCCGCTCGCTCAACGGCGACGAGCTGCGCCTCTACGAGCTGATCTGGAAGCGCACGGTGGCCTCCCAGATGGCCGACGCCACCGGGACCAGCGCCCAGGTCCGCCTGGTCGGTCTCATGCCGGCCGAGGCCCCGGTGCTCGCCGGCGCCGAGGCGGAGTTCGCGGCGAGCGGGCGGGTGATCAGCTTCCCGGGGTTCCTGCGGGCCTACGTCGAGGGGGAGGACGACCCCGAGGCCGAGCTGGCCGACCGCGAGGTGGTGCTGCCGGCGTTGAGCGAGGGGGAGTCCCTGGCCGGGGTCGGCTTCGAGCCGGGGTCCCACGCCACCCAGCCGCCGGCCCGCTACACCGAGGCCTCGCTGGTCAAGGCCATGGAGGAGCTGGGGGTGGGCCGGCCCTCGACCTACGCCAGCGTGATCGCCACCATCCTCGACCGGGGTTACGTCTGGAAGAAGGGGACGGCCCTGGTGCCGAGCTTCACCGCCTTCGCCGTGGTCGGCCTCTTGGAGCGCTACTTCGCCGACCTGGTCGACTACGGGTTCACCGCCTCGATGGAGAACGACCTCGACGAGATCGCCGAGGGGCGCGAGGAGGCGCTGCCCTGGCTGACCCGCTTCTACTTCGGGTCCAACGCCGACGGGGCGTCGGCCCCGGGTGGCACCGGGGGTCCGGTGGTCAACGGCCGGGGCGCCAGCGGGGGCGGTGACACCGGTCGGTTGGGCCTCAAGTCGGCGGTGGCCATCCACCTGGGGGAGATCGACGCCCGGGAGATCAACTCCATCGGGATCGGCGACGACGACCAGGGACGCCCGATCGTGGCCCGGGTCGGCCGCTACGGCCCCTACCTCCAGCGGGGCGACGACCGGGCATCGATCCCCGAGGACATGGCCCCCGACGAGCTGACCATCGAGCGGGCCGAGGAGCTGCTGGCGGCGCCGTCGCACGACCGGGTCCTCGGCGCCGACCCCGACACCGGCCTGGAGGTCCAGGTCCGGGCGGGCCGCTTCGGCCCCTACGTGCAGCTGGGCGACGTCGTCGACGGCGCCCCCAAGCCCCGCACCTCGTCGCTGTTCTCCTCCATGACCCCGGCCACCCTCACCCTCGAGGAGGCCCTGCAGCTGCTGCGCATCCCCCGGCTGGTGGGCCAGGACCCCGAGAGTGGCGAGGAGGTGACGGCCCACAACGGCAAGTTCGGCCCCTATCTGAAGCGAGGCAAGGACACGAGGAGCCTGAACACCGAGGATCAGCTGCTGACGGTGACCCTCGAGGAGGCGGCGGCGATCTTCGCCCAGCCCAAGGCCCGACGGGGCCGGGCCACCGCCGGCCCCCTGCGCGAGCTGGGCAACGACTCGGACACCGGGCTGGCGGTCGTGCTGCGCGAAGGCCGCTTCGGCCCCTACGTCACCGACGGCACCACCAACGCCTCGTTGCGCAAGGGCGACGACATCGAGTCCGTCACCATCGAGCGGGCGTCCGAGCTGCTGGGCGAGCGCCGGGCGGCCGGACCGTCGAGCCGCGGCCGGGCCGGCGGGGCCAAGAAGACGGCAACCAAGAAGACAACGGCCAAGAAGTCGGCGGCCAAGAAGTCGGCGGCCAAGAAGTCGGCGGCCAAGAAGTCGGCGGCCAAGAAGACAACGGCCACGACGACGGCGGCCCCCGAGACGACCGCCACGGGGGAGGCCCCGGCGACCGGTCCGGGCGTCGACGGGGACCGGACGCCGACCGGGGCGTGACGGCCACGGCCCGGGGTCGGCTCATCGCCCTCGAGGGGATCGACGGGTGCGGCAAGTCGACCCAGGCGGTGCGGTTGGCCCAAGCCCTCGGCGCCCTGGCGACCCACGAGCCCGGGGCCACCGAGCTGGGCCGGGCCATCCGGGTCCTGGTGCTCGACCCCGACCGGCCCGGGCCGGTGCCCCGGGCCGAGGCTCTCCTGATGGCAGCCGACCGGGCCCAGCACGTCGAAGAGATCGTGCTGCCGGCCCTGGCCGAAGGCCGCTGGGTGGTCACCGACCGCTTCTCGGGGTCGACCCTCGCCTACCAGGGCTGGGGGCGGGGCCTGGCCACCGACTCTCTGCGCCAGGTCGTCGGGTGGGCCGCCGGGGGCATCGAGGCGGACCTGTCGGTCCTGGTCGACGTGCCCCTCGAGGTCGCCCGCCAGCGGATCGTGGCCGTCTCGCCCGACCGGCTCGAGCGGCTCGACCCCGACTTCCACGAGCGGGTCCGTCACGGGTTCGTGGCCCTGGCCCGGGCCGACCCCGCCCACTGGGCGGTGGTCGACGGCACCGGTGGCGAGGACGAGGTGGCGGCCGAGGTCAGCGCCGCCGTCGCCAAGCGACTGGGGCCCCCGCCCGGGTCGGCGGCGTGAACCCCGCAGCGACCGACCGCCCGGCGGCCGGCCTCTTCTCAGAGGTGGTGGGCCAGCCCCGGGCGGTGCAGGCCCTGCAGGCGGCCGCCCGCGATCCCGTGCATGCCTATCTCTTCTGTGGGTCAGAGGGGTCGGGCACCCGGGCCGCCGCCCGGGCCTTCGCTGCCGCGTTGCTTTGCCCGGACGGGGGCTGCGGGGAATGCCCCACCTGCCAGCGGGCCCTGGACGGGACCCACCCGGACCTGGTGACCGTCGAGCGCACCGGGGCGGCCCTCGGGGTGGACGAGGCCCGGCGGCTGGTCGGGCTGGCCCAACGGCGTCCCTTCGAGGCGTCCCGCCAGGTCCTGGTGGTGACCGACGTCCACCTGGCCCTCCGCTCGGCCCCGGCCCTGTTGAAGACGATCGAAGAGCCGCCGGTCTCGACCGTGTTCGTCTTGCTGGCCGACACCGTCCCACCCGAGCTGGTCACCGTGGCCAGCCGCTGCGTGACGGTGGACTTCCCGCCGGTGCCGACCCGCCTCGTCGCCGACTGGTTGGAGCGCCGAGGCCTCCCGGGCGCCCGGGCTGCCCTGGTGGCCGAGGGGGCGGCCGGGGACCTCGATCGGGCCCGGCTGCTGGCCGAGGACCCCGGGTTCGCCGACCGCCTCGACCTCTGGCGGTCGGTGCCAGCGGTGCTCGACGGCCAGGGGGCCACCGCCGGCCGCCTGGCCCGCCAGCTGCTGGGGGCGGCCGACACCGCCCTCCAGCCGTTGAAGGCGCACCACGCCGCCGAGCTCGACGCCATGGCCGCCGAGGCCAAGGAGTTCGGTGAGCGCGGGGTCCCCGGACGCAAGGACGTGGCCGAGCGCCAGCACCGGGAGGAACGGCGGTGGCGCACCGACGAGCTCCGGATCGGCTTCGGGATCCTGGCCCGGGCCTACCGCGACCGACTGGCCGTCCAGGTGGCCACGGTGATCCCGACGGCGGGGGCGGCCGGCCGGAGCTACGAGTCCGCCATCGACATGATCACCGAGGCGGCCGAGTCACTCCAGCGCAACCCCAACGAGACCCTCCTGCTCGAGTCCCTGCTGGTCCGCCTCGGTTCGGTGGCCGCCTGACGCCGGAAGTCTGGCGGTCGGCCCTCTCTTCGGACCGTGTGCCCTTCAATCCCATCGACCGAACCCGAAGAGGGTGGTCGCGACGTTGCGGAACCGCCTGCGTCGGAAAGTATTCTCGTCGAAGATTTTGCCTCCCCATCTCCCCAAGAGGTCCCCGATGTCCACGACGAGCAAGAACATGCTGCGTCGAATCTCCCAGGTCACCGAGGCGGACGACCGCCTGCGTCGGGTGCTCCTCGACAATCCGAAAGCCAACGTCGAGTTGGCCGAACTCATCGGAAGCGGCGAATTTGGGATGACCGCCCTCATCAACGTGATGCGCCCAAGCGGCGTCGGATCATGACCGAGAGCATGGAGGAATTCGAGGCGGCCCGTTATCAGCTCAGGCTGGCGATCTTCGCGCTGGGACAGGAGGAGGGCTCCTCCATCAGCGAGTTCGCGCGAGCGCTCGGCATCTCGCGACAATTCGCCTCCCGTCTGGCCAATGAAGTCTCGAGCTCGGGACGCTAAAACCAGAGTTCGCCGCCGCTCCCGCGATCACCGACGGACCGGTATGCCCACCGGAGCAACGCTGAGACATCCCCCCGCAAGCCCTTCGGTGGATATTTATTTCACGATATGAGGAAGGCAGGTTGGACTCGGCACGTGGGGCGGGCGAGGTCGCACCCCGAGCGAAGGGTCCATAAGCGTTGACAGTCCACGTCCCACCCCTTACTGTGCAGGCGTCTCGCTCGGGGGGGAGAGGGATCGGTAGCGGAAACACTGAGCGCTTCTTCATTGATCCACAGGCGGAGGTGGGTGATGCGAACTAACCGCGCAGGCGATCGTCGATCAGGAACGGGTCGTCGGAATCCTGGGGCGCGGGGACTCGCGGCCGTGCTGGCCATGATGACCCTGACGTCGTCCATGGCCGTCGCAGTGCTCGGGCAGTCTCCAGCGGGAGCGTCCGGATCCGAGCTCTATACCTGGGGTTCCAACGCCTTCGGCCAGCTCGGTAACGGGACGACCACCGACGCTCCGACCCCGACCGGCGTGGTGCTCGCGTCGGGAGTAAGCGCGGTCGCCGCCGCCGCCGGCGGTGACCACAGCCTGGCCGTCGGGTCCGACGGCAACCTCTATGCCTGGGGATCGAACGCCGAAGGCCAGCTCGGCAACGGCACGACCACGAGTTCATCGACGCCGGTCAAGGTCTCGTTCCCCATCGGTGTGGTCCCGACCGCGGTGGCGGCCGGCATGGAGCACAGCATGGCCCTCGGCTCCGACGGCAACGTGTACGCCTGGGGCTACAACGGCTTCGGTCAGCTCGGTAACAACACCAACGTCAACTCCAGCACCCCGATCAAGGTGCTGCTCCCGGCCGGGGTGACGGCGACGTCGATCACCGCCGGTGCCTATTTCAGCGCGGCGGTGGGCTCGAACGGGGTTGCGTACGCCTGGGGCGACGGAAGCCTGGGCAACGGCCACACCGGGACGTCGAAGACGCCGGTCGTGGTGTCGATGCCCGCCGGGGTGAGCGCCACGGCGATCACCGGGGGCCAGCTCTTCGCCATGGCCATCGGATCGGACGGGAATCTCTACGCCTGGGGGAACGACGCCAACGGCCAACTGGGCGACGGCTTCACCGTCATGTCCACCCTCCCGGTCAAGGTGTCGCTCCCGGCCGGAGTCTCAGCGACGGCCGCCGCCGCCGGCGGTGCCCACGCCATGGCCATCGGATCCGACGGCAACCTCTACGCCTGGGGCTACAACCTGGACGGCCAGATCGGCAACGGCACGGTCAAGGACTCGAAGGTCCCGGTCAAGGTCACCCTGGCGTCGGGAGTGCACCCCACGGCGATCGCCGCCGGCGCCGACCACAGCCTGGCCATCGGGTCCGACGGCAACCTCTACGCCTGGGGCTTCAACGGCAACCATCAGCTGGGCAACGGGGGCACCGCCAACGCCACCACGCCGACACTGGTATCGCTCCCCCCCAATACGCAGCCCTCGACAGCCGTGTTCGCGGGCTCCTCGGCCAACAACAGCTTCGACATCGCCTCGCCGGCCCGGGCGGCCACGACGACCACCGTGAGTGCGGCCGCCGCCTCGGTCACCTACGGCCAAGCCGTCACGGTCACCGCCACGGTCAGCCCGTCGGACGGCGGCGGGACGGTCAAGTTCCTGAGCGGCAGCAACCAGATCGCCGGCTGTGGCGCAGTCGCGCTGACACTGGTGGGGACGTCCTACCAGGCGACCTGCTCGACGTCGTCGTTCGTCCCGGGGTCGTACGCGATCAGCGCCCAATACCAGGGTGATGCCAGCTTCGCGGCCAGTTCCTCAGCCACCACCACCGTCGTGGTCACTCCGGCCCCGCTGGTCGTGAACGCCTCCTCGGCCTCGTTCACCTACGGCGGCACCGTGCCGGTGATCACGGCCGGGTACTCAGGCTTCGTCAACGGCGACAATGCCGGTTCGCTCACCACCTCGCCCACTTGCACGACCACCGCCGCCTCGGCGAGCACGGTGGGCAGCTACCCGAGTACCTGCTCGGGGGCGGTCGACTCGAACTACACCATCACCTACAGCCCGGGCACCGTCACGGTGGACCCGGCCCCACTCAGCATCACGGCGTCCTCGGTCACCATGACCTACGGGGGAAGTCCGCCGGCCATCACCGTGTCGTACTCGGGATTCGTCAACGGTGACAGTGCCTCCTCACTCACCAGCTCGCCGACTTGCACGACCACGGCCACCTCGGCCAGCCCGGTCGGCAGCTACCCCACCACTTGTTCGGGGGCGACCGATCCCAACTACACAATCAGTTACGTGAACGGAGCCGCCGCCGTCGGGGCGGCGCCGCTCGTGGTGACGGCGTCATCGGGGTCGACGACGTACGGGAGCACGCCTCCCGCCGCCACCCCCTCGTACGCGGGGTTCGTCAATGGGGACAATGCCGCCTCGCTCACCACTTCGCCCACTTGCACGACCACGGCCACCTCGTCGAGCCCGGTCGGCAGCTACCCGACCAGTTGCTCGGGCGCGGTTGACCCGAACTACGCCATCAGTTACGTGAACGGAAGCGATACCGTCGACCCCGCACCCCTGACCGTCACCGCCTCATCGGGGATGGCGACCTACGGGACCGCGCCACCGGCGATCACTCCGGTCATCACCGGGCTGCAGAACGGTGAGGGCTCGAGCGTGCTCGGGGCCGCCATGACCTGCACCACCGCGGCCAGCCCTTCGAGTCCGGTCGGCCATTACGACAGCTCGTGCTCGGGGGCGGTCGACCCCAACTACGCCATCAGCTACGTCAAGGGCACAGTGACGGTCACGCCGGCACCCCTCAACATCACCGCATCGTCCGCCTCCGTCACCTACGGGACCACGCCGCCGGCGGTCACCCCCGTGGTCTCGGGACTTCAGAACGGTGAGAACCTGGCCGTGCTGGGGGCCGGGCTGGCGTGCACCACCGACGCGACGAGTTCGAGCTCCGTCGGCGATTACGACACCTCGTGCTCGGGCGCAGTCGACCCCAACTACGACATCGGCTACACCGATGGCACCACGACGGTCACTGCAGCGCCCCTTACCGTCACCGCCTCCTCGGACTCGATGACCTACGGGGGGGACGTGCCCACCATCACGCCCATCGTCTCGGGACTCCAGAACGGGGACACCGCTTCGGTGCTCGGAAACGCGCTGGAATGCACCACCGGGGCGAGCAGCTCCAGCCCGGTCGGCGAGTACGACAGCGCGTGTTCGGGAGCGGCCGCGGCCGATTATTCGATCACCTACGTCACGGGCAGCGTGACCGTCGCCCCGGCGAGCCTGGTGGTCTCCGCGTCGTCACCGTCGATCACCTTCGGGCAGGCTCCCCCGGCCATCACCGCGTCGTACTCGGGGTTCGTCAACGGCGACGGCCCCTCCTCGCTGTCCTCCCCGCTCACCTGCACGACACCAGCCACCTCGTCCAGCCCCGTCGGCAGCTGCCCGAGCTCGTGCTCGGGCGCGGCCGACTCCAGCTACACCATCACCTACTCGAACGGATCCGTCTCGGTCGTCGCCGCTGACGTCGTGGTGACCGCCTCGTCGGGGTCCATGAACTACGGAGGATCGCCTCCGGCCATCACGGCGTCCTACTCGGGATTCGTGAACGGCGATACCGTCGCCTCGCTCACCACGCCGGCCAGCTGCGCGTCGTCGGCGACGTCGGCGAGCCCGGTGAACAGCTACCCGAGCACGTGCTCGGGCGCGGTCGACCCGAACTACTCCTTCAGCTACGTCAACGGGTCGGTCACGGTCGATCCCGCCCCGCTCACCATCGCGGCCTCCTCGGCGTCGTCGACCTACGGGAGCACGCCTCCGGCCGTCACCCCCTCCTACTCGGGATTCGTCAACGGCGACGGCGCCCCGTCCCTGGCCACCGCGCCCAGTTGCACGACCGCGGCCACCTCGGCCAGCCCGGTCGGCAGCTACCCGACGACCTGCTCGGGGGCGGTTGACGCCAACTACTCGATCAGCTACGTGCCGGGCGCCAACGTGGTCGGGACGGCCACGCTGGTCATCAGCGCCTCCTCAGCTTCGATGACCTATGGCGGGACGGTGCCCTCCGTTAGCCCCTCGTACTCTGGATTCGTCAACGGCGACGGCTCCTCTTCGCTGTCCAGCCAGCCCACCTGCGCGACGACGGCCACCCAGACGAGCCCGGTCAACAGCTACCCAAGTTCGTGCTCAGGGGCGGTCGACCCCAACTACACGATCGTCTACGTCGGCGGCGCCGTGGCCATCGGAGCGGCGCCCCTGACCGTCACCGCCTCGTCGGGGTCCATGACCTACGGTGGATTGGCGCCAGCCATCACGGCGACGGACTCGGGCTTCGTCAACGGGGACACCGCCGGATCGCTCACGACACCGGCCACCTGCTCGACGACGGCGACGTCGGCGAGCCCGGTGGGGGTGTACCCGAGCTCGTGCTCGGGGGCGACCGATGCCAACTACGCCATCTCCTACGTCGCCGGGTCGGTCCAGGTCGAGCCCGCATCGCTGACCGTCACCGCCTCTTCACCGTCGGCGACCTACGGCGCTGCGGTGCCACCGGTCACGCCGTCGTACTCGGGCTTCGTCAACGGGGACGACCCATCCTCGCTGTCCAGCCAGCCCACCTGCACGACCACGGCAAGCTTGGGCAGCCCGGCGGGCACGTACCCGACCTCCTGCTCGGGAGCCACGGCCGGCAACTATACGATCAGCTTCGCCGGCGGCATCGCCACCGTCACCCCGGCCCCGCTGCTCATCACGGCCTCTTCCACCTCGATCATCTACGGCGGGGCGGCACCCAACATCACCCCGGCCTATTCGGGCTTCGTCAACGGTGACACGGATGTATCGCTCACCACCGCTCCCACGTGTGTGACCGCCGTCACCTCGGTCAGCCCGGTCGGGGCCTACTCGAGTTCGTGCGCAGGTGCGGTCGACCCGAACTACTCGATCACCTATGTCGCTGGCTCGGTGGGGGTCGATCCCGAGGCGCTCACCGTGACCGCCTCTTCCGGGTCGACGCCCTACGGGCAGGCCGGGTCGCCGGTCGTCGCTTCGTACTCGGGGTTCGTCAACGGTGAGACGGAGGCGAGCCTAACGACGGCACCCTCGTGCACGACCACGGCCACGCCATCGAGCCCGGTGGGCACCTACCCGACCAGCTGCGACGGGGCGGTGGACGCCAACTACACCTTCAGCTACGTCTCCGGGAGTCTGCTGGTCACGCCGGCATCCCTCGCGGTCACCGCCTCCTCGGGATCCATTACCTACGGAGGCAGCGCACCGACCATCACCGCTGCCTACTCGGGCTTCGTCAACGGCGACACCACCGCCTCGCTCACGTCGCAGTCCACGTGCACGACGACGGCTGGCCCGTCGAGCCCGGCCGGAACGTATCCGAGCTCCTGCTCGGGTGCGGCCGACCCCAACTACACGATCAGCTACATCACGGGTCAGGTGGTCGTCGGCCCGGCGCCCCTGGTGGTCACCGCCTCGTCGGCTTCCATGACCTACGGAGCAAGCACACCGGACATCAGCCCGTCGTACTCGGGCTTCGTCAACGGCGACAACGCGTCGTCCCTCACGACCGCTCCCGCCTGTACCACGGCGGCGGGGCCGTCCAGCCCGGTGGGCGATTACCCGACCAGCTGCTCGGGTGCGGCCGACCCCAACTACACCTTCAGCTACGTTCCGGGTCAGGTGGTCGTGGGTGCAGCCTCACTTGTCGTCACGGCCTCGTCGGCTTCTGTGACCTATGGACACACGGTGCCGGCCGTGACGCCGACCTATTCGGGCTTCGTCAACGGCGACCACGCGTCGTCCCTCACGACTGCGCCCACCTGCACCACCACGGCCGGCTCATCCAGTTCAGTAGGCACCTATCCCACAACCTGTTCGGGGGCG
>Ga0182024_10022897_pt1 | contig 11228 bp, 9 predicted proteins | sample P32metaG_FD_120480 | JGI IMG/M metagenome (GOLD analysis project Ga0182024, IMG submission 120480) | Permafrost microbial communities from Stordalen Mire, Sweden - P3-2 metaG (Illumina Assembly) | ecosystem: Environmental > Terrestrial > Soil > Wetlands > Permafrost | place: Sweden: Stordalen... | reverse complement strand
GAAAGACTTCTCCGTGGCGCGGGATCTTGGTCCCAACGGGCTGATCACTTTTATCAAACGCGCGCGGCGCTACGGCAGCTTCGTACTTCAGGCGCCGATGGATTATCCGCCCGACTGGATGCTCTTCGACGTGAAGACGAATCAGGACGTAAACCCGAAATACTACGATGCCCTCGCCCTCTACTATCTTCGTTACCTGCAGCAGTACGCCGCCAATGGCGTCTTCATCGACTACCTCAGCCTGTTCAATGAACCCGATATCTACACCAAGATTCCCTACAAGGAGATCAATATACTTCTGCGGGATCATGTCGCGCCGCTCTTCGCCCGGGAGAAAATGCGTACCCGGATCATGCCTTCCGAAGCGCCGGCACGCGACGATGCCAGCCGTAACTATCCCGTGCTGCTGGCTGATCCCGTCACCCGTAAGTTGATCGCCGTTCTTCCGTATCACGGTTACGAGTACAAGGACTATGACAAGATGGCCGCGATCCATCGCCAGTATCCGCAGTTTCCGCTGTGGATGACCGAGGTCTGCTATGCCTATGACGCGGGCACTCCGAAGTCGATGCCTCTGCCCCGCTATGACTTTGCCGACGGCGACTTCTGGGGTAACGAGATCTTCAATGATCTGGAAGCGTCGAGCTCTGCGTGGATCTACTGGAACATGATCCTCAACCAGGCCGGCGGTCCGTGGTCGGTCTCGCCGGTGCACGGGAACCCCGACCCCAACGTGCAGCAACCGGTCGTGATTATCGATGCGCGCACAGGCAAGGTCTCCTACACCGGCCTTTACTACTACCTGGCGCACTTCAGCAAATTTGTGCGTCCCGGTGCGGTCAGGATCAAGACGACCGGATCGGCGCCCGGCGTCCGTGTGCTCTCCTTTGTGTCGCCGCAAGGAACCATCGTTACTGAGATCATGAACCGCAACGCAAAAGAGACCGAAGTGGAGCTGGCCTACCACGCCCGGACGTTACACCTGCGCCTTCCGGCAATCTCCATCAGCACCGCGATGTGGCAACCCTAGCATCGAGCGGCATCTCTAACCTGGTGGGTGATCTATGGCTAAAGCTACGAAGCATGATACGAAGCAACGCGCCGGCGATTCTGATTTGCAGCCGAAGGAAGATGAAAGCAGCCAGCAGGATCGAGCGCCCTATCAGAAAGATTCGGACCGCGACCCGGTAAAGAGCGCGGAGCAAACCCGCCACATTCCCACCAGGCACGGAGCGATCAAGTAGTCTCAGGCGGGAGACAGCGAATATTCTTCGTCGGTGACGTGCTCGAGCCACGCCACGTCGGTGCCGTGCTCGTCGGCCTCCTGCATGGCCAGGTGCGCCATGGTCCTTCCTGGCGCCGCGCCGTGCCAATGACGTTCCTGGGGCGCAATCCAAACCGTATCGCCGGGACGAATGACCTGCGGTCGTTGGCCCGCGAGTTGTACCAGACCAAGCCCCTGCACCACGTGTAGTGTCTGTCCTACAGGATGAGTGTGCCAGGCAGTCCGGCTGCCTGGCGCAAACCAGACGTGGTTCGCCTTAAGCCGCGAGGGCGCAGCCCCGGTCACAATTTCGTCGATCCACACGGTGCCGGTAAAATATGCCTCCGGCCCTTTGCGGCAGCCACGCATCTCAGGGGTGAGTATCTTCATAGTGCCGCCCATTCTACATCCCAGCCCACACGCCTTCCCACTTGTCAGGAACTTGTAAGGTTTCTATCGGGAACTCCACTTCTATACTTATGGAGATACTTTGTCATTCCTGTTTATAGGGAGTGTGGATGTTTGATATTGGGCCTGCGTTGCGGGTGGTGATCCATCTGAACGCGGACGTCAGCTCTAGCCGTGAGTTTCTCCATAATGACATTCTGGCTTTTCTATATGAGCAACAGGTTGCTGGAGTTACCGTCTTCCGTCCTGAGGCCGGCTTCGGCTCTCATCATCGCCTGCACACCAAGGGCGCGGTTGGCAGCGAGGGTCAGCACCTTCCGGTCCGCCTGGAGTTTATCGACCGGCGAGAAGTTGTAGAACGGCTTATGCCCGAGCTCCTTCGTCTGATAACAGACGGGATGGTTGAAGTGCAGGAGACCACCGTCTTGAAAGTAGCTCACTCCAGCAGAGAATCCAGATGAAGCTTCGGATCTTGCTGCTGCTGGGCTTTTGGGCTCATCTTTTTCCAGGACTCTGCCTTTGATCGCACAAGCTGCGCAGGATCAGTCGGCCGTATTGCCGGCCCCGGCCGTTCCACCGCAGCAGAATGGGCCCACGCTCTCCCTCGCGGATGCCGAGGCGCGCACATTGAAGAACCAGCCGCGCCTCGCCGCCGAGGTCCTGCGCGCCCAGGCCTTAGGCAAGCGCGCGCAGCAGACTCGATCGTCCTACTTTCCGCAGCTCACGGGCAACCTGACGGCTGTCAAGGCAAACGGCGATAGTGCGGTCGCTGCCGGTGCGGTCACCACTTCCAGTATCTCCACCCGCGTGGCCGGCGGCGTGTCTCTCACCCAGCTGGTGACGGACTTCGGGCGGACTCGCGATCTTGTGCGCTCTTCGCAACTCACAGCCAAGGCTGCCTTGCAGCAAACAGAAGATGTGAAGCAGCAGATACTGCGCGATGTCGACCAGGCCTACTTCGCTACGGAAGCGGCTGAGAGCGTGCGCGGAACCGCCCAGGCCGTTCTGGACTTCAGAAAAACCTCCCTGCGGCAGCTAAGTGCATTAGCGCAAAGCCAGCTCAGATCCACACTCGATGTTCAGTTCGCGCAGGTGCTGGTCTCGGAAGGTCAAATGGCAGTTGTACAAGCTGACAGCAACGTGCAACAGTCCCGCGCCGCGCTTGCCGCCGCCATGGGGGAAGATACCGTTCCCAATTATGTGCTCGCCGAGCAACCGCAGCCGCCCTTGCTGGAAGACGACGTCACGGTCTACATCCATGAGGCCATCGCCACGCGGCCTGATCTGAAAGCTCTCACGCTGCAGGAGCAGGCCGCGCGGCAGTACGCGAACTCCGAAAGCAAACTGAAATACCCCACGATCAATCTTCTCGGGACTGCCGGTGAAGTCCCCGACCGGGACCATACGCTGGAGCAAAACTACGGAGCCGCAGGCGTCAATATCAGCGTGCCTGTCTTCAACGGCGGACTCTATTCCGGACGCGAAGCCGAGGCCAAGTTGCGCGCCCAGGCTGCCGGCCGGGATGTAAGTGATCTATCGCTGCTGATATCGCGCGATGTACGCACCAACTGGGCGCGGGCGAAAGATGCTTACCTGGAAATCCAGGTAGCGCACGACCTGGTGGAGCAGACGGGTGTGGCGTTGCGCCTCGCACAGGCACGCTACGATGCAGGCCTGGGCAGCATCGTCGAGCTCAACCAGGCCGAGCTGAGCCAGACCTCTGCACTGATCGGCGCTGCCAGCGCACGCTTTGACTATCTCAGCGCAAGAGCTGCGCTCAATTACACCTTAGGCATTCAGCACTGAGCCCCAGGCCAGAGAGGACTACGGGACATGAGTTCATCGAAATGCCAACGGAGACTGGTCGCCCTTCTCTCTCCGGTACTTGTTTGCTCGCTGTCAGCCTGCTCGAACAGTGCTGTTTCCGAGGGCGCGCAGGCGGTGTCCGTTGTTCCGGCAGCCAAGGTTGTCCGCGTCGATTTACGCAACAGCGTCACCCTCACCGCCGAGTTCGAGCCCTATTACGAAGTAGATGTCATGGCCAAAGAGGCAGGCTACATCCGGCGCATGCTGGTCGATATCGGAGACCGGGTGAAGCAAGGGCAGCTGCTCGCCACGTTGGAGATTCCCGAGCTCCAGGCAGACCTCACGAAGGCAAAGTCCGATGTGCAGACTGCCAACGCCGAGAGGGCCGTCGCGCGGGGCGATTTGCAGAGGGCGGAGGCCGCGGGCCAGATCGCCCAACTGTCTTATAGCCGGATTCAGGATGTCTCCAGGAAAGAGCCCGGCCTTGTCCCGCTGCAGGAAGTGGATGTGGCCCACTCCCACAATCTCGAGGCGGACGCGCAAGTGAGCGCAGCGCAGCAACGCGTGCAGGCTGCGGAGAGCGAGTACCAGAGTGCCATCGCCGGCCTCGCACATGAAACCGCGCTGGTTGAGTATACAAGGATCGTTGCTCCGTTCAGCGGCGTCGTGACCCAGCGCTATGCCAGCGACGGCGCCATGATTCAAGCTGGAATCGCTTCGCAGACTCAGGCGATGCCCGTGGTGAAAGTCTCGCAAAACAACGTGCTGCGGCTCATGCTTCCGGTGCCCGAGGATAACGTGGTCTCCATTCACAACGGTCAACAGGTAACAGTGAATGTGCCTGCAATAAACCGAACCTTCGAGGGTACGGTCACTCGCTTTGCGGATCGTCTGCAGATGTCGACGCGGACGATGACCGCGGAAGTCGACGTCAGAAACCCGCAACTCACTCTGATTCCCGGGATGTACGCGCAGGTAACGCTGGGAACAGCACAGGCCATGGGGGCCACCGCCGTTCCGCCTGGGGCCGTTGATGGCACCGGGGACAATCAGAGACTCTTCGTCGTCGACAGCGCCGGCGTGGTGCGAACGCGCAAGGTACGAACCGGAATCCAGTCGCCCCAGTACGTGCAGATTCTCTCCGGGGTCGATGTTGGCGACACTGTGGTCACCAGCCGCCATTCCGACCTCCATGACGGGCAAAAGGTACAGCCCCTTTTGGCCAACTCCGATGCGGCTCCAGCACCGCTCTCGTAAAAGGAAAGGAGCTGCATGTCCGGCTTTGCCATCCGCACCCCATACCTGATCATCGTTGCCTGCCTGATGGTATTCGTGCTCGGCGTCAGCAGCGTTGCGCGTATGCCGGTCGACATGTTCCCGTCGATGAACGTGCCTGTCGTCATTGTGGCGACCTTCTACTCGGGTATGCCACCGGAGCAGATCGAAGGCAACATCACCTATCACCTCGAGCGCTTCTTCACCCTGGCCAGCGGCATCGATCACATGGAATCGCGCTCTCTCGATGGCGTCAGCATCATCCGCGTCTACTTCCAGCCGGATACGAACGCCGATACCGATGCAGCGACCATCGCAAATCTCGCGGTCTCGGATATGAAGGATCTGCCTCCAGGAACCTTCCCGCCGGTGGTGCTCAAGTCGGATGCATCCAGTTTGCCCGTCTGCCTGGTCACCATGAATGGCCCGGGCATGACCGATGGAGCGTTAAAAGATATTGCGCAGAACTTTGTGCGCAATCAACTTGCGGGTGTTCCCGGCGCCTCCATCCCGCAACCCTTCGGCGGCCCATGGCGGCAGATACAACTCTACGTTGACCCTTACAAGCTGGAAGCGCGGCAGATGAGCCCCATGGATGTAGTGCGGTCGATGAACCAGGCCAACCTCATCCTGCCTGCCGGCGACGTACAGATCGGCAATCTCGACTACAACATCTATTCCAACGCGCAGTTCAACCTGAAAGACGCCAGTCAATACCCGGTGAAGATGAACGGCGAAAATCCGGTGCTGATGTCGGACATCGGTGTGCTGAAGGACGCGCACGCATTGCAATACAACGTGGTGCACGTGAACGGCCAGCGTTCCGTATATCTGCCGGTGCTCAAACAAGGTGGAAACTCCAACACCATCACTGTCGTCTCGGGCGTTCGCAGGGCCCTGCAGCACCTGGTGGATGTCCCGTCGGAAATGCGGACGACGGTGGTCTTCGATCAGTCTCGCTTCGTGCGCACGGCCATTGAGACCTTGCTTCACGAGGGCGGGCTCGGACTCTTTCTCACCTGCCTGATGATCCTCATCTTTCTGGGCAGCCTGCGCGCTACTCTGGCAGTTTTCTTCTCCATTCCGCTGTCGGTGCTGGCAACGTTCATCGTGCTGCAGTTCAATGGATCGTCCGTCAACAGCATGGTCCTGGGCGGCCTTGCGCTGGCGCTCTCGCGCCTCATCGACAACTCCGTCGTGGTGCTGGAGAATATCTATCGCCATCTGGAGATAGGGGAACCGCCAGTGGTTGCCGCCGAGAATGGCGGTAGAGAGGTGGCGCTCCCGGTACTTGCTTCGACGCTTACCACGGCCATCGTCTTCTTTCCCGTGACGCTCCTGTCAGGCGTGAGCAAGTTTCTCTTCTCGGCGATGGCGCTCGCCGTCGTCGTTGCCCTCTTCGCCTCCTACCTCATTGCGATGACCGTGGTGCCGCTGTACTGCTCCAAGTATCTCAAGCTGAATCATCCCGAAGGCTTCGACGAATCACATGCGGGCGAAGCACGCACGTTAGGGGGCAAGAAGAGTGGTTTCGCGGCGCGCTTTAATACCGCCTTCAATGCGCGCTTTGAGAAGATGCTGTTGCAGTACGAAGCGTTGGTGCAGAAAGTGCTCCTGCGGCCGGCGAAGGTACTAATTGCCTTTGCTGTGGTTTTCGTCGTCAGCCTCGGCCTTTACGGAGCGTTGGGCTTCTCCTACTTTCCGCAAACCGACGCGGGCCAGTTCGTCATCAATTTCAAGGCCCCCTCGGGAACCAAGCTTTCGGTGACTGAGCAGGAAGTGGCGAGAGCCGAGGCGTTGATTAAAGAGATTGTGCGCCCCTCCGATCTCGGCATCATCGTCGATAACATTGGTGTCGATAATGGCTTTTCCGCCATCTACACCCCGAATGCGGCGATGCATACCGGGTTCATCCAGGTTGGCTTGACGCCCGGGCACGGCATTGGCAGCTATCTCTACATCGCGCGCATCAAGAAACGCCTCGCTGACGAAATGCCGCAGCTCACAACCTACTTCTCGACCGGCAGCCTTGTGGATGCCGTGGTAAACATGGGGGCGCCCGCACCGATCGACATCCAGATTAGTGGAGCCGATCTGCAAGCAGATAATCAAGTGGCCCAAGGAATCGCAGGTGCGCTGCGCTCTTCCCCCGAGGCAGCCGACGTCTTTATCCCGCAGGATCTGGACTATCCATCGCTGCGCGTCAACGTAGACCGCCTTCACGCAGCGAAGCTCGGCCTGACCGAAAAGGAAGTTCTGTCGAACGTGATTACGTCGTTGACTTCCAACCAGATGATTGCGCCCAACGTCTGGATCGATCCCAAGAACGGGAATAATTACTTCCTGACCGTGCAGTATCCCGAAGCACAAATCCGCACCGTGCAGGATCTCGAAGCGATCCCTCTTCATGCCGCGGGCGCAATCCAGCCGACCCGGCTGGATATGGTGGCGAAAATCCAGCAGATTCAGGCTCCCACCGAAGTCGATCACTACCAGATCCGGCGAAAGCTCGATATTTACGTACGCCCGGCAACGGAAGATCTGGGGAAAACGGCAGACATGGTGAGCAGGGTGATCGCCCAGCAGAAAATTCCCGCAGGGATCTCGGTCACTGTAAGGGGAAGCGCCTCAGCGATGAGCGAATCGTTCCGGAGCTTCACCATTGGGCTGATCATGTCAGTCGTCCTGCTTTACCTTGTGCTGGTGGCGCAGTTCCGTTCCTTCATCGACCCATTCATCATTCTGCTTGCCCTGCCGCCGGGCGTCACTGGCGTGTTGCTCGTGCTGGTGCTCACAGGAACGACGATGAACGTCATGTCGCTCATGGGCGTAGTCATGCTCGCCGGCATTGCCATGTCGAACAGCATTCTCATCGTCGAATTTGCTCATCATCTGATCAGCGAAGGGCGGCAAGTTGGAGTAGCCATCATCGAAGCGTGCCGCGTCCGTCTGCGCCCCATCCTGATGACCTCGCTGGCCACCGTCATCGGTCTGCTCCCCATGGCGCTGAAGCTTGGTGAGGGGAGCGAGTCGTATGCCCCGCTGGCGCGGGCGCTTGTGGGCGGCCTCATCGTCTCGACCGCGTTAACGGTCTTCCTGGTTCCTGCCGGGTTTTTCCTGGTGTATGGACGTAAGGCGAAGCAGGCTTAGACCGCCGTACCTCAAGCAGAATTATGGGTGCCCCATCCCCCCGGATTCCTGTTGAGCTTACTGGGTTCCGCGAACTTCATGCGCCTTTCCTTAGAGAAAGGCGCACACGCGGTCTTGTCCAGCGCTGCGTGACAGGAATCCGGGGTCCTTTGCGTTCTTGGCAAAGGGTGGGATACGCGACGGCCGGTAGCGAGATTCTTGGTATGCCACGTTTCGCAAAAGACGCGAAGGATGGGGCACCCGTGCATTTGCTTAGAGGATGGTTGTTCGGCGAGGCTACTGCACCTGGAGCAATGCTGCGCTGCCCGCATACAGCGTAACCGTGTGGTGGGTTGACTGGAGGCGGAAGCTGCCGCCGTTTTCAGATAAGGAATCGCTGACAAAGCCATACAGTCCACAGGCATCTGGGGAAAAGATCCCTACCGATTGTTCCGTCTGTGTTCCCGCGCAACCGACGCCCCCGGGAAGAAGACGCGCAAAGACTCCCTGCTTCTTGTTGTAGCCAACGATATCGTCGTCCGATCCAGCTGTGATGCGCTTGGCGATGGGCGAGTAGTGCGCTCCACCGACGAGCACCATCGTGCCCAAAGAATCGGATTCGTCGATTCCCTGCGGAGTGAGGGCTTCCTCCACCGCGGAGGCATTCGCGAGCGCTCGCACCGAGGTGGTGACCGGGCTAGGAGTTCCCTTGTCCATGATGCCATCGATCTGGATCGACAGATAGGAAGCCTGCTGTGCGGCATAAGGTGTTTCGTCGAACTTGAATGGGTGCGCTTCGACGACATGCCCGGTAACCAGTGTTCCTTTTGGGATCTGACTTCCGTTCGGTAGCAGAACCACCTGCATGGTCTTAGCCGTCACTGCATCCCCGGCCTTTACCTTCCCGGAATTGACCGTGTGGGTGAAGATAACAGGAATGGTGGTCTGGCCTGGCAGCGTAATCGCCCGGCTCGCCGGTGCTGACGCTGAGCACGCTAGTAGGCCAAGAGAGAGAGAAGAACGGAAGTGGATGCTCATGGTTGTGGATCTCCTTGATGCCGTGACAACACATTGGAGCATCCATCCGCCTTACAGAACCCTGACGTTTTCCTTACGTTTTCCTGACATTTGCGGCCAGGCCGCATAGCCCGGCGGCGCAGCCTGTACATTTTGAGAAGGCCCCTGGACGTGTCCGGACCCGGTGAGAGCAACCTTTTGGACATTTTGCTGGTTGAAGACGAACGAAAGTTGGCTGAGGCAGTTGCTGAGGGATTGCAGGGGGAGGGCTATGCTGTCGCTCTCTCACCCACAGGAGAACACGCGCTCTCCGCGATGCACCAGCGCCACTTCGACCTCGTTCTTCTCGACGTGATGCTTCCCGCGCGCAGCGGCTTGGAAGTACTTGGCGACATGCGAAGAGCCGGTCTCAAGGCGCCGGTTCTGATTATCACTTCGCGAGACTCGATCGAAGATCGAGTACTCGGGCTCGACGCTGGAGCCGACGACTACCTGGTAAAGCCCTTTGCATTTCCCGAGCTGCTTGCCCGCGTTCGGGCGCTTATGCGGCGCAATCTCCCAGCAGCTTTCTCCTCTCTGCAGATCGCGGATCTGACTCTTGAGCTGGAGGGGCGTACGGCTTCGCGAGCCGGTAAGAGACTTGAGTTGACCGCCCGTGAGTTCGATCTTCTCGAATACCTTCTTCTGAATCGTGGCTCTGTCGTCTCCCGGGAGATGCTCGCGCGGGAAGTATGGAAACAGTTCATGCGTTACACGCCGTTGGATAATGTAATTGATGTGCAGATTACCCGGCTCCGGCGCAAACTCGATGGCGATTTCCAGAAGAAGCTGTTGCATACCGTGCGCGGCGTTGGTTTTGTCCTAAGGGAAGATGAACCGTGACGGCGCGATATACCAATGTGCGCCATCGCCTGACGCTCTGGTATGTCGGCGTCTTCGGCCTGGTGCTGCTGCTGTTCATCTGTGGAGCAACTTGGCTGGAATATTGGCAACTCAGCAGCCGCCTGTACCACGCAGAGATACAGGATATTGAAACAGCGGAGGGCCTGCTCGCCTTTACGCCCGACGGGCGTTTGGTGCTCCATGAGGAGTACCATAACAACCCCGAACACATATTGTGGCTCGACCGCTACATGGAGGTGCTGACGCCGGAGGGGCAAGTGCTTCTGCGCAACGACAAGTTGCAAGGGCAGGAGTTGGGAGGCCCACCCATCCCTGATGAAGGAGTCTCGAGCTACCACGAACGTAGAGTGCGGCTAAGTGACGGAACGCGCCTGCTTCTCATCAGCCACGTCCATTCTATCGATAACCGGCCACTGCTTATCCGGCTCGCCTACAGCTCCGCCCCGATCGAGCGCGGGGTAGTGCAGTTCCTTGCGCTGCTGCTGCTGGCGGTGCCGCCTGCGCTTCTGCTTGCCGGGCTTGCCGGCTATCGCATGGCCTTCAAAGTGCTCCTCCCGTTAAAGAACATGGCGCTCCGCGCGGAAACCATTACCGCCAGTCATCTTGACCAGCGGCTTCCGGTCGAGAACCCCAACGACGAGCTGGGCCACATGGCACGGGTTCTGAATGATCTTCTCCAGCGGCTGCAAGACTCTTTCGACAATCTCAAGCGCTTTACCGCCGATGCATCTCACGAGTTGAGAACGCCGCTTGCCTCCATCCGAAGCGTGGGAGAAGTAGGCCTGCAGCGGTTGCACACAGCGAAAGAATATCGAGACACCATCGGGAGCATGTTGGAAGAAGTGACTCGGTTGACAGAAATGGTCGACGGCCTTCTTTCTATCTCCCGGGCCGATGCCGGCCAGGTCACTCTCCACAGAACAACCTTCAGCGCTTTAGATCTGGCTAAAGAGGTCGTGGCCCTTCTCGGCTTGCTCGCGGAAGAGAAGGGACAACACATCCAGATCGGGGGAGAAGCAAATCTCCTGGTGAATGCGGACCGTATGGTGCTGCAGCGCGGGCTGGCTAATATTGTTGAGAACGCCATCAAGCATGGGCCAAGTGCGAGCCGGATCTCCATCCATGTCGCAGGCACTGGGGATCATGTAGACATCTCCGTTGAGGACAGTGGGGAGACGATCCCGGAGGATCTCAGGCAGAAGGTCTTCGAACGATTCTTCAGAATCGACGCGTCTCGCTCGCGTGAGGCTGGAGGGAGCGGTCTCGGTCTGGCCATCGCGAAGTGGGCCATCGAGGCCAACGGCGGAACCATCAGCCTTCGCGCCGGGGACGATGGAGGAAATTGCTTTGTGATCCGGATTCCAGCCGTTGCGCAAGAAACAAAAGCTCCCGATTGAGTGATGCTACGTACAACGGGAGAGCTGCG
>Ga0182024_10022896_pt1 | contig 11228 bp, 13 predicted proteins | sample P32metaG_FD_120480 | JGI IMG/M metagenome (GOLD analysis project Ga0182024, IMG submission 120480) | Permafrost microbial communities from Stordalen Mire, Sweden - P3-2 metaG (Illumina Assembly) | ecosystem: Environmental > Terrestrial > Soil > Wetlands > Permafrost | place: Sweden: Stordalen... | reverse complement strand
AGTCAGAGATGGCGCCGAGAGTTAAAAGGGGACTCCGTCGTATAATCGTCAATTGACTACCGAGTCATTCGTCCTGAAGGGGGCCCTTTGTTACGCTGAGCTAGGGCGGCCTGGCTCAGCCGAAGGCGGGGTCCTGCACGGTCCCTGCCAGAGAAATCACTCCCAGGTAGAGGTGGAAGGCGTCGATGTAGTCGTTCTGGGTGAGCGTGACGACCCGGGGGCCCGCGTCCTTGACGAGAGGTATGAGCCTCGCCCTCGCCGCCTCTGAGGCTGTCGCGAACTCGACCTTGAAGGTGACCGGACTCGAGTACTTCAGGGGCTTGAAGTCCTTCCGCCTCTCGGCGGCCTTCTTGGCCCCCTCACGAATCATCAGCCTCGTCGTGCTCAGCGGGAGGCACCTCGCTACGTACTTGTCGATTCCGTACTTCACGACTACCCCCTCGATGTCGCCGTGGAGTTCTCTGCCCTGCTTCACCGCCTTGTCGTCGCCGGTTATCAGCCCAACAGGGACGCCATAGTATCCCGCTATCCCGGAGTTGATCCCGGCCTCTCCCACCCTCTTGCCGTTTATCCAGATGTTGTGGGTCATCCTCCCGTAGAAGGTGTGGTCCATGATGGACGCAGCGGTCCCCGCCATGGCGTGATACCCGACGTACATAGCAAGGTCGAAGGTCTTGTCGACCCCTTCCATCATGCAGAGCGGTTTCGTGGAGCCCGATATCAGCTCCGCCCTCGGGTCGAGGTCCTCGATCAAGACGTTCCGCATCCCGTTGTGCGAGTCGTTCACCACGGCCTTGTCAAATCCTCCCTCGAAGGCCCCTTCGATCGCTGCGTTGACCTCGTCCGTCATGACCTTCCTGAACCTCTCGTAGGCCGCCGTCCCCGGCTTCGTGTCGTCATGAGCCACGACGCCACTTACCCCCTCCATGTCGCAGGAGATGAAGAGCTTCACGCAGGTTAGTAGGACACCCCGACTAAAAAGCGATTACCTCTCCCGGCGTGACGCCCTGCTACGGAGATCCATATGAGGTGCCTCTCGGGGGCACGATGAACGGCACGATAAGGACCAGGTTCAATCTCTCGGAGGTGACGACGGACTCCGAGGGCGTAGCGCGGAGCTACCTCACGCTCGTGGGAGCCCTGAACCAGAGGGTCTTCTCGCTAATCCTATCGCTCCAGTCTGAGCTTGCCATGAGCTTTGTCGACACCCATCTCCAAGAAGCCAATGACCCCGATTATCAGCATCCAGAGCAAGATGTGAATCGGTGTAAAGAGCTGGATCAGCGACATTGAAAGCTCTACTCGCAGACCCTGATCTTTGTGATTATTACCTGCTCGGGAGTCGAGACCCTCACCATCGCCTCGCCGATCCCAAGGAGCATGAAGTCTGACAGGAAGTTGCCCCTCTTGTGCTCGTTGACCAGACCTGAAGCCAGCAGGAATGGCAGGTAGCCAAGAGAGGGAAAAGCGGCGGAAGAACAATTTTTTATGGCTCGAATTCGACCGCGAGGAAGGGATGCTCCATTAAAATCAAGAAAGTCTCAGTCTACAGCGTCAAACTCCCTGTAGCTGAGGGCAGTTACAATTGGTCTGGCGGAAAGTCGGTTACTGCGTTCGATTCAACCGTGGTATCGATTGAAACCGATGCGGGTATTACCGGATACGGAGAGTTCTGCCCGCTCGGGTCTGCATATCTTCCTGCCTTCCCAGAGGGAGCTCGTGCAGGAATCGCAAAGCTTGCGCCGTCCCTCATTGGCGTTGACCCAACGCAACTTTCTGCCCTCAACGAATTGATGGATCGCGAGTTACTCGGGCACCCGTACGTTAAATCCCCGCTAGACATGGCATGCTGGGATATCCTGGGGAAGGTTTCGGGGCTACCAATCTGTATTTTGATGGGTGGTCGTTTCGGGAAGGATGTGCCCCTCTATCGCGCGATCTCCCAAGGCCCTCCGGCAGAGATGGCGCGTAAGGTGGCTCTTTACGGCAAGGAGGGATACCAAAAGTTTCAGCTAAAAGTTGGCGGTGAGGTGAAGGATGACATTGAAAGAATTCGGGCCGTGGCTAAGGCAACACACCGAGGAGAAGTGGTGATCGCGGATGCCAACACGGGCTGGTTGACCCACGAAGCGTTAGAAGTCCTTAATGCGACGAGCGATCTGCAGTTCTACGTCGAACAACCATGCAAGACCTACGAGGAGTGTCTTTCGGTTCGCCAACGGACGAATCATCCCTTCATCCTGGATGAAGTAATTGATGGAGTTCTCCCACTTGTGCGAAGTTTTGGGGATTGCGCAGCAGATGTAGTCAACCTGAAAATATCGAAGGTGGGAGGATTAACCCGTGCGAAACAGATTCGCGACCTCTGTGTCGCGCTTGGGATTGCCTTGACGATTGAGGACACCTGGGGAAGCGACATCGGGACTGCCGCGATCGCCCACTTAGCACATAGTACGCCGCCGCGTTTTCTTTTCTCAACCACAGACTTCAACAGCTACGTCACTGTCAAAACCGCGGATGGAGCGCCTAAGAGAAGAAATGGTCGCTTCGCTGCGTCCACCGAACCCGGCCTCGGGATCATACCGATTGGGGAAGTTCTGGGAGAGCCGGTTGCAGAATATCTGGCATGATGCGGCACATACTTCTGTTCCCGTGAAGAAACATCTCTCGCTAAGTTCGGATCATGTCTTGTCGTCGTATATTTGGTGGTACCATGATTTTCTCGTTGCACCGGATATGTCCAGGTAGACGTGCTTTAGATTCACGTGCCTCACTGAAGCGCATGAATGAAAAACATCCGATTGAAAGATTGGATGCGACAAAACAAGCCTGTGCGTGGGAGCGGCCCGCTGCAAAACGCAGTGAAGGTGAGGAGGCGACTTTGTCTGACCAGACTCTCGGGAGGCTAGGATCCGGAGCTAGCTGATTCCAAGCGCCTTTGCCACCAGTTCGTAGGAACGCGCCCTGTCCTCATATCGATAGCAATTCGTCACGATGCCGATATCGGTCGTACCGAACTCTTCGGCAGCCTTCAAGATCCCCTTCCGCACGGTCGCAGGGTCCCCATCGATTGCCCTCTGGCTCATCCCCGCGAGATGCCGCCGCTGCTCGGCGGTGAGAGGATACTCAGCCGCCTCCTCTGGAGGCTGGATGCCAGGACCGATACCGAGCCCCAGGTAGCGGTCGGCCCGCATGAGCCGAAGGCTAGAGGCGACGAACAGCGCTTCCTCTGTTGTAGGAGCGCAGATTACTTGGAGCGTGACGTTCAGCTTCGGCTCAGAGAGTAAACGAGAGGGCTTGAAGAGCCTGCGATAGATCTCGGCAACCTTGGGCCCCACGTCCCCGGAGGTGCCGAAGAACTCAGCGAAGGCGAACGGCAGACCGAGGGCCGCTGCGAGCCTGGCGCTGTAATCGCTCGAGCCAAGGAGCCAGACCTCTGGGTGCGCCTCAGGCATGGGTCCAGGGAGGGGTCGGATTGAGCCAAAAGGATGGCCCGGCTCCGTGAAACCGTAAAGGTATCCCAGCAGGTCCACAATCTGAGTAGGGAATCCCTCGACGTCCATCTCCGGGCGGGGGTCTGACAGGGCCGCGGAGGTCAGACGGTCGCTGCCCGGAGCCCGACCGATCCCCAGGTCGATCCTGCCAGGATAGAAGCTGTTGAGAACGCTGAACTCCTCCGCGACCTTCAGCGCCGAGTAATGGGTGAGCATCACACCACCGCTGCCCACTCGGATGCGGGTGGTACGCGCGGCGATCTGGCCGATGAGTATCTCTGGGCTGGTGCCGGCGAAGGTGGGCGTGTTATGGTGCTCGGCGACCCAGTACCTGGCATAGCCGAGACCGTCCGCCAGCCGTGCCAAGTCAACGGATTCGCGGAGCGCTTCGGCGGCCGTCCCGCCGCGACGCAACGGGGACTGGTCGACGACGCTCAGGGTGATCTTCTTGTCGTTTGCGCCCATAGCGTCAGACATGATGCCTCGCTGTGGCTCTCTCCGTCAAGCTGAAGTTCCGCGCGTCGCGGAAGATCGATTGTTAAGAACCTTCAGGGACCTCTTTGATCTCGTCGGCGACGAGTCCGTGGGCCTTCTTATGGAGAGCCATGCACGCTCACAACGCCGGCTCATAGCGACCACGGTTGGAACGCAAAGTGGGGGTGGGACCGATGGGATTCGGGCAACCTATGGATTTCGAACTGGATCCGAGGCGCGTACGATGGGCCAGAGTGTTTCCTCGCTATGACTTATACAGAGACATAGGGATTCGGGGGCCGAAGTAGTTGCAGTACCAGATTATTCTAGGCACCATTTCAACTGTCCTCGTCCTAGTCGGCTATCTCACCTACTTCAAAGAAGCAATGTTCGGTGGGACAAAGTCACACGCGTTTTCCTGGCTCATCTGGGGAGTGATGAATGTACTCATCTTCTTTGCCTCAACCTCGAAGGGAGGCGGCGCTGGAGCATGGGCGTTGGGCGCGTCCGGAGCACTAAATTTCGTGATCTTCGGAATCGCGCTGTTCAAGGGTGAGAAAGAGATTACGCGCAGTGACGAAGTGTGTCTTCTCGCGGCACTTCTGGGCACAGCGTTCTGGGCGATAACTGCGAATCCGCTCTGGAGCGTCATAATAATAACCGGCGTTGATGGCATCGGCTTCATCCCCACATTCAGGAAAGCCTACAAGAAGCCCGCAGAAGAGAGCGTTACAATATTTGTCCTGAGCACCATATCGTATTTCATCTCTCTCTTCGCTCTGCAAACGATAAATCTGGTGACGTTCTTGTATCCAGCCTCGCTTCTAATTACGGACAGCCTCTTTGTCTTGCTGGTTCTCTACAGGAGAAGCAGTAGCCGACCCTCCTGACGTGGACCGCCTATGCGCATCCATCTAACCCATTGCAAGTGCTACCAGGAAATGAGGCGCCCCGATGGGATTCGAACCCTAGTTCTTGCGCCTAGGCGTCGGTGATTGGCTGGATGTGGATCTCTTCGCCGCGCTCGCCTAGTGCACAACCACAGCCCGCCGCGTGGCCGCCGCGCCTCATTCAATGGTTCCCGGTGCTCGCTCATCAGCCCGCTTCATCTGCGCAATTCTGGCGGGCTGAGCCTCATTTCTTCATTTCAGGTTCCGGAAGTTCGACGAGAACCAGCGACTTGCCCAAACCTAGGCCTCGATGAGGGCGACGTCACGGCGGCAGCAGGTATGCTTAAATTAGCTATGACCTATAGACTATGGAGATGTCCACGACGATCGAACTGAAGAGGAATACCGCGAGAATGCTGGAGGAGCTTAAGAGGAAGTACGGAGCGAAGAGCATGGACGAGACGGTAAAGCGCCTCATCAGTAAGGCCGAGAACATCCCCGACTCTATGTTCGGCTCCCATCCGGAGATGAAGCCGTTCACGCCCAAGGACGAGGCGGGGTCCCATGAGCTATGAGTATGTGATAGACTCCTACGCCTGGATCGAGTACTTCCGGGGCACGGGCGCAGGCAGCGCCGTTCGTCCCTACGTGGAAGGCGAAAGGGCCGCGACGTCGACCCTGACCATCGCCGAGCTCAAAGAGAAGTACCTCAGGGAGGAGTGGCGTTCGTTCGAACAGGATTTGGAGTTCGTCACCGCTCGGACGTTCGTCGCGCCGGTCGACCGTCAGATCGCGCTGCTGGCCGGCGAGCTGAATCACGAGCGCAAGAAGGCGGTCAAGGGCTGGGGCATGGCTGACTCGGTCGTCCTCGCCACCGCCAGGACGGTGTCGGCGAAGGTCGTGACCGGCGACCGGCACTTCGAGGGTCTCCCGGACGCAATCATCGTCTGAACGTATCTTCGATTCGAGGGTCGGAATCAAGAACCTCCCGACCCACCCCGGAGCCTTTTCCGCTACTCCGGACAAGCTGCTCGATGCAACGGCCTCTGGAACATATTCACGCCGCGCTGGAACAGTCTATTCAGAGACCTTTACCTTGGTCGCGGGCACCTGCTTTGGCGTCGAGATCCTTACCATCGCCTCGCCGATCCCGAGGAGCAAGAAGTCCGACACGAAGTTGCCCTTCTCGTACTCGTTGACCATGAATCTGAGCATCAGGTCGATGTCCTCCCCGTCGTTCAGCAGATGGCAGACCTTGATCGAGATGTTCTTCATCAGCCACCGGGAGAGCTGGGAAGGGCTTGTCGTCGCCACGATGACTCCCTGACCGTACTTCCTGTTCTCCATCACCATGCTGTCGAGGAACCCCTTGTAGTTGCCCTTGTCCGGTGCGACGTGGTGCGCCTCGTCGATTATGAGCAGCTGGCGCAGATAGTCCGCCGGACCTTCTCCTTCGCCAGGCGAGAGACGAAGTCTATGGTTCGCTCTGCACGAGTTCGGTGAGATGCAACCGACTTCTTCCTGCGACGAGCGAAGCTGGACGAATTCCCTAATCATGTTGCGAGAATGTCTTATTTTGCACCTGTGGGTTCGGAGCATCTTGCGGAGTTAGGACAGCTTTTGAACAATTCAGCTTAAAGTCCATTGCAAAGATTTTTTGTGAATCTTTGGCATTCTTGGGTTGTCTTTGGTAATCCTTCTATGTATCCTGCGTTAGCTGCTACAAAATGCAGCCGCTACATTTACATGTATGTTACTGCAATGGTAACATTATGTCCTCCTACTACGAGTTGTGGACAATATTAGGAAATTGGAAGTCTGAATTCTCCTCAAAAGACTTTGCCAGCGCATTTTCTAGTCCGGACCCTAGGAAAGTCCTATCGGACATGTCCAACAAAGGATTTTTGAAACGGATAGGGCGCGGAAGGTACAAGGTGGTAGACTCAGCTAGTTACGCGAGATCAAGAAACAACATTGACGAAGCTTATGATTTCCTGAGGAGGGCTAGACTCCCCTATGCCTTGACTGGGGCAGATGGGGTGTTCGTTTGGACCAGAGGCGGTTACAACGCAAATCGATTCTCCGGATCCTATCCAATCTACACGAGGATTCCAAAAGCCGAGATAAGCAACTGGGAGAGATTCCTTCGTGAAACCGGAAAGAAGTACACCATAGAAGGGAAGCCGGCTGAAACGATGTACGGCATTTACTACGTCCTTCTTCCAGAAGATGCAATCGAGTCGCGATCCGTCGACGGGCTGAGCGTAGAGCCATTGGAAAGAACTGTAGAGTTCTGCCTGCGCGAACCGTACACTTACGAGCCAGCGTTGGAGATGCTCGACAAGAAATACAATCTTGGTCTCGGCGCAAACTATGAAACTGCGGGCTTCACTGCTTGAGCGGCCCAAGTCTGATCGCCAGAGAAGATGAGATTCTCCGAACGCTAGAAGCGCTCTATCCGAAGAGGGACAAGTTCGCCCTCATAGGTGGGTATGCAGTCGACGCGTACTCGGCACTCCCGCGATACTCAGTCGATTGCGATATGGTCATTTCCAGTACAGAGACGCCTGGTTTTGCCGCCTTCTTCAAGAGTCAGGGATACGAAGACCCAGGAACCCTCTACAGCGATGAGCTACGGGGCCTTGAGATCATAAGATTCGAAAAGCCGGTGGGCGAGGACACAGTTTCCGTTGATCTCATGGTCGACGGAATCCGCTGTCGGCAAACCGAAGCGGTTTGGAAGGAGCGAGAGATTCGAGAATCCTCGCAGGAGAATCGGGTCGTGGGAGTAAATAGATCTGTCCAGTCGAGAGTGGCATCAAGAGAACTGCTAATCGCAATGAAGCTACATTCGGGTCGGAATACAGACCTCAGGGATGTAGTGATGCTCGCAGATTCAGCGAATTGGAGTCTTGTTGCGCGCGAAGCAAACAGGGGCCTTCAGGAAAAAGTGGTATCTCAACTTGTTATTGCTTCCGAGAAGATGGGTGAGCCAAATTTCGAAGCGCGGCTGAAATCCTCATTCGGCCTGAAGAGCAGCGGACACGGGAGAATTGAAGCGACCATTAGGCAGGTCAACCGCGTCCTTGCAGAGATACGCTAAGACCTCCGTATAAACGATGATCCAGGCGGCAGCACCTCATTGCGACACAGAAATCCTGCGATACTTTAGCTACCGGTCGTCCAAATCGAGACCTCAGAATAGCTAGCTTGAAAATCGGACTGCCGAACTGCTGTTGGTGCCGAACCGGTCTATTCAGAGACCTTCACCTTGGTCTTCGGGACGTGCTCTGGCGTCGAAACGCGCACCATGGCTTCGCCCATATTGAGCTCCATGAAATACGACCTGAACAGGTCCCATTCGTCCTCGTTCACCATCAGCCTGAGCATCAGATTGATGTCCTCACCGTCGTTCAAGAGATGACTGACCAAGATGGAGGCGTTCCTGAGGAGAGACATCGACAGCTGGGCAGGGCTCGTCGTCGCCACCAAGATCCCCTGCCCGTATTTCCTGTTCTCTATCATGATAGAATCGAGGAAGCTCGTGTAGTCCCGCCTGTCGGGCGCGATGTGATGAGCTTCATCGACGATCAGGAGCTGACGCAGGTCATCGGACACACCCTTCTCCTTCGCCATGTGATAGAGGCGTTTGATCACGATCTGAGACACGAGGTTTTTGGGTTGCTCGAACCTGAGCGCAGAGAGCTCGATGACATGGATCCCAGGGCCAAAGAAGGTCTCGAAAGAGAGAGATTCCTCAGAGTCGAACACCATCCTGGAAGCGCCGACGGTAAGCGGTCTCAGCCTCGAGATGACAGACTCGCGCGATTCGATCAGTCCCTGATACGCCTGAGGCTCGTGGTACTCACGGACAATCTTCATCAGGTCGGTGATGCGCGGAATCTTGCCCTTCGGCGTGGCTTCGAGAAGTTTCTGCACGCAGTTGCCCAAGATCTTCTCCTGCGAGGCCGTGAGCGAACGACCTTCAGGGAATGAAACCTGGACATAATGCGATAGCATATCGATCGCGCTTTCGACCACTTCATCGTCTGCCCATCCGTGGTCGGCTTCGAGAAGTGAAATGGGGAGGTTCTCGCCGGGGGTATAGACCGTGCAGTATGGGAGGTTAGAAAGTGCCTTCGCATGCTCTCCGGTCCTGTCAAGAATCACGACGGCGACACCGGTGTTACCCAGATTTCTTGCGATCAGTGCTATGTCGTGAGACTTACCGACGCCGGGCGTTCCCACAATCACGGCCCCACGAGCGAACCAAGACGGCTCGAGAGTGAATGGCTTCCTCTGGTCATATTGCCCTATCGTAGTCCCCAGGACGAATGATTCGGAGATGCGTTGCGCCATGGCGCATAAGTCGTAAGGATGATATGAGCACCACGCGTCACCGTGAATCACCACAAGGCCCCCCATCAGCACTGGCGTGGCGGCGCTCTAGGCGAGAGATAGTTTCATCTTCAACTCGAGCGCCTCGTTGAGAGCCTCTTCTGAGAGGGTCTCCGGACTCCGTTCGGCCGCCCTCGGGATGCGGTTTAGGAGCTTCTCTTCCAGCGCGTCGAGCGCTTTCCCGATTTCCCTTGCTTTCGCCGGATCCACGCATCGATCACCCTGTCCGCCCACTCGCTTCTCTTCTTGGGGTCGTCGAGGACACGCCTTTCGAAACTCTTCCAGTCCTCTTCGGTGTACTCGTCACCCATCATTCAGGGATTAAGGCGGACCAGCGATATAAGCGTCGCCGATGCCGCTGCAGATTCTCACTCCCCCGCTGCGCTATCGCAGTGCGAGCTTCATCTTGAGTTCCAGCACCACGTCGAGCGTCTCCAGCTCTTCCCAGAGGTTCTCCGGACCCCGGACGGCAGCCTGAGGGATTCTCTCGATGAGGGATTTCTCTACTTACTTGAGCGTCGCTTCGGGCCTGGCGACGTCCTCCTGGGATGCCAACCCGAGAGCACCTTATCGAGCCACTCCGCCGCGTACCCGGGATCCTTGAGCTTCTCCTGGTGAGCGCCCCATTCTTCCTGCGACAGCGGCTCGCGCATCATCTTGGAATAGTTCCTGGCCCACTTCGACCGTGGGGAGACGCCCCGCACTTTGAACACGTGCGCATCCAGCGCCTTGTTCAGCCATTCCTTCCTCTTTCGTTCTGAGGGCTCTCGCGTCATTCAAGTCGCAGAAAGAAAGAGATTGACCGGCGATATAAGCGTCACCGACGCGGCTGCAAACTCTTACGAGGTTGGTTTCCACCTGGTGAAAACTATCACTTCTGGGAGCTCGGGCCTTCTGCCTCATTCACGGCCAGCTGGTTCAGCTTATTCCTCATAGACTGCGGGTTCAGCCTGTAGATCCGGTCCTTTTTCTCGAGCGAGAGTCCGTTGGAGGCAAGGAATTCCCGGGCGAGCTTCAAGGCTCTCGGGTTGGTAAGCGGCTTGTCGACGAACCCGATAACCCAGCCCCTGGGGTCCGTCCAGTCATCGACGACCTTCCCATCTATATCGACGACTAGGAAGTGTTTGCTCCTGACCTTGCCCGTTGATGCGCTGCGATAAGGTGAGAAATAAACAGTCAACGGGCGCCTGACATTCCGCCAGTGCTCGGCGTCAGCGGCATAGAGGCGGTCGGACTTCATGGCCATCTTCTCGAATGTCTTCTTGTCTAGCAAGAAAATCTTGTCAAAGTCTATCTCGTATCTCCGGCCGGAATTAGGTTCTCCTTCAACGAGCTTCAAAATCATACGCTTCAGCTCCTCCACATCATCGGGGTTTTCCAGTTTTCCGATGAATGCGTCCCCATAGCTAGATTCAAGGGCCCCATTGTCACTAAACGCCAAGTATCCGAAGGCTCTTACCTTGCCAGACTTATGGTCGACCTTCACTCCGGCATAAACCTGGGTTAGACGTCGTACTCTCAATTGTTTCACTATACTTTGGTTTTCCAAATAAGGATGGGGTAAAAAAAGAGTGGAGAGGGAGGAGTTATTTCCCTATCTTGTTTTGTAGTTCGTCATACCGGTAGCTTTGGACGATTGGGTTGAAGAGTGGTATTCTGGATGCTGAGGTGGAGTCGATCCGGGTGACTTTCGGCTTGGAAGTGAGGGGATAGATTTGTGCGTCGAATCCAATTTCTCGTATGAGGTCTTGGTAGAACGCGGCGTTGGGGATGCTGGATATCTCTGCGTAGTTCCTCTTCTTGTGCACGTATCCATCCGAGTCTGCGATTCCCTGAAGAAAAGCGACGACGAATTCCCGAGGTGAGTCATAGATCCATTCCATGTTCACCGGGTTCGTACTCGTTCTCTCTCCTTCCTTCAGCCCTAGGCAGACCCTGACGATCCACGCGATGAGGTTGCTGTGCTCCGAGT
>Ga0182024_10022895_pt1 | contig 11229 bp, 17 predicted proteins | sample P32metaG_FD_120480 | JGI IMG/M metagenome (GOLD analysis project Ga0182024, IMG submission 120480) | Permafrost microbial communities from Stordalen Mire, Sweden - P3-2 metaG (Illumina Assembly) | ecosystem: Environmental > Terrestrial > Soil > Wetlands > Permafrost | place: Sweden: Stordalen... | reverse complement strand
GCGTCGTCCACCTGGTGCGCAACACGCTGCGCTACACCTCCCGCGCTCACTGGCAGAAGATCACCACCGACCTTCGGACCGTCTACACCGCCCCGACGCTCGACGCCGCCACTGAGCGATTCGGTGAGTTCGAAGAGAAATGGGGGGCCAAGTACCCGGCCGTCATCTCGCTCTGGCGGGACGCCTGGGAGGAGTTCATTCCGTTCCTCTCCTTCCCGGCCGAGATCCGCTCGATGATCTACACAACCAATGCCATCGAGTCGCTGAACGCCCGGTTCCGCCGATCGACCCGGATCCGGGGCCACTTTCCTACCGAGGCCTCGGCGGTCAAGGTCCTCTACCTCACCATCAAGTCGCGAGATACCAGAGGAGGCAACGCCGTCAGGCGTGTGAAAAACTGGAAGCAAGTGCTCAACACACTCGTGCTTCACTACGGCAGTCGCATCAACAACTGAGACCGGTGATCATGCCGCTTACACAGAAAATCGGACAGACCCCCGGCAGAGGATCTTCTCCGCCTTCGTTCGGAACTGCCCACCCCACAACACCGGCGCGTCACAGTGGGTCCTCTGGCCACGCCGACGAGGCTCGGGGTCGGTGACCATGCGGAAGCACCGGCGGGAAGGAGCGTGAAGCACTCGGCGTAGTGGGTGGCCATGGGCGATAGCCTTTCGCCGCACCAGCGGTCGAGGCGCAATGCCCAGTTGAAATGAGAAAGAGTCGCGGCTAGACCGGACAAGTGACAGCAAGACAAAATCTGAGCGAAAGGGGTCAGCTATGAAGTTCGTAGTGACATGGAGGACTCGGAGCGGCGCGTCGGCCGCAGACAATGAAGCGGCTGCAGCCCGTGTTCTTCAAGTCTTCGGGAAGTGGACGCCGCCATCCGACGAGACATTTCATCAGTTCTTGGGTCGGCTGGATGGAACCGGCGGTTTTGCAGTTGTAGAGACCGACAATCCAGACTCCCTTGCAGAAGCCCCGGCGAAGTTCGGCACTTATTTGGACTTCGAGATCATCCCGGTGAACGATGTCGCCGAGACCACTCGCGTGCTCGGTGAAGGAGTGGAGTTCCGCAAATCGGTGTAGAGACCTCGATCGCAGGTCACCAGGGACGTAACACCTGACGGCGGCTTGGGGCTGCCGGGATAGCCTCGGCGGCATGGCCGGACGTAAGAACTTCCGCAGGTTGGGGCTCGCTGTCGCCGTCACCTTCGCGGCCACGCCAGGCGTTGTTCTCGGCACCGCCTCGGGAGCCCAGACTGTGAAGCAGGGCTACGCCTACGCTGCCCTCTGCGGCGAACAGATCCGGTCCGGTAAGCCGGTCACGGCTAAGACCCTCTCAAACTGTGCCCACAGCATCAACCCCACCACTTCCTACCGCTGTCCGAACGGTCACAAGGGAGTCTTGACGAAGCTCGAGCCGTCGGGCCAGACCGTTGACCTCCACGTCGGCAAGAAGCCGGTCTATTTTCCGAAGCTCTTCACCGAGCGCCGGGTCTTCAAGGACTGCTGATGACTGCCGGGCTCTCCGTCCGGTGCGTCAGCCTGTCCCCATGACCATCACTCGCGTCCACCCGGTAGATCTTCCCCCTTGGTGCGAAAATCGACCGCGCCACACCACCGGCTCGTCGCAGAAGGTCGGCTGTCCATGCCTTAGCGCTCGGGATCTGTGACCATGCAGAAGCAGCGACCGGCTAGGAGGGTGAACCCATCGGCGTAGTGGGGCACCTGACCAGTGTGCCAGCCGGGTTGATCCGTCACCCGGGACGGCACATTTGCCGGGCTGGTGCCTACCGGGATTCGGAACCCCGCCTAGGCCACCCGACAGCAACCCGGAGCAAACGCCGATGCCCCCGGACGGCGCGAAGGTGGTTTCGTGGGAAGGAACGAAGCCATGGCGAGATACGGCGAGCGGACGAGCCCGGATCACCTCGACGGACGCGAGCAGTCCCTGAGTCAGGCATGGGTGAGCCACTGGCGAAGAGAGCACTCGGAGCGAGACCTGCACCTGATGTTCGTCGCCACTCCAACCAGACGCTTAGGGCTTGAACGCGAATCCGACGTACGGCGAGCGAGCTGAGTCGGTCTCCGAATGACGAGTGTCGCAAAGTCCGGTGAGGTCCACGGCCAGTCCCCGACGACGACCTCGGAAGCCGAGACCGAGGTGCTCAAGCTCTGGGCGAGGGGCGTCGCCGAGGTCGACTGGCTCATGGCCGCGGAAATGTCCGACCTCCCTCGCTTCGAGGACCTCGTCCGCCGCCCTCAATGGATGGCCCGAGCGGCTTGCCGGGGCAATCCTGCGCCGTTCTTCGCCCGGGCCAAGCGGGCGGCGCAGGCCCTCTGCTCCGAGTGTCCGGTACGAGCCGAGTGCCTCGACTTCGCGATGGCGGCCGGCCAGGAACTCAAAGGCTGTTGGGGCGGGATGAGCGAGCGGCAGCGATTGCAGTTACGGAGCAGGCGACGGGCAGTGGCGTAATGATCATGCTCATTGCGATCAGCTGGCGTAATCAGGGCGGAGGCATCGCCACATTTGAATACCGGGATGGAGCGACTACCTCCCAACCGATGAGTCAGACTGGCGCCCGGGTTGCCGCGGATCAGGCCTTCGGCCACGATCAAGCGTTGGTCGAGTTGGACGGAGGGTATCGCTGGACGAAGTTGCCCATGGCCAGACGATCACGCCTCGTGGCTGCCTTTGCGTTTAGTCGGGGACACCGTCTACGCCCCTGAGCGCGCGGCCTCTTCCTTGGCCGAGTTGGCGCTTAGCCCTGGTCAGTCCAATGTGCAACGGCGCCTCGACCAATTATCGAAGAAGGCCGAGCGCAGCGAGTTGGGCACCGTGGGGCTGGCCCGGCCGAGCCGCGGCAGTATCTCCCGACGGGAGTATTCCGGGTCGTAAGTGGCAGAAAAACGCTCCTCTTGGTGTTGTAATCCCGCCCACCAGCTCCTCCAGAACATCAGCTGGGCACTGCCCCAGACGCACACAACGGTCGCTGATCTTGATCGCACCTAAGACGCAGCGCCCAGCGAGCGTGATGCACCAGGAAACCGCTGCTCTTTAGAATGGTGGTTATGAGCGCGTCCACTACCGAAGCCGAAATCCGGAGGGCCCGAAATGCCCTTCGGGGCGCCCTTCGGCGAGCCCTCGTAAGTACCGATGCCGACGTTCGGGTCTTGGCCGAGGCACTTGCGGACCTTGCCCAGGGCGTCGAACACCTTGCCACCGAAGTGGCCCGGCACGAGTGCCAAATCAGCCGAACGGATACTCATGCCTGCAGGTAGTAGGAGGGATGGGCCGTCAATCGGGTCACTTTCCGCATCCCCCTTGTCTCGTACTACACCGATCCCCGGCAGGGGTGCCTCGTACACGGCGGCACTGAGGCCGGCGACGTTTACGTCGAGATTGACGAGGGCTTGGACTCCGGTGTTATGCCCCTCCAACAGCAACCCCGGCAGAAGATGCCCTGGCCCGACCTGATCGCCTGGTCATATGGAGCCACGGGCCACGGTTGCCAGCCTGAGCCGGGATGTCCTCACCGAAGCCCACTGTGACGGGCCTGACGTTTACCTGATCGTTCCCGACAACGGGACCGGCCGGGCGACCGCCAAGGACACCATGGGCGAGCGGCGGTCTGTCGCAGGTGAACGACCTTCGTCTTCTTGGCCAACTCGCCAAGGGCTTCTGCGAGGACAAGATCCGACCGTCCGTGGCGTGCTGGTACCTCAAAGCTGCGGGCGGCGAGGCCATGGCCGCCCCGGCGCATCAGTTCGGCGGTGCTGGCCCCGGTAGCGGCCGCCAGGGTGACCCCAGTGTGTCGAAGATCGTGAAAGTGCAGATCGGACCGTCCAATAGCACCCGAGTCGTGTGGGAAATCGTGTCCGTGTGGCTGCTCGGCCCTGAGCCGTCGGAGAACCCAGATCTCCGGCAAGTTCTGAGTGGCGTCCACAACCGAGCTGGGGCAAACCCATAAGCCGCGAATAGACCGCTCTCTGGAATCAGCAGCACGTTACGGCCTCTCGATATAGGGCTCTGCTGATTGGGACCTTTGCCCCTACCGCTCATGTCCATGCAGGGCGGAAGCTGGAGGACGTGGGATCCGAGTGAAGCTTACCGAACAGCCCAACAGCGATGAGTTGGCGCCGCACAAACGCCGCTTAGCCTCAGAACGCCACACGGAGCTTGAGACATTGTCGATCCTGGACACGCTCCAAATGTCGGCACCCGTGGGATTGGGCTACGTCGACTGCGACTTCAGAATCATTCGTGTGAACTCAATCCTTGCCGCCGTGAATGGCGGCAAGGTGGTGGATCAGATCGGTCGGACTGTTGCCGAGGTGCTTCCCGAGTTGTGGCCCCAACTCGAGCCCATGTACCAGCGGGTGTTGGACACCGCCCAGACCGTAATCGGGGACGACGTCGCTGGTGAGATGGCTGGCGATCCCGGTCACGTTCACAACTGGCAGACCAGCCTCTATCCGGTGATGGTTGACGGTGAGATCACTGGTATCGGGATCGTCGCGGTCGACATCACCGACCAGAGGCGAGTGGAGCGAAGCCGGGCGGAGCGCACGCGGAGCCTGTTGGCGGCACTCACGGCCTTGACGGAGGTGCGCGATCCCTATACAGCGGGCCACAGAGACCGGGTCGCCGAGATCGCAGTAGCCATCGCCCGCGAGCTTGGATGTGATCCGAGCATTATCGAAGACGTCGACCTCGGAGCAAGAATCCATGATCTTGGCAAAGCAGTGATACCGACCGAGGTCCTCTCTCGCCCCGGCAGGCTCGACGAGGCTGAAATGAACCTGGTTCGTCGACATGCCCAAGCAGGCTTCGACATCTTGCAAAAAGTCCATTTTCCCGCATCGGTGGCGGATATCGTTCTCCAGCACCATGAGCGCCTCGATGGGTCCGGGTATCCGAACCATCTGCTGGGGAGTGAGATATGCATTGGTGCGCGTATCGTCGCCGTAGCGGATGTCGTGGAGGCGATGGTCTCCCACCGGCCCTATCGGGCCGCGCTGGGCTGGCAAGCGGCCATGACGGAAATCCAAGAAGGTGCGGGACGGCTCTATGACCGTGACGTTGTTGACGTCTGCGTTCGGCTGTTTCGAGCGGGTCGAATCGAGATTGAATCTGAGGGTTCATCAAGGAGCGCGAGCTTGGTGGCTGAAAATGATGGCCGGCCGAAGACGCTCTCGCCCAAGGACCTCGAGGATGTGGAGTCTCTCCACCAGACGATAGAGGACACGGAGGCGCAGATCGCTTTAGCTGAGGCCGAATCGTCGTCGTGGGAGTTCTGGGAGGATCTCAGGGACCTGCTCCGGGAAGCGAAAGCGAAGCTCGACGAGATCGTTCCACCGTCGACGGAGCCGCCTTCGTCTTGAGGAGACCCTAAGTTGCGCTCAGGCCCCGTGAGCGGTCGCGTCCGTAATCGGATCAAGGGGGCTGTCGCCGGATACCGAACTCACCGGGGATACTTCGGTGTCAACTCGTCGGCATGAACCTCGCAGGCATTCACTCGGTAGATGTCTTCGCCACGGGTCCGGGCCGCCCGCGCTACGGCGAGCCACTCGCCCTACGCGGTCCATCCAGGGTCACGTCCCAAGAACGCCACGAGCCTCGTAGCGGCATCGGCGTCCTCGGGCACCAGAACTGCTGGACCGAACATCCCCGAGGCTCTCAACCGTTTATCGTTCGGTCGCACCACCTCGAACGAGACCTCGCACTGCTCGGGGTCGAGCTGTGGGTCAGCATTGACCGCTCGTGCCAGATCCCAGGTGTGTACCAACACGTCAGTCGTCAGCACTGGCAACAAGCGGTTGAGGTCAACCCCCGAATCTGACCCCTCGGTGGAGGCCCTTTCCAGCGCCGAGATGATGGCTGGCACGGTGACGGCCCAGCGGGCTCCTGGATCACGCTTCGGACGATCAGGTTTGAGCCCCAGCGGACGAAGCAGCAGGGCGTCGTGAAAGCCTATGACATGCTCGGCGACCCCCCGGGCGTCCCACTCATTGCACGGTGACGCGTTGTCCCAGCGACCGTCTGACTGTTGGACAACAACCGAGAACCCCTCGCACGCGTGGCGGTGCCGGTCGACTATCTCACGCATGTTTCCACTCTAGTGACGGGAGCGCATACTGGGTGAGTCGGTAGTTGGTCAGTTTGAAGAGGGGTGTTGATGGCAGAAGGCGCGGCCTTCGATGACGCGCCAACCGCTGGTGCCATCGACCCACGCAAGAGTCCTCTCTCGGTCGCCAGCGCGGTCTGTTGGGATCGTCAGCTCGCTCAAGCACCCAGGGTGCTCACAGACCACGCTGTGCTTGGTGCCCACACTCGCCATGTCTAGTCCTTCGGTCGCTTGAAACAGAGAAAAACATCCTCCCCAGTGTGGATTTGACCCGCAAGCTCCCAGCCGTCCCGACCGAAGTGGTTAAGAACGGACTGCATCTGGCGGTCGAAGCTCAGTTCGCGAGGGGGCGACGACTTATTGAACGAGACGACCTTATATTCCCACTGCACCATGGCCCCCACCGTACCCAGTAAGCCGTTCCCGGATGGCCTGCATATGTCTGATCTGAGTGGCCCCATCCAGACGCCCCTGCCGCCAGAACCAGTCCGACCGAGATCACAAGCAAGGAGGTGTCGCCGAGCCTCAATCTGTGGCGCGAACGGGTGGGGCCGCTTCGAATCCGTCCCCGTGCTCGTTGCACAGCCACCGTCTACACTGCACCGGTGAACGTTGAGAGTGGAACGTGTCCGGATTGCCAACAACGGGCGCTGACCCTGGTACCAGAACGCAGGATTCCAATCGTTCGGCTGACTCAATACGAATGCCGCTCTGTCGGCTGCTGGTACTTCGTCGCAGGTCCCGCGATCTGATTCAACCGGCGACCGTCTGCTGAAGCTGATCCGCCGCACAGCTTCGAGCCCGGCTCGGTAGTCCTCGCATGACTCAACCTTGAAGACCTTCCCCGGTATCCGTTCGGAAGCGCCCGCGCCATCCAGCGTGACGTAGATCCTCGGCCCCGTCCGGGAACCTCGTCAGTTCTTCGGGTCGCCGCGTCAACGGCCTCTTCGCACTCTGGGTTTGTTGGCGTATCCATGACGGAACCTGGCATTGCCACCGTGCCCGAAGGTGGGTTGGCCGAGGTCGTAGGGCCAGGCCTCTCGCTCGATCTAGATGGTAAGAGGCCAGGCTATTGGTGGTCGATGGGGTTGCAGTTCGCGCATGGGTCAGAGCCCTCGGAATCGCCCGTTGCTATCGCCGGTCTCAGAGATCGTGTCGAGTAAGGGTTCTGATTCGTCTCCCCACCTCCTGGTAGTCCGGCTCATGTACGGTCGGGACGACCTGGGATCAGTTCCCTGGCTCAGAAAGGCGGATGGACAATGACCGGTTCGACGGGAAAGGTTCGCAATCCGTGGGGGGTGATAGGCCTCTCGATCATCACACTCGGTATCTACGCGCTCTACTGGCAGTACGCGACGTTTAAGGAGATGAAAGAGTATTCGGGCGAGGGCATCGGCGGCGGCTTGGGTCTGTTGTTCGCCATTCTGCTGGGAGTAGTAAACATCTTCATGATGCCGGCGGAGGTGGGGAACCTCTATGCGGCCTCCGGTCAGCCGAAACCAGTGCGGGGACCGACGGGGTTCTGGGTGCTGATTCCGATAGTGGGCGGGATCATCTGGGTGATCAAGACCCAGGGAGCGTTGAGCCGCTTCTGGGGCAAGGAGGAACAGGCTTAACGCTTCCCTCCCGGTAGCCTTCGGGCCAGAGATGACCCACACGGGTCCGGGACGGCTGGGGGGCGGTACGGAATGGCGGCACGATCAAGAACCACACCCGCTTTCATCGGACGGTCGCCGACCTCCTCCGAGGTGACTACAAGCAGTCGGAGAAGCGCAAGGTCCTCCTCCCTCTGACCGTCCTCCGCCGGCTCGACTGCGTCTTAGGCCGCCGTCTTGGATCGGGCTCAGAAGTGCAAAGGCCAAGTCGAGAGGACCCTTACCTTGCCCCGCTGCACAACATAAGGAGATTGTACGGTGAGACTGAAGATGGCGTTGGTTCTGGTGGTAGTGGTCGGGCTGCTCGGAACGGCCGGTTCGACTGGGGCTAGAGCCTCATCCCCAAAACACTCGGAGAGCGCTACGACAGCGCACAGTACGCCTGTGGCATCGCCAGCCGTCAAACCCTGCAAATCGTCTCTGACGAAACTCCTCAAGGGGCAGAAGACAAACGTGAGCAACTATCTATTCGCTCCGGCCACCGGGGCGACAACCCCGCAAGCAGCTATTAGGAAAGTTGTCGGCTCGGAGAACGGCCGAGGGCTGATAGCTATGTGCCCGTATATCACCAGCGAGATGGTGCTCGATGTCCTAGATACCGCGGTGCTCTTTACGGGTGGAGCGACTCCGCCAGAGATGGTCAGGATTCTGCTGGATGGTGCGGGCGTTCCTGCGGAGACGGTGACTATAAACGAGCTTCGCTGCACCGCGTCAGAGTGCTCTGCCAAGGTGACCTCCTCGTTGTCAACCTCTGGCAGCATCAGCAAAAGCACGGAGGACGTGCAAGCAACGAAGTACAGGTCCGGTTGGTTCGTCAGCCAGTATGAACTTGCCAGTGCCTCCGCTTCTAGTTCATCGAGCGCCAACAACGCGCAGTCTTGAGCCGGCCGCGACCGGCCCAGGGCGAGAGAACCACAACGACGCAGCTACGCCGCCGAGGTCCGAGTCGGGAAGTTCACACCCCACTGCCGCTGTGGACTGGGACCACGGCGATCTGCGCCCGGACGCAATCCCTCCGACCCATCCGCCCGTAATACCGTCTGCAGGCAGCACGGTGCGGCCTCAACGGAGGTTGATGGTGCCATGACAAAGAAGATCCTTGTTCTCTCATCCCTCGGAGTTGCGGCCGCTATCACTGCCGGCGCGCTGGTCGCGACATCCTCCGGCGGATCTCACAGTGCGGTCGGTCCCAGCCACGGGAGCGTCGCATTGCACCATGCAGCGAAGCACCTCACGACGAAATCGACTGTCTTGCCCTCCACGGCGTCCACTACCGGCTCGGTCACGACCCCTACCAGCAAGATTGCCCCGGTCACCTCACCAACCACAGTGCCCCGATCGACGGGATCGAACTCGTCGGGTGCAAAACCAGGGTCCGCTGCGCCTCCGCCCACCGCCCCATCGAGCGCCGCTGTCGTGCCCACAACGGCTGCCGCCTCGCCGTCGCCGGCGCCTCTGACGACGCCCTCGCCCCCACCGACGACAACGCCGCCCCCACCGACGACAACGCCGCCACCACCGACGACCGCTCCACCGCCGACAACGACCAGTCCCTGTTCCATCCCGCAGGGAAATGGAGGCGACGGCGATGGGGACAATAACGGCGGACCGAGCGATGGCGACGGCTGTCGGTGAACCGACTGCCTTCGGTGATTTGAGCTGGACAGCCCTCGTTGTCCTCGGGCGTTAGAAATGCGAAGGAGCCAACGAACACTGATCTCCTTCACCGTGGGCACGATGTTGTGCTTCGGAACCACGGCGTCCACCGTCAGCCTGCTGATCGATGGGCATGCGGTCAAGTCAAGTCCCGCGCCTCACTCGCCGGGCGCCTTTGGCTGGCTGGTTCCCCGACCGGCTCCGTCCAACTGGAAGCAGCTCTCCCTTCCGAGCGGAGCAGCTGGGCTTTCTTATCCTTCGGAGTTTCACCCAGTAAAAGGGGATCTCGGTACGGTTTCGGTCGCAGTCATCGAGCACGGCTCTTATCTCGCGTACTTAAACGCGACTCCGCAGGAGGGAGATGAACGGCTAATTGGGTGGGCGCGCTTTCGTGTCAGCCACCTGCTCGACGACGACGCGATTTCTGTGCACGAGGACGCGTCGGTGGAAGATCGGCTATTTCCTGGGGGACACGGGTCATGCGTGATCGACGACTATGTGACCAAGGTCGGGCGTCACCATTTCCGCGAGATCGCCTGCATTGTTGGCGGTGAGCGACATGTAAGCGTTGTGATCGCCGCGGCTCCTCCATCGGATTGGGCCCGGTTCGGGGAAACGTTCGAGCGAGCCATTGCGTCGTTCGACGTCCGCTGAATGTTGGCCCAGTCCCCGAAGATTCCTTTGCTCTCTTCCGAGAGGGAGGCATGCGCAATCTCATAACCCATTGGGGAACCGGATCGATTCCGGCGCCACGAGTGGTGAGCCGACGTCGAGTTGGATCTGCGAGTGGGCGTTAAGAGGGATGTTCCGTGGGTCGCCCGTCCATTGCTGGCCGTCGTAGAACGCAGTAACCGGACCTTTGGCAGGCCCTACGTTGTCCGCCCCAAGCGACTCCCCCCAGATGTCGAAGAACTGCCCGAGATGGTAGGTGGTCGTGATCGGCGACTCGACATGGATGATGCCGTCGGCTGCATGTGTGTGGAGCCAGTAGAAGCACGAACCTGCCCCGATGAACGGGCCCTCGGGAGTTGGCTGGGCCGGTGGATCTGCAATTCCCACGGCGGCCGGCACCTCTTGGGCGACTCCGTTCACGAAAACGGTGAGGTGGATGTGGATGTGAGACGCGATCTGCTCGCCACCTGAGCATTGAATTCCGTCGATGGGCTGGCCCGTGTCATGGGCGGCGCGAGCACCGGTCCAGGCGGGACGGGGACGTCCGCGGGACCAGATGGGCCGGGCGATCCCGGAGACTTCAAACTGCCGAGCGCGGCGAGCAGCCCCAGTCGGAGCGCTGTTTCGGGCGGCGTTCTGCTGGTTGCCTGTCCGGCGCTTCCTCCGCTCAGGCCGGCTCCAAGGCCGATGGAGGCGGCGAGCGCCACGATGGAACCCCCCGCCCACGCCCGTTGGCGTCGCCGTTTGGCCGCTAGTTCTTCGACGGCGGCGGACTGCCGCCGTGGTCCTTGTCTCCGCACAGTCTTGGTTCTGCAGCTCCTGGCCATCGCGTATCTACCTCAGGTCCCTTCGCTCCGTCGCCTTCAGTAGCCGTAGATGTTGCGGGCCGGGGTGGGGGTGGAAGAGGCGCTCCCAGCGGAGGACGCGATGCGGTTGGTGGGGGTCCCGCGGGTGGCTACGAAAAAGTTCTGCACGCCTTGGCCGGTGACGTGGCCGGGACTGTCCTCGACGAAGGTGTAGAGGAAGTGACCGTTGTAGGTCACCTGGTGTCCATTGGAGGTGTCCACCACTCTGAGGGTGCCGGTGGCACTATTTGCGGTCGGTGCGTTGGCATGGGG
>Ga0182024_10022894_pt1 | contig 11229 bp, 9 predicted proteins | sample P32metaG_FD_120480 | JGI IMG/M metagenome (GOLD analysis project Ga0182024, IMG submission 120480) | Permafrost microbial communities from Stordalen Mire, Sweden - P3-2 metaG (Illumina Assembly) | ecosystem: Environmental > Terrestrial > Soil > Wetlands > Permafrost | place: Sweden: Stordalen... | reverse complement strand
CGACCATGCCGACGTTTTGCTGCGCGATGGGCACGCGTTTCGTTGCTACTGCACGCCGGAGCGTTTGGAGGAAATGCGCGCGGAGCAAACGGCGAATAAGCTTGCGCCGCGTTACGACGGGCGTTGTTTGGATGCGACGAATGCGGCGGGCCGGCCCTCCGTCGTCCGCATGAAAGTTCCCGATCATGGGAACGTTGCCGTGAACGATCTCTTGCGCGGGCCGATATCCTTTGAATGGTCTTCGGTCGATATGCAGGTGTTGCTCAAGTCCGACGGCTGGCCCACGTATCATCTCGCCAACGTCGTCGACGATCATCTCATGGGCATCACGCATGTGATGCGCGGGGAAGAATGGCTCTCTTCCGCTCCCAAACATGTTTTGTTGTATCGATACTTCGGTTGGGATATGCCGGAGTTATGCCATTTGCCGCTCCTACGTAATGCGGACCACAGCAAGCTTTCCAAGCGTAAGAATCCGACGAGCATTTTCTTTTATCGTCGCATGGGCTATTTGCCCGAAGCGTTGCTGAACTTTCTCGGCAATTTGGCCAACGCGCCGCAGGAAGGCGAGGAACTCTTGGATCTCGCGCAGCTCGTCGCCGCTTTCGACCTCAAGCGCATTCCCATAGGCGGCCCGGTCTTCGACGTTGCTAAGCTCGACTGGCTAAACGGGCGCTATCTGCGTGAGAAAAACGACGAACGCGGCTTTATCGATCAGGTTCGTCGTTGGACGTTTAACGAGGAGTATCTCGGGAAAATCGCGCCGCTCGCACGGTCGCGCGTGGAACGACTCAGCGATCTTGGTCCGTTGCTCGCGTTTTTCTTCTCAGGGCGTTTGCACATCACGGCGGAACAGCTGCGGGACGGCAAACTCGACGATGAGACGGTGCGCAAGGGGATTGCAATCGGGCTTTGGGAAATCGACAATCTTGCGGAGTGGAACGTCGCGGCGGTCGAGGGGCTCTTGCGTGAAACCGCGCGGCGGCTCGACATGAAGTTCCGTGACGTCGTGCGTCCGTTTTACGTCGCAATTACGGGCAGCCCAACCTCGGTTCCGTTGTTCGACGCGATGGAGATTCTCGGTAGGGATATCTGTCGAGAGCGCTTGCGCGTCGCATTACAGCTTCTCGGCGGCGTAAGCAAAGCTGAGGAGCGAGCATGGCGGGAAAAAGTATGAAAGATCGTCTTAGAGCAGTCGTTTTAGCCGCAGGGAAAGGAACGCGTATGAAGAGCGCGCTTCCGAAAGTGTTGCATACCATTTGCGGGCGCTCGATGCTGTGGCACGTATTGCGTACTCTGCAAGATGTCGGCGTTACCGAAACGACGTTGGTCGTCAATGCGGAGCTGGAACCGCACGTCGAGAGGATTGCGAGCGATGCGGGCTTGGCGCGGGTGCGCGTGGTGCTTCAAGAGCCGCAGCTTGGAACCGGGCATGCCGTGCAAGTCGCATTGCAGGCGCTCAAAGCCCATGACGGGCGCATTATCGTGCTCAACGCGGATATGCCGTTGATCGATGCGGATTTGGTGCGGCGTTTGATCGCGACTGGGGACGCGGCGCTCGGCTTGGTTTCTGCCCGCATGCCGTTGCCTTCAAATTTTGGGCGCGTCATTCGTCGCGGCGAGCGAGTGGAACGAATCGTGGAGCAACGTGATGCAACGGCCGACGAGCTGGCGATCGACGAGATGAATGCCGGACTGTATATTTTCGATGAGGCCAAGTTGCGCGCGGCGATCGTTGAACTCAAAAGCGACAACGCGCAGAACGAGTATTATCTTACCGATGCGATTGCGCATTTCGCGAAGGCCGGCGAGCGGATCGTTCCCGTGTTCGCCGAGGATTATCGCTGCGTGCTCGGAGTCAACGATCGGGCGGAGTTGGCGGCGGCGGGCGCTCGGCTTAACGCGCTTCTCTGCGAACGGCATATGAAGGCGGGGGTCACGATAGCGGATCCGGCGACGACGTATTTGGAACCTGAGCTGGAGATCGCTCCCGACGCGACGATTTTGCCGAATACTTCCGTCGGCGGGAAAAGCGTGATCGGAGCGCACAGCGAGATCGGACCGAACACGCGCTTGCGAAACGCTCGCATCGGGCGCCATGCCGTAGTCGTCGAAAGCGTGATCGTTGATAGTTCGATCGGCGACTACGCGAAGGTGGGGCCATGGGCTCATGTACGCGGCGGCGCCTCCGTGGGAACCGGCGCGCGATTGGGCAATTTCGTCGAGGTCAAACATTCCGACCTGGCCGCCGGCGTGAAAGCGGGTCATCTCGCGTATTTGGGGGACGCGACGATCGGCGCCCGCACGAATATCGGAGCGGGGACGATCACCTGCAATTACGACGGCAAGAAGAAGCACAAGACCGTGATCGGCGAGGATGCCTTCATCGGCTCCAATTCATCGCTGGTGGCGCCGGTGAAAATCGGTAACGAGGCGCTAACGGGAGCGGGGTCCGTCGTACTTCGCGATGTTTCCAAAGGCGAGAAGGTCGTCGGCAATCCGGCGAAACCGCTGCGCAAATCCGAGAAGAAGTAGAACGATGCCCTATTCCGCCCGTATTCTCCTCGACAGCATCTCGCCGCTGCGCGCCCGCTTGACGACGATGGAAGTACGGTATCCGCGCTTCATTCACAGCGAAATGATGACCCATCGAGCGTTTTCCCGCAATTCCGCCAGTTCGCGCGCCGTTCCCATCAAGAAAATGATTGCCGCGGTGCGCGAGGAGCCGGCGATGCCGATATTCTGGGGGAAGAACCAAAGCGGCATGGCGGCGCGCGAAGCGATCGTCGGCGACGCGCGCGTGCGCGCTGAAACGGAATGGCGGCGGGCGCTCGATAACGCATTGGAAACGGTCGAGCGCCTTTCTTCTTCCGAGATCGATCTTCACAAGCAACTCGTCAATCGTATTATAGAGCCGTTTGCTTGGATCACGGTAATCATCACCGCGACGGAATGGGCGAATTTCTTCACCCAGCGCTGTCACGCCGACGCGCAGCCGGAAATTGCGCGCATCGCCGAGTTGATGCTCGCCTCGTATCGTGCGAGTGCGCCGCGCTTGGCGGGAATCGGGGATTGGCATCTTCCGCTCATTCAAGAGGACGAACGAGGATTGGATACTGGAATCCTCTGCAAACTTTCCGTCGCTCGCTGTGCGCGCGTTTCGTACCTCACGCATGCCGGCAAACGCGATCGGGAAAGAGACGTCGAGCTATACGAGCGTTTGCTCGAAGGCGGAGCGAACGGTCATTGGAGCCCGTTCGAACACGTTGCGACGCCGTTGGAAGAGGGCGATGCCGTTTGCGGGAATGTACGCGGCTGGAAGCAGTTTCGTAAGTTCTTTCCGGACGAGCAGGCCGCGACGTTTCCCGTAGCGGGCAACGCGCGCTTTGAGCAAACCGAGGAGGTTTCCGGATCGTCCGTCGTTGTTATATAACAATATGATTGCGGCGTTGCGGTTTATCCTTATCGCGTTCTTGCTTTTCGCGGGTTATAGCCGTACGGCGTCCGCGGCGACGACGTTCGTCGACAAGCACGTCACGGCGATTCCGGAAGCTTCGCTGCTCAACGGTTCGCCGCGCTCGCTTTTGGACGACCATCGCCAGCAGGTGTCTTTGCATTTCACGGCTTTGACGCGGCCGCTCTTCTTCGTGTGGGCCTTTTCGATGATCGGCGCTTCGCTGTATCTTTGGATGTCCGGTCGCGCGGCGAAGTTGCGCGATTTTCTCAAGCGCCGCATTCGTACGCCTGCGGTCGTTCGATTCGCATACGGCGTCCTTCTCGCGGGAATCGTGGGCGCAGCGGGGCTTCCGGTCGCGTTTATTCGGTACCGGATCGCCGTCGTGTACGAGCTTGCATCGCAACCGCCGCAATCATGGTTACGCGATCAGCTCCTGACTATCGGCTTGGATGCGATTCTCAGCGGGTTGGTAGTGGCGTTCGTGCTGACGTTGGTCGCGCGGACGAATCTTTGGTTTTATTACACGGCCGCGGGGATCGTTTGTTTCTCGTTCGCGGTTAATTATATTGAGCCGGTACTGATTGCGCCGCTCTATAACACGTATCGCGCGTTGCCGGAAAGCAATCCTTTGGCTTCGCGTTTGCGTGATCTCGAACGTCGCGCCGGGTTGGAAGGCGTTCCGATTTTTATCGACGATCAATCCAAGCAAACGGCCGTGGTCAATGCGAACGTGGCCGGGTACGGAGCGATGCGTCGCATCGTTTTGGGGGACAACCTGCTCGCGGAAACGACGCCCGGCGAAGCGTTGTTCATCACCGCGCACGAGATGGGGCATTCCGTGCGCAATGATGTTTTTCGTCTTACGCTCTTCGGCACGTGCCTGTTGCTCGTTACGGCGTCCTTTGCCGTTGTTATCGCCGATCGCGTCGCATTTCGTCGGGACGACGATCCGCTGTCCAGGCTCGCCTTAGTCACCGCGTTGCTCGGGACCATCGGTCTGGTGATGTTCCCGGCGTTTAATGGGTACTCGCGCGTCATCGAAGCGCGCGCGGATGCGTTTGGTCTGGCGTTGAGCGGAGAGCATGCGTCGGCCGTGCGTGCTTTCGTGCGTTTCGCCGACGAAGGATTGGCGCCGTATTGCCCGCCTCGCCTCGTGCGCGCATACTTTTACGATCATCCGCCGATAGGATCCCGTATCGCGGCAGTTTTAGGAAAGCCCGACCCGTGCCCCTAAGGCCTTCGAGAAAGTGCTAACCGATGTAGACGCTGCCGGTTACCTGGGTTCCAAGATGACGCGCGGTGAGCATTTCAACGATTGCGGCGTGCGCGATGCGTCCGTCGATAATCTGCGCAGCGTCGACTCCCGCGCGCACGCCGAACGCCGCCGCGCGTATCGCGGCGCGCAGGGATGCGTCGATGTCCGGGTTCTCCGCGAGCGCCAACGCTTCGGCAGGCGTAAGTTCGTTGAGCAAGGCTTGCGTATGCGGATCGATAACGCCGCCGGAGACGTGGAAGAAAAGGACGCGGACGGCGTCGGTGGCCGATGCGATCGCGCAAGCGACCGTGTCGGGTTCGACGGCGATCTCATTGCCGGAAAGCCCGAATGCGACGGGAGCGATGATCGGTACATAACCCGCGGTAGTCAGCGTTGCCAGCAGGCGCGTTTGCACCGTGCCGAGATGATCGATGCCGGTCGCCGGAAGAAGCGCCGCATCGCGGCCGGAGAGGCCGACGGCGACGTTCGCATTGCGGTTGAGCATACGCACCCACGAGGAGGCGATGCCCGCGTTCGGCGTCACGACGATCGGGCGTATTTGATGCTCGGTAAGAAAGGCGATGTCGGAGGCAACGGTCGTCTCGGTCGATTCGATGTCCGTCGTATCAACCCGTAAAATGAACGTGCGTCCTACGAAAGAGTCGAGCATATCTTCCCTTTTAGATTACAACGTCGCGGGTAGGCTTCACAATTCTTTACGGTATAAACGCGTGAAGATTTTACATCCCCCCGCCCTACGGCGACATCAACCGCTTGGATGCTTCTAATTCCAAGAAAACCGTATCCGCGAGGCTGTTAGTTCCCTTCGGCTCCGTCCGAAAATTCTTGCACGTAGACGGCGCCGTAGCCGTCGGTCACGATGACGCCGATGCCGATGCGGGTATATCGACTACTAAGTATATTCGCTTTGTGCCCCGCGCTGTTGAGGAAACCTTCCATCGCTTCGTTCTCGTTTTGTACGAAAGCGATGTTCTCGCCGGCGAACCGGTACGGAACGCCTGCGCCGTCCAAACGATCGCCCACGTTTTGACCTTCGGGATTGTGATGCCCGAAGTAACGGCGAGCGGCCATGTCGTGCGCATAGGCGCGGGCGACTGAGGCGAGTTGGGGATCTGATTGGAGAGGCGGGAGACCGGCGGCGTTTCGCGTCGCATTGACGTCGGCAATCATCTGGGATTCGTCGGAGGGATCTTGGGAAAGCGAGACGGCCGGGATCGGAATGGGGACCGGGTAGATATACTCGTCTTCGGCGCCCGCAGCCGCGCACCGGAATTGGACCGCGGCGAGAAATAACACGAAGAAAAATGCAAAGAAACGTCCATGTGTTCTTAACATGCTTGGTCCCCTTTATCATCACTATATCGGCCGCTATTACAGGAGGCTTACAAGGGGAGGCGCTCGAAGCGTATGGTTCTCTTAACTTGACTACGGAGCTCCGGCGACCTTCGGATAGCGAAAAGGAGGCTCTTTTGAGCAAACCAAGCATTGGCGGGCCAAAAGTCCTGTCGAAAGGCTCAAGAAGCCCCACAAAGGTAGGGGTACTAATCGGCGATTCTTCGTGTATGATTACGGCGTTATGATAGTAAATCTCTATGCGGACCGCATGATGACGACTCCCCCCTCAAGCATGTACGACGTGTACGATGCGACGAAGACGCACGCCCGGGTCTATACCGAGGCGGCGGCGCAAATCGGATTGACGCATGCGCAATATCAGGAGTTCCGCCGGGATTTGCTTGGCGGTAAGGCGGTCTATATTCGTCTTCCCAAGCATCTTGATGCGATGGCGGGAGTGCACCATAGCCAGGTGTATGCGGTCAAGAACGTTCACTTGCGCGGAGATGAGCGCGGTTGGGAAGTCGGGCTTGCCGACGGAACCCAGGTGTTCGTGCCCGCCACGTGCGGTAATCTTGCGATGCTTCAGAAGCCCGCTCCGTTCCGTGCGATCGGCGCGTATCAAGTGAGCAAGGCGGCTCCGGTATTTCCGCTAACGGCGCAGCCGGCTGCAACGGAAGTGTCTTTCGCTCCTCCCGCTCCAATAGATGCGGCCCCATTGAGCCTGCCCGTCGCGGCGCACGCTGCTGTTTGGCCGTGGTTCGTTCCGCTGGCGGGCCTCCTCGCGGTGCCGCACGGCGGCGGAGGAGGAGAAATACCGATACCGCCGTGCTCGGGCGGCTCGAATTCAATGGGCATTTGTCATTCGGGGACGACTTCGGATTACCAAAACTAGCGCATCGGACCGTTGACCGATGAGGCCGCTGTTTGGAAATCTCCCGTGAGCCATTGCTCGACTCCGTCCGCGGCGGCGGCGATGATGCGGGCAAGGAGCTCGAACTCGTCGGGTTTGAAAGGGCTGAGAACGTGATCGATCGCTTCGCGTTCTCCCCGACCGATGCCGATGCGCAGGCGCGGAAAGTCTTGGCCGCCTAGGCGCTCTATTAAGGATTTCATACCGTTATGTCCGCCGGCGCTGCCGCCTTGACGCAGACGCAGGCGACCAAACGGAATATCCAAGTCGTCGTAGACGACAAGGATGGACGGACGGAGCGTTTTTCGCCAGGTTGCAATTGAAGCGACGGCATCGCCGCTTGCATTCATGAATGTTTGCGGCTTCACGAGCAGGAGGTTGCGTGAAGGGACGGCGGAGATCAAAGCGTCGTGTTTGTTTTTCCACTCCGTAGCGCCGAAACGACGCGCCGCTTCGTCGAGGACCATGAACCCGACGTTGTGGCGCGTACGTTCGTATTTGGAACCGGGATTCCCGAGGCCGACTAGGATCCGCGTGCGATCCTCGTTTACGACTTGCTCTCCTGTTTGGTCCCCGCCTTGGCGTCGGGCTTGGCGGCGGGCTTCGCGGCGTCCGCAGCGGCGGCCGCCGGTACTTCGGCCGGCTCGGGCGCGGCCGCGGGAGCCGCGGCTTCGACGTCGCCGGCGGTGCGCGAGGCTTCGATGACGAGGATGACCGTTTCCGGAGGCGTCAGCAGCTTGATACCGGGCGGGAGCTTCACTTGGGCCGCGGTCACGAGGTCATGGACGCCTAGCGAGCCTACGTCGATCTCGATCTTCTCAGGCAGCTCGTTTGCCGGGCCTTGCACTTCGAGGTCGTGAAGGATGACGTCGAGTACGCCCCCGGAATCGCGTACGCCTTGGGCGACGCCGACGGTTACGACGCGCAGCACCGCGTGAATGGATTCGGTTGCCGAGACGCGTTGCAGATCGGCGTGCGTGACGCGGTGGGTGACCGGATCGCGTTGGAGATCGCGTAAGAGAGCGGTGTCCTTGGTTTTGCCGTCAATGGTGATCGCGAGCAAATGCGACTTCGCGCCGGCGTGTAATATCTCGTCGAGCGAGCGCGCAGCGAACGCGATTGGAAGCGGATCCGCTCCGTGGCCGAAGAGGATGGCGGGGATTTTGCCGTTGCGGCGCAATGCGTGCGAGGCAGTGGTTCCGGTTTTCGCACGTGATTCTACGGCAAGAATGTCTTTGCCGACGGAAGCGGTCATATGGATTCCTAACTAGTTGCAGCGAATGCCGGCATGGGCAGGGCCGCGGGCGTGCCGGCAGATTCCTCATCTTTGTTGAAAAGCTCGGAAACCGAGCGATTCGCCGTGATTCGTTTAATAGCGTCGGCTAGAATCTGCGCGATCGAGAGGACTTTGATTTTCGAGGAGTGATCCGGTTCGGCGAGCATGGGAAGCGTGTTGGTGATAACCACTTGTTCGATCACCGACTCGGCAAGAACGCGCGTCGCGTCGCCGGCGAAGATGCCGTGCGTCGCGCAGCAATACACTTTGGTCGCTCCGCGCGCGAGAAGGGCTTCCGCGGCTTTTGCGAGCGTGCCGCCGGTGGAGATCATGTCGTCCACCACCACCGCGACCTTGCCGCTCACGTCGCCGACGATGTCGGTGACTTCCGCGACGTCGGGTTCCGGGCGGCGCTTGAAGACGATCGCCAGCGTCGAGCGAAGGCGTTTGGCGAAATGCTCCGCGCGCGCCACGCCTCCCGCGTCTGGAGAGACGACCACGATTTTATCGCCTTCGTGTCCTTGCGTCTTGAGATAGCCGCACAGCGTCGGCGCCGCCATGAGATTATCGACCGGGATGTCGAAAAAACCTTGGATTTGCGCGGCGTGCAGATCGAGCGTCACCAGGCGTTTGGCTCCGGCGGCGACGAGCATGTTGGCGACGAGCTTGGCCGAGATCGGCTCGCGGCCTTTGGTCTTCTTGTCTTGCTTGGCGTAACCGTAGTAGGGAACTACCGCCGTGATGCGCCCGGCCGAGGCGCGTTTGAGCGCGTCGATCATCAAGAGCAACTCTACCAGGGAGTCGTTGATGCCGTTGCCGTTGAGCGCTTTGCAGATCGACTGCACCACGAAAACCTCCGCGCCGCGCACGTTTTCGCGGATTTCGATGCGGCATTCTTCGTTTTTGAACTTGTCGACCAGCGCGCTGCCCACGCGAGTCTCCATCTTCTGGGCGATTTCTCGGGTGAGATCGGGATTGGAGTTCCCGGAGAAGACCAGAGGCTTGTTGATCACGACTAATGCCATTTCCAACGGGAGACCATAGGTTCCCGCTTCCCCCCCTCGCGTGCCGGGCCCCGCAAGCCGACGAGTCGTATAAGTAAAGATGTATGTCTGAAGCTTTTAAACTCGTCGCTCCGTTTGCGCTTGCCGGAGATCAGGAGCCCGCGACGCGGCTTTTAGCCCACGGGCTTGCGCGGGGCGACCGGGAGCAGACGCTGCTCGGGGTCACGGGCAGCGGGAAGACCATGGCGATGGCGCGCGTGGTTGAGCTGGCGCAAAAGCCGACGTTGGTCCTCTGCCATAACAAAACGTTGGCGGCGCAGTTGTGCGCTGAGTTTCGGGATTTCTTCCCCGAGAACGCCGTTGAATATTTCGTTTCGTACTTTGATTATTATCAGCCCGAGGCGTATATCGCGCATACGGACACGTATATTGAGAAAGACAGCTCGATCAACGACGAGATCGAACGTTTGCGACATTCGGCGACGCAGTCGCTGCTCACGCGCCGGGATACGCTCATCGTCGCATCGGTGTCCTGCATCTTCGGATTGGGGTCGCCGTCCGATTACTTGGAGATGTCGCAAGTGATACGCGTGGGCGAAACGTTGGATCGCGATGCCCTGCTGCGCAAGTTGGTCGACATGCAGTATGCGCGCAATGATATCAATTTAACGCGAGGGACGTTTCGCGTGCGCGGCGATACGCTGGAGTTCGTGAGCATCGAGGAAGAATTGGTGCATCGCATCGCATTTTTCGGCGACGAGATCGAAGCGATCAACGTCGTGAATCTCTTGACCGGCGAATACGTGGAGAGCAAAGACGAGCTGATGATCTTTCCGGCCAAGCACTTCATCACGCCGGAGGAGAAGCTGCATCGCGCGATTGAGGGCATTGAGATCGAATTGGAAGAACGCTTGCGGGAGTTCAAGGGGGCCGGCAAATTGGTTGAGGCGCAGCGTTTAGAGCAGCGTACGCGATACGACCTTGATATGTTGCGCGAGGTCGGGTATTGTAACGGTATCGAAAATTATGCGCGCCATCTTACCGGGCGCGAACCGGGGCAAACGCCGTGGTGCTTATTGGATTTCTTTCCGAAGGATTGGTTGCTGTTCGTCGATGAATCGCATGTGACGTTGCCGCAGGTGCGCGGCATGCACGGAGGCGACGCCTCGCGCAAGCAAACATTGGTTGACTACGGCTTTCGCTTGCCTTCGGCCAAGGATAATCGGCCGCTGCGCTTCGACGAATTTGATGCGCATCTCAATCAAGCGATTTACGTCTCGGCGACGCCGGCTAAGTACGAGATGGAGCGGGCGGCGCAGGTCGCGGAGATGATCATTCGGCCCACGGGGTTGGTCGATCCGGAAATCGACGTGCGCCCTACCAAAAATCAGATCGACGATCTCGTGGAAGAGATGCGCTTGCGCATCGATCGGAAAGAGCGCATTCTCGTGACGACGCTGACCAAGAAGATGGCGGAGGATCTGACGGAGTATCTCGCCGAGGCGGGATTACGCGTGCGTTACCTGCACAGCGAGATCGACACATTGGAGCGGATCGCGATTTTACGCGACTTGCGCAACGGCGTTTTCGATATCTTGGTCGGTATTAATTTGTTGCGCGAAGGCCTTGATTTGCCGGAAGTGTCGCTCGTCGGGATTCTAGATGCGGACAAAGAAGGGTATTTGCGCAGCGAGACGTCCTTGATTCAGACGATCGGTCGCGCGGCGCGCCATGTTGAAGGGAAGGTTATCATGTACGCGGACGTCGTTACCGAGTCGATGGCGCGGGCGATCGGCGAGACGCGGCGGCGGCGCGAGAGGCAGGTCGCGTACAATAAAGAGCACGGTATCGAGCCGCGCAGCGTGCGTAAGCAAGTGCGCGATATTCTCGATTTGGTCGGATCGAACGAAGGGAAAGGCGCTGCGGGTAAACTCAAGGGCGAGAAGTTGCCGCGCGAGATTGCCGCGG
>Ga0182024_10022893_pt1 | contig 11229 bp, 12 predicted proteins | sample P32metaG_FD_120480 | JGI IMG/M metagenome (GOLD analysis project Ga0182024, IMG submission 120480) | Permafrost microbial communities from Stordalen Mire, Sweden - P3-2 metaG (Illumina Assembly) | ecosystem: Environmental > Terrestrial > Soil > Wetlands > Permafrost | place: Sweden: Stordalen... | reverse complement strand
GGGGGAGGCCGGCGCGGCGCCGGTCCTGATCCTCACGGCCCGAGGCCAACCCGACGATCGGATCGAGGGCCTGAGGCTCGGCGCGGACGACTACCTTGCCAAGCCCTTCGATCCCGAGGAACTGGTGCTGCGGGTGGAGGCGATCCTGCGCCGCGCCGCCCAGGCGCCGCCGGCCGTGCGACAGGTCAAGCTCGGTCGCTGCGTTTTCGACGCCACCCGCGGCGAACTGTACGCCGATGGCGCGGCCGTTCGGCTCACCGAAAGCGAGGCGCATCTGCTCCGGGTGCTGGCCAGGGCCGCCCACGCCGCCGTCGACCGCCTTGACCTCGTCGGCGCCAACACCGACGCCGGGGGTCGGGCGGTGGACATCCAGGTCACCCGGCTGCGCCGCAAGATCGAGGCCGATCCGGCCAACCCGCGATACCTACGAACCGTCCGCGGTCGCGGCTACATGCTCACGCCAGATTGATGCGCGTGCCCTGATGCGCCTGCCCCGGCCCTGGCCTCGGCTGTTCTGGCGGTCCCTGAAGCGCCTGACCCCGACATCGCTGTTCGGCCGGAGCCTGCTCATCATCGTCCTGCCCGTGGCCCTGATGCAGATCGCGGTCACCTATGTGTTCTTCGACGCCCACTGGCAGACGGTGAACAGCCACCTCACCGAAGGTCTGGCAGGCGATGTGGCCCTGATCCAGCAGACCTATGAGGAGGATCCCAGTCCGGCGAGCCTGAAGCGCCTGGAGGACCGCGCCCAGGCCAACCTGGACCTGTCGATCATGTTCCAGGACGGCGGGGTGCTGCCGCGCGGACGCCGTGCCTCGCTGTTCGTCGCCGTCGACCGGTCGCTGAGAAAGGCCCTGGCCGATCGGCTCGACGCCCCGTTCTGGTTCGACACCGGCCGCTACCCCGCCTATGTCGACGTTCGCGTGAAGGTCCCGGGGGGCGTGCTGCGGATCATCGCCCCCAAGGATCGGGTGTTCGCCACCCGTGGCCACATCTTCATCTTCTGGCTGACGGCGGCCACGGTGCTGCTGACCGCCGTCTCGATCGTGTTCATCCGCAACCAGGTGCGCGCCATCGAGAGGCTGGCCTATGCCGCCGACGCCTTCGGCAGGGGCACGGACGTGGCCTTTCGCCCCCACGGCGCGCGCGAGGTGCGGCAGGCGGCCCGCGCCTTCCTGGCCATGAAGGCGCGAATCCAGCGCCATGTGGATCAGCGCACGATCCTGCTCGCCGCCGTCAGCCATGACCTGCGCACACCGCTCACCCGGCTAAAGCTGGAGCTGGCCCTCTCGCCGCCCGGTCCCCGGATCGAGGCGATGAAGGCGGACCTGGCCGAGATGGAGCATATGATCGACGAGTATCTCGCCTTCGCCCGGGGCGAGGGAGGCGAGGACGTGGAGACCGTTCGGGTCGTCGACATCATCGACGACGTTCGCGATGGCGCCGCGCGCGCGGGCGTGAGCGTTGTGGTGGACGCCGACCCCGGCGTTCTCGCGCACGTCCGCCCCGGCGCCCTCAAACGCGCCCTGACCAATCTGGTGAGCAACGCCGTCGGCCACAGCGGCCGGGTGGAAATCACCGCCCGCAACACCCTCTCGGGCGGCGTGGAGATTCATGTCGACGACGACGGGCCCGGGATTTCCCCCGACCGCTACGACGATGCGTTCGCGCCGTTCAGCCGCCTGGACGCCGCCCGCAGCCCGAACACCAAGGGGGTTGGGCTCGGCCTGGCGATCGCCAGGGACGTGGCGCGCGGCCACGGCGGCGACGTGACCCTCAACGTCTCGCCCCTCGGCGGCCTGCGGGCCACGGTCGTCCTGCCCTGAGATCATTTGCAATTCACAAACGATCTCAGGGTTTTGTGCTTGACGCGCGTTTATCCGAAAACCAGGCCCACTTTTCGGAACGCGCTATTGCTAAAAGCCCGCGCCGATCCGGGCCAGGCGCGCGCGCATCTGTTTCAGGCGCTGGTCGATCTCGGCCATGGTCCGGTTCAGTGCGCCCTCGTCGTCGCGCCAGACCTGCGCCACCCGCGCCCAGACCATCGTCATGGCGAGTATCCGCGCCGGCGTCGCCTCGACGCCGGCGGCCTCCAGGATGGCGCGGGCCGTGCGCGGGAAATGGGGGGCGAGCACCAGGGCCGAGGCCTCGCGGGCGATCGCGATTAGGGCGGCGCGATCGGGCTGCATGGCTTCGACCCGGGCCATGGTGGCGTCGAACAGCCGGTCGTGCGGATCCTCCGAGGCGGTCTCCGCCGTGTCGAGGGCGGCGGCGTCCTGGCGAGCGGCGAGATGGGCGAGCAGCGCCTCCTTGCTGGAGGCCGCGGCGTAGAGTTCGGCCAGCGGCAGGCGGGCGTGTTCGGCGACGTCACGCAGGGTGATCTGACGCCAGGACCGTTCGGCGGCCAGCGCCAGGAGCGCCGCGGCGCCGGCGTCGCGCGCCTCGTCTGGCGACGACATCGGCGTCAGGATCCCAGTTCCCGCGACCGGGCCGCGGCCGCCCGAACCGCGCGCGTCATCAGCTCGCCCAGGGCGCCGTCCCCGGTGAGCACGCGCAGGGCCGCCTCGGTGGTCCCGCCCGGCGAGGTGACCTGCCGGCGAAGATCGCCGGCCTCGGCGCCTGTCCCCTCCATCAGGGCGGCCGCTCCGATCAGGGCCGACCGGGCCACCTGGCGCGCGGTTTCCGGGGCCAGCCCGGCGTCGATCGCCGCGGCTTCCAGCGCCTCGAGCAGGGCGTAGAAATAGGCGGGCGCTGACCCGGAGGCGGCGGTGGCCGCATGCATCTGGGCCTCCTCGGCCAGGTCGACCACCACGCCCAGGGGCTCGAACAGTCGGTGCGCGACCTCCCTCCCCCTGGGGTCCGCGGTCCAGATGCTGGCCGCCCCTTTCAGGGCCGCGGCGGCGGTGGTGGGCATCACCCGCACGATCGGCCGTCCGGGAAACGCCTCCGAAAGGTCGCGCGTCGCGACGCCGGCCATGATCGAAATGATGACCGCGTCGCGGGCCAGATGAGGGGCGACCTCCCGGGCCATGGCGCGCCAGGCCTGGGGCTTGACGGCGAGGAGCACGGTCCTCGCCTTGGCGAGGCCGGCCGCCGGGCCGTTGAGGTTAGCGCCGTCCCGGGCGGCGCTCTGGGCGGCTTCTCCCGGCGCGGGATCGCGCAGAATGAGTTCGGCGGCCGATATGGCGCCGGCCCGCCGCCAGCCGGCGATCAGGGCGCCGCCCATCAGGCCGGCTCCCACCATGAGCACCGGGGTCAAGGGCGCGGGCATGCGCCTCTGACCCCAGTTTCACGATGGACGTGCGGACCCGGATCTCGATGCGGCGCCATCAGGCCTAGGCGTGACCCATGGTTTCGAACATGCACGCGGCCATCGCGTCTTCGGGCGACTTTCCACCGCTGATCAGGAAGTCGAAGGCCGGATAGAAACGGTCGGCGGCCTCCATGGCGGCGTCGATCATCGAGGCGGTCTGGGCCATGCTGGGCCTCTCACCGTCCGGCAAGGACAGGGCGTGGCGGAATACGATCTCGCCGTCGTCGGCCCAAACCTCGAAGTGGCCGAGCCAGACGCGCTGGTTGATCAGATTGATCAGGCTGTGGGCGGCGTCACGCAGCGCGCCGCCGGCCTTGAGATCAACCGACAGGCAAAGCTGAAGGCAATCGGCCTCCGGCCGCCAGGCGAACCACAGCTCGAAATCCTTCCAATCGCCGGTGAGCGCGAAAGCGAGGTCGCCGTCGTCGGTGCGGTCGAACGAGAGGTTCTCGGCCGCCAGGACGCGCTCGACCACGTCGAGGGGATCGAGGGCGATGAGGGTGTCGTCTTCTTCGGGTCTCGGGATGTCCATGGGGCCGTCTGGCGTCCTTTAGGCTCGCGGGAGAGACCCCGCGGGGGTGGAACACTGGCGAACGGGCGTCAGGCTAGTCTGCTTCGCGCCGCGCGTCTCGCGCAGATATAGGGAGTCAGATCTTCTGATCGCTTTCGAGGGCGTCGATCCGCGCCCTCAACGTGGAGACCTCGGCCTTCAGGGCCTCGAACTCCTCGCGCCGGATCAGGTCGAGATCGGCGGCCCACTTATCGGACTGGGCGCGGAAAGCGGTCCGGGCCTCCTCGCCGGCGGCCTGGGCGATGCCCACGGCGGCCTGAGTCAGCTTGGCCATTTCATCCAGGAAGGGATTTTGAGTCTGCATGCGTCTCCTCTATCGCAAAATAGCGCCTGATGCGAAGGGTCTCGACTCCGGCGGCCGATCACCCCTCCCCCCGAAGGCGCGGATCGGGGTAGAGGAGCGGCCATGGCCCTGCGCTTTCCAGATATCCCGCGCGAACTCTTCAGCCTCCCGGCGGTCAAGGTTGGCGGCCTGACTCTCGGACCGTTCGCGGTGCGCTGGTACGCCCTGGCCTATATCGCCGGTATCCTCCTGGGCTGGCGCTACGCCGTTCGGCTGGTGCGAAACCCTAGGCTGTGGGGTCCCGCCGGGCCTCCGGCGCAGGACGCCCAGATCGACGACCTGATCCTGTGGATCACGCTCGGCGTCATACTGGGGGGGCGGCTGGGCTATGTGCTGTTTTATATGCTGCCTCTCGCGGCCGGCCGGGAAACCCTCCTGCACGACCCTCTCGAGATCATCCGCCTCTGGCACGGCGGGATGAGTTTCCATGGGGGCGCGATCGGGGTGGCGATCGCCCTGGTCGCCTTCGCCCGCGCGCAGCGCGTCCCTTTGCTCAGCCTGGCGGACGTCGCCGCAGCCTGCGTCCCGATCGGCCTGGCCTTTGGCCGGGTAGCCAATTTCATCAATGGGGAACTGTGGGGCCGCGTCACCACCTTGCCCTGGGGCATGGTGTTCTGTGGGCGGCACATCGAGACCTATGCGGACGGCGGCTGCATCGCCGGCCCGCTGCCCCGGCATCCCAGCCAGCTCTACGAGGCCACGCTGGAAGGGGTGGTCCTGTTCCTGATCCTGCGCGCGGCGACCCACCGGTTTCGCTGCCTCGCCCGCCCGGGACAGGTCACCGGCCTGTTCCTGATGTTCTACGGCCTGTTCCGCATCGCGCTCGAAAACGTCCGTATGCCGGATGAGGGCCTGCGCGACCTTCCGTTCGGCCTTACCGTCGGCATCCTGTTGTCCGTTCCCATGGTCCTGGCCGGCGCCTTCCTGGTTTGGCGCGGCTCCCGGATCGCGGCCCAGCCCGGCGCCCGTGACCCTGCTTGACCAGGTGAGGGGGCTGATCGCCCGCGATGGGCCTCTGTCCGTGGCCCGCTACATGGAGATCTGCCTCCATGACCCGGAGCAGGGCTACTATGCCGCACGCCCGCGGCTGGGGGAGGCGGGTGATTTCATCACCGCCCCCCTGGTCTCGCAGATGTTCGGGGAGATCCTCGGGCTCTGGGCCGCCGAGATCTGGACCCGGCTGGGGCGTCCGGCGCGAGTGCGGCTCGTGGAGCTCGGCCCCGGACACGGCGTGATGATGAGCGATGCGCTGCGCGCGGCGAAACGCGCGCCGGGCTTTCTCGAGGCCTGCGAGGTCTGGCTGGTCGAGACCAGCGCGCCCCTGCGACAGCGTCAGGCCGTGGCGCTGAAGGGAGCGCCCCGCCCCCGGTGGGCGGCGCGCCTCGAGGACGTGCCCGCCGACGCGCCGATGATCATCCTGGCCAACGAGTTCCTCGACTGCCTGCCTATCCGCCAGGGCGTCCGCACGCCGTCCGGCTGGCGCGAGCGGCGGGTTGGCCTGGACGCCGACGGCGGCCTGGCCTTCACGCCCGCGGAGCCTATCGCCCCGCCGCCTCGTTTGGCGGACGCCCCCCTCGGCACGGTCGTCGAATGGTCCGACGCCCTGGCCCGTTTCGGCTCGAGGGTGGGCGCCCGCATGGCGGAGGCCGGCGGCGCGGCCCTGTTCATCGACTACGGGCGCGACACGCCCGGGCCGGGCGATACCTTGCAGGCCCTGCGGGACCATCGCAAGGAGAGCCCCCTGGCCAGTCCGGGGCGAGCCGATCTGACGGCGCACGCGGACTTTCCGGCTTTTCTCGACGCCGCCCGGGCCGCCGGGGCGTCGGTCGGGCCGATCCGGAGCCAGGGCGAGCTTCTGAGCGCCCTCGGCATCCGGGTCCGCGCCGCCGCCCTCGCCAAGTCGCGGCCGGACCATGCGGCGATGATTGAACGCCAGCTGGAACGGCTGCTCGCCCCGAGCCAGATGGGAGAGCTTTTCAAGGCCGCGGTGGTTCATCAGGTGGGGCTCGTCGCCCCCGGCTTCGAGATCGCTTCGTGACCGACACGCCTCCCGTCCTGCGGTCGCCGTTGCTGTCGGCGGTCGAGGGCGTGAGCCACGCCTTCTTCACCCGGCGGGGCGGGGTGTCGCGCGGGCTCTATGACAGTCTCAACGTCGGGATCGGTTCGCGCGACGATCCAGATTCCGTGCGCGAGAACCGCCGGCGTGCGGCGGCCGCCCTGGGCGCGAGCCCCGACGCCCTGGCCACCTGCTACCAAGTCCACTCCGCCCTAACGAGGTTCGCCGAGCGACCCTGGGGCGCGGACCGGCTGGAGGGGGACGCGGTGGTGACGGCGCGCGAAGGCCTGGTCTGCGGCGCACTGGCCGCCGATTGCGCGCCGGTGCTGATCGCCGACGGACCGGCGCGCCTCGTGGCCGCGGTCCACGCGGGCTGGCGCGGCGCCCTGGCCGGGGTCGTGGAGGCCACTGTGACAGCCATGGTCGAACGGGGCGGCTCGCCGGGCCGGATGGTCGCGGCGGTCGGTCCGTGCATCGCCCCGCAGTCCTACGAGGTCGGTGCGGACTTCATGGCGCAGTTCGCCGCCCGCGACGTGGGCTATCGGCGGTTCTTCTCGCCAGGGACGACGCCGGAAAAGCGGCAGTTCGACCTGCCGGGGTTCGTCCTGGACCGCCTCGCCGCCGCGGGTGTCGGATCGAGCGAATGGATCGGCCGCGACACCTGCGCCGAGGAGGACGACTTCTTCTCGAACCGCCGCGCCTTCCGGCGCGGAGAAGCGGACTACGGGCGACTGCTGTCCTGCATCGTGCTCGAGAGGCGACCGTAATCCATGGGGCTTTGCCCGGGCGCGGGGCGCTGATAAAGGCTCGGCGCGTCGCGGCGCGCCCATGAGACTCGCGGCACGGGGATGTCCATGAAGCTGCTGGCCGGCAACTCTAACAGGCCGCTCGCCGACGCGATCGCGGCGTCGCTCGATATCCCGCTCACCCGGGCCCAGGTGAAGCGCTTTGCGGACAACGAGGCGTGGGTGGTGATCGAGGAGAACGTGCGCGGCGAGGACGTGTTCGTGATCCAGTCCACCAGCTATCCCGCCAACGACAACCTCATGGAGCTGCTGGTCTGCATCGACGCGCTCAAGCGGGCGTCGGCGCGGCGGATCACCGCCGTGACCCCTTATTTCGGCTACGCGCGCCAGGACCGCAAGACGGGCGGCCGAACGCCCATCTCCGCCAAGCTGGTGGCCAATCTAATCACCCGGGCAGGCGCTGACCGCCTCCTGACCATGGACCTGCACTCAGGCCAGATTCAGGGGTTCTTCGACATCCCCACCGACAACCTGCAGGCCGCGCCCCTGATGGCGGCCGACATCCAGGCCCACTATGGCAAGACCGACGAGATCCTGATCGTTTCCCCCGATGCAGGCGGCGTCGTCCGGGCTTTGGCGCTGGCGAGCCGGCTGAACGCCGGCCTGGCGATCGTGGACAAGCGCCGCAAGGGCCCCGGTCAGTCGGAGGTGGCCAATATCATCGGCGACGTCGCCGGCCGCCGGCTGATCATCTTCGACGACATCACCGACTCCGCCACCACCCTGTGCAGCGCCGCCCAGTCGCTCATGGACGCCGGCGCGGCGGAGGTGTCGGCCTACATCACCCATGGCGTCCTTTCCGGCGCCGCCATCGAGCGGGTGAACGCCTCCGTGCTCAAGGAGCTGGTGGTCACCGATTCCATCGAGACGGAGGGCCGGCCCGGAGCGACTGGCGACCGGATCCGCGTGGTCAGCTGCGCGGCCCTGCTTGGCGAGGCCATACGCCGGATCGCCAACGAGGAGTCGGTGTCCAAGCTGTTCGACTGATCTGGGGCAAGGGCCGCACGTCACAATAACGCCAATCGGATCGAGCATGGGTCGAATGTCCCCGACCCTGCGAGACTCTCCTGGCATGCGAATGTTCACCCCGCGCGCGCTGTTCCTGCTCGCAGCCGCCGGCCTGATCGTGGGCGTTCCCGCGGCGGACGGCCTCGCGCGATCGCGGAAACCGCCGGTCGTCGAGGCGCCGCCGCCTCCGCCGCCCCCGCCCGGACCGGTAGGGCTCCCCGATCGGATGATCCAGGACGCCGCCGCCTACGACAGCTTCATGAAGCGGGCGACCGGCATCACCCCGGCCTTTACCGACGCCGCATCGGTGTCGCAGGCCATGGGCTATACGCGGGCCTATGCGCCCAAGTCGCTGGTCCGGGGCGCGGTGACCTACGCCGCCATCGCGGCGCTGCAGGACCCCGCTTTCGTCGCCGCGGTCCGGGAAGCGGGCAACACCCCGGAGCACCGCCAGGAAATGGTGAACTACATCCTGGCCAATCCGGCCTACGTTCAATACTTCAAGGATTCCAACGTGGCCGCGGGCCTGGCCAAGGAGGCGCTCGGCCCCAGGGCCCTACGGCTGCACGCTGTGGGCAAGGCGGTGCACCAGGCGGCTTACGACATTCAGCGGCAGGGTTGGTCCAAGATCGAGGTGGCCGACCTGAACGGCCGGCTGTCGGCGGCCGAGGCGGCGGCGAACGGTGAAATGAACTCCGATCCGGACGTCCTGGCGCAGGAAAAACAGTCTGCAAGCGGGGCGGCTGCCCTCCCCACCGCCGCCACGCCGGTCTCGCCGCCGTACACCCCCATGGTGGCCCACGCACTGCAGCTGGCGGCCATCGCCGCGCTCGGGGAAGCCCGGGACGAGAACGTCGATCAGCTGTCCGTGCTGATGACGGACAATGACACTTCGGCCTGTCTCAGCGCGGCCAAGCGGAACTTCCACCAGTGCCTGGCGGTCGCCAAGCCGGAGTATGAAGACATCTTCTGCATCGGCCAGCACGGCCTACAGGACACCGGCGCCTGCCTCGCCGATGCAGCGGGCGTCCTGCTGCCGCCGGAGCCGCTTCCGATCCCGCCGCCGTTCACGCCCAAGCCGGCGGCGCACCACCATGCACGGCGCCACAAGGCCTAGTCAGGAAGGCGTTGCGCGGGCGCGGCGAGGCGTGTATCTACGCGCACCATTTTCCAGGGGTCCACCGGGGCCTCCGACCCTGTCGCCGCGCAGACACCTCGCGCGGCGTCTCCTTTTGAGGCGTGGCCATGGCCGAAATCATCCTGAACGTGCAAGTCCGCGACCGCGTGGGCACAGGGGCCGCTCGCGCGGCGCGCAATGCGGGCCTGGTTCCCGGCATCCTCTACGGCTCTGACAAGGAGCCGGTGCCGATCGCGGTCAAGGCCGGCGAGTTCCGCAAGGCCCTGCACACCGGCAAGCTGCTCGGCCACCTGGTCACGCTGCAATACGGAGACGAGCAGCAGTCGGTGATCGCCAAGGACGTCCAGTTCGATCCGGTGAAGGACGAGCCGGTGCACTTCGACCTCTTCCGGGTCGACGCCCACGCCTCGATCCGCATCGCGGTGCCCGTGCACTTCTACAATCAGGAGGCCTCCCCGGGTCTGAAGCGCGGCGGAGCGCTCAATGTCGACCTGCACGAGGTCGAGGTGATGGCGCCGGCCGACGCCATTCCGGAGGAGATCCTTGTGGACCTCACCGGGCTGGACATCGGCGCGACGATCCGGGCCGCCGACCTCGTCCTTCCCGAGGGCGTCCAGGTCCACAGCCACCATCGCGATGCGATCGTCGCCTCGATCAGCACTTCCTCGGCGATGAGCTCCGCTGAAGAAGTCGAAGAGCAGCAGCCCGAAGCGTAACCAGAGGGGGCGGCGGCTCGCCAGCGCGCGATGCTGATCCTCGCGGGCCTCGGCAATCCAGGTCCGCAATATGCGGACAACCGGCACAACTTCGGGGCCATGGCGGTGGACGCCATCGCCGGCCGCTGGCGTTTCGGCGCCGAGCGCAAGCGCTTCTCGAGCCTGGCGCGCGAGGGCGAAATTCCGCTGCCGCAAGGCTTGGCGTCTCCGGGATCGGCGGCAGGCGCGGTGCGCGCCCTGATCCTCAAGCCGCAGACCTTCTACAACGACAGCGGCCGGGCGGTCGGCGAGGCCCTGAAGTTCTTCAAACTCGATCCCGCCGCCCTGGTGGTGTTCTACGACGAGATCGACCTCGCCCCGGGCCGGTTCCGCATGAAGACCGGTGGCGGCGCGGCCGGCAACAACGGCATCCGCTCGATCACCGCCCACGTCGGCCCGGACTTCCGCCGCGCGCGCCTCGGCTCGGGACACCCCGGACACAAGGACCGGGTCATGGGGCATGTCCTCTCCGACTTCCACAAAGTCGAACTGCCCTGGGTGAAACAGCTCCTGGAAGCGGCGGCGGACGCCGCACCTTTCCTCGCCGCCGGTGAGGACGAGCGCTACCAGGCCGAGGTGCTGCGCCTGGCCCCCGCCGCCAAGCTCGATCCCAAGGCGGGCGGCGGGGCGGGCTGAGCAGACGTCAGGCAGCCGTGACCGCGACCGACCGTCGACGGCGGAGGAGGACGCCCGCGCCGAGGAGACCGACGATCATGGTCGACCAGGTGGCGGGCTCCGGCAACGCAGCGGTCAAGGCCTCGCCGTGCGGGGATTGGAGACCGGTCACCAGAGGGCTGAAGGCGCCGGTGCTCTGGTTCAGCGCCTCGATCTGGCCGAGGGTGTCGGCCGCCGACAGAGCTTGGCCGCCCGCAAAGGCGCCGGTCAGCGCATAGACGATCCCGGCCGCCGTGTCGGCGAACAGAAGGCGTTGGCGGCCGCCGGCGGCGAACACCGTGTCGTCCACCGTCGAGGGCAGGTTGAGCACGCTCACGGCTTGCGACGTCGTGCCGATCCCGTTCACGCAGACGAGTTGCTGGTCCGACTGGCTGTCGAGGACGAGCGCGCCGCTGGGGGCGAAGATCAGCGAGTCGGGGTCCTGCAGGTTCAGCGTGGTCACGCCGCCGCCGTTGACAACCGTGGCGGTCGCGTTGCCGGCCAGCGCGCCGGTCACATTGACCACCCCGCCGCTGATCGTGGCGCTGACGATGGCTGGCGCGGTGTTGGGATTGAGCTGCGGGT
>Ga0182024_10022892_pt1 | contig 11229 bp, 11 predicted proteins | sample P32metaG_FD_120480 | JGI IMG/M metagenome (GOLD analysis project Ga0182024, IMG submission 120480) | Permafrost microbial communities from Stordalen Mire, Sweden - P3-2 metaG (Illumina Assembly) | ecosystem: Environmental > Terrestrial > Soil > Wetlands > Permafrost | place: Sweden: Stordalen... | reverse complement strand
TTCCGTCCGCCAGTTGTCGCGGGAAACGCCGGGGAAACGCCGGGCGGCGCCAGCGGACTGACGCTCCGACCAGGGATAGATTTCCAGCCGGCCGAGCTGCAGCGCCGCACGATTGCCGAACCATCGATGCGGCGGATTCATCTCGAAATTCCCGCAGCCCCAAACGCTGACCCGCTCGACGCCGGCGGACTCGAGCGCGCGGTTCACCCAAGTGCCGCAACCCCATCGCGGCGGGCGCACGTCCCAGTCGGGATGATTGTCGAAACAAACGACGCGAATCGGCCGTTGCGCCAGTTCCGCGGTTCGCCGCACCAGAACCGCCGAAACGTGATGGAAATCCCCCGACCCATACAGGAAAAATCGGGCGGGATCCGGGGGTAATTCTCGCGCAAATGCATGGAGCTCTTCCTCGCCGGTGATGTACCGAATTCGCGGCCCCCACGATCGAAGATCAAGCGTGCGAATCGGCAAAGCGTCCGCCGGCCATGCGCCGTCAAGATCGATATGCAGAGCAGACATAGTTTTCAGTTTCCAGTTTTCAGTAAGGAAAGAACGCGACTGCCATGCTGTTACCGAAAACTGAACGCTGCTATTGGCGAAGTTTACAGCTTGCAGCGATGGATGATTGGCGCTCCCCTGAATTTACTGAAAACTGAAAACTTCACACTACCACCGGTCATCAATCCAGTTTCTCCGGCTCAATCTGGATGTTCTTCTCCCCCGCGGCTTTCTTTTCCCAATACTTCTTGACCCAGGTTTCAAAGCTTTTTCCGGCGGCGGTGTCGCGGCCGCTGAATTCGAGGCGGGCGATGTCGCTGTAGCGAATGCTGATTTTCTCGTCGCGATCCTTGGGAAAAAGCCGCACGACACAATCAGAAAGCCCCGTTCCGGCGCTGCGGCGATCGAAGATATATCCTTCGACACTGCTGCCGTCCTTGAGCCCAATGGTGACGTCCCCGCGATAGTCGAACGCCTTCTCGAGGGCTGTGCGGATTTCATCGTCACTGGCCATCGACGGAATCGCCCCTTCGAGCTGTTCGTGAACGAACCCCGGGGCGTTTTCCGCCTGCTCCGCGTCGAACGGTCTGGCCTTGGTTTCCTGCGGCAACGTCGCTCCAAACAGGTTGAGTTAGACTTTTTCCGCCAGCTCACTCGGTTTCATGCCACGCATGGTGAGCGGGACAAGCTTTTCGGCGGGAACGTGCGGCATCGGTTCCTGGCGCAGCGCTTCGAGCGCTTCCGGATTGGCGTAGCTTGCGCCGCCGATCGTTGCCTTGGCCGCCCCGATGAGGCCGCGCAAGGTTCCGAACGTCGCGTCGACGGCGCTGGCCTCGTAGCCGCTGTGGACCATGCAGTTGGCGCACTTGGGATTGCCGCTTTCGGTGCCGTACTGATCCCATTGCGTGGATTCCATCAGCTCGGCAAAGGTGTCGGCATACCCGTCCTGCAGCAGATAGCACGGCTTCTGCCAGCCGAAAACGTTGTACGTCGGCATTCCCCAGGGAGTGCATGTGTACTGCTGCTTGCCCATGAGAAACTCGAGGAACAGCGGACTTTGGTTGAATCGCCAGGATTTTTTGCGATTGCTCAGGATCTTGGTGAACAGGCGGCGAGTTTTCGCCCGACCGAGGAAATGGGTTTGATCGGGGGCCTTGTCGTAGCTGTAGCCGGGAGAGAGCATCATCCCTTCGACTCCCAAGACCATCATTTCGTCAAAAAACGCCCGGACGCTGTTGGGATCAGTGCCATCGAAGAGCGTGGTATTGGTTGTCACGCGGAACCCGCCGGCGATGGCAGCGCGAATTCCCTCGATGGCAATGTCATACCCGCCCTCGCGGCAGACGCTGAAATCGTGGTGATCCTTCTGCCCGTCCATGTGGACGCTGAAGGTGAGGTATTTGCTCGGCTTGAAGAGATGCAGCTTCTCCTTCAGGAGCAGGGCATTGGTGCAGAGATAGATGTATTTCTTCCGCTCTACCAGCCCGCGGACAATTTCGTCGATCTGCGGATGGAGCAACGGCTCGCCGCCGGGAATGCTGACCATCGGCGCGCCGCATTCCTCGACGGCCTTGAAGCACTGCTCGGGGGAAAGGTTTTTCTTCAGAACGTGTGCGGGATACTGAATTTTCCCGCATCCGGCGCAAGCCAGATTGCAGCGGAAGAGGGGCTCGAGCATGAGCACGAGGGGATATTGCTTGCGTCCCGCCAGCTTCTGGCGAACCACGTAACTGGCCACTGTCCACATTTGCGATACCGGGACACCCATTGACGTTCCTTCTGGCTTGAGAGGGGCGAAAGCTTAACTTACGGCCAATGCGGTTACAATTCACGCCGCGTGACAAAACCTAAGCTGCTGATCCTTGCGGCCTTGCAGAACGAAAGCAGAGCCATTCACAAGGCGATTCCCGATTGGAAATCGCGAAACATTCACTTTTTGACCATCGCCATCCGGGCACGCCGACTGCCGGACTTGCGTCAATTTCAACCGATACAAGCCATCATCCTCGCCGGCCTGGCCGGCGGGCTCGACCCGTCGCTCCATGTCGGCGATGTCATCGTCGACGCCGATGACTCCTTCGCCGGCCGGCTCGGCTCGCTGCGCCCCGGCAAAATACACACTGCCAGCAAGATGGTTGCAACGCCGGAGGCGAAGCAACTTCTGTTCGTCCAAACCGGCGCCGCCGCGGTCGATATGGAACAATCGGCCGTTCGGGCCGTTTCTCTGTTACTGAATGTTCCTTTTATCGGCATTCGGGCCATCAGTGACACTGCCGGAGATTCGCTCGCCCCCATGATTTTGAGCTGGATCGACGAAATCGGCTCGCCGCGTCCGGTTGTCATTGCCCGGGATTTGCTGCTGAGACCGCGATCGTGGGGAATTGCGCGAAAATTGGCCCGCGATTCGAGAATCGCGCTCATTGCGTTGGGCAACACTGTCGCAAGGATCGTGGAAAAGGTCAGCAGCTAACCACGAAGGCATATGACACTTCGTCGCCTCGAATCGCTGTATATGGGCTCAATTCTGCTCCAAGCTGCGCTCTCAGTTCTTGCCGTTGGCGGAGTTGTGCGGGTCATTTTGGGCTCGGCGTACGGTCCGATGCTGCTCGCAACCGGCGTGGTCGGCACCATTTTATGTATCGGGGCACGGATCGCGATCTGGCAATACGTCAAAACACGCAACCCGTATTCTGACGGCAGGTGTCCTCAATGCGGGTACGATCTGCGCGCCACACCCCACCGCTGCCCGGAATGCGGGACCGTAGTGGCTCACGAGCCGGAATAACGATCCGAATGCGACAGATGATGCGCGAAATTGTCCGCGTACGCTGACGCAATCGCGGGATGGTTGTGAACGATCAGCACGTTGTCGGCGTTCTCAAACTCAGCGGCATGGGTGAAGTTGAAGCTGCCGGTGATGACAGTCGCGCCGTCAATCACCATCACCTTGTTGTGCGCGATGCCGTGTTTGTCATCAATGTAAACGGGAATTCCCGCGCGCAGCAGCGATTTGATCTCCGAGCGAACGTCAATCGTCTCGCTCTTGTCGGCCACCACAGTGACGCTCACGCCGCGCCGGTGCGCATCGATCAGCGCATTGGCGATGGGACGGGATGTAAAGGTATACGACAGAACCTGAATCGTTTTGGCCGCGCCGGCAGTCTCCGCGACGACCGCGTCCGTGCACCCGCCGCTGGGGGAGAACCAGCAGGCGAGGTCTGTATCCCGTCCGGCGGCGACAATCCCGCCCGATCCGGGAGCGCTGCCGTGGCCGACGAAATATCCGGCGCTGAACGCGGCCAGGAGCAGAACGATGATCCCGACGAAGGTCTGCTGCTGAAGAGAGGAACCGGATTGCTGCATGCGGGGGATGGTAGTGGGGTAAACCAGAATTCCGAAACCAGAAACCAGAATCAAGCCCGAATGACGAAACCAGAATGACGAAACGGGGACTTGCCGACCGCGGCTCCCGAATAGGAACGGGGATCAATTAACCAAACCGCCTGGCAGTCGAATCAATGTTCCATTTAAACATTCGTCATTCGGGCTTGATTCTGGTTTCTGGTTTCTGGTTTCGTCATTCGGGTTTCCGCGCATGCGGCCTATGCCGCTTCAAGCAGCAGTCCCGTCTTGCCGCCCCAGCGGAGTCGGCGGAAGGTTTGGACGGTGATCTAGCCGTTTTGCAGCATGGGCTGGAGCAGTTCCGCGCTCATGTCGGCCTGATCGACAATCAGACGAAGGCGCGGGAGGTGCGTGGCGTCGACGGCAAGCTGCGGGAGCGCCATGGCAATCAGCGCACGGTTCTCGTTCAGCCAGCGATATGCCTGTGCGATGGGGCGGAGATTTCCCAGCCCGCGCTCGGTGGATGCGAACAACTCGAGCGTTTTTTCCCGGCTGACGGTCAGTCGGGCCGAGGCGCACATCGGGGCTCGCACCGGGCATTCGATCGCGCCACAGGAGCTTTGATGCAGAATCGCATTGATGACCGCATCTGGAGTCGCATCGGAACCGGCAAGATCGAGCACCTCGCTGGAGAATTCGTTTGGGCTTGCGCCGGCCTGGCCGACGGATTGGGCGGCAGCATGCCCGGCATGCAACTCGGCCACGCGCGGATAAGCCGCGGGGACGGGTTCCGTGGGAACCACGAGATCGGCGACGAGTTGGCGCATCCCTTCATCCATGGGTTCTTCCTTCATCGGCGCCGGCTGCGAGGCTGCTGCCTGCGAGATTGATTTTGACTCTTCGATAAACGCACCGATCGTTGCGCACGCCGCACTCGTCTGGGCGCTGAGCACCAGATGATCGGCCACCCGCGCAGAGCCGGCGACCGCGCCTTCGCCCTGCAGGTTCCAGGAAAGGAACTGCCGGCAAATGCCTGTCAGCTTCGCAGTGATGCGCGTCGTCTCGGCATCGTCGCCGGCGCCAAGCAGCGCCAGCGAGAGGCTGGGCCGAAGGCTGGAGACTTCCGAGAGTCCTTTGAGCAGACGATAGCTGGAGATGATTCCGTCGTGATCACACGTGCTGAGAAGCACCCAGCGATCAATCTTGTGCAGGAGATCGATCGATTCGGCGCTGCGGGAAGAGGGCACCAGCACCAGCCAATGATTCACGTCGCAGTTGAGTTCCGCCAGGGCCTCGGCGACCTTCCGATCGTCGGTTGTCTGAGCCACGGGTTCTGCGCCGCCCTCGCGGCCGACTCCGCTGGGGTCGAAACAGGTGAGTTGGAGCGTGCCCGCGTGCAAATCGATCAGCCCGACACGACCGCTGCGGGTGGCCAGCTCGCGGGCATATTGGGCGACATATTCAGCCTGCCTGCCGTTGAGATGCGAGGCGAGAATGGCGGTGATCGGCGGGGCATGCCCTGATTGGGAGGCGACGATCGGGGCGGAAGCGGCAGCCGCGGGGTGCGCGAGCTCTTCGGGCGTCAGCTCGATGTTGATCGGCGCCTTGGGCGGCGGCGTGCGCGTGGGGCGGGGGGCGCCCTGCGTCTGGCGATCGCGCACACTGCTGAGAAACAGATGGCTGATCTCGCTAAGTCCGCGGCGAGTCGGATCGTTCGGCTCCATCACTCCACCTCGACGATGTTGTTCAACTCCCCGAACTGATTGACCTCGACGTACTTGTTGTGCGGATCGGTCATCCAGCGGCCATCCACCACCAGGCGGTAGCGATAGCGGCCGGGCATCAGGGGCAGCTTCATCGTCCACTCTCCGGGACGACCGTTGCGATGCATCGGGGTGACCATCGGCGACCAGTTGTTGAAGTCGCCGGCAACCAGCACCTGCCGCGCGGATTCGAATCGTGAGGTGAAGAACACCTCGTTGCCCATCTGCTTCACTCCGTAAATTTCCTCGATTTTTTGTTCCGTGGTCTTCGCCGCAGTCCTGGCGGGCATGGGGGCAGGAGCTGTCGGTGGATGGGAGCTGAGAAACAGCGACGGCCGAAGGGATGACGGCGAAACGGACAATCCCGAATCGCTCAATCGCAGCGTGGAGCGGTCGTCTGATACGGGCGACTGCGGACGTGCGGGCGCCGGCTTAATCGTCATCGCGGCGGGGACAAATGGATCGGAATTGATCGGCGCTGACGGACGCCGCGCGGGCGCTTCAATCGTAAACGGGGCTACCTCCGAGCCAGGAGCGGGAAGCGGGGGCGGGAACATGGGCGCGAGCGACAGCGACAGCCGCGGTATCGCGTCTGCTTCGAGAGGCGCCTCCGGGATCGCGGGCGCCGGACTGACCGCCGGGGCCGGGATGGCGGTTCCCTTGAACTGAAATTGTGAAAGCTGGGACAGTTGTTTGGCCCGCTGGACGAGTTCCTGCGGCCGCGAAAGCGTCTCCACGACCGGCTCGACATCCGCGGGACGATGACCCATCAACTCGCGGGCGAGATTGACAAAATCCTTGTATCCGCGGCTGCCCGGATCATATTCGGTAATGGGCTGGCCAAAACTGGCGGCTTCCTTCAGCTTGGTGTTGAAGTTGACGGTGCTCTCCATCAGATAATCGCGGAACTTGGCCCGCAACTCGGAAAGAACCTCGCGGGCAAGCTTGGTTCGTGTGTCATACAGAGTGGGCAGCACACGGATGTTGATGACCTTGCTGCACCGCTCGCGCATCTCTTCGAGCGTTTCCATCATTTTCGCCAGGCCGTGCAGGCTGAAATAGCCGGTCTCGACCGGTACGATCGCCTCGTCGCAGGCCCGCAGGGCGTTGAAGGTGATCAGGCCGACACTGGGGGGACAATCGATAATGCACCACTGATAACCCGGCGAGGCAGATTCGAGCGCTTTGGTCAGGCGATCCTCGCGTCCGGGTCGGCCGGAGAAAACCTGCTCAAAAGCGGCCAGCTTCAGGTTCGAAGGCGCAAGGTCGAAATCGCTGGCGATCTGCCAGACCACGTCGGAGATCTTTGCCACGCGGCCGTCGCGCTCTTCGATCAGGGTGTCAAAAATGGTCCGCTCGATCTGTTCTTCAGGCACAGCCAGACCTACGCCGCAATGCCCCTGCGGGTCCATATCCACCAGCAGCGTCCGCTGTCCGAGCCGTGCGAGGCAGGCGGCGAGATTGATGCTGGTGGTGGTTTTCCCGCACCCGCCCTTTTGGTTGATGATCGCGATAGTCCGCATTGGCGACCTTCCTTGGTTCACTTGCAAACGGCGATCGATCCCTCGACCGCGACGTGGCGACGACATCCCACCCTCAAGCCCTTTATCGTTCCCCCAAGGCTGAAAACTTTAGGTTTATCGGACAGCGGGGGGCGCGGCAAAACTCGAATGACGAAACCCGAAATCAGAATGAAGTCCGAAACCCGAATGAAGAATGTCGAAGCGGGGTGACATGAGCCTCTCCCTGCTGGTTTCGAGCTTCGGGCTTCGAATTTCATTCGAGGATTCGAGCTTCTGACTTCGAGCTTCCAACCCGGTCCCGCCCGCGACCTTAAGTGTGGTAATCCGCGTTGATTGTCACATATTCCTTCGACAGATCACAGGTCCAGACGGTGGCTTCGGCCTCACCCAGCCGACATGTCAAGTCAATCATTACGTTTTTGGCAGCAAGCGCCTTACTCAGCTTTTCGGCATCAAAGGCCAGCGGGCGGCCATTGCGGAAGACAATCGTTTTCTGGAGGGTGAGCGTGCAGCGATCCGGGTCGAAAGCAACGCCCGCCAACCCGGCGGCGGAGACGATCCGGCCCCAGTTGGGATCGTTGCCATGCATGGCACATTTCACCAGCGGAGAATTGGCGATGGCGCGGGCGATGGCGCGGGCGGCGTGAAGATTAGCCGCGGAACGAACGTGGATGGTCACGACTTTGGTCGCACCTTCCCCATCCGCCGCGATTTGATAGGCGAGTGACCCGCAGACTTCGTCCAAGGCATCGGAAAACAGTCGAACCGCCCGCGGCGAGTCGAGTTTTGCCCCCGATGCCCCCGACGCCAGCAAAACGGCGGTGTCGTTGGTGCTGGTGTGATCGTCCACCGTCACCGCGTTGAAACTGCGGTCCGATGCGCCCGCCAGAAGCCTGCTCAGCAAGCGCGGGGGGATCGCGGCGTCGGTGCTCAGATACGCCAGCATCGTGGCATGGGGCGGCTGCAGAGCCATTCGCGGCCCGATCATCCCGCTTCCCTTGCACACGCCGGCCAGCCGAACAGTCTGCCGGCCGATCTTGATTTCCACGCCCGCGGCCTTGCGCGCCAAATCGGTCGTGAGAATCGCCTCGGCGAAATCCAGGGAGTGCTGCCGCGAGTCGCCCAGGGCAACTGCGGCATCGGCGATTCCCTTTTCGATTTTGTCCATCGGAAGCATGTGTCCGATGATCCCGGTCGATGAGGGCAGCACCTTGGTCGGCTCACAATCGAGAAACGCTCCGGTCAGGGCGCACATGGCCCGCGCATCCCGCATTCCCTGATCCCCCGTGCAGGCGTTGGCATTGCCCGCGTTGACGATCACTGCTTGGAGTTTTCCACCGGCGATGTTTTCGCGCCCGATCTGAACCGGGGCGGCAAAAACTTTATTGGTCGTAAAAACTGCAGCCGCACTCACAGGCCGCGCGGCGGTCAGGATTCCGACATCGCATTTTCCCGTAGTCTTGATCCCGGCGACCACACCGGATGCACGGAAGCCGAGCGGAGAGAGCAGATGGAGCTTGGACATGGGCGTCTTTGTATGAAATTCTGGCAAGGAGGGAAAGCCGGTGCATTTATGCGTTCGTGCGATTGGATATCGAAGCGAAAGCATCTGTCAAAACGACGATTAGGGTGCCTGGTTGGGTTTAGTCTCGGCGTGACATCTCGGTAGAGGCCGGTAGTGGTAAAGTTTTCCAACACCGGCGTTTTGACCGCACGTTCGCTTTCTGGTCGAATCCCGGTCTATGTCGCTCGCACTCATTCCGGCCGATCTGGCGAAACGGTATCAGTTCAAGGAGTGGAATCACGCCGCGGCAATTCTGGCGGGCGATTTCCCGGAACAGTGGGCCGATCTGCTGGGTTGCTTGGCAAGTTTCCGACTCAAAAAAAGTGTGATTGTGATCGGCGGCGGCGGTAGATCCCAGATCCCGGTTGAGCTTGATGGCTACCTGAACGCACGGGGATGGGCGGAGCACCAGTTCAATATCGGGATCCGGGTTGACGGGTCGGACATCCACATTCCGACCCACAAAATCGACAACTTCAAAGTGGGTGTCGGAATCGAGGTCGAATGGAACAACAAGACAGAGTTTTACGACCGTGACCTGAACAACTTCCGGCTCTTGCACCAGCTCCGCGTTCTGTCCATCGGAGTCATCATCACGCGGGCGTCGGAGCTGCAATCGCTTTTCGACCGCTTGGGGATTGGCCCCAAGTATGGCAACTCCACGACGCACTGGAATAAGCTTCTCCCCAAGATGGACGGGGGCGGCGCAGGCGGATGTCCCGTGTTAGCGGTCGCAATCACTGAGAAGAATTACGACGCGAACATGTAGGCGCTCTTTTCGTCGCTGTCGTACATCGGATGCACATCGCGCGTATCGGTATAGGTGTCCTTCTCAAAGCCCCACTGCGTCCACCCCGGAACACAGTCACGAGCAAACAACTCAAGATAAGGTCCTGGGCTGCATCGCTGAATTAGGTTGTATGCCGCCGAAGGCTTGCGGGAGTGCTCCCGTTTTCGCGTGGCAAGGATGTTTACCTGCGTACGCCCTGGCTTGAGCGTCCGCATCTTTCCGCGGGTTCCGAAAAGCAAAAGCTCCGTAACATTCCGGAAGTAGAAGCCGACCCCGCGTCCATCGGGACCACCGTCCTTGCGGACTTTGTACCAAACTACATTGGCTTTGTAGTGGAAGCCCCACGCGTCCATGACTTGCAGCCCCCACGGCAAAAGCGCGTTCGGAACCCATAAGTATAGGTGCGCGGGGTCGGCGGCAGGCGTAGTGACGGGCATGGCGCAGATTTCCTCGATGCTCATCGTCTCGTATCGACGGAGCCGAACATGCTCGGGAGCGACCTTGCCGGTCCGGTTCTGAAAACGCCATGGTGGGTCAGCAAGTATCGTCGGAAAGGTACCGTGAAGTCCGGGTAATTCAATCATGGGCATATCTCAGCAAAGGGTAGCGATTAACGGAACAAAACGCCAAGACCTATCCGAGGTGCGACGTCTCTTGACTTTGCACCTCGCTCGTTGCCAGTTCGTGGGCTCTGCTCTGAATCAGATCGGCTAGGCACCTTGCCGTCTGTTTAACGCGCGCGCCACCTTCGGTCGGCCGATCAAACTCTCTCCCTCAGTTGCCTTCTTCGCCCAATAGCGTTCCCGCTTGGCGCGGACGTCATCAGGCACAGGATTGGCTTTGATGAACTGCGCGGTTTCATGCAGCATGCGGAACATGGCGGGGAAATCTTCGCTGAAGATGAACAGGCGCATCTTGCGGACTTCCTCGGTCTTCTCGTCGCGCTTTCCCTCCGTCAGCACCAGGAAATGATTGCCATTACTGGCACGTTTCACCTGGGCGGCGTAGGTGCGCGGGCCGACGGATTTGAAAAATTTCTGGAACAGAATCTCCGGCTCCGGCCTGGCGTCTTTCGCCGAAGCGGGTCGGGAAGGAGGCATCGCCCCAGCGACAGGCCGTTTTGCCGGTAGCGGGGCATTGCGCACAGCGGTTGGCCGCGATTTGGAAACGGGAGATGCAACAGCAGGCATGGGTAACCCTTTCAAGTAGTGTCTTCCATGACAGGCCAGAAGAGATGAAAAAGCAGATTAGTAGCTTCGGAGCACTCCGATCACGATTCCCTGCACGCGAACGCTGTTGGCGTCGACAATGCGGGGCTCCATGGTGTGGTTGGCGGGTTGCAGACGGATTTTGCTCCCCTCGCGATAGAAGCGCTTGAGAGTTGCCTCGCCGCTGTCGAGCAGCGCGACGACCTGCTCGCCGTTGCGGGCGGTTTCGCGGCGTTCGATGACAACGTAGTCGCCGTCGCAAAGATGATCTTCGATCATGGAGTCGCCGCGGACGCGCAGCACGTAGACGCCGTTGCGCGATCGGAAGAGCTGCTCGAGATCGAGCTCCTCGCGATTTTCCACGGCTTCGATCGGCGAGCCGGCGGCGATGGAGCCGAGCAGCGGCAGCTTGGTGCTGCGGTCTTCGTCGGGGAGCTTTGTGTCAGCCACGATCTCCAAAGAGCGAGCCTTGTGAGGGTCCCGGCGGAGGACCCGCTTTTTTTCCAGGGCGCCGACGTGCTCGAAGATGGTGACTTTGCTG
>Ga0182024_10022891_pt1 | contig 11230 bp, 10 predicted proteins | sample P32metaG_FD_120480 | JGI IMG/M metagenome (GOLD analysis project Ga0182024, IMG submission 120480) | Permafrost microbial communities from Stordalen Mire, Sweden - P3-2 metaG (Illumina Assembly) | ecosystem: Environmental > Terrestrial > Soil > Wetlands > Permafrost | place: Sweden: Stordalen... | reverse complement strand
CGCCAGCCGCAGGACGACCTGACGGGGGCCGAGTCAGCCGCCCTCGCGCTCATCGCGGCGGAGCCCTGGGGGTAGGCCGCCCATGAACCGCGGCGAGATCTGGTGGCTCGAGCACCCAGACGCAGGTCGGCGACCGGCGTGCATCCTGACCCGCCAAGCTGCGATTGCGGTGCTGCACGCGGTGCTGGTCGCCCCCGCGACTCGAACCGTGCGGGGCATCCCGACGGAGGTGTTGCTCGGCCCCGACGACGGCATGCCCGAGGCGTGCGTGCTCAGCTTCGACAACGTCACGACGGTTCCAAAAGCACTCCTGACCGAGCGCATCACGCGGCTCGCGCCCGCCAGGCTCGCTGAGCTCTGCCCAGCGCTCAACGTCGCGGCCGGCTGCTGACCCTGCACCCCCTGCGCCACAACGGATCTCGACACGAGTGTCGGAATGCACGACGACCGACACGCTGAGTGACTTGCGGTTGCGCGGGTGGCTGCCGCTATTGGTAGGCGGAACGCCTGCACGGCGAGGCGTTTTGCGCCATGCGTAACGCTGTCGCGTGGCGGGTCTCGGCCACGGCCGCTCGCCTCGTGGCCAATACGCCACCTGATTCGGCCTAGCGTGCGCTACTCGGTACAGGGCCGCAGCCGCGGTTTGCAGCTATTGGGCAGGCGGCGTGGGCTGGTCCTGCGTAGGTGGTCGTATGCGGCTCTGGCTTTGAGGCCCCGAACGACCGCAATCATCAACCCGCGAAAGATTTGACGCGCGAGTACCAGCCCCGTGGTCCGTACTGACTAGTCGCCGAGTGACGCGAGTGCCTGCTCGAGGTCGCGCCAGAGGTCGTCAGCGTTTTCGATCCCGACGCTGAGGCGGATGAGCGTTGGCGGTGTGCCGGCGTCGGCATCGCCGGGATAGCGCGCGCGGCGTTCGAGCAGTGTCTCGACACCGCCGAGGCTCGTCGCAGAGGTGATCAGTTCGACGCGTCCGCAGACGCGGTCCGCGGCGTTGGCGTCACCCACCGTCTCAAATGCGAGCATCGAGCCGAAGCCGCTCATCTGCCGGCGCGCCAACTCGTGGCCTGGATCCTCCGGCAGCCCTGGATAGCGCACGCGCGTCACTGCCGGGTGCGCCGCCAGACGCCGCGCGAGTTCGCCGGCCGTCTGCTCGGCCCGATCCAAGCGCACCGCCAGTGTTCGCAGTCCGCGGAGCGCGAGGAACGCCTCGAGCGCCCCCGGTGTCGCACCGTCGATCGTCCGGCGGTGGACGAGCTCGTCGCGGCGGTGTTCATCGCGCGTCACGACGATGCCAAGCAGGAGGTCGGCGTGCCCGCCGATGAACTTAGTCGCGCTGTGCAGGACGAGGTCCGCGCCCTGCTCAAGCGGGCGTTGGCGCAGCGGCGTCGCGAATGTGCTGTCAACCAGCACCGTGGCGCCCTTTGAGTGCGCGACCGCACTCAGCGCCGCCACGTCGACCAGCTCGATCAGGGGGTTCATCGGCGTCTCTAGCCAAAGCAGCGCCGCCCCGTCACACGCGACCGCAACCGCATCGGCATCCTGCGCGTCGACGAACAGCACACGCAAGCGCCCGCCGCGCTCGCGCTCGCTCATAAGCACCCGCACACCGTGATACGCGACGCGCGCGCAGGCCACGAGCGCGCCGGCCGGTAGCGTCTCAAGCACCGCCGCAACCGCGGCCATCCCGGATGCGAAGGCGACGGCGCGACCGCCTTCGAGCGCCCCGAGCGCGCCTTCAAGCGCAGCCCACCCGGGATTGCCGTCGCGACCGTACCCCAACTCCCCGCCGAACTGGTAGGTGGAGCTCGGCGTCAGCGGCACGTTCAGCGGCGCACCGGGCCCCTGCGGGCGACCAAGCGCGACGACGAGCGAATCAGGGCGGAGCGCTCTCTCATGACTGTCGTCTAGCTTCACGTTAGCCGCAACCTCATATGTGCGTGACACCGACGAGCGCTCATCGCCGACATCATCACAGTCCACTGAGCTTCGCCTATCGCCGGTGCCGACCGTGCATGGTGGAGGGCTACGGTTCGCGCAGGAGCGCGCCGTCGATTAGCCGGCGCTCGCCGATAGCGTGCGGCAGTGCGACGCGAACAGGGGTCTCGGGATTGCGCGCAGCATTCTGGAACCCCGGGCGCGGAGTGACGAAAAACGTTAGAGCCAGTTCGCTCTCGTCGATGAAGATGTCAGGAGCGAGAACGCGACCGCCGGCGCGCTGTCCACTGGCAAACGCCTGCTCGGTTACGAGGACGCGCAGCACCGTATCTTCGGGGTCCACCTCGCGCGTTGGGTCGAGACGCCATGCGGAGGCACGAATCGTGCCGCGCGCGGAGCGCAGTGGTTGCGATGCACTAGAGGCGAAGCACACCCAGACCTGCCGACGTCCCTCACGCCGCATGGCGACCGTGAGAAGGTGCGGCGGTAGACCAAGCGCGAACAGCGCCTCAGCGTCCGTGCTGGCAAGCAGCCGCCAACCGTCCAGCGTCGACGCCGGCGCGTCGGGGTTACGCGGGGCCGCGCGACCCGCCGCCGCCGGACCATCTAGATAGGCGATCAGTCCCGCGACAGCTCCGTCGACCGGGTCAAGGGGTGCTGGCAGACCCTCGAACGCGGCCAGCGAAAACGGCAATCCCGCTCCGTCACTCACCAGTTCCGGACGCCGAGGTGCCAAACGCGGAACCAGCAATGCTGAGCGCTCCCAGTCACGTTCTGTCACAAGCTCTCGCTCGCGCGCACGAAAGCGACCGAACAGGCGGTGCGAGGGCGCCGACATCAGCGCGAGGCTACCGGCGATCGCAAACGACCGCCGGAGCCACGTTCGCTCCAATAACCGCCGCCACCGCCTTTCGAGGACTGCGATCAGCAGAACGCTCCGTTTCGCGCAAGGCACCCCTTCGGGGCGGCGTCGAGTTCGAGGCGCTCGGCGTCCCGGCGATTATCGCGCTTGGTGGCTGCTTGCACGGAGAGGGACAGCGGCGTCCCGCCGCTTGCGACATCGCGGGCGGACGCTCGTTCGGGTACGGTCGGGTGGCATGGGGGCGGTTCCCGATTCGGTGCGTAGGCAGGCGCTTCACGCGTTTTCGACGCTTCCGAGCATGCCCGGCACGACTCTTGTGGAGGGGGAGTACTGCTTCGCGGCCCTCCATCTGCTCCCGTTTCCGCAGCCGATCGAGCCTCGGCCTGGACTGACGGTGGGCGACGTCGACGCTGCGATCGCGGAGGCCCGGGGGCTAGTTCGTGATCACGGTCGTGAGCAACTGATCTGGCTGACCGGCCCGGACCACCCGTGGCTCGCAGAGGAGCTCGCGCAGCGCGGGCTGCGCAACGAGGACAGTCCCGGGTTCGAGTCCGTCGAGAACGCGATGGCCCTTCTCGACCCGCCGGAGGGGGCCGGTGGCGAGAGCGTGGAGGTCGTCGCGGTCACGTCGTTTGACGCCTACAGGGCCGGGATGGCGGTCGAGCTGACGGCGTTCGAGGTGCCGGCCGACGGGCGTGCGCGGTTCGAGGACGAGCTGGAGGAGCGCTGGGCCGAGTACATCGTGCCCGATAATCCGTACCGGCGCTGGAACGCACTGCTCGCCGGGCGGGTCGTCGGAACCGCCGGCGGCGTGCTCGGCGACGCGGGGATCAACCTGTTCGGCGGCGGCGTGCTCGCCGAGGCGCGCGGCCACGGCGTGTACCGGGCGCTCGTCCGGGCTCGCTGGGACGCGGCCGTGACGCACGGCACGCCCGCGTTGACGGTGCAGGCCGGGCGGATGTCCCGCCCGATCCTGGAGCGGCTCGGCTTCGCGTTCATCGACGTGATGCCCACCTACGTCGACGACGTCGGCGCCACCGCGGGCTGACTCGAGGCACATGCTGCGTTTCGTCGAGCGTGGCCGCGTCCCGCAATTTGCGACAGCCTCGTGCGGCAGCTCACACGAATTCGCGCGAATTGCGAGCGTCGCTCATTGGGCGCGCCACTCGTGGTCCAGTAGCGCGTAGACGACTACGTCCGACCACTCGCCTTTGAACATCTCGCTGCTGCGATGGTGCGCCTCCTGGCGCATGCCCAGGCGAGCTGCCAACCGCGCTGAGGCGCTGTTGCGGGCATCCATGCGCGCCACAACCCGGTGCAGACCCAGGCCGCCGGACATGTCGAAGGCAAGCTTCAGTACCGCCGTGCAGGCTTCAGTTGCGTAGCCCTGCCCTGCGATGTCGGGGTGGAAGGCGTAGCCGATCTCGCCCCCGGCGTGGTGCGCAGAGTGGAAGAACAGCGTCACGTCGCCCACCAGTCGTCCACTCGCGGCCAGCTCCGCGCCCAGCGTCAGCGCTTGACCTTCAGCCGTGATTTCCCGGCGGCCGAGATCGCCGGCCAGCCGAGCCTCCAACACCTGCTCGTCCATCGGCTCAAACGGCAGGTAGCGGCAAACGTCAGCGCGACCGCGGTACGCCAGCAGCTCTTCGGTGTCCTCGAGCCCCAGTGGCCGCAGCCTCAGTCGCGAGGTGCGGATCGGATACGAGGGCCGCAGCTCCATGCACTGATTGTCCCCACATCCGTACGACGAAACCAAGGCCAAATGGCACGGCTCCTATTCGCGTTGCTCCTATGTCAGTCCGACAGCGCCATGCCGGTGGTGCGAGCTGTGGTGTGCGGGTCACGCCTGGGTGCGCGGATTCCAGATGATCTCCCAGAGGTGGCCGTCGAGGTCGCGAAAGTAGCCAGAGTAGATACCCCACGGGCGGTCATGCGGCGGCCCCGTGAGCGTCGCGCCCGCGGCCTCGGCCTCAGCCAGCAGGACGTCGACGTCCGCCTTGCTCGCGACAAGGTGTCCGATGCTGAACTCGCCCGACTTTGGTGGCCCGAACGGTATTCCGGCGTCTTTCGCCAGTTCAGTGCGCGGGTACAAAGCGAGAATGAGGTTGTCGTCGAGATGGAACATCGCGATGTCCCCGGCCGGGTTCTTATCGTCGCCGACGAACTCGGTCGCGATCACGCCAGCGGAATCGAGGCCGAGGCCCTCGCGGTAGAACACGAGCGCACGCTCAAGATCAGCCACCGCCAGCGTGAGCACATGGATGCGCGATTCCATTGTCCTTGAGTGTCGCAAACGCGCGGGGCACTGCTGGCATGCTCGCGAGCTCGTGATCGAGCTAACGCAACAAACGTTCGAACGAACATTTCTTATGGTACTTTGAGGTGGTGGATGCAGAGCAACGTCTTGGCGCGCTCGTGCGCGAGCTTCAAGCCGAGGGCCGGTTGGAGGTGGCTCGGGCGGCGCGCGATTATGGGACGGCTGAGATGACGATCCGCCGCGACCTGGATGTGCTGGTGCGGCGCGGCGTCGCCCGTCGGGTGAGGGGCGGGGCCGCGAGCTTGTTGGCGCGCGGGGACGAGATTCCGTACTGGATGCGCGAGCTGGAGGCAGCGCCGGCCAAAGCCCGGATCGGCCTTGCGATCAGCCAACTGCTGCGTGACGGTGAGGCGGTCGGGTTGGACAGCGGAACGACGGTTCTCCAGGTCGCCCGGTCACTTGGCGAGCGGCGTTTGACCGTGCTGGCGGTGTCACTCCCGACCGCGAACGCGCTGGCCGAGCACCCGTCGGTTCGAATAATCCTGGCCGGTGGCGAGCTCCGCCCCGGAGAGCTCTCGCTGACCGGGGCCGGCACCGTCGCAGCGATTGCAGCGATGCGCTTCGACACCGTGGTGCTCGCCCCGTGCGGGCTCGGCGGAGGGACGCTCACGGCATATGACCTAGGCGACGCCGCGATCAAGCGCGCGCTGAGGCAGAGCGCAAGCCGCGTGATTGTGGCCGCCGACTCCTCCAAGTTCGCCCGCGACGGAATGGCCGTGGTCTGCGACATCCGCGATGCCGACGTGCTGGTCACCGACGCAGACGCACCGACCGAGACCGTCGGTGCTTTGCGCGCAGCAGGCGTTGACGTGCTCTGTGTCTAACGGCCTGATCGCCGACCGGCAGTCACAGGCGCCCCGCGACGCCAGAGCCCGCGTCCGCCAGCGCGTCGCAGTGACCGCGACGTTCATCTCACACGGGCTCCTATTCGCGTCGTGGACGGCACACATACCACACGTCAAGCTGGCGCTCGGGCTATCGGACCCGACCCTCGGCCTGGTGCTGTTGGCGACGCCGGTCGGCGCGGTCTGCTCGATGCTGGTCGCGCGGCGATTGCTGCCGAAGCTAGGCAGCCGCGCGCTGATCTGGACGTGCCTGTTGGGCTACTGCGCGGCGGGCCCGTTCGTCGGTCTGGCAAGCACGCCGCTGCTTTTGGCGGTGGCGCTGTTCACGTGGGGCGCTTTCCAGGGTTCGCTCGACGTAGCGATGAACACCCAGGGGGTCGCCGTCGAACGCTCCCAGCGACGGCATCTGATGCCCAGCTTTCACGGTGCATGGAGCGTGGGCTCGTTCGCCGGGGCCGGGGTGGGCGCACTGGCGGTCGCCGCCCACGTGTCACTGGCACCGCAGCTCCTCGTCCTTGCGTTGCCGGTGCTCGTCGCTGCGGCCACCTTCAACCAAAGCCTGATCACCCGGCAGGACGAGCGCGACACTCATGAGCGGCCACGCCCAGCGACCCGCGGACGGCCGCCACTACCCCGCGCAACGGTCGTTCTCGGCGCGATCGTCTTCGCCAGCATGCTCTGCGAGGGCGCGACCGCCGACTGGTCGGCCGTCTACCTCCGCGGGCCCGTCCACGCCGACCCCGCCACCGCCGGTCTCGGCTATGCCGCGTTCGCGCTGGTCATGGCTGCGGTACGGCTGAGCGGGGGACACCTCCTAGTGCGCCTGCCCGCCAACCGCCTTCTGCCAGCCCTTGCGGCGCTCGGCACCGCTGCGATGGCGATCGCCCTCGCAGCCGATACGCAGCTCACGGCCCTGATCGGCTTCACGTTCTTGGGCGCCGGGCTGGCGCTAGTCGTACCGACCGTGTTCAGCGCCGCCGGCAACCTCCCCGGCCTGGCTCCCGGCGTTGGCATTGCCACGGTGTCAGCCTACGGCTGGGCCGGGTTCGTGTGCGGCCCGCCGCTGATCGGCACCCTGGCGGGCATATCCGGGCTGCGTGCGGCACTCGCCGTCATCCCCGCACTCACGCTGATCATCACGCTCGTTACCGCACGCGTAGGCGTAATTCACACCTCGGGACAGAGCCGCCACGCGACGGTGCCCGCTTGACGATCGCTGAGTGACAGTCCGGTCCGGCGGTGCATTAGCGCCGGAGCCAGTCTTGAATCGCGCGCTGGCTCTGGTCCGTGCGAGCGAGTTCGGCGTCACACGGCGGAGGTGAGAAGTTCCGCGTTCTCGCTCTCGGGCGGTGTGCCGTACGCGTAGACGAGCAAAGCGTCGCCGCCGTGGTTCACCGTCTGTAGGGGCGTCCCCGGCGAAACGTGAATCAGGCCGCCGGCGGGAACATCGTGGCGTTCCGGTGGCTCCCCTAGATACATAGAGAGGGTGCCCGATAGGACGACGAAAGTCTCCTCTTGAAAGGGATGCCTGTGGCGGCGCCCTTTAGCGCCAGGCTCGTAGCGCCAGACATTCGCGCGGGTGTGAGCGAAGCCAGCCATCTCGCTCAGCTCTGCCACGTGTCGGGCCGGCTCCTTCGCCTCATGCGGACGCGTTATCCATTCGAAGTCGTCCGGCGCGATAACGCGGTAGGCCACAACCGCAACCTAGCGCGACCTACCGACGCTCGCGCTGGCGGCCGGGGGAGCGCTCGTCGCCCGGCCGGCTCACGCGACCTGCCACGCCGCTCGACATCAGCGATCGCGGGGTGGGCGGGCTCGGTAGGTGCGGACCTTCGTGCGGTTGCCGCAGACGGCCATCTTGCACCAGACGCCTGAGTGGTTGCGCGAGCGGTCGTAGAAGGCCCAATGGCAGTCGGGTGCGCGGCAGGCCTTGACGCGTTGCCGTGAGCCGTCGCCGATCGAGTTTGCGACCGGGACCAGCAGTAGCGCCATCGCCCCTGCAAGAGCTTTCCAGTCGTCCACGGCCAGGCGGCCAGGGTCGTGATCCGAGCGGGCCTCATCGCGCGACTTGGCGCCCGCGTGGGCGCCACGGCTTGACCGAGCGCTGATCACCGGCGCCGACCCAGCCGGATCAGGGCAACTGGCCGCGCGCGCGGCCAGGCTGACCTCGCGGCGGAACCGCGCGCTGCTCGCGGGCGGGCTCGAGCGGTGGCTCGGGGCGACACAAGGACCGCCTGGCCGTTGGCGCGTGCTCCCATCGCTGCGACGCCATCCGCGCCAACGCTGCCTAAGTTCGCGAGCTCGCCACGCTACTCCGCGGCCGCTCGCCACTGTACCCACGTGGCATCCCGATGCTCAACGAACTCTTGATCGACGGTACCCGCCCGGCATTTTCGGACGACCAGGACGCCCTCAAGCGCGAGCTTCACGACGCCCAGGCAGCGATGGTCTGAAGATGGGCCGGCGGTCGCGATTATCGGCGCCCGGAGCCGTCCGGCTGCGACGAGGTGTGGCCACCGGAGACTCGCTCCGGTGGCCACGTGTCGGGACCGTCCGCGGGCGGACCGTTTCGACCCGCTTTAGTACCGGCGGTAGCTCGCTTGCGCCGGGTCGGCGTCCGCGCTTCCGAGTTAGAACCCCCAACCGAAGAGGTACGACACCTCGTCGTCGGACTGATCGGGAACGTAGAGGGTCTGGTTGGCCGGATCGAACACCGGGTTGCCAGGATTGCCGCCGAGCGCCACGCTGAGCGGCGTCTGGCCACAACCCCAGGTGACGGTGCGGTTGCAGATCGCGCCGCTGTAGACGTCGACGTCGGAGTTGAACATCGATGTCGCGTAGACGCGTCCGCTGGCCTGGTCCACCGTGACCTCGCTCGGACCGGATCCGGCGCCGAGCGCGCGTGGCGTCTGCCCGCACCCGGAGGTGTTGATCGCGTTGCACGTGCCACCGTTGATGACCGACAGGCCGCCGTCGGGGTTACCTGCCGTGTATACGGTGTCTGTGGCCTCGTCGACCGCGATGCCCCAGCCGCCGCTGTTCCCGATGGTCTGAGGCATCTGGCCGCAACTTGAGATGACGTGGGCATTGCAGGTCGCGCCGTCGATCATCGACACGTCCCCGTCGGCGACGTTCGTCACGTACACGGTGTTGGTCGCCTGATCGACGACGTCGTCGAGCGGCACGTTGCCGACGGTGACCAGGGTCGGTGTCTGGCCGCAGCCGCTGTGCACCGTGCCGTTGCAAGTCGCGCCATTGACCACGGCCACCGTGCCGTTGGGGTCGGACGTGTTCACCACGTAGACGGTGTCGGTCGCCTCGTCGACGTCAAGCCCGACGGGATTGCCGTCGCCGGGCGGCACGACGGTGACAGTGGCAGGTGTCTGGCCGCACCCAGACGTCACGTGCGCGTTGCAGGTCGCACCGTTGATGACCGAGATTGTGTTGGAGCTGTTGTTCGCGATGTAGACGGTGTCGGTCTGTTGATCGACGGCCACGGCGAACGGGGTGGTGCCAGATCCGGTCGAGATCGTCGGCCAAGTGCGCCCGCAGCCGACTGTCACGAGCGCGCTGCAGCTCGACGCATCGATCACGGAGACGTCGTCGCTGTCCTGGTTGGAGACGTAGAGGGTGCCGGTCGCGCTGTCGATCGCGCTCCCCTGTGGAATCGTGCCGGCCGTCGTCGTCGGCGGGTCGTGACGGCAGGCGAACGGCCGCGCGAGGGTGCACGCCGCACCGTTGATCACCGACACGGTGTTGGCGCCGTTGTTGGCCACGTAGATCGTGTCGCTCGCGACATCGATGTCCATGTAGCCTGGGAAGTAGCCGGTCGCGACGACCGGCGGATGCTGGGCGCAGCCGGCCGTGTCGAGCGCGTTGCAGATCGCGCCGTCGATGATCGAGAGCGTGCTGTCGCCCTGATTCACCACGAACACAGACTGGGTCACCGGGTCGACGACGACGCCGTCCCCGTTGTTGCCGACCGGCACGGTCGCGGGCGTCTGGCCGCACCCCGAGCTCACCGCGGCGTTGCAGGTGGCGCCGTTGATCACGGCGAGCGCGCCGAAGCCGTGAACGTTGGGCGTCGCGACATAGACCGTATCGGTGGCCTCGTCGACAGTTGCGGCGTTCGGGACACCGCCGACCGTGAGGTGCGCCGGGGTGATCGCGCAGCCTGTGATCACGGACGCGTTGCACTTCGCGCCGTCGATCACCGACACCGTGCCATCGCCCGAGTTCGGCACGTAAACCGTGTCCGTCGCCTCGTCCACGGCCGGCACCGTGGGGCCCGGCCCGACGGTGACGGTGGCCGGCGTCTGCCCACAGCCTGAGGTCGTGGTCCCGTTGCAGGTCGCGCCGTCGATCACCGACACCGTGTCGAGATTCACGTTTGCGACATAGACCGTGTCGGTGGCATCATCGATCGCCACGCCGTCGGTCCCTGCGTTGGCGGTGCCGGAAACGGTGATGGTTTCGGGCGGCACCAGGCCGCAGCCGCTTGACACCGATGCGTTGCAGGTTGCGCCGTTGACTACCGAGATCGTGTTGCTCGCGAGGTTGACCAGGTAGAGCGTGTCCGTGTTCTGATCGACGGCGGCGTCGATCACGCCCGCGTTACCTGAGGTGTCAACGGTCATCAGCCCCGGGTGTGCGGCCGCGCAAGTCGTTGTCACGAGCGCGTTGCAGGTCGCCGTGTTGATCACCGACACGGTTCCGTCGTACTGGTTGACGACGTATGCCGTGTGGGTCGCCTGGTCGACGGCGACGGCGAACGGGCCGTTCCCCACCACGACGGCGTGCGCAATACTTCCGCCGAACCCGCGGAACCCGCCGAAGCCGAAGTGCGGCAGTCGCAGTCCGCCAAAGACGGAGCCGAAGCGCGCGTGGGTGATGCGCGTCGCGGACAGTGCCGCCGCGCGGTGGCCGCTGCGGGCTGCCGCTGTGCTTGCGCCACTGCCGAGCAGCGCCGCCGCGACGGCCGCGACCGCGATTGTGGAGCGCGTGAGGCTCCGTGTGCGTGAGCAGTGCATTCTCATCTGTGCCTCCTCTGGGCCATCAGCTTGGTTTGGGATTGGCACGCGGGGCCGGCACACCGGCCGGCCCCGCGTGCCGAGGTCTTGCTCAGCAGCCCTTGCCGGCGCATTCGTCCGGCTTGTTGGCGGTGATCGCGCTGCTCGTGAGGCTCATCACCGTGAAGTTTGTGAACACGCCCCCGCCTCGTATCGTGATTCCCGCGCCGCCGCTGACCGTGTTGCCCGTCACCTTGCT
>Ga0182024_10022890_pt1 | contig 11231 bp, 9 predicted proteins | sample P32metaG_FD_120480 | JGI IMG/M metagenome (GOLD analysis project Ga0182024, IMG submission 120480) | Permafrost microbial communities from Stordalen Mire, Sweden - P3-2 metaG (Illumina Assembly) | ecosystem: Environmental > Terrestrial > Soil > Wetlands > Permafrost | place: Sweden: Stordalen... | reverse complement strand
TCGTTCGGCAGGAACATCATGCCGACGCCGAGGTCGGAATCCTGGAAAAGATTGTGGCCCATCTTCACCAGCTCGGGCCGGAAGAGCTTGTAGGGAATCTGCGTGAGAATGCCCGCGCCGTCGCCGGTCTTGGCATCGGCGTCCATGGCGCCGCGATGGATGAGCGAACAGACGCAGGTCAGCGCCCGGCGGAGGATGGTGTTGGTCCGCTGGCCGTTGATGTTGGCCACGAAGCCAACGCCGCACGCGTCGTGCTCCGTCTTCGGATCGTAAAGTCCGTGGAACCCGGAGGTCTGGTCGAGGATGGCTTGGTTAAGCGGCATGGGCCATCCAGTTTAAGCGCATAGGAAAAAAGTACAAGGCGTTGTTGAGCACGGAACGACAGCAATTACTTCTCATAAAATTGTCTTCGACCGGGCCCGCCCCGCGGGACAGGGGCGCCGCATCTGGCTCCTCGACAAGAACGGCGCGCGCGGCATCTTGAAGGAGAACTTGAAAGCGAACCGCCTGGATGTCGAAATGGTCGCGCGCGGCCTGGCCGAATCGCGCGAGCAGGCCCAGCGTTTTATCCTGGCTGGCGAGGTATGGGTGAGCGGTCAAAGGTGGGACAAGGCAAGCAAGCTTTGTGCCGCCGATCTTCAATTGGAAGTGCGCGGCCATGACCGGTATGTCAGCCGCGGCGGCCACAAACTTGAAGGCGCGCTAAAATCCTTTTCCCTCGACGTGAATGGCCTGCGCTGCCTCGACCTCGGCGCCTCGACCGGCGGATTTACCGACTGCCTGCTGCAGCACGGCGCGGGCGAAGTCGCCGCGGTCGATGTCGGCCACGGCCAGCTCCATTGGAAGCTGCGCAACGATCCGCGCGTGAAGATTTTCGAGGGCGTCAACGCGCGGGACCTGCTGGCGATCGCGGGCGAGCGGTTCCCCGGCGTCTTCGATCTCGTCGTCTGCGACGTCTCCTTCATCTCGCTCAGGCTGGTCTTGCCGCCGGCCTTCGATCTGCTTGACTCCGGCGGTCGGGTCGTGGCGCTGATCAAACCGCAGTTCGAGGCCGGCCGCAGCGAGGTCGGCAAGGGCGGCATCGTGCGCGACGCGGCGGTACGGCAACGGGTGATCGACAGCCTGACGCGCTGGGCGGAGGATTTCCCCGTCCGAACGGTGGGCGTGATCCCCTCGCCACTGCCGGGCCGCGACGGGAACGAGGAATTTTTATGGCTTCTGCAAAAAAAATGAAGGTCGGCGTCGTGGTGAACCGGACGAAACCGGGCGCCCGCGAAGTCCTCGGGCAACTCGTCGAGTTCGCCGTGGGGCATCCGAACCTCAAGCTCCTCTTTGAAAAGCGCACCGGCGCGATGATCAAGCAGCCCGGCATGAGCGAGGTCGAGCTGGCGAAGCAATCCGACCTGCTCCTCGTCGCGGGCGGCGACGGCTCGCTGCTCGACGTGGTCGGCACGGTCTACCCGACGCAGGTCCCGATCCTCGGCGTGAACATCGGCAGCCTCGGCTTCCTTACCGCCGCGTCGGAGTCGGAGGTCGATTCCATCCTGCCCTGCGTGGCCGCCGACGACCTGCTGCTGAGCCCGCGCCTGGCGCTGGAGACGATCTTTCACCGCGCGGGCGGCAAGCAGCATACGGTGCCTTGCGCGCTCAACGATATCGTCATCTCGCGCACGAACAATTCGTCTCTCATCCGCGTGCGCGTGGAGGTGGGCGATTATCTGGTCACCGAGTATGTCTGCGACGGCCTGATCATCGCCACGGCGACCGGCTCGACCGCCTATTCGCTCGCCTCCGGTGGCCCCATCCTGAGCCCCGACGCCGACGCCATCGTGCTCAATCCAATCTGCCCGCACACGCTGACCAACCGGGCGTTGGTGGTCGGCACTGACCAACCGATCCGGATCCGCATTGTGCCGAAGAAGGGCGTGACCGCTCCTGCCGTGCAGTTCGATGGCCGGCCGGGCGGCAGCCTGCGTCCGCACGAATGGCTGGAACTGCGGCCCGCCAAGTCGAAGGTCAATCTCGCGTATCTGCCTCACTCCGATTTCTACCGCGTGTTGCGCCAGAAGCTAAAGTGGAGTGGTGCGAGCGTGTAACGAATGTAGCGGCGGTCTGTGACCGTCGCTATCGGTCACGCCTTCCCGTCGGCGATCCGGTCCGCATTCCACTTCACGTACCATTCGCGCACCTGCCAGTACCAGCCGTTCTTGATCGCGAGGCAATGCAGCGCGATGGCCGCAAAGACGGCTTCCGGCAACGCCACCGCAACGAAGGGCGGCAGGCGGTCATACCGGCCCGCCGGAATGAACAGGCCATTGATGCTTAGGGTGAAGACGATCAGCACGACCACGGTGATCCCGATGCCCGCCACCGGGCTGCGCCGGTCGCTGCGCGCGCCCTGCAGCAACGCGTAGAGCATCAGCACCAGCACGCTGAAGGGATAGATAATCCGATACCACCATTCCGTGCGGTAGCGGGCGACGTATTCCGGCGTCTGGGTGCTGGTGGCGATGTATTCCGCCAGCTGGCCGAGCGTGAGCTGCTCGGGCTGCGAGACGATGAGCGCCAGTTCCCGCGGGGGCGTGGTAATGTCGGGCATGTCGAGTTCCTGGTAACTCTTCTGGTCCTGCACCACGCCGTTTTCCTTGTAGCTGATCTTCTTCACGTCAGTCAGCCGCCAGAACTGGCCGTTCCAGCGCGCCAAGTTGGCGACGTAGAGATCGAGGTCGTGCCACTGCGCGTCCTGCTGGTGGATTTGCACGCCGCGCGCCTTGCCGGTGTCGCCGCTGACGTCGAGGTCGTTGAAGTACCAGACGAGGTAGTTCACTTTGTCGACGTAGGGAAGATTCGTCAGCTCATTTGCCCGCACGCTGTCCCCCTTCACATCCGCGAGGATCCGGTCGCGGGCCACTTCCGACTTGGCCGCCGGGCCGCTCATATCGTAACCGAGCACGAGGCTGCAGATAAGGCCGAAAAGCAGGAACGGCGCGAAAAGCCAGTGCGGCGCGAGGCCGCCGGCCTGCAGGGCAACCAGCTCGCTGCGCCGGTTGAGCGCCAGCAAGGTAAAGAGCGTGGAGAACAACACCGCTGCTGGCAGCACCTGCACCAGCATGCGCGGAATTTGCAGCGCGTAGAACCACAGGACCGTCGAGAAGTGCACCTTGTGGTCGAGGAAATCCTCCATCGTGCCGTAGAGATCGGCCATGACCCACAGCAGCGTGAAACCGGCCAGGCAGTAGCAAAACGGCTCGAGAAGCCGGATAAACAGATAGCGAAAGAAAATCTTCATGACAGCACCCGACCTTGCGCCTACTACAACTCAATAGAACTGATCGCCCCCGACCGCGACCCCAAAATGCGCGCGGCCGTCATTCCATGAACCCGATTCTCGACCAACAGCACGCCAGCCTCGAACAGGTCATCACGGCGGCGAAGGCCTCCCTGCCCGCACTGGACCGCTGCACGGAACTCATCGCCGGATGCCTGGAACAGGGCGGTAAGGTCCTCGCCGCGGGCAACGGCGGCAGCGCCTGCGACGCATTACATCTCTGCGAGGAACTGGTCGGCCGTTACCGCAACAACCGCCGTGCCCTGCCCGCGATCTCACTCACGGCTGATGGCACCACGCTGACCTGCATCAGCAACGACTTCGGTTTCGACCAGGTTTTCGCCCGGCAGGTCGAGGCGCTCGGCCGGCCCGGCGACGTGCTGGTCCTCTTCACCACCAGTGGCAATTCATCCAACCTGCTTCGCGCGGTGGAGGCAGCCCAGGCGGCGGGAGTCAAGACGGTGGCGCTGACCGGCCGCGGCGGCGGCCAGCTGGCCGGCCTGGCCGATGCCGAATGGATCGTGCCCTCGGATTATGGCGCGCGGGTGCAGGAACTGCATACGTGGGCGCTGCACGTTATCCTTGAAGTTGTTGAAGCGCGCCTCTTCGCGTGATACGCTCAGCCTCTTTATGCTGAAGCGCCTTTTGGTCCTGGCCGTTGCCATGGGCCTTTTCGTCACCGCCTTTCTTGTCTATTTTCACGTCACCGACGCGCGGATCGACCACGATTTTAGTCTCGAGCGCCAGAAGTTCCACGTCGAAGGCCTCGACCTGACCACGACCACACCGCCGGCCCACGAACCGCCCACGACCCAACCGATCGCTGCGCCTGATGCCAGCATCTCCAACCCGGCCCCCGCGACTCCGGCCGCCACGCCCGCCGCCACGCCCGCCGCGGCGCCGGGCGACTCCAGCCCGGTCATCAGCCCGCTTCCTCCCGCCTCCAGTACGCCGGGCGCGACTCCCGATCAGTCCACCCCGCCCGCGACCAACGCGTCGCCCTCCACGCTAATTTATCCCGGTCTGCGGCAGCTGCCACTGGCGCTGATGGCTTCCTTCGCCAGCAAAGGTTTGAGCATTCAGACGCCCACCGACACGACAGTTGCTCCCGCAGTCTCGGCGACGTCCGCTCCGCCGGTGGCGCCCGTGGCGACCGAAACGAACGCCGTCGCGCCTGTGCCGGTCGAGACGCCGGTGGTCCAGGAATCCAAGGCCCCGCGCCCCGGAGCGATCGCCGCGAGCGTCATCGTCCTCGGCTACCACCAGTTCAGTCCGCCCGGCGTCCGCTCGAAGAACATGTACAACATGCCGCAGGATGTCTTCGACGCGGAGATGAAGTATCTCAAGGACAACAATTATCATGTCGTGCCGCTTTCCGATGTCGTTCGCTTCGCCAAGGGTGAAATCACCCTGCCGCCCAACTCAGTCGCGGTGACAATCGACGACGGCTACAAGAGCTCGATTGTGTACGCCGGGCCGGTGCTCAAGAAGTACGGCTTTCCCTGGACGTTTTTCATCTATCCCGCCTTCATCACCGTGCACGAGAGCAAGGGCGCGGCCAGCTGGAGCGACCTGAGCGAGCTGCAAAGCGAGGGCGTCGATATCGAGTGCCACTCGATGACCCATCCGTTCCTCGCCAAGCACCGGCAGGTGTGGAAGGGACCAATGCACTCGCTCACGCCGGAGGAATATGACGCGTTCCTGACCAACGAAACGGCCACGGCGAAGGCCGTGCTCGAGGAGCACCTCCACAAGCCCGTGCAGTTTTTCGCCTATCCCTTCGGGGACCATGACAAGGCGGTGGAGGCCAAGGTGGTGTCCGCAGGTTTCACCGGCATTTTCACCGTCGCGGGTAATCCCATCCATCCCGGCACCAACCTCTATTCCATGGGCCGCTATGTCATCACCACGCCGGTGGAGCGCGAGTTCGCCGCCTACCTGCACGAAGGCGCCCTCGGTCTGGCCGATCTCAGCCCCGCCAACGGCGCCGTGGTCACGGACTCTCGTCCGATCATCAGCGCCGTGCTCGGCTATGCGGGCACGATCAATCCCGCCTCGATCGTCGCCGAGGTCCGCGACATGGGCGAGGTGCGCCACGACTTCGATCCAAAGACCTCCGTTATTCGCCTCTACCTTCCGCGCGACCTGATCGATTCCGTCGTCATCGTTGACGTGCGGGCGAAGGACGCAGCGACCGGCCAGACCATGGTGGCCAGCTGGCGTTTCAATTATCAGCCGACAGCCCCCGGCGTGGCCCACGCGCCCATCGGCGCGCCGACCTCGACCAACCCCGCCACCGCTGAGCCCGCCGCTCCTGCTCACGAAGTCAACGAAGGCGAATCGAATGCCGCGCCTGCTTCCGCCAGCAACGCGGCTCCGATTCCCGTCCAGGCCGCCCCTGCGGCCGAGTCCAACGCCGCTCCCCGCGCGCCGACCACACCCTAGCCTTTCCCGGCAGCGCGATTTTTTTGATCGCGCTCCGGCGCAGGAGAGGTAAGAGGGGATGGACGCCTTCGCGTCTTGTCGCACCGTTTTTCGCCATGGCCAACATCGATCACCATCTGCTTATGGCGTTGATGGACACCATCCCCGACCGCATCTACTTCAAAGACCGGGCGGGCCGCTTCCTCTCGGTGAACCGCGCGATGCGCGAGTTCGTGAAGGTGGAGGACGAGAAGGCCATGCTGGGGAGGACCGATTTCGATTTCTTCCTGCCCGCCCACGCCCAGCCCGCTTTCCATGACGAGCAGTGGGTCATCGCGACCGGCCAACCGATCATCGCCAAGCTCGAGCGCGAGGACCTCTCCGACGGCCGCGTGACCTGGGTCTCGACCACCAAGGTCCCCATGCGCGACGCGAACGGCAACATCATCGGCACCTGCGGCATCTCGCGCGATGTGACCGAGGAGCACGCGAAGGCCGAGCAGCTCCAGCAATACACCCAGGCGCTGGCCGAGAAGCAGGAGCAGACCGAGGAGGAACTGATGCTCGCGCGCCAGGTGCAGCAGGCCATGCTGCCGCAGGGCTTCCCTTGTGTACCGCGCGACGCGAAGCCGGACGAGTGCGCGCTGCGGCTGGCCTACCGTTATCTGCCTGAAGCAATGGTGGGCGGCGACTTCTTCACCGTGACTTCCATTTCCGACACGCAGGTCGGCATCCTGATTTGCGACGTCATGGGCCACGGCGTGCCCGCCGCGCTGATCACCGCCGTGGAGCGGGTGCTCGTCGAGGAATTGCAGGGCGTCGCCGCCGATCCGGGCCGGTTCCTCACTGAGCTCAACACGCGGTTGCACCATTTCTTCGATCCGCTGCCCAGCTCGATGTTCGTGACCGGGCTCTACCTCGTCATCGATTCGGCCACCGGCGTGGTGCGGTTCGCCAATGCGGGGCATCCCCGTCCGCTGCACCTGTCGCGCCCGCGCGGCGAGGTGCGCCTCATGGGCACCGATCCTGAAAAGCCGCCCTTCGCACTCGGCGTCATCCCCGACTCAATCTACGAGGAGGAACAGGAACAGACTCAGCCGGGCGACCTGCTCTTTCTCTACACCGACGGCCTGCTCGACCTGGGGGAAGGCCATGAGCTTGCCTTCGACGACGCGCGCTTTCTCCAGATGGTGCAAAGCGCCGCGGCGAACTCCGGCGAGGCGTTCCTCGACCGGGTGCTGGCCAATGCGCGGGACGTGTCCGGCCACGAGCATTTCTTCGACGATGTCTGCCTGCTGGCGCTTGAGGTTGAGCGGCGGGCTTAAAGCACGCTCTAAATGTAGCGGCGGTCTATGACCGTCGCTGAGATTCCGGAGGGAAGGCCCATAAGTGCGACGGTCATAGACCGCCGCTACATGATGATAGCTGGGGCGTCCGCATCACTTCTTCCCCAACACCCGCTTCGCGTCGCGCGCGTTGAGGAGCGCTTCTTCCTTGGTGATCTGCTTGGTGGCGAGTAACTTCGCGAGGCTTTCGTCGAAGGTCATCATGCCGTCCTTGGAACCGATCTCGATCATGCTCAGGAGCTGCTGGAAGCGCCGGTCGCGGAAGCAGGAGCGCACGCCCTGGTTCATGGTCATCACCTCGGTGCAGGCCACGCGGCCCTTGCCGTCGGCGCGCGGGAGCAGTCGCTGGGCGACGACCGCCTGCAGTGCATTGGAAAGCTGCGCGATGATCTGCGCCTGCTGGTCGGGCGGAAACGCGTCTACGATGCGGTCGATCGCCTTGGGCGCGTCGATGGTGTGGAGCGTGGCGAGCACGAGATGACCCGTTTCCGCGGCGGTGACCGCCGCGGCGATCGTCTCCAGGTCGCGCATTTCGCTGATCAGGATGACGTCGGGGTCTTGCCGCAGCACATGGCGCAGCGCGATGGGAAACGACTTGGTATCGGTGCCGATCTCACGCTGCTTCACGCGGCAGAGCTTGTGCTCGAAGATGTACTCGATCGGGTCCTCGATCGAGATGATGACGCCGGACCGGCTGCTGTTGATTTCCTCGACCATGGAGGCGAGCGTCGTCGTCTTGCCCGAGCCGGTGATGCCGGTGACGATGACCATTCCCTGCTCGAGCTTGCAGAGCTCGCGCACAATGGGCGGCAGGCCCAGTGCGGCCAGCGGCGGAATCACGTTCGGGATGTGGCGGAACGTCGCCTCGACCGCGCCGCGGCTGTAGTGGGCGTTGCCGCGGAAACGGCCCTGGCCCTGCACCACCACGGCGAAATCGAGCTCCCACGTTTCCTCGAAGCGGGCGCGCTGGTTTTCGGTGAAGATACCGTAGATCAGGTCGCGGCACGATTCGGCATCGAGCACGTCCTTGCGGATGGGCGAAAGGTTGCCATGAATGCGGACCATCGGCGGCGAACCGACGCAGAGATGCAGGTCGGACGCGCCACGCGCGACGGTCTGGCCGAGCAGTTCAACAATATCGAGGTCCATGAGGCGGGCTTGGGGAGGAAGCTTCTAGTGCCCCGTAACCATGCTGCTGGTATTGATTCCGCGCAAGCGGCGGTGCAGCTCCTGCGGGTTGGCGGCGGCCTGCATCGCGACCGCCTCCGAGATGCGGCCCGACTGTGTGAGCGCGACGAGCGACTGGAGAAACGTGACGTTGCCGGGATTGTCGCCGCGCCCGACATGGTCGGCCAGTTCGCGGAATTTGCCCTCAAGGATCCATTTGCGGCTGACCGCCTGATTTTCGAAGTGCTCGACCACCAGCGCCACGCCGCCGCCTTCCGCCGGGACGAGCCGCTGGCAGAGAATGCCGACGAGTTGCTGGGAAAGGACCTGCAGCACGCCTTCGCGTTCGCGGACCTCAAAGAGGCGCGAGAGCCGTTCGAGCGAGTCGAGCACGTTGGAACTATGCAAGGTGGCCAGGACGAGGTGGCCCGTTTCCGCCGCTTCCAGGGCCGTGATCGCGGAGACACTGTCGCGAATTTCGCCCAGGAGGATGACGTCCGGGCTCTGCCGCAGCGAACGCCGCAGCCCCTCCGCGAACGACGGCGTGTCGGTGCCGACCTCGCGCTGGGTGAAGAGGCTGCTGGCGGAACGGAAGAGATACTCGACGGGGTCCTCGATGGTGACGACGTGATAGGCCCGATGCTGGTTGAGCCAGTCGAGGCACGATGCGACCGTGGTCGATTTGCCGCTGCCGGTGGGGCCGGTGACGAGAAGGAGGCCCGTGGGCCGCTCGATCCACGAGACGAGCAAATCGACCGGCAGGCCGAGCGACTCGAGCGGCGGAATTTCCGTCTTGATCGGCCGGAGCACCGCGCCGCGCACGTCCAGCGAGCGAAAGAGATTCACGCGGAACCGCCGCCCGTCGGACGCGACATAACTGCCGTCGAAATCCCGGGCGTTCACATCGCCGCCGCAGTGGACCCAAAACGCCTCGAGTTCCTCCGGCGTGACCGGCGCCGCGTTCTCGATCAAGTTGAGCTGGTCATCGATCCGCAACTGCGGGACACGGCCCGCGTGCAGATAAAGGTCCGAGGCCCGCGCGCTTCCGGCGGTCAGGCAGAGCGCGTCGATGATGTCCATGCGGCAAAGTTCGTAGGTCGTCTTGGATAATCGAGGTTACGGCCCGGGCGGAGCCTGTCGCATCGCTTCCATCATGGTAATTCCTGCAGGCCCCAAGATGACGATAAATAAGCTCGGGAAGATCAGAAGAATGGCAACGATCGTTAGTGAAATGAACATATACCAATGACCCCTCGATTTGGGGCGAGTGATGCGCACAATAAAGAGAATTAAACTCGCAATAGAGACCATCCCGAGCGCTCCTCCTAGCAGGATCAAGCCCATGTGGGACCCAACCCAATCCGGCATGCTGGCGTTCAAGGTGATGAGCTTGCTTTCGTAGGTCCAGTTGATCAAAGAGATGAATCCAAAGCACAGGAATAGCATCCAGAACGGGATACCTTCCCATAGGAGATAGCTTTTCCAGCCTTTCATCGGAGATTGATTCATAAGCTTTTAAGCGTCATCACTCCTCGAAGCTCGGCCAGAAGATCCTACGACTTGTTCTTCTCTTCCTTCTGCACCGCTTCCCACGCCCGCTTGCGGCCCTCGCTGGCCAGCGCGAGCTGGGTGAAGGGCAGGTCGGGCAGCTGCTTGCAGGTTTCCATGAAGAATTGGTCGAACTCTTCGTGCGTCACGTCTTCCTTGGTGCAGCACTCGAACACGGCCTGCGTGATGGGCTGTTCGTTCCACGGCGTCTGGTCAAGCACCGGGTTGCCGCTGTAGCCGAGGCCCAGTTCCTTCGCCAGTACGTTGGCGCAGGCGATGAGGTGCGTGAGCTGGTTGATCTGGTCGTCTTGCGACGAGCTGATCATCGACATGAGGTTGATTTTTTTCGATCGCGCCAGCGCGGGCAGGCAGCCGGACGGGTCTTCATGAAACGCGGCGACGTAGCGCACGATGGGCTGGAACTTGTGCCGGTGCAGCCATTCCTGGCCGATCTGCGCATGATCGACGCCGAAGTATTCGTGCTCCACGTCGGTGAGCGGCAGGTTCTGCTCGTAGGCGCGGAACCAGACCGCGAGCGTCTTGGTCGGATAAAGCTCCGCCAGCACGAGCTTGCCGATGTCGTGCACCGCCCCGCAGAGAAATTCCATGCCCGTGGCCGGCAGGCCGAGCATGTCGACGATGAACTCCGCCAGCAGCCCGGTGTAGACTTGGTGCTGCCAGAGTTCGTTCCAGTTGAGTGGCCGCTCCGGCTGCCACGGGCGGTAGAGCCCGATCGACATCATGGCGAAATTGCGCGAGCGCTCGAGGCCGACGAGCTCGATCTTCTCCGCGTCGCTCTGCGGCCGCGCGTCGGAGGCGTTGGCCATGAAGGTGCTGAGCTCGTCGAGCGTTTCCTTGTAGCTGGGCACGAGCAGCAGCGCCTGGATGAGCGAGCGCAGGTCCTCCGACGAACCCTTCTGCATCGCGCGCAGCTCGGGCACGAGAGCGTTGAGCCGCATGACCGGCCAGCGCGTGTCGAGGCTGTCGTAGACCTCTTGCGCATCATAGGAATCCTGCAGCTGGAAGAGGTGGTCGCCCTCCAGCGCCATGTCGTCGGGGATGAGATCGAAGAGCGTGTCGGGCTGGCCACCGGAACGGGGCACGGCGCGGCGTTCCACCGTCTCGACCACGCTGAGCAGTTTCTTGCCGTACTGGAAATGGTGGATGTTATCGAGCGCCGCGCTGATCTCGCCGTAGTCCTGGAAGCGGTCCTCCGGCTTCTTTTCCATCATCTTGCGCATCAGCCCGCACCAGCCCTGCGGAATCTCGTGGCGCTGCAGCGTCTCAATCGGGAACGGCGAGAAGACGTGCGCGCGGCAGACTTCCTCGGTCGTCTCGCCGGGATAGACGAATTCGCCCGTCATGAGGTGGAAGAGGCTGGCGCCGAGACAGTACATGTCGGTGCGCAGATCGGGCTT
>Ga0182024_10022889_pt1 | contig 11231 bp, 12 predicted proteins | sample P32metaG_FD_120480 | JGI IMG/M metagenome (GOLD analysis project Ga0182024, IMG submission 120480) | Permafrost microbial communities from Stordalen Mire, Sweden - P3-2 metaG (Illumina Assembly) | ecosystem: Environmental > Terrestrial > Soil > Wetlands > Permafrost | place: Sweden: Stordalen... | reverse complement strand
TCCAAACTAGATACGCATTAGTGATCCCTTCCCAAGGTCTCTTTCGCGCGGGAGTAAACCCCAGACACCGCGCGGATCTTTCCAGTCCGGTATCTTCCGCTGATCGAACCCAGTTTTTTGTAATTCCCACAATCGCTTGAGGATTCGAAAAAGGCTAAATTGCTACCACAGCATCGGCTCGATATCGGAGACACCGCCCATGACGGATCCCACTCCGCCCCACCCGCGATCCGTCCTCGAGATCGCCAGCTATCACGCCCACGTCTATTACGATCCGACGACCACGCGTCTGGAGGCCGAGCGGCTGCGTGGATGGATGGACCAGCGTTTCGCCGTCACCTTGGGACGATGGCATGACGTCAAGGTCGGTCCGCACGATCAGGCCATGTTCCAGGTGGCCTTTGCGGCGGAGCTGTTTGCCACGCTGGTGCCCTGGTTGATGCTCAACCACGGCAGCCTGAGTGTCCTGGTGCATCCGAACACGGAAAACCCGCGCAGGGATCATCTTTCAAATCCGATCTGGATTGGATCACCGCTTGTGGTGCATGGCGAGAACCTGCCGGAGCACGCCACCAGCTGATCGGCTGTTGTTTCAGGTCCCGGTCGCTTTTTTGGCGCGGTTGCGCGACCAAGCCTTGCGCTCGCGGGGCGTCGGCGGCACATTCGCCGGGCGGCGGGACGACCGCCGCCAAGAATCGCATCCGAGGAACACCATGGCGGCGACGCGGATCGACTGCGATATCCATCCCGCGGTGGGCGGAACCCGCACCACGCTGCTGCCCTATCTGGACGATCACTGGAAGGAACAGGTGGTGAGCCGGGCGATCGATGGTCTCGATCTCTCGAGCTATCCGCCGAACATGCCGCTGTCGGGCCGGGCCGACTGGCGCCCGGCGCAGGGCAAGCCGGGCAGCGAGCTTGCGATGGTGCAACGCGGTGCGTTCGACCAGCTCGGGGCCAGCCACGCCATCTGCAATGTGCTCTACGGCGCCCAGGCCGTGTACGACCCCTACATGGCGGCGGCATTCTGCAAGGCGATCAATGACTGGATCGCGGCCGAATGGCTGGCGCGTGACACCCGGCTGCGCGCCTCGATCGTGATTCCGCTGCAGGCGCCGGACCTCGCGGTCGAGGAAATCGAGCGCCGCGCCGCCGACCACCGGTTTGTCTCGGTGCTGGTGCTGGCGCAGGGCGAGAGCCTGCTGGGGCGACGGCACTACTGGCCGGTCTGGCAGGCCGCCGAGAGGCATCGGCTGCCGATCGCGATCCATGCCGGCAGTCAATATCGGGGCGCGCCGAGCTCGATCGGCTGGCCATCCTATCGCTACGAATATTATCTGGCCGAGGCGCAGGCCTTCCAGGCCCAGGTCTTGAGCCTGATCTACGAAGGCGTTTTCGTGAAATGCCCCGGTCTCAAAGTCGTGCTGATGGAATCCGGCGTCAGCTGGCTGCCGGCCTTCATGTGGCGCGCCAACAAGACCTGGCGCGGCGTACGGGTCGAGGTGCCCTGGGTCGACCGCGAGCCGGCGGCGATCATTCGCGATCATATCCGCGTCACCACGCAGCCGTTCGACAGCCCGCCCGATGCCGCCGGCGTCGCCGACATCATCGACCAGATCGGCTCGGACCGCATGTTCCTGTTCGCGTCCGACTATCCGCACTGGCAGTTCGACGGTGACGACGCGATCCCGCCGCATCTGCCGGCCAGTATCGTGTCGCGCATGTGCGCCGACAATCCGCTTGAAACCTTTCCGCGGCTCTCGCTCGCCGCATGAACCGCGCCGTCCGAAGGAGGATCGCATGAGTGATGTCATCGACCGTCCCGTCCTCGACAGGGAAGCGTCAGCCAAAAGCCGGCTCCGCATCATCGACTGCGACGTGCATCCGAGCCTGCACGCGCGCTCCGACCTGCATCCGTTCCTCGCCAGGCGCTGGCAGGATCATCTGAAGACCTATGGCGACCATCTGCGCACGCCCTATATCGGCACCACGCCCTATCCGCGCTCCTCGCCGCTGATCGCGCGCCGCGATGCGTGGCCACCGACCGGCGGTCCGCCTGGGTCCGATCTCGATTTCATGCGCCAGCAGCACCTCGATCCGCTCGACATCGAGTTCGGCATCCTCCAGGTGCTCGACATGTTCATCTTCTCGCAGCAGAACCTGGAGTTCGGCGCGGCGATCCAGCGCGCCGTCAACGACTGGCAGCTCGCGCACTGGACCAGCCGCGAACCGCGGCTCAAGGCCGCGATCCTGGTCGGGCAGGACGACACCGAGGCGGCGGTCGCCGAGATCGAGCGCTGCGCCAAGGTCGGCCAGTATGTGCAGATCAATGTCTGTCCGCGCGCCAACGAGCCCTTGGGTCGTCGCCGCTACTGGCCGATCTATGCTCGCGCGCAGGAGCTCGGCCTGCCGCTCGGCATCCATGTCGGCGGCTATGGCGGCCACGCCCCGACCGGCGGCGGCTGGCCGTCTTATTATGTCGAGGAGCATCAATCCAATGCCCATTCGGTGGCAGCGCAGCTTTCGAGCCTGGTGATCGAAGGCGTCCCGGAGCGCTTCCCGCGTCTCAAGATCGTCTTCATCGAGGGCGGGTTCGGCTGGATCCCATCGACCATGTGGCGGATGGACCAGCATTTCGACCGCTTCCGCGACGAGGTCCCGCATCTGAAGCGACGTCCGTCGGAATATGTGCGGGAGCAGTTCTGGTTCACCACCCAGCCGATCGACGAGCCCGACGAGGCGAAGCATTTGCGCTCGGTGATCGATTGGATCGGGGCGGATCGCCTGCTGTTCTCGTCGGATTATCCGCATTGGGATTTCGACGATCCGCGGTTCGCATTCAAGACGCCGCTGACGGAGGTGGAACGCGGCAAGATCTTCAACGGCAACGCCCGCGCGCTCTACCGGCTTTGATTGCATGAGACTTTGATCCGATGGCCCGTCACATTGTCGCCCGAACCACCGACATCCCGCCCGGCGGCAACAAGGTCGTCGGCATCGAGGGCCGCGATATCGTCGTGTTCCATGTCAATGGCGAGTTCTTTGCGCTGCTCAACCGCTGCCCGCATGAGGGTGCGCCGCTCGACAAGGCGGCGTGCGTGGCGCGGCTGACCTCGCCGGAGCCCGGCGTCTATCAGCGCTCGCGAGTCGGCGAGCTGATCCGCTGCGCCTGGCATGGCTGGGAATTCGACATCCGCAACGGGCAGTCCTGGTTCGATCCGAAGCGGGTCAAGGTCCGCAGCTATCCGGTGGTGGTCGAGGATGGCGAGACGCTCGCCAGGGGCCCCTACGTGGCGGAAACCTTTCCGGTTCACATCGAGGACAGCTACGTCATCGTCGAAACGTGAGCGAGCTCGGCTCGCAAACCGTGATGCGCGTGCTATAAGCCTTGCCGGTTTCTCAATAAGGTGCTGCCCGATGTCGAAACAGGCGATGCGCGAGGAGGCCGAACGGCTGATCCGCGAAACCATGGCGAAGAAGGCCATTGTCGTGAAGCAAGGCAGCACCCGGATCGAGACGGTCTGCGGCAAATGCGGCGCGCCAAATCGCGTCCTGGCCGAGAGAGGCGCGACCCGGGTGAAATTCGCCTGCAAGCAGTGCGGCCACAAACAGGAAACGCTGTAGGGGCGCCCGCCGATCTGAAAGCTTCACCGACGGTTTGGCGATCTCGCAATCGAGACTGGGCTACCTACTGCCCCGGGATCTTTCCGACATTGATCTCAATAGCCGCAAAATAAGCCGCGAGATCGTCGATATCCTGGCCCGACAGCGACGCCGCGACCACCGACATCGCGTCGTTCTTCCGCGCCCCCGATTTGAACGCCTGCAGCTGCGCGACGAGATAGGGCTCGATTTGGCCGGCAATATTGGGGGCGTCCGGGACTTTCGACAGCCCGTCGATGCCATGACAGGCCTGGCACATCAGTGCTTTCGAGCGACCCGCCTTGACATCGCCAGCGCGGCAGGTGCTGCCGCCCGCGGCGAGCAGAGCGATCGACGCGAGCAACGCTGCGGCGCGAATGGCTGTCCTGAAAGGTGGCGAGATCACTTTTGAATCCTTGCGGAGCTGGCATGGCAGGCGTGACGGCCCCGTTGCCGGGGCCGTCATCGCGATCAACGTGTTACTTGCCGTCGTAGGAGATGCGGTAGAGCGCACCGACGAGATCGTCAGAGACGAGCAGCGAGCCGTCGGCGAGTTGCGCCACGTCGACCGGACGACCGAGATAATAGCCGTTCTCGTTCCAGCCATCGGCGAACGGCTCGGATTTCCCGGCGACATGACCGTCCTCCTTGAGGAACGTGACCATCAGGCGGGCGCCCACCGGGTTGGTCCGATTCCAGGAGCCATGCTGGGTGGAGAAAATGGCGCCCTGGTACTTCTTGGGGAACATGGCGCCGGTATAGAATATCAGGCCGAGATCGGCCGCATGCGCCGCCTGTTCGACCTCAGGAAACACCACGTTGGCGGGCGGGGTGTCGTTCTTGTACTCGGCGGTGCGGGTATGACCACCGCCATACCAGGGAAAGCCGAAATCCTGACCGGCTTGGGCGATACGATCCATTTCTCCCGGGGGCTGCTCGTCGCCCATGCCGTCAACCTGGTTATCGTTGGTCCAGAGCGACTTGTCCTTCGGGTTGAAGTCCATGCCGACCGGATTACGCAATCCCACCGCGTAGACCTCGCGGTTCTTGCCGTCGCGATCCATCCGGATGATCCCACCCATGCCGACCTTGCGATAAAGGTCGAACTTGTCCTTGGCCGGCACGTTGTAGGGCTGGCCCAGCTGGATGTAGAGCTTGTTGTCAGGGCCGACCCGGCAGACCCGCGCGGTGTGATTATAGCTCTCCTCCGATTTCGGGATCAGCTCACCCTCGGGAACAACGGCGCCCGCGACCACGTCGGGACTTTCATAGAAAAATTCGGCAGCGGCATATTCGAGCACGCGGTTCTGCTCCGCGATATAGAGGAACCCGTCCTTCGAGAAGCAGACGCCGTTCGGGATTTTCTTCGGCAGCGTGGGCGCGAACTCCTTCACCTCATCGCCGATGCCGCCGCGGGAGCGGTCGGTGACCACCCAGACTTTCGACTTGCGCGTTCCCACAAATGTCGCAACGCCCTGGGGACCGACCGCGATGTGGCGGGCGTCCGGTACCAGCGCGTAGAGTGAAATGTGGAAGCCTGCCGGCATCTTGATCTTGGTGAGGTTCTGCTTGACCTGGTCGGCCTTCGGACCGGTCTGCGGCACCTCGGGCCAGTCGGCCGTGCTGCCGGTCTGATGCATTGCGCCTAATGTTTCGAGTGCGCTGTTAGGTGCCGGCGCCGCCGGCTGCGCCGCAGCCGGCCAAGCAGCCAGCGTCAAGATAGCCACCGTTGCTTTCAATTGCAGCTTCATGGTTGCCTCCCTGAGATGCCCCGGTTCTCACGGATGATCACCCGCCGCCGGGGAATGGCGATATCAATGCTCCGGTTCCGGCCGTTGTCAAATCGCATCGTTATATATGGCTGGTGATGGCGCTCAGGCGCGGTGCTCCCGTGCGCGATCTGTGGAACGCTGCCCACAGGTGGGCAGCGGGCAACTTTGCCTTAACAACGCCGATGCGGATAGGAAGCGGCGGCCGGGCCGCAACGCGCGCTTGCGCTCGTTGCGCGGTGGACGTACCTTCAAAGCCGTTAGGGTGTTCGCACCATAAACTTGGGAGAGATGAATGGCCTGGAAAGCACCGAAGATCGTGGAAGTGCCGGTTGGCATGGAAATCAACATGTACGCCTGCGCGGCGCGCAAGTAAGCAGTTTCGACGACCCCGCCCGGCCCGGAAGCATCCTTCTGAAGCCGCGGCGGGCGCCTGCCCTGAAGCCGGCGATGTTCCGTGGCGGTTACGCCATCGACGAAATGATCGTCCCGGCCGCAGCGGCCATTTTGGCTAGCCCCGCTTCACAAAATCAGCAAAAGCCTCGGCGAAATCCGGATGCCATCGCGACAGCGGCGGCCGGTTTTCGACAATATCGCCTGCCGCCCACAGGATCCGCCGCTCGTCGAGCCGGCGCGGCACGTCGTTGTCCGGGCACAGAATATAAAAATCCCCGGCCTCGATCCTCCCGATCATGAAGTCGACGGTCTGCTCGGGCGTCCAGGCCCCGGCCGGCTTCTCGGTGCGGCCTTTCGCGGTGAGGCCGGTAAAGACAAAGCCCGGAATCAGAAGATGTGCGCCGAGCCGGCCGGCCGCGCTGTTGCGCAATTCGTGCTGCAGCGCTTCGGTGAAGGCCTTCACGCCAGCTTTGGCGACGTTGTAGGCGGGATCGCCGGGAGGCGTGGTGATGCCTTGCTTCGATCCGGTGTTGATAATGAGTCCCGGCCGGCCACGCGCGATCATGCCGGGCGCAAACACCTGCGAGCCGTGGATCACACCCCAGAGATTGACGCCGAGGATGCGCTGCCAGTTTTCCGCCGGCCCGAACATCTGGCTGCCCGGCTGGATGCCAGCATTGTTCATCAGAATATCGGTGCCGCCGAACCGCTTTCGAACGGCGAGTTCCAGGGCGGAGACGTCCTCGACACGGCTGACGTCCGTCGACGATACCATGACGCTGGCCGCGCCTTCGGGCGCTGCCGCCGACAGCTTCGCTTCGGCCTCGGCGAGACGATCGGTTCCGAGATCGGCGATACAGACCTTCATGCCGAGGCCCGCAAAGCGGGTCGCGGCGACGAGGCCAATGCCGGACGCGCCGCCGGTCACGACGGCGACATGGTTGGGCGACATCACGGCGTGGGGCACAGCTTCCTCCTCAATTGCGCGCGTCTCGAACGCCTCATCCCGCGGCCGTATGGCGGCGGTGTCGGAAAATACTCTACCGGCTCGCGTCCCTCTTCGGCCGTCCGATGTCGGTCCGTAGCGCCGCCAGTTCCTTCCTGACCGCGCTCGCGGCGTCGCGTTCGATCCTACGGTAGCGCGCGACCAGCGCGATCCCGAACGGCGTCAGCACCGCGCCGCCGCCGTTTTTGCCGCCGGTCTGGCGCTCGACCGCGGCATGCCTGCAGATGCGGTTGATTTCGTCCACCAGATCCCACGCCCGCTTGTAGGACATGTCCATCGCGCGTCCGGCGGCTGAAATCGAGCCGCAAATGTGAATGTTCTCGAGCAACTGGATTTTGCCGGGGCCGATCCGGCCCTTGGCGTCGAGGTCGATACGAACACTCAGGGAGGGAAGCGCCTCGGCGCTGGATTTCCGCATGGAAGACTGGCTCAGCCGGTTTGGGCGGTCAGATTGCCATCGAAGCCTTTTGCGAACAAGGCGAACCGGCTACATATCCGGATCAACCGGTATTTTTGGGGCAGGCATGAATTATCCCTCGTTGTTTTCACCGTTGCAGGTCGGTCCGTACCGGCTCGAACATCGCGTCGTGATGGCGCCGCTGACGCGAATGCGGGCGGAACGGCCGAGCCTCGCGCCGCGGCCGTTGAATGCGGAATACTACGCCCAGCGCGCCACGCCGGGAGGCCTGATCATCGCCGAAGCCTCACCAGTGATGGCGACCGGACACGGCAATGCCGGCACGCCCGGCGTCTATTCGGAGCCGCAGATCAAAGGCTGGCGGGAGGTTGTCGATGCCGTTCATGCCAAAGGCGGCCTGATCTTTCTCCAGCTCTGGCACGTCGGTCGCGTCTCGCATTCCTCGTTCCAGCCCGGCGGCGCCATGCCGGTGTCGTCCTCCGCGGTGCCGATCTCGGCTGCGTTGAAGACCATGACCGCCGACGGCAAGCCCGCGGCCTACGAGACGCCGCGCGCGCTCGAGACCGGCGAAATCGTCGACGTGATCGAGGGCTTTCGGCAGGCCGCGCGCAATGCGCTCCGGGCCGGATTCGATGGTGTCGAAATCCACGGCGCCAATGGCTATCTGATCGAGCAGTTCCTGCAATCGCGCACAAATATACGCACCGACCGCTACGGTGGATCGATCGAGAACCGCGCGCGATTCCTGCTGGAGATCGCCCGGGCCGTCGTCGAGGTCTGGGGCGCCGACCGCGTCGGCGTCAGGCTGTCGCCCTATGGCGTTGCCAATGACAGCGGCGAAGCCGATCCGATGCCGCTGTATAGTCACGTCATCAAGTCGCTGGATCGGCTTGGGCTTGCCTATCTGCATTTCATCGAGCCGCGCTCGAGCGGCGCCGGCCGCGCCGAGGTCAACCACCAGAATGTGCCTTCGGCCATGGTGCTGTTTCGCCCGATCTGGAACGGCGTTCTGATCACGGCGGGCGGCTTTATCGGCGAGAGCGCCGATGCGGCGATCAGTGCCGGCCACGCCGACGCCATCGCGTTCGGCCGCATCTTCATTTCCAATCCGGACCTGCCGCGCCGTCTGCAGCGCGGCTTTGCGCTGACGCCCTACAACCGCGCGACCTTCTATGGCGGCGAGGCGGCCGGCTACACCGACTATCCCGCTCACGACGAGCTACAGCAGGTGTGAGTTAATTGACGTCATTCCGGGGCGATGCGAAGCATCGAACCGGAATCTCGAGATTCCGGGTTCGCACTCGCGCGCGCCCCGGAATGACGGAGAGATGGATCGGTTCGCGGAGCCTGTCATCGGACGCGCATTCGCGCGACCCGTTGGCTCGCAATGACGACGGAGACGGAAAGTTCGAATGGCAAAACCAGCTAAGTCAGCCGCGATCGCAGCGGCTCAATGCCTGTGCGGACGGGTCGGTTTCGAGATCGACACGCCGGCGCGCTGGGCCTGGCACGATCATTCGTCGGCAAGCCGCCGCGCGCATGGCGCAGCCTATGCCACCTATGTTGGAAGCTGGCGCAAGCGGTTCCGGATCACCCGCAGTCAGAATCATATCTCGCGCTTCGAGGACAGGCTGGCGAAAACCGTGCGGAGCTTTTGCGCGAGCTGCGGCACGCCGCTGCTGTTTGAACGCGCAGGTTCCCCGCATATGGTGAATATTCCGCGCGCGCTGTTTTCAGGCCGCACCGGCCGGCAGCCGCTCTATCACATCGCCATCGAGGAACTGCAGGAGTGGGCTTACACCGGCGAGCCGCTGGTGCCGCTGCAGGGCTTTCCTGGCGTGGTCTGGCAGCGCTCGAAACGGAAGCGGCGCTCCGCCGGCGACGATCCGTTCGAGCTCAGCCGCGACGGTGCCTGAAACGGTTGACTGCGCGCGTCCGCGCAGGGCTGCCATGATCGGGCTTCCTTGATCTCGGCCTCCGAGATCGGCCATGTTGTGACGGCGCCCGGCGGTAACGGCCGCGGGCAGGAGGAGACCTTTTCATGAACCGCATCACCGGGCGCTCGGCGTTCCTTGCTCTGCTCAAGGACGAGGGCATCACCCATCTGTTCGGCAACCCCGGCACCACCGAACTGCCGATCATGCATGCCCTGAAGGATCATCCCGACCTCACTTATGTGATGGCGATGCAGGAAAGCCTGGTGGTGGCGATCGCCGACGGCTTCAGTCGCGCCTCCGGCCGGCTCGTCGCCTGCAATGTCCATGTCGCGCCCGGGCTCGGCAATGCGATGGGTTCGCTATATAACGCGCAATTCACCGGCACCCCGATGATCCTGACCGCGGGCCAGCAGGAGCAGGGTCATGGCCTGATGGAGCCGCTGCTGTTCGGGCCGCTGGTGCGGATGGCCGAGCCGCTGGTGAAATGGGCGGTGGAAGTGACCAGGCTCGAGGACCTGCCGCGCATCGTGCGCCGTGCGGCCAAGGTCGCGACCACGCCGCCGACCGGGCCGGTGTTCATCTCGTTGCCCGGCGACATCCTGAATGCGGAAGCCGGCATCGAACTTGGCCGTTCCACCCGGGTCGATACCCGCGTGCGACCGTCGGACCAGAGCCTGCAGGCGCTGATACAGCGCATCCTGAAGGCCGAGCGGCCCGTCATCATCGCCGGCGACGAAATCGTCAAGAGCGATGCGCTGCAGGAAGCGGCGGAGCTGGCCCTTGTGCTCGGCTGTCCGGCCTATCAGCAATCGGCGCCTTACGGCGCGCATTTCCTGTCCGAGAGTCCTTGCTTCATGGGCGCGCTGTCGCGTCTGCAGAAGCAGGTTCGCGAGGTCCTTGCGCCCTACGATCTGTTGATCGCGCTGGGTACCGATCCACTGCGGATGTCGGTGCACAGCGAGGTCGAGCCCTTGCCCGACGGCATGCCGATCGTGCAGATCGGCTTGGTCGACTGGGATCTTGCCAAGAATTACGGCGCCGAGATCGCGCTCAAGGCCGACGTGAAGGAGACCCTGCATGCGCTGGTTCCGGCGCTGAAAGCTGCCGGCGGCGCCGCGCTGCAGGCGCGTGCCGGCAAGGCCATCGCCGCGCTCAGGTCGAACAACTGGACGGCGCGCCGCGCCGGCGTGGTCGAACAGATTTCCAGGGCCAAGGATCGTTCGCCGATCGATCCGGACTGGCTGGCGTTGCAGGTGGTCGAGGCGATGCCGGACAACGCCATTCTGGTCGACGAGGGGCTGACGTCCTCGCGCCAGATCAATGCCCTGCGCCCGCACCGCGATCGCTACGGCTACCATGCGCTCGCCTCGGGCGGCATCGGCTGGGGATTGCCGGCCTCGGTCGGCGTCAGCATGGCCAATCCCGACCGGCCGGTGGTGTGCTTCACCGGCGACGGCAGCGCGATGTATTCGATCCAGGCGCTGTGGACCGCGGCGCATCACAAGCTGCCGCTGAACGTCGTGATCATCAACAATGGCGGCTACCGCATCATCAAGCAGCGGCTGCTCGCGTTTCACGGCGACGATCATTATGTCGGCATGGACTTTGCCGATCCTCCGGTGGATTTCACCGGACTCGCGAAATCGTTCGGGCTGGAGGCGATGCGGATTACCGAGTCGAAGGATCTAAAGCCGACCTTGGCGCAGGCTTTCCGGCGGCCCGGCGCGAAACTGATCGAGGTTGTCGTGGACGGCACGGTCTAACAATCCGTCGAAATGACGGTGCAGGGCGGACACATTCGTTTGGTCCGCGCCAAGCGGCGCGTCCCGGAATGACAGGACGGGGCTACTCCGCGGCCTTTGCCAGATGCGGACGATACTGCGCGGCCGGATGGGGCGCGGTCAGGCGGGCGCGGCCGGTGCCGAACAGCTTCTCCCGCAGCGTACCTTTTCGATAGGCGGCCTTGTAGCGTCCGCGCCGTGTCAGTTCCGGCACCAGCATGTCGCTGATATCCTCGAAATCGCCCGGCGAAATCGCAAACGGCACGTTCAAGCCGTCGACGT
>Ga0182024_10022888_pt1 | contig 11231 bp, 8 predicted proteins | sample P32metaG_FD_120480 | JGI IMG/M metagenome (GOLD analysis project Ga0182024, IMG submission 120480) | Permafrost microbial communities from Stordalen Mire, Sweden - P3-2 metaG (Illumina Assembly) | ecosystem: Environmental > Terrestrial > Soil > Wetlands > Permafrost | place: Sweden: Stordalen... | reverse complement strand
GAAAAAGTACGGCGTCCGGCTCGATCCCGAGAACGAAGTGATCGTTTGCCTCGGATCGAAGGAAGGTTTCAGCCACATCTGCCTGGCCCTGGTCGGACCGGGCGATACGGCGATCGTGCCGGCTCCCTACTTTCCGGTGCACGTCTATGCCGTGGCGTTGGCGGCCGGCAACTGCATCGCGTTGGAAGTGGCCGACAGCGAAAAGTTCCTCTCGAACATCGCCTTCACTTGTCAGCACTTGTATCCCAAACCGAAGTTGCTCGTCGTCAACTATCCGCACAATCCGTCGAGCGTGACGGTCGAGCCGGAGTTCTTTGTCGACATCGTCAAACTGGCGCGGCGTTACGGGTTTATGGTGATCTCGGACTTCGCCTATGCCGACGTCGCCTTCGACGGTTATCAGCCCCCCAGTTTTCTCAGCGCTCCTGGCGCCCGCGACGTGGGGGTCGAGTTCACCACCATGAGCAAGGGCTACAACATGGCCGGCTGGCGGGTCGGCTTTTGTGCCGGCAACGCCGAGATGGTGCGGGCGCTGGCCACGATCAAGACTTATTACGACTACGGCATGTTCAACGCCGTGCAGATCGCGGCCATCATGGCTCTGCGCCATACCGATGCCGCCGTCGAAGCGCAAAGCCAGCTCTATCAGCGCCGCCGCAACGTGATGGTCGAGGGCTTGAGACGCCTGGGCTGGGATATCACCCCGCCGCGGGCCGGCATGTTCGTGTGGGCCAAAATTCCCGAAGTCTGGATGCAGCGCATGGACACCATGGCCTTTGCCACCAAACTGCTGGAAGAGGCCGACGTGGCCGTCAGTCCGGGGAGCGGTTTTGGTCCGGCCGGCGAGGGCTATTTGCGGCTGGCCCTGGTCGAAAACGAGAACCGTCTGCGGCAGGCGGTGCGTCAGATCGGCCAATGTCTGAAAAGCGGCGCGGAGCAAACTCCGCGAGAGCAGCCAGCGTGACGTATGCTTGTGTCGGAGGAAGTGGTGCTTTGCCCGTCGGCGGGCGACCACTTCCCGAGATAAGCTCGGCACAACGCATGCAATCGGCACAATTCGAACTTCACGCTCAGATCGAAGACCGCCACTGGTGGTTCGTCGCCCGGCGCGAGATTCTCCGCCGCATCGTCGAAGCGGTCGTTCCGGCCGACTCCGGTCAAGTGGTGCTCGACGTCGGCTGCGGCACGGGAGCCAATCTCGGCGCTCTGGCCGGCCATTACCATTGTGTCGGCATCGACACCTCGGCCCAGGCGATCGGACTGGCACGTAGCCGGTTTCCGCGGATCGAATTCCGCCACGGTTATGCGCCGGGGGCCGTGAGCGATGTTCTCGCGCAAGCCAGCCTCGTGCTGCTGACCGACGTGTTGGAACATGTGCCTGACGACTTTTCGCTCTTCTCTTCGCTGCTGGCCGCCACTCGGCCGGGGACCTATTTCTTGGTGACGGTGCCGGCCGACGCTTCGCTGTGGAGCCGGCACGACGAAAGCTTCGGTCACTATCGCCGCTACGACGCCGATCGCCTGAATCGCGTCTGGCAGGGACTGCCGGCGACCTGCCTGCTGACCTCGCATTACAACAGCCGGCTGTATCCGGCGGTGAAGCTGGTTCGCTGGTGGAATCGCCGGCGTGGCGAAGCCCATGGCGATCACGGGACCGATTTCAGTATGCCGCTCGCGCCCGTCAACCGCTGCTTGCAGTGGATTCTGGCGGACGAGAGTCGGCGGTTGCTGGGCCTGGTTTCGGGCCGCCGGCATAATCCCTATGGCCAGGGAGTCAGCCTGGTCGCGCTGGTGCGCCGCGAGGCGGGCGAGTGCCACCAACGCACAAGGCCGCTCGACGTGGCAGCCGATCTGTTTTCGCCGCCGGCACCGGTTCCCGTTGCCTGCTCCGGTTGAACTTAGAGCGCGTTTCGCTCGGGTAGCCTGCCCGCTAACATACCAGCCCGAAGCGCCAGCGAGGGAGGCGCGACGATGATCCCTCGCTGGCGCGTCGGGCTAGTGTCGCCAACCGTTGCATCGCGATGAGAAGCACCGTAGTCCTCGCTGCCGCGAGGTTTTAATCGCCGGTCTCTGGTAGGAAATCCCCGCTGCCACTGCAGGACCCCCCGCTGCCACCGCCAAGCGCCACCCGCCGACGCGCGGGGTGCGTCGACATTGACCCACTTTGCCGATCCGGCTATCTTCCGCTCGCGTCGAGTTCTCCCCGCTGTGTCGCCTTGCCACAAGGCGGCGCGAGGCGCCAGCAACAGCTAGCAGTACGTCCCCCCCCGCGTCTCACGTTTGCGGATCGTGAGACGAGCGGCCACGGAGCGTGTCATGACGATTGGTTCTTTGGCCGCCGTCTACCTGGCAATCGCAGCGATCGCCCTGATCCATGCGGGACTGATTACGGCGCAGGCCTATGAGTTTCGGCGTTATGCGCTGAGCCGGCTGAAACATCCGACGGTCGCCGCTCCTCTGGGCGGACGGGCGGCGATCATCGTGACCTGTCGCGGGTTGGACCTGGGGCTGACCGAAAACTTGCGCTCGCTTTTCGAGCAGGATTATGACGACTACGTTCTGATCCTGGTGGTCGATCATCGCGACGACCCGGCCTATGAGTTGATCGAGCGATTGTGCCACAGCTATCCCGATCGGGCGTGGCGGTTGATCGTGGCCGGCGCGGCTCGCAACTGTGGGCAAAAGGTCCACAACCTGCTGTCGGCCACATCTGCTTTGTCCAAAGACATTGAATATCTGGCGTTTGCCGATTCGGACACGCGGACCGGCCGGTCGTGGCTGCGGCAACTCGTCCAGCACTTGGATACGCCCGGCGTGGCCGCGGCGACCGCTTATCGCTGGCTGGTTCCGGCGCGGCCCACGCTGACCAATCTGCTGCTCCATTCGCTCGATGCCGGCGTGGCGACCGTGATCGGGCCGGCACGGCATCATTTTGTGTGGGGTGGTTCTTGGGCCATTCGTCGCGAAACGTTCGAGCGCTTTCGCGTGGCCGCTGCTTGGCGCGGAACGTTGAGCGACGACCTGGTTGCCGCGCGGGCGCTGCATTACGCCGGCCGCATTCGCTTCGAGCCCGAGGCACTGGCGCCGACCGTCATCGACTACGAATGGCCCGATCTGCTCTCGTTTGTCCACCGGCAATTTGCGCTGGGGCGTCGCTATGCACCGGATTTTTGGGCCGTGGCCACGCTGGCGGCCGTCGCGCAGCAGGGAGTGTTTTGGATCGGACTGGCGCTGTTGCCGTCGGCCGTCGTGTTGGGCGGGTGGGGCGCCTGGGCCGTGGCGGCATCGATCGCGCTCTATGCCATGCAAGTCGGCCGGGCGTTTCTCCGTCAGGACGCCGTGCGGCAACTGCTGCCCGACTACACCCAACGATTGGCGCGCGCCCGCACGTTCGACCTGTGGCTGGCCCCGCTGGCCGGTCTGCTGGGTTGCTGGGGACTCATCAGTGCGCTGGTCAGTCCCCGCATCCGATGGCGAGGAATTCATTACCGCGTCTTTGCCGACGGACGCATTGCCGTGCTCGATTCGACGATCACGCCGGTCGCAGGCGCAGCCGGCGAGGGCCAGACGGCACGCGAACCGTCGGTCGACGGAACCCCCGCCGGGGGCACCCCGCTGCCGGTCGGCAATCATTCTTATGCCACGCATCCTTTTGACGCGCACCCTTTTGACTCCCATCCGTTCGACTCTGCCCCCAGTGGTGGGCAAACCAGCGCCAAGCTGCCACCGGGCGTCCGACTGCGGCGTGCACGGCGTTAGGACGATCAGACCTTCCTTCACTGACGGATACCGCCAGCCATGCACGTTGTACTGTGGGATACGCGCCGCGGCGGCGCGACGAAAGATTTTGCCGGCGGCTTCGGGGTCGGCGAATATCCAGGCCTGGGCGGGTTGCCCGACCGGTTGGTCCGCTACGCGATGAATCGCGACCGCCGGCCGGTGGCGCTTGCCTATGCCCATCTGGCGGCAATCTTTCGTCAACTGGGACATACGGTGGAGTATGCCCTCGATCGTTTGCCGAGCGCCGATCTCTACTACTTCCATCCTTCGCTGCCGACGCTTCCCTGGGAACGGCAAGCGATTGCCACCTTGAACCGCCAGTCGCCGGGCTGCCGCGTGCTGGCCGGCGGGGTCGTGGCGCACACGTTGCCCGAGGCACTGGCCGGACTCGACGTGCTGCTGGTGCGCGGCGAAGTGGAGCAACTTTTCTGGAAGCTCGACGACGTGCTGCAAGCGACGGGTCCCACGGTCGACGTGGGAAAGGTGGCCGACTTGGACGCGTTGCCGGCGCCCGACTGGTCACTGTTTTCGCCCCGTTCGTTTCGGGTGTCGTACGATTTTTCGCGGTTTCCGACGGCGCTGGTGCAACAAAGCCGGGGCTGCACGCTGTCGTGCGATTATTGCCCTTACATCGTGCTGGAGAAAACGACTCGGTTTCGACGCCCCGAAAACGTCGTCGCCGAAATGGCCGCCGGCATCCGCCAGCACGGCTTTCGATCGTTCAAGTTTCGCGATCCGCTCTTCGGGCTCGACCGGCGGCGCGTCGTGGAATTGGCCGATCGCATCCGGCACTTGCCGCGGAAGATTCAATTCTCGGTCGAAACGCGGACCGATCTGCTGCGCGAGGAGACGCTGCGCGCTCTGAAGGCCGCCGGCCTGACAAGCGTGACGTTTGGCATCGAGACGCCCGACGAAGCGACGCTGCGCGAGCACCGCCGCACGCCGACGGCCGACGACGCTCAGCGCCGGTTTATCGCGCTGTGCCGGGAATTGGGCATCCGCACCGTGGCGGGGTTCATGATCGGATTTCCCGACGACACCGCCGAGCGGATCGACGGCGTGTTGCGTTATGCCCAGTCGCTCAATCCGACGTTCGCCAATTTCAATATCGTGACGCCGTACCCGGGAACCGAATTCTTTCGCCAGGTGAAACCCCGGATTGCCGACTTCGATTATTCGCGCTATAGCGTTTACACGCCGGTGCTGCGCTATACGCATCTGACCGCCGACGAGCTGAGCGCGCTGCATGCGCGTTGTTTCACGAAGTATTATTTCCGTTCGCGCTGGCTGGAGTCTGCCGGGCCCGTCTTATGGCCACGAATGTTCGGTTGGCTGCAATCGAGCGCGACACCCAAGCGGCGACCGGAAGTCGATTCAGAAGAGAATCCGCAAACCGGCCAGCACCAGTGGCAGAGCGCCGACGACCAGGGCGACGGCTGTGACGCGGCCGGGCGGCAACACGCGGCGTAAGCGGCGCACTACCCAGGTCAGGATGAGCGAGACGCTGCCGACCACAAACGCGCAAAACGCGAACAGCTCGAAACCAGCGCCGACGATCTGATTGTCGGGCTGCATCGTGCGCCAAATCCACAGTACCGCGGCAACCACTTCCGCCGCACCGGCCACCAGGGTCGCGAGCATCCAAGAGACAGTGGCCGCTTCCGCCAGTCGACCCTCCGCTGGTTGGGAATCCACCACTTTGGATTTCGCGGGCGCACCGCTGCTCGGCCGCTGGGAAGAATGCCGGCGGCGGTTTTTACGCTTGCTCACTGCTGGCTACCCCCCCGGGCGAGTGAGCCACTCCACGTGGCCGAAATTTCGCCGCTGCGAGCCGGAGGGCGGCTGCCGCTTACGCCCCGATGTAAGTCACCACGATGTCGCCGCAATTGCGGAAGACAATTTTGATGCTCAGCCCGCAGCAGTAATCGTAGCGAACCACGCCCCGCCCGCAGAGGCCAACGCGACTGCAAACCGTCGGCTCGCTGGTGCAACAGGCGGGCAGACAGACGGGGATGGCCACCGGGGGAGCCGTGCAGCAAGCGGCCGGATCCTTGACCATCAAAACGGTTTCGAACGGCGGGTTGCAACCGCAGCAGGAAACCCGATGGATGCAAACGTGGTGGTACGTAATGGTTGGCCCACAGCAGGCGGGGGCCGGCGCGGCGGCACAGGAGGGTTCGGCGGCGCAAGACGGCTCAGCCGGGGCCCCGCAATCGGCGGCCGCATTGGCAACCAGTCGATTCAGCCACGACGCGGCGTGGGCGGCGGCGGCATCGATCGAGACCAACAGGGCCACGGCCACCATCAGCTTGAGTTTTGTGTTCATGAATCGGTTCCTTTGCTTTCTGTTGGCTCGATGCGCGCCCGTTTTCAACCCCCGACGGAGTTGGATCGGCGCGCGAGACTAGCTGGTGCCTCAAAAGAGCAGCTTTTGTGCCACGGGCGAGGCATGACTCGTTCCGCACCGCACACGGAAAAGATGGCATAAATGCTACGCAGTGCAAGGGCTAATGCTACCCAGGGAGTAGACAACCGGCACTAAATGTTGCGGTACGACCGACTTGCAGCGGAAGAAACGCGTTTTTGCATCCGCCGGCCGAGAGAGCCGCGGCCGCGAGCGTCCGATTCGAGCGTCCGATTCGAGCGTCTGGGCCGGTGGGCGATCTGCCAACGGAGGGGCAGTTTGTCACCGCGGACGGTTTGCCATAGGCCACTATGCGATCTAGAGTTGCAGAGCCCCGGACCGGAGATTTTCACATCTATCCTCCGACCGGGACCGGCAGTCCAAACGGCGCTGGGGCAGAGCGGTTTCACGTTCCGCCCCATGGTGCTCAGTCGCATCGCCCCGAGAGATTGCCCCTTCGTCTTGTCCCAAGTTTGTCGCTCTGCATGTCCATCGCTTCCGCCATGACAGTCGCCCCGTCGTCGAGCGAGCCGAACGAGAGTCCGCTCGGACCATTGCGCGCCGCGCACGACGCGGTCGTGCAATTCGTCGAACGGTGGTTCGTTGATGCGAATCAGGATCCGCAACGCGCGCCGGCTTCCTCAACGGCCGACCGACAATTGGCGGAGCTGAGCGTTCAATATGCAAATCTCGAACGGCAGCTCGACGCCGCCCGCACCGAGGCGACCCAGCGACCGGCGGCCCGGGAAGAACTAGCCGGCGTGCGAGCCGCATTGGCCGACAGCCGGCAGCAAAATGAGTCGTTGCGCAGTCAACTTGCCTTGGCACGCGCGGCCGAAGGACAACTGCACGCTTCGCTGACGGAACTTCAATCGGAGCAGAACGGCTTGATGGCCGAGCTGCATGTCTTGCGGTATCGGGCCGTCGACCTGGCGGAAGCGTTGTCCCGCGAAAAACAACAGTGCCTGGCCGAGCGCACGCTTTGGAACACCGAACTGGCGCACTGGCGCCGCATGCTGGAAACGCAGTTTGGGCGCCTGCCGGGCGCCCCGCGTGGCGCGACCGAAACGCGAGCGATTGCCTCGCTCGCTGCCGGCTTGCCGGCGGCCGACGCGATGCTGCAGTCGATTCTGACCGATTTTCAAATGATCGAACATCACCCGTTGCCGGATTCTTGAAGCAGATTTTTCAGGAGGTTGTTATCGTGCTGGTGCAGCAAGCCGTTTTTTCGTCGGGCCGTTCTCGGCAACGTGAAGGTTTCCATCTCGTCAGCCGCAGCGTGGGGCTGACCAAGGCCGATGCCCAGTTGCTGGTGCGGCGGTTGCCCTGGTGCGATGCGCTGTCGCCGGACGATCGCTGGCCGACGGGAACGTGCTATTCGGAGCTGGGGGACGATTCGATTTGCATTTCGCGCAGCATCCGGCTGTCGGGTGGCCCCGTGTCGCGCGGGCTTGGCCCGGACGATGCGGCGCAGCTTTTGACGCATTGCCTGGTGGTGCCGCGGAAAGTCTTCGAGCGGTTTGCCAACAACCCTTTCGCCATTTTGCGAGCCGTCGCGGCCTCGGGCTACGTTTTGTCGCACCAGCCGGTCGTCGCCAAGCTGCAGCCCATTCGCCTGGCCGGTCGGGCGCCGGCCGTCGATCACATTCTGCTGGGCAACCTGGCTCGCCACCCGGGGCCGGCGGCGGTTGCCGCGTTGGTTCACGAAGCGATCGAGCGGATCCGGTTGATCGTCGTCGGAGCGCGGAGCGAAGAGTTGATCGCGGGGCTGATGAGTGTTTTGCCCGTCGCCGATCGCCCCTATTTTTCGTTTTCCGTCGGACTGCGACCGTCGTTGCGGCGACCGGTGCGGATTGTGGCGGTGCCCGAGAGCAGTCTGCAGATCGAGCGATTTGCCCGCCAATGCCGTTACAAAGTGCTGAAGCTGAACGATCTCGGCAAGGTCGATTATCACGGCCACGCCTGGGCCACGCTGGTCGAGCAGGCGCTGGAGGAAGCCGATTTCTCCCGGCTTGCCGAACAGGTGATGTCGCCAGCCGTTGCCGAGATCGGCGAGAGCAATCTGGCGGCCCATCAACGCGAAAGGCGATCGGGCGATGCCTGGGCCGCCGGTCATTCGACGGCTTCTGTCACAGGCCACGCGACAGCGCAAGCGACCGCCGGCAGCACGCCCTCGCCGGCCGTTTTGGAAACGCTGGCAGCCAAAGAATCGCACGGCGCGGCCAATGCCGGTGCCGATCTACGGACTGGCAGCGCCCGGGCAAACAGCGCCGGCGGTCGTGCCGCCACCGCGGTGCGCGGCGCACCCAGCGCGGCCGGGCGTGAGCCGGAGAGGGCTCGGCTGCATCACGATCTGGCCGCCAACGATCCGGCCTCGTTGGCCATGCTCGAAGAGTTGGACGATCTGGTCTACGACGCGATTGCCGGTCGGCCGGGAGCGTTCGAAGAGTTGACCGAGTTCTGGCCGAGCGCGCTGGCTCAACTGGAAGGCGAATCGCTCGTCGAGTCGCGCGAGCAATATGTGCGCTATGCGCTGGGGCTGTGGGGCCAAGGGGACGCCGGCGGCATCCAGGATCCGCAGCGGGCGATGGGGGCACTCGATGTTTTGTGCCTGCTGTTTCCCGAAGGCGAGTTCTAGAGAGCAAGGCGCCGCCTTCGCGCGAGCCGCAGCGGGCCAATTCCGCAGCGCGGCGTTCCGACGTGCGTCGAAAGTCTGACGGCGTGCGTCGCTGCGTAGTGACTGTACGGTACCGTACCGACCACACTCTTACTCGTCTCTACCGGGCGAATCCGCTTTCGCCCAGCGCAAAAGAATGCGCGGATAATGTTCGTGCGCTATCGCTGTTTTCCCCCCTTGCAGGTGATTTCGCGCGGCGCGATTGCAGCCACGCGCAGTGCAAAATCGAGGGACCGTCGCAAAAAAACCTAATAAAACCATAGCGCTAGCCGCGCGAAACCGCGTTATTAAAATCGAAGGAGGTCAAAAAGTTTGGATCGTCTTCAGGTCCAAACTATCCGCGAAACGTCCGATGCGTTTGGTCTGAATCGCTGGGCAGGAGCGAGGAAGAATTCGATGACGACGGCCAGCCAGGCAAGCAGTTTGCCCACCGATTTCGATGCACTGATCGCCGTGGCGCTGCGTGAACATAGTGCCAAGCGGCTGCCCGAGGCTGCCGCTGCGTATCGCCAGATTCTGGCGATCCGGCCCGACATCGCCGAGGCGTACCACAACCTGGGCAACGTGCTGGTGGAACAGGGACAGCTCGACGAAGCGGCGGCCCTGCACGAGCGAGCGGTCGCTCTCAGGCCCAATTTGTTTCAGTCCTGTATCAACCTGGGAAACATCTTTCGAGAGCAGGGGAAATTCGACCAGGCTGTGACGTGGTATGAGAAAGCGCTCGCTCTCCGGCCAGACCTGGCCGACGTCCACAACAATCTGGGCAATACCCTCCGAGCGCTGGGCAAGCTCGACCAGGCCCTGGCACGCTATCAGGAAGCGCTTGCCCTCCGGCCGGATCTGGGCGAATTGCACTACAACTCGGGCTGCATCTTGCACGCGCAGGGCAAGCTCGACGAGGCGGCGGCGAAATACGAGCAAGCCTTGGCTCTGCGATCCGATTTTGCCGACGCTTTCAACAACCTGGGAGTCGTCCTGAGGGAGCAGGGCCAGCTCGAACAGGCGGTGGCGCGGTTTGAGCAAGCGGTCGTTCTGCGGCCCGATTTTGCCGCGGCCCTCAACAACCTTGGCAACGCACTGAAACAGCAGGGCGACTTCGAGCAGGCCCTGGCATGCTACGATCGGACTTTGGCTCTCGGGCAAGACTACACGGAAACGCATTACCACCGCTCGGATCTCAAAACCTTTCGCTCGGGCGATGCCGATCTCGCCGCCATGGAGTCGCTTGTCGCCGACGCCGGCCGGCTGCCAGCGGACAAGAGGCTCCACGTCCACTTTGCGCTCGGCAAGGCGCTCGAAGACGTCGGCGATTATCCACGCGCCTTTGAACATTTGCTCCAGGGGAATGCTCTTAAGCGCCGCGAAGTCGAATACCTGGGGGAGGCCTATCGGCGAACTTTCCGGCTGGCGGCCGAAGCATTTAACGCTGGTCTTCTCGCACGCTTCGAACGGGTGGGGGACCCATCGCCGGCGCCGATCTTCGTGCTCGGCATGCCCCGTTCCGGCAGCACGCTGGTCGAACAGATTTTGGCCAGCCATCCCCAGGTCCACGCGGCCGGGGAGCTGACGCATTTGGATCGTGTGGTCAAAGCGGTGTCACGGGTCGATGGGCAGCCGGCTCCGATTTCGGCATGCATCGATCGGTTCGACGCCGACAGCTTGCGGCGCTTGGGCGAGGCCTATCTGGCCAGCCTGCCAACGCCCCCCGGCGGCAAGCAGCGGATCACCGACAAGTCGCCGGGCAACTTTTTACATGTCGGTTTGATACGTCTCATCTTGCCCAATGCCCGAATCATCCACACGATGCGCGACCCGGTGGAAACGTGCGTTTCGTGTTTCTCAAGACTTTTTCCGACCGGTCAGGCGTTCAGTTATGACCTGGCGGAGCTGGGCCGCTATTACACCTGGTACCACGAATTGATGGCCCATTGGCGATCGGTACTGCCGGCCGGGGCCATGCTCGACGTCAAGTACGAAGAGGTTGTCGACAACTTGGAACAGCAGGCTCGGCGGCTGATCGAGTTTTGCGGCCTTCCGTGGGACGACCGCTGCCTGAGCTTTCACAAGCACCGCCGGCCGATCGCCACGGCCAGCAACGTTCAGGTGCGGCAACCGTTGTACCGCAGTTCGCTTGCGCGGTGGCGCCGCTACGAGCCGTACCTGGAGCCGCTTCTAGGCGAGCTCGAGCCCATTCGGACTGAGGCGGGTGGCCAAGCGAATTGATGTCGGCCCGAGAGCGATTCTTACGCTCGTCCAGTGACTCTCAAGCGCGCATCGACTCTCAAGCGCGCATCGACTCTCAAGCGCGCATCGACTCTCAAGCGCGCATCGACTCTCAAGCGCGCATCGACTCTCAAGCGCGCATCGTTT
>Ga0182024_10022887_pt1 | contig 11231 bp, 9 predicted proteins | sample P32metaG_FD_120480 | JGI IMG/M metagenome (GOLD analysis project Ga0182024, IMG submission 120480) | Permafrost microbial communities from Stordalen Mire, Sweden - P3-2 metaG (Illumina Assembly) | ecosystem: Environmental > Terrestrial > Soil > Wetlands > Permafrost | place: Sweden: Stordalen... | reverse complement strand
CGTAACCGCGCGTACCCCCGGCAGCACGCTGCCCGGGATGCTCCCGTTCTCCGATGATCGTGCTCACGCAGGCAGCGGCCACGGGGCCAGCGGCCACGCAGGCAGCGGCCGCGCAGGCGGTGACGGGGGCAACGACGACCTGGGCGGCAGCGGCGGCATTCACTCGGGCGGCATTCGCCCGGGCGGCGGCCAGCCGGGCTCCGGCAAGGTCGTGTCGCTACTGGCGCACCGCCAGGCAACGGGCGTCGGCTGGCAGCCCTAAGGCGTCCCTGAGGCGTCCCTAAGGCGTCCCTGGGCGGGACTGTCTCGGGCCCGACCGTCTCGGGCCGCGTTGCTCTAGGCCGCGCCTCAGTAGTGGATGGCGCCGGGGGCGCCCCCGCCGACCGCAATGGCGTCGCCGTTGATCGCCACGCTGCGCGGCGACGCCAGGAACGCGACAACGTCGGCGATCTCGGCCGCGGTGACCATGCGGCCGATGCTGACGGCGGCCGCCATGCTGCGCTGCGCCTCGGCTTCGGTGACGCCCCGGGCGGTCGCGTAGGCGGTGATCAGCGCCGGAGTGCGCTCGGTGACCGTCATGCCGGGATGGACGACGGTGACGTTGATGCCTGCCGGCCCGAGCTCGTCGGCCAGGTTCTTGGTCATCGCGGCCACGGCCACGTTGCGGATCGAGCCGAAGGCGCTCGTGGCCTGGCGGGCGGCCAGCCCGCTGATGTTGATGATGCGGCCCCAGCCCTGGTCGATCATGCAGGGAGCCGCCGCCCTGGCGGTGCGCAGGTAGCCGAGCACCTTGGTCTCGATCTCGGTGCGCAGATCGTCATCGGCCAGGTCGGCTAGCGCACGGCTGGCACCCGGGCTCGCGGGCTGGGCTGCGGAGTTGACCAGGATGTCGATGCCGCCCAGCGCCCCTGCCGCCGCCGCGACCATGGCGCGTACCGCCGCGTCGTCGGTGGTATCCGCGGCGATCGCCAGGACCTGGTGACCATGCCGCGAGACCTGGCCAGCTGCGGCGTCCAGGGCGGCTTGGTCGCGGGCGACTAGCACGACGTCGCAACCCTCGGCGGCGAGAGCGTCGGCGATCGCGAAGCCGATTCCCCGACTGGCGCCGGTAATCACCGCCCGCTTCCCGCCCAGCTGAAGATCCACAAGCTCCCCTTCCCCAGTTCTGCCCCGCGGGCCGCGCCGGCCAGTCCGAGGCTAACGCCCGCCCCGGCCCAGCCCGGACAGCACCGGCCCAGCCCGGACAGCACCGGCCCAGTCACGTCGCTGAGCCGCCGCCGTCCGGCCGCGAGGCGGCGGCGAAGGGCAGCACCGTACGTTCGCTGACGTTGTTTCAGCAGCAACTGCACGGTTGCTGACGTTGGGACATCCGGCTGTCGGCCGCAGGCGAGCGAATAACATGGTGACTCTGCGGATCAGTCGGATGGAGGCGCGGATGTCACTGGCAGTACTGGCCATCGCTCTGGGGGTCATCATGCTCGCGGGCGTCCCCGTCACGGTGGTCCTGACCCGGCGCGACACGAAGCCTCTTCCTGGCCGCATCAATCGCTGGCAGGCCGAGAGCGTCTCCCTGGCCGTGGCCGGGGGCATACTGGCCGTGCTGTCACGCGGCAGCGGCCAGTCGCCTGGCGAGCACGACATCGTCTTCGCGGTCGCGGTCACGCTATTCCTGACGGCTTTCTTGTGCGCGCTGGCCGGCGCGGCTACCGCGACGCGACAGCAGCGCCGTGGTCCGGTCGTGACCGAGCCGGACACCCCCAGCTGACCTACGCGGACAGCCCTGACGGCAGCGCTCATCTCACGCTGAGCCAGGCGACCCCTGAACTCCGCCGTCCCGCACCCCGCACCCCGCGCACCTACCTACCCCGTGCCCCCCGGCGGCCCCGCCATTGCCTGCGTACCATCGCAGTGATGAACCGCAACCTCGCATCGATCGTCGCCGGCACTGCGGTCCCCGGCGCGCCGGGTGGCCGCATCACGTCGACCAACCCCGCTCGCACCAGCCAGATCGTGGCCGACGTGGCGCTCGGGGATGCGGGCACGTTCGCCGCCGCGGCGCGGGCCGCCCGCCAGGCCCAGCAGGCCTGGGCCGACGTGCCGGCGCCCGTGCGGGGCCGCGCCATCGCCCATATCGGGCGGGTGGTCGAGGCCAACGCCGAGGCGCTCGCCCGGCTGGTGACCCGGGAGATCGGCAAGCCCTACGCCGAGGCGCTCGGCGAGGTGCGCGAGATCGCCGACACCTGCGACTTCTTCCTGGGCGAGGGTCGCCGCCTGTACGGGCAGACCGTGCCGAGCGAGATGCCGGACAAGCAGCTGTTCACCTTCCGCAACCCGGTGGGCGTGGTCGGGGTCATCACCGCCGGCAACTTCCCGGTGGCCGTGCCGTCCTGGTACCTCGTGCCGGCGCTGGTGTGCGGCAACGCCGTGGTGTGGAAGCCCGCCGACTACTCCCCGGCCTGCGCGGCGGCCCTGTTCGAGCTATTCGTCGCGGGCGGCGGGCTGCCGGACGGGGTCCTCAACCTGGTGCTGGCCGACGGCGAGGCGACCTTCGCGGGACTCGAGCGGGCCCTGGACGAGGGGCACATCGACAAGGTCGGCTTCACCGGCTCCAGTGCGGTCGGGTCCCGCATCGGTGAGCTCACCGGCCGGCACCTGCAGTCCGCCTGCCTCGAACTGGGGGGCAAGAACCCCATGGTCGTCACGGACAGTGCGGAGCTCGACCTCGCCGTGGAGGCGGCACTGTTCTCCGGCTTCGGCACCGCAGGCCAGCGGTGCACCTCGCTGGGCACCGTGATCGTGCACGAGAGCGTCCACGCCGACTTCCTTGCTCGATTCGACAAGGCGACCCGGCAGGCGGCCGTGGGCGACCCGTTCGCCGACGTCGTGTTCGGCCCGATGCTGGACGAGAAGTTCGCCGCGCGGTTCGAGGACTACCTGGGCTGGATCCAGCCGCACCACCGGGTGCTCGGGTCCAGCGCCACCGGCCGGATCACGGCGGCCCGCCCGCGCGACGGCTTCGTCGGCGACCCGGAGGCCGGGATCTTCTACCACCCCACGATCGTCGACGGCCTGCGCACCGACGACGCGATCTTCGGCAGCGAGACGTTCGGGCCGCTCGTCGGCGTCATGCCCTACCGCCACCTGGACGAGGCGATCGCGCTGGCCAATGCCCCCGGCTACGGCCTGTCGGCGTCGATCTACACCCGGCAGCCCGCCGAAGTCTTCGCCTTCCGCCGCGGCGTCAGCGCCGGCATGGTCAGCGTCAACAACTCCACCTCCGGCGCGGAGGCGCACCTGCCGTTCGGCGGCAATGGCAAGTCCGGTAACGGCTCTCGCCAGTCGGGCCAGTGGGTCCTCGACCAGTTCACGCGCTGGCAGTCGATGAACTGGGACTACTCGGGGCGGCTGCAGAAGGCCCAGTTGGACGTCGCCGAGCTCACCCCCGACGAGTCGTTCCGGCTTGCCGACTGACGAACCGACCGACGAACCGACTGGCTAGGGCCCAGGACCATGCCGCTGCAGAACCGCGTGCCACCCACCGGCGAGATCGTCGCGCACCCGGGGCGCGGCATGCTGATGGGCAACCGGGGGTGCATCCACGGTCCCGACCGCACGCTCGGCGTCACGCGCTGGCGCTCGAAGATGTGGATCTCCTGCGTGCTCGACTGGCACGGCCGGCGGCGTGACGTCATGCCGCCCGGCCGCTGGACGGCGCTGTTCTTCCTCGACGAGGCGACGGCGCTGGCCGCGGGTCACCGGCCCTGCGGGTACTGCCGCCGGGCCGACCACCGGTGGTTCGCCGACCGCTGGCGGGCCGCCCAGGGGCTCTCCGCGCCCCCGCTGGCCGGGGACATGGACACGTGGCTGCACGCCGAGCGGGTCGACCGGCGCACCCGCCGCCAGGTACGCCGCCCGGCGGTGGTCGGTGACCTGCCCGACGGCGCAATGGTCCGCTACGACGGCGGACTGGCCCTCCACTGCGAGGGCGCGCTGCTGCCCTGGTCCTTCGCGGGCTACGGCGCGCCGGTCCAGCTCGGCCCGCGAACCAGGGTCGAGCTCCTGACGCCGCCGTCGATCGTCGCGGTCCTCGCGGCCGGCTACCGCCCGCTGGTCCACCCGAGCGCCGGCCCGACGCCGATGCGCTCGTTCCCCGACTCCGGGACAGGGCGCTAGATGATGATGGTGACCGGGGTGACCGGCGCTGCCTCGTTACTCATCTGTTCGGGCGCCACCTGCTTGAGCAGCGCGTGCTCGACGAAGTACGCGAGCGAGGCGTAACCGCGCCACACCCGGCGCCACTCCCGCGGCACGGCCGCGTCGCCGAGGGCCCGGCGCACCTCGTCGAGGTAGGCCACGATGATGTCGGCGGCCTGGCGGCTGTGGCCGGCGGAGATGTTGTCGATCGTCAGGTGGGCCTGCTCGTAGCAGTCGTCGAACCCGTAGTGGCGGAGCTTCTGGATCTCGTGCAGGCGCAGCTCGCCGAGTCCGAACATCTCGATCGCCAGGTTGTAGCCGAGGATCTCGTTGTAGTAGGTGTCGGGGAACAGCGCCATGCACAGCTGGTGCAGCGAGAAGCCGTACAGCTCGTCGGGCAGGTCGTCCTGGTCCGCAAACGCGGCGTCACGGATGTGCGGCAGCGCGATGTCCATGCTGCGCAGCGCCCGGTGGATCAGCGTGATGTGGTTCTTGCGCAGGTCGCCGTAGCCCATCTCGTCCGCGTAGATGGAAAACAGCGCGGCGTCGGTGCGGCGCTCGAACCGGGCCAGGTTGGCCACCCGGTGGATCCAGGCCGCGTCGATCAGCGCGCCGAGCGCGTACGTTGTCTGGAGAAACACCACCTCGTCCCGGTCGGGGATCTGCGTCAGCGGCTGGTACGGCCCGACCAGCTTGTCCCAGTAGACGCGCTCGGCCCGCTCGTACAGGGCCTGCGGGCTGTAGTCGAAGTAACTCGCGTCCGTGTACCGGCCGCCGGCCCCGCAGGTGAACAGGATCTCGGCCGCGGTGAACAGCCGCTCCGCGCGCTCCGCGGCGAGCGGCAGCGTGTTGGCGTAGTTCTCGATGTTGACCAGCCGGTGGAAGAGCTCGCGGTCGCCCGGCGCGCCGATCTCCGCGATCACGATGTCGGCCGGCGCCGCGGCGGCGATCGCGGCCCTCCGCTCGCCGGCCCGCGCGTCGCCGGTGGTGTTGGCGGAGAGCACGATCTCTGGCCGGGCGCCGGCCTGAACGTCCCGCACCCAGGCGCTGAAGACGGCGGCCTCGCTTTCGCTAAAAATGCCGAACATCGGACCGCCGAACTTCATGGCATTAACGAATCTGCAGGGCCCGTCCCCGCTCGCCCGCAGCGGCCCGGACTCGCGGAACTCACCCAGGAACGCCGCGAGGTCCAGGTCCGGGTCGGCGAAGGTGTCGGTGAGCAGCCGACCGCCGACGAGCACGGTCCGGTGCTGGCGGCCGGCGAACGGGGCGTGCCGCGCGATGATCGCGGCGACCTTCGACTCCAGCGACAGGCCGCGGCGCCAGGCGGCGAGCTCGGCCAGCATCGCGACGTGCTCGGTCTCCAGGGCGAGCGCGAGCCGGACGCCGGCTCCCAGCCGGGTGCGCTCCGCCGGTCCGGCCAGCTCCAGGTACGCGCACAGGACGTCCCGCAGGTCCGGCTCGGCCAGCATCGGCTCGAGGCCGGACAGCAGGTCGTCGACGCCGAGCGCGTGGAACACGTAGTGCACGCCCATCAGTTCCGGCAGGAAGCTGGCCGGCAGCCGGGACAGCGAGAGGTAGAAGCTGGCGTGCAGGGCCGTCAGCGGCCGCGCGTCGGCCCGGGCCAGGAAGTCAGCCGCGCCGATCTCCGGCAGGTAGACGCTCGCTTCCTCCAGCCGGCGGCGCCGCAGGTGCGGCAGGGAACGCTGCGGGTGGCCCGCGCCGCGCAGCGTGAAGTGCTGCGCGAACAGGCGGTTGACGATGACCGACGGCTGGGTGGCCGGCTGGGACAGCACGTCGAGCCAGCAGCCGCCGAGCAGCCCGAGCGGCGCGCGCTGGCGCAGCACGGCGTCGCGCACGTCCGGTTCCGCGCGGGACAGCGCTTCGATGGCGGTGACCAGGCCGGCCCGGGCCAGGTCGACCTGCGCCGCGATGTTGTCGGCGGTCGCGGACGGGGGCGGCCCGGCGGGGGCGGCGGTGGTCGCGGCGTGCGGCCGCAGGAAGGCGTCGATCACCCGGCGCGCGACCAGCAGCGCCGCCTCGGATTCCTGGTCACCGAGCAGGCGCCGGAACAGCGCGTCGGGCGGCCGGGAGATGATCGCGTCGGCCTCCGTCCGCGCCGCCGGGCTGAACTCGAAGGCGCGGCGGGGCAACGCGGCGATCAGGTCGGGCAGTTCGAACGCGGCCGGCGGCGGCGTGGCCATGACAGACTCCTTTTTCTTGCGGCTCCCTAGCAGGCTCTGCGGAGCAGCGCGCCGATCCGCGATCCGGGCACGCTGGCGGCCAGCACGCAGTAACGGCCCACGCCGAGGTGCCCGAGGGCCGCCCGGTCGACGAGGTTGATCAGCGGGTCGGCGGCGAAGCAGTGCCCGACCCGCGGGATGTTGTCCAGGTAGAGCTGCTCGGGGCCGAACCCCGCCTGCCGCTCCTTCATCACCACCAGCGGCCTGAACAGGTTCGCGTGCAGGAGCGCGGAGAGGTCGCCGAGCTTCAGTCCCGCCGGGGTGAGTAGTGCGTCATTGACGATGCGGGCGAGGTCCGAGCTGATCTCGTTCGTCCACTCCAGCGTGGCGGTGTCCTGCGCGGTCGCGCAGCCCAGCAGCTCGTAGCTGGCGGTGTCGCCGGGGTCGGCGGCGACGACGCAGGCCGCCGCGCCGTCGCTGAACAGGGCGAACCGCGACATCCGGGGGGCCCCGCCGGCGACCCGGTCGGTCGTGATGACCAGGATCGCGCGGTACCGGCCGCTGCTCACCAGCGCCCGCGAGATGTCGAGCGCCGCCAGCAGGTTCACGCAGCGGTTCAGGTTCTGGCCGTAGCAGGGGATGTCGCGCAGGCCGATCCCGGTCAGCACGCGGGCCACGAAGCTGCCGTGGCCCTCGGCGGGGCCGGGGATCGCGTTGCTGCACAGCAGGAGCGCGTCGACCATCGCCGCGTCGACCCCGGCGGCGGCTAGCGCGGCCAGGCCGGCGTCGACGGCCAGTTCCGCCAGGTCGCGGTCCGTCGCCGCGATCTGCCCCCAGCCCCACAGGGCCGCGTCCGGGGCCATGCGGAACTGGTCGGCCAGCTCGGGCAGGGCCTCGATCGCGGTATGGTCCACCACTCGCTCGCCCAGGACGTAGCCCGGTCCGCGCAGGAACACCGTGCCGCCGTTCATGCTGTTCATCCCGCCCATGCCGTCCCTTTCCTAGATCAGCTCGACGTGCTGGTCGGCCCGGACGATCGACCGGAGGATGCCGGGCACCGTCGCCGGGCGCGGTTCGAAGTAGAAGTGGCCGCCGTCCACCCAGTGCCGCTCCGGGGGCCGGGTGAACTCGTCGTCCCACGGCTCGACCTGCGCGGCCTTGACGTGCGGGTCGTCGCGTCCGACCACCACCGTGGCGGGCACCCCGAGCCGTGGCCCCGCCCGGTAGCGGTACCCGACGGCCAGGCGGAAGTCCGCGAGCAGGGGAGGCAGCAGCAGGTCGCGCAGCTCCTGGTCGGCGATGACCTCGGCGGGCAGGCCGCCGAAGAAGCCGATCGCCTCGGCGAACTCCTGGCCGGTGAGCTTCGCGATCTCCCGAACGCGCCGCGAGGGGAGCAGCGACGGCGCGGAGCAGCCGGACGCCACGAGATGGCACGGCACCGCCGATCCCGGCCGTCCCGCGAGCCGGCGGCCGACCTCGAAGGCGACCAGCGCCCCGAGGCTGTGCCCGAACAGGTAGCAGGGCCGCCCGTCCGCCTCGGTGACGGCGGCGATGGCCGCGGCGGCCCCGTCGGCGAGTTCCTCGAAGGTGGGCGCGGGCTCCGCGGCGCGATGTTCGCGGCCGGGGCGGCAGATAGTCAGGATCTCGGCCTCCTCGCCCAGCCCGGCCTGCCAGCCGAGGAAGGCCCGCGGGCTGCCGCCCGCGTGCGGGAAGCAGAAGATCCGCGGCGTCCACGGCGCCGCAGGCCCCGAGGCGGCGGCGCCGATGAACCAGTCCGCCGCGCCGGTCACGAGCGCACCGCCTGGGCGGGTCCGGAGGCGCGCGGCTGCGTCGCGAGCGGGGTCGCCAGCGGGGTCGGGGTCGGGGTCGGGGTCGGGGTCGGGCGGAGCCTGGCCGACGTGGGGAAGCGGAAGGTCGCGGTGCCGCTGCGGGCCGGGTCGCCGGGTCGCACGTGCAGTTCGCCGCGATCGGGCAGGACGACGACGGCCGCGACCGTCCGCTCGCGGCGGATGTCGCCGCTGTCGGCGACACAGATCGGCGGCCGGGAAAGCAGCGCGAAGTGCTCCGCCACGCTGCCCCCGACGTTGCCGGTCCCGGCCGCGGTCGCGGGCCCGGAGTGCGGCCCCGCCCCGGCGAAGCTGGCCAGGCCGGCCTCGCAGGCTTTCAGTCGCAAGAGCGAGGAGTTACGCGCGAAGACGTTGAGCGCGTCGAAGGCGGCGAAGTCGGGGTGCAGGAAGTGGTTGGTGTGCGCCGGCTGCGCGGTCGTGACGAACCGCAGGTGGTTGTCGAGGATCTCGACGCAGGCGACGTTTTCCGGGTCGCACAGCGTGAGCGAGCGTGAGCTGGCCAGCGGCAGGTCGCGCAGCATCGCCAGCGCGTCCGCGACGCACCCCGCGTGGTCGAGCAGGTGCCGGATGGCCAGGTACGGCGGCAGGCCGGGCCGCCACTGCCCGCCGAGCACCAGGTTCAGCCCGATCGCGAGGCCGTCGCTGTTCACGCCGAGGTAGCCGAGCAGGCCGCCGAAGCTGAGGACCAGCGCCCGGCGCCCCGATCCGGACAGCGCGACATCCAGCACCGCGATCTGGTCGTCGAGATCGCCGTTCAGGTCGACCGTCTGGGCCAGCACCGGGCCGCCGCCGGGCCCGGCGGACCGGCTGGCGTAGGTGGTGCAGTCGCCGCGGGCGGGCACCCGCCGGAATCCGATGATCTCCCGCCGGACCTGCAGCAGCACGGCCAGTTCCCGGGAGATGCCCGCGCCGCGTGCCAGCCCGTCGATCTCCTCGCTCAGCCGTGGGGTGGCGGCCGCGATCGCGGCCCCGTACGCGGCGAGCGCCGGGCGCAGCGAGGTGAGGGACACCGGCGTGGGGGCGAGCCGGTTGATGCGGCACAGGCCGTCGTCGATGAACGCGTGCAGCGCGTCGGCGCGCGCGACGCCGTGCTGGAAGCCGACGTCGAAGGCCTCACCCGCCGCATGGACGAGCGGGACCCCGGCGCCGGCTCCCGTCGCGGCGCCGGTCCCGATCGCGGCGCCGGCCCTGGCCCCGGCGGCCTCGGTCGCGGTCACGCTAGGCCGCCGTTCCCGCGTAGGCCGCCAGCGCCGTGACGACGTCGCGGAGCGTGCGCATGCCGGCCACGTCGGGTTCGGTGAACGAGGCCAGGCTGACCCCCGTGTCGTCGCAGACCGACATCAGGAAGAGCACCTTGTTGAGTGAGGTCAGCCCGTACTCGTCGGTCATGTCCAGGTCCGGATCCAGGTCGGCGGGGGCGGGACCGGATTCGAGGACGCGGGCCAGGCCGTCGCGGGCCACGGCCTCGAGCTGCATCTCGGTGGACACGATTGCCTCCTGGGAGCTGGCGGGAACGGGGGGTCTGGCGAGCCGGCTACGTGCCCGCGTCATGCCACTTGAGGATCGACGCGCCGACGTCCGCGATCAGCGGCGGTCGCAGGAACGTGTAATGGTCGCCGTCTACCCGCAGGGTCGAGACCGGCCCGTGGAGCACGCGCGGCCAGTGCGCCCGGGCGGGCGCGTTCGGCGAGTCGTCGGCGCTGACGATCAGGGTCGGCGCCCGGAGCGGGGGAGCGTCCGGCTGGTAGCCGGCCAGCATCTGGCTGTGCGCCTGGAAGACGGCGAACCGGTCCCGGAGCCGCGCGGCCACAGCGTCCGCGCCCCTCTCGCCGCCGCGCGACCCCTGGCCGGCCGGAAGGCCCGCGTCGGCTGCGTCAGCCGTGGCTACTGCGTCAGCCGCGTCGGCCGCGCGGGCCTCGTGCTCGACGGCGGTCGTGGCACCGTCGGCGCGCAGGCGGTCGGCCAGCCAGGCGAGCTGCTGGGCCGCGGGCGAGGTGGCGGGATCGGGCAGGTCGGCGGCGTCCCAGCCCAGGCTGCGCGCCGCGTCGGCGAGGAACCGCCCGGCTAGCTGCGGCGGGGCGGGGACGTCGGCGGCCGGGACGGCGAACGGCGCATCGAGCAGGGCGAGCATGCCGACCTCGGCGCCGGCCTGCTCGAGCCGCCGCGCGACCTCGAACGCGACGACGCCGCCCATCGACCAGCCCGCCAGCCGGTAAGGCCCGTCCGGGCAGGCCGCGCGGATCCGCTCGGTGTAGTCGGTCACCAGGTCGGTGAGGCAGCCCGCGGTGGCACCGGTGCTGCTCAGGCCCGGCGCCTCCAGGCCGTAGACCTTGAAGGTCCCGGCCAGCTCGCGGGCGAGCTGCGCATAGGCGAAGACCGTGCCGCCGACCGGGTGGATCAGGAACAACTCAAGCTCGCCGGCGCCCGCGCTCAGCTCGGTCAGCGGGCCGGAGCCCGCGGACTTCCCCGTGCCGCCGCGGACGGCGTCGATGCTGGCGGCGAGCTGACGCGGCGTGGGGTGCAGGAAGACGGCGGTCACGCCGACGTCCACGCCGATCGCGTCGTGGATCAGGTCGACGAGCCGCATGACCGGCAGCGAGCTGCCGCCGATATCGAAGAAGCTGTCGGTCGCGCCGACCCGCTCCCGCCCGAGCACGGTCGCGTAGAGGCCGGTCAGGACGGTCTCGGTGAACGTGGCCGGCGCGGAGGTCTCGGTGCCGGTCTCGGTGCCAGCCCCGGTGCCACCCTCGGCGCCCGCCGGGATCTGGTCCGGCGGCGGCAGCGCGGCGCGGTCGACCTTGCCACTGGGGTTGAGGGGGAACTCGCCGAGGGTGATGAGGTGGCTGGGGATCATGTAGGCGGGGAGAGTCCGCGCGAGGTGCGTGCGGAGGTCGGCGGGCGCGGGGGTGGCGCCGGCCCGCGGCCGCAGGTAGGCGGTGAGCTGCTTGTCGCCCGCGGGGGTCGCGGTGAGGGTGACGATGGCCTGGGCGACGTGCGGGTGGGTGGT